>Ga0210378_10000657_pt1 | contig 17886 bp, 16 predicted proteins | sample PLM1_60_b1redo_FD_155465 | JGI IMG/M metagenome (GOLD analysis project Ga0210378, IMG submission 155465) | Groundwater sediment microbial communities from an aquifer in East River, Colorado, USA - PLM1_60_b1 redo | ecosystem: Environmental > Terrestrial > Soil > Riparian zone | place: USA: East...
TACGGTTATATATCGTACCGCCTGATCGGACCGCCGCGGCCCGGCCCGAACGGCCCTCAAAGCCCTGGAAGCCCGGACGGACCCGACGATGCAGACACCCACCTGCCGGTTTCCGCGCGCCCGTACGTACGCAAATGCACCCCCACGCCCCGCCCACCGGCCCGCGGGCGCTGCGGAACCCCGCAATCCAAGCCGGCGACATCGTGACGCGAATCCGTCTACTGTGATCCATCTACTGTGGACTGTCTGTCGACCGGTCCGTCCACACGGCACGCGCCCACAGGGGTCAAGTCGTGCAGCACAGGCAGCTGCTTGTGCACCCTGATACCCTGATGACCAGCAAGACGCGATGCCTGGCGCGTCCATCCGATCTCTATCCTGATGATTTGGAGTTGAGTCGCGAGAGCTCGCAACAGCCGAGCTTCGTCAGCTACGCGGCCTGACACGGTAGGTCGCCGACCACGGGATGCCATCACGAGTCCGGCGTCTTTAGCACCGAGATCGCCCGCGTGACGGTTCCAACGGACACCGCATGCCGAGCGGCACGATCGGCGTACGGCGGGCGTGCCTCTCTGCTCGCGAATTCACCCAATTCGATGGATCGAAGCTGCTCTTCCCGGACGGACGCTGAGCCGGCCCGGCCCGGATCCGTCCACCGACCGACTCGGGACGCACCGTCAGCAACGTCGTCGATCTGCGCGGTGGGAGTGGCAGCTTGTTGAGTGCGCTCTGTCGCCATCGCGCAACCACCAGGCACCGCCAAGAATCACCGCATGCCCACTTCACAACTGCCCCGCAGCGCTGAACGCCTACTGCGGCCGAGTCCGGCGTTGCGAACTTGCTTCTGACTGTGGCATTCGAAAGGCGGCGCGGAGGTCAGCCGGCACGGCGGGCATTGCTCCGGTTGGGGCCCACCGGTGGCCGCCGCAAGGCGCGCGCAGTATCGTCGGTCTCGGATGTGTCATCGACCGGTGGGCCGGTCGGCTACGGCTTGGCCGCGCACGAGGCAGTCGGGCCCGAGTAAATGCGTCACGCGCTGTACCCCGACGAGCCGCTCCGCGACAGGACGATGCGGTTGATGACCGTCCGGGGGGACAAGCAGAGGAGCATGTCCACGACCTGGGTGATGTCACTGACCGGAATCATGGAGTCCGGCGAGACACGGTCGGCGACCCAAGCGGTCATGTCGGTGTCCACGTAGCCGGGGGCCAGCGCCGTGGCCGTGACGCCATGAGGTGACTCCTCCACGTTCAAGGTTTCAACCAGGTTGAGGAGGGCTGCCTTGCTTGCGGCGTACACACCCAGCCCGCGTTCGGCGTACGCGCCGGTGATGGAGGCCAATGATCCGCTCGGGCCCCTCGTCGTAGCAGGGGAATCGACTGTTGCAGCACCATCACCGCCGAGGTGAAATTCACCTCGAGGGTCTTGTCGAGGCGGTGGACGGCGAACGACGCAATTGGCTCGGCCGTCCCGACACCGGCGTTGAGAACGAGCGCGGACATCGATCCAAACGACTCGTCGTGGACCCTCACGAGCTCCGGTACGGCGGCGCGATCGGCCATGTCCACGGCGACGTGCCGCACCGCGGGTGCTCCGTGCGACAAGAGTTCCTCGGCGAGTTTCTCCAGTTCCGGCCCGCTCCGCGCGGCGATGGTCAGGCCGTAGCGGCGTTCGGCCAGCCTCTCGGCTGTAGCGCGCCCGATGCCTCGTGACGCTCCGGTGATCAATGCTGTTCTCACATCTACGGCCCTTTCAGCACGTCAACGGCCGCCATGAGCAGTGGCTCGACGGCCTGCCCGGCGCTGGCATGCCCAGGGTCGGATGTGGCGCCGGCACGTAACCTGTGGTCGATGCCGGCGGCGATGACGGCGAGCTTGAAGTGGGCCAGGGCGAGGTGTTGGTTCCAGTCGACCAGGCGGACGCCGCCCGCCCGTTCGTACGCCGCCGCCAGTGCGTCAGAGTCCGGCAGCCGGTCGCTGGTCCACGCGCAGGGAGCGCCCAGGATGAGATCGAGCGCTGGGTGGCGGTAGGTGCACATCACGGCGACGTCGGCGACCGGGTCTCCGATGGTGGAGAGTTCCCAGTCGACGACAGCCGCCACGCTCGGGGCTTCGGCATTCAGCCGGAGCAGGGTGTTGTCGATGCGGAAGTCCCCGTGCACAATCCCCGTTGCCTGTTGGCGCGGAAGCCGGTCGACGAGGAGGCGAGCCAGCCGGTCCCCTGCTCGGCGCACATCGGATCGGTCGGGCGCAACGATCTCCCATTGCCCCGCCCACCGCTTGAGCTGCCGGGCCGCGTAGGCATCGGGACGGCCGAACAGTTCCAGTCCCACCGCGACATGGTCCAGGCGGTGCAGCGTGGCGAGTGTGTGGACGAGCCGGCACGTGATCGCCTCGACGGTGGCATCGTCGAGCTGGTCGAGGTCACTCCGCGACTGCACCGTGGTGCCTTCGACGAAGTCGCTGATGGCGAAGGGTCCACCCAGGACGTCGTCGTCCTCGTGCAGGACGACAGCGCGGGCCACGGGGACCTGGGTTCCGTGCAGGCTGCGGGTGACCCTGTGCTCTCGTACGACGTCGTGCGCGGACGGCGTGCGGCCGACCCGGGGTGGTGTCCGCAGAACCCAGCGGGACGCGCCGTCGTCGAGTCGGAAGGTGAGGTTCGACCGCCCGCCGGCGATCAAGGTCGCCGTCAGGGGCGCGGCAGGTGGCTCCCCGGCGCCCGTCATTGCCTCGGCGACGCCGTCGAGTTCGGTGCGGGTCAGCGCGCTCATGCCTCGGGTGCCATTACTGCCTTGACGGCACGTCGTGCGATCGCCCATCGGTGCACTTCGGAGGGCCCGTCGTAGATGCGAAATGGCCGGATCTCCCGGGCGATCTTGGCCACTGGGAGGTGGCTGGAGACGCCGAGTCCGCCGCACATCTGGGTGGCGCGGTCGACCACGCGGTGCAGCGCCTCGGCCGCGAAGGTCTTGGCGATCGAGGTTGCCTTGGAGGCTCGGCCCCCGTCGTCGAGCTGGCGACAGGCGTTCATCAGTAGCGCTCGGGTGGCTGCGATGTCGATCTCGTTGTCCGCGATCAACTGCTGCATCATCCCCAGATCGGCCAGCCGGGACCCAAAGGCGTCGCGGCCGGCGACGTGGCGCACCGCGACCTCGTGCGCCCTTTGCGCTGCTCCCGTCCACCGCATCACGTGGGTCATCCGCGCCGGCCCAAGACGGAGCTGGGCGTACCGGAACCCCTCATCGACACCGCCGAGCACCTGGTCGTCGGGAACGAAGATGTCCGAGAAGGTCATCTCGCAGTGACCTCCGATCATCGATCGGTCCACGGTCTCGATGTGGCGGACGATCTCGATCCCGGGAGTCTGCGCGGGCGCGAGGAACATCGTGGCTCCGCCCGGCGTTCCGGGCTCGCCGCTGGTTCGCGCCATGACGATGGAGAACGACGCCCCGTCGGCGCCGGTGATGAACCACTTGCGGCCGTTGATGACCCAGCCTCCGTCGACCTTCGTCGCCCGGGTTGTGAGCGCGGTCGGATCTGATCCTGCTCCGGGGCTGGGCTCGGTCATCGCGAAGGCGGAGCGAACAACGCCCGGCACCAGTGGGCGCAGGAACCGGTCGCGCTGGGCAGACGAGGCGACAAGGTCGAGGAGATGGATGTTGCCTTCATCGGGGGCGTTGGCGTTGAGGGCCATCGGACCGAACAGCGAGTGGCCGGCTGTCTCGGAGACCGGCGCCCGGCCAGGTCCTCGATCATGACATCTCTAGCGCTTGGCCCGCGTTCAGCGGGGAGTAGGTGATGGGCCCACGAACAGACCCTGGAGTGTGAACGCTCGGTTGACGATCCTGCGCAACGAGCCGTGCTCGGGCGGGTCCATGTTGAGCATCATCCCGACGCAGTACGGCCACGTAGGCTGGGGCGCTGATCGCGCAGGAAACTCATGCCACACCAGGACGAGAAATCCTCCGGGTGCCGGGAGACGCGAGTGACGTCGGCGTGCCGCAGCTGCAGCCGGTAGCTGGTGCCGCCGCGGAACCTGTCGGTTGCCGGCTCGTCAACCCACACGACCGGCTGGCTCGGGCGCAGTTCGCGAAGACGCTCGGGGGATGCCCTGGGCATACATGGGCTGGGTCGGGACGTCTGTGACGGACCGGCTCATCGTGAACCTCCTTGGGGAGCGCGGCGCAGCGAGCCTGTTGCGCCGCGCTCCCCACCGCCCGCCGAGTCACCCGCCACCACCAGACGCGCAGGGTCGGCGCCGAGTTCGGCAGCGTGCTCGATCGCCGAGCGCGCCGCGGCGTAGGCATCGATCTGGGCGGCCGGCAACGGATGCTCGGGAGCGCGCCGGTAGTGGACCGAGGCGACCGTCGCCCCGCTAGCGTTGGCGATGCGGCGGCACAGCCCGTCAGCGGTGAACAGATCACCAATGACAAACCCGCCGCCGTGGAAATAAACCACGAGTGGTCGGTCCGTCGCGCGTACTCGGCCCGGCCGATAGACCCGCACCGGGACATCCACATCGGCAACGGGCATGACGGCCTCGGACACCGTGCGGACCGGCTGCCACGAACCTGTGGCAGCCACCAGCATCCTGAACTCACGCCTGGCCTGTCGCGGTGAACGCGTGGAGATGTGCGGCCAACCGCTCGCCCGCAACAGGCCCAGGAACACGGTGACCCGGGGGTCGACCGGGATCTTCGCCGAGCGCAGGTACCCAGTGTTGGGCGTGTCCGTGGGCGATGACATCTAGAGCATATTATTGACCGTACGGACGGTAAGTCAACCCCTGGTGCCAAGAATCCGTCAACGTCGTGGCGATGCCCCTGTTCCACGTTGGTAGCACGAGCGGCTCTGGCAGCATGGTTGCCGGCGCATCATCATCATCGTGGGCGAGAGGGACCCCGCGCGTGTTGGACCTGATCGAGAGGAAGCGGGCCACCCACGCCTTCTTCGTGCCGGCCGCGATCCATAGCTGCTCGAACAAGACCGCGCAGCCGAGGGCACCGCGACACTCGAGGTCATCGGCTACGGTGGCGCCCCGATGCCCGCACCTCTCATGGGCCGGGCGCTGGGCACGTTGAGCACCCCCATGTACTCCGTCTACAGGATGACCGAGCTTTCCGGCGTCTTGCGTCCTGGGGCCCGCGGAGCACCGCGATCCGCAGCGGCGGCCCCTTCGCGCCTCCGCGGGACGTCCACCTCCGGGAGGCGAGGTTCGCGTGGTCGACCCGGCCACGGGCACGGACCTGGAGCCCGGCTCCGTCGGGGAGTTGTGGGTGCGGTCTGGTGGAGCAACCCGACGTCGCCGAGGTGGCCGTCACATGGGTGCCGCACGAGAGGTCGGGGCGAGACGGCCACGCGGTCGTGACTCCGGTCGTGGGCAGCTCGCCCGACGGCGCCGAGCTGATCGCCTACACCGTGAGCCCGCGCACTACAAATGCCCACTGGCGTGACGTTCGTGGAGCCCCTCCCTCGAACCCGGCCGGCAAGATCCTCAAGCGAGAAATTCCGCAGCTCGGTTGAGCAGTGACCGTATGTGCGGTCACGGGGCTACTATGATGCACGCGCTGGCCGCAGCAATCCGCGAAAACCTAGGCGAGAGGAGGACCCGCGTGGCCGTCCGTGCCGGGCGCTATGGCGACATCCTCGAGACATTCACGCGCTACATCGCGGAGGTGGGCTACGACGGCGTGAACTTCGGCCTCGTCGCCAAGGAGCTGGGTGTCTCCAAGGGCACGATCGTTCACCATTTCGGCACCAAGGACCGGATCCTGGCCGCCTTGCACGAGTCCTACATGACCCGACGACTCGCGGAGCTCGCGCTCATCCTGCAGCGGCTGACGCGGCCTTCCGACCAGCTCGCAGCCATCCTGCACGCGTTCATGCTGTACCACGTCGAGGACCGGGACGCGACCCTGGCGTTCACGCGGGAGGTGGTGCGTCTCGCGGACCAGGAGTCGATGGCCACGGGGGTCGAGCTTCGTCAGCGCTATTTCATCGCGGTCCGCAACGTTGTGAAGGCCGGCATCGATGCCGACGAATTCCGCCCGGTCGACCCCGATATCGACACGCTCCTGATGTTCGGATCGGCACAGTGGGCCTGGACCTGGTTCCGGCCGGACGGGCCCCAGCCGATCGAGATGGTCGGCAGCGCGCTGGTCGACCTCGTGCTCGGCGGCCTGCTGGTCGACCGTGCGCGCCTCGAGGAGCTGTCCGACGCCGAGGGAACCGCTGCGCAGACCGTGCGTGACGCGCTGCGTGACGTCGCCGCCGGCGCCACTCCGGACACCAAGGCTTTCTGAGCCGAGAGCCAGAGGGCCGGGCTGACGTCCCAACGATCAGCGGCCGGGCTGACGTCCCAACGATCAGCGACCGCGCCACTCAGGGGCGCGCCTCTCAGCAAAGGCGCAGGCGCCTTCGTACGCGTCGCTGCTTGCCCGCACGGCCCTGAACTCGGCCTCGTTCAGTTCCCATGCCGCGTCAGCCCAGTCGGAGACGGCTCCGAGACTGCCGGCCATGATCCGCTTGCTCGCACTCACAGCCAGCGGCGCATTGCCAGCGATGCTCTCGGCAAGCCCGAGGGCGACCCCCAGCACCTCGGCCTGCGCCACCACCCGGTTGACCAGGCCGTGCCGGAGCGCCGTGTGGGCGTCGATCGGCTCTCCCGTGAAGACGAGCTCGGCGGCCAGCTTGGGCGGCAGCTGACGGTGTAGACGCAGCAGGCCGCCGGCGGCGGCCACCAGCCCGCGGCGAACTTCCGGCAGTCCGAGCTGGGCGTCTTCGCCGATGACGGCGAGGTCGCACGCCAGCACGATCTCGGTCCCCCCGCCGAGGGCGAAGCCGTTGACAGCGGCGATGAGCGGCTTGTCCACGAAGTGGCGGACCAACCCCGCGAACCCCCACTCGGGGTGATCAGGATCGTGGACCGAATGCCCGGCAGCGAGCTCTTTCAGATCGGCGCCGGCACAAAAGGCACGACCGGCGCCGGTGATGACACCGACCCTCAGTCGGGGGTCTGCGGCCAGCTCGGCCAGGGCGGTACCAACCGCTCGAGACATCTCCTGGTTGACCGCGTTCATGGCGGCCGGGCGATTCAGGGTGATGAGCGCGACGGCGCCGTTCCGGTTCAGCGTGGCTGCCGGCTGAGGGTCTTCGGGGCGGCTAGCGGACATTCCGCGTCCTCCGGTTCTGGTCAAGCACAGACTCGCAGGCTATCGCTTGACCGTACGGACGGTCAACAAGGAGGCTGCATGCGAATCCGGGCTGCGGTGCTGCGCGAACGTGGCGGCGCCTTCAAGATCGAGGACGTCGATCTTGCCGAGCCCTCCTCCGGCGAGGTGCTCGTCGAGATCGCCGGGACGGGGTTCTGCCACACCGACGTGCTCGCCCGCACTGAGGGGTTCATGGCCGAGCCTCCGTTGATCGTGGGCCACGAGGGCGCCGGCGTGGTGGTCGGTGTCGGGCCCGACGTCGTCGACCTCGAGGTGGGCACACCCGTGGTCCTCTCCTTCGACCATTGCGGCCGGTGCGACGCGTGCGTCGACGGTCATCCCGCCTACTGCGGCACGTTCTGGGGCCGCAACATGACGGGCCGTTCTCGGCGGAAGGGAAATAGAGTCGTCGATGTCGACGGCGCTCCGGTCGCCGGGAGATGGTTCGGCCAGTCGTCGTTCGCGAGCCACGCGGTGGTGAGCGCGCGCAGCGCGGTTCCGGTGGCCGACGACCTGCCGCTGGAGCTGCTCGGACCGCTGGGGTGCGGCGTCCTGACCGGCGCCGGGTCGGTCTTCCACGTGCTCGAGGTCAGGCCCGGCACCGCCATGGCCGTATACGGCGCCGGAGCGGTGGGGCTCTCCGCCGTCATGGCGGCCGCCGTTTCAGGTGCCGGGCAGATCATCGCTGTGGACCGTCACCAGGCACGCCTCGAGCTAGCCCTCGAGCTCGGCGCCACCGATGTCGTCCACGTGCCGGACTCCGCTGGCGCCGAGCGCGAGATCACAAGCAGGGTACGTGCCCTCACGGACGGGGGCACCCACACCTCGCTCGACACCACAGGTGTGGTTGCCGTCATCCTCAGTGCCGTCGAGGCGCTGCGGCCGCGAGGTGTGCTGGGTCTGGTCTCGGCCGCTTCGAGCGACATCGTCCTACCGCCGGACGCCCTCGCCATTGGCAAGACAGTTACCGGGATCCTCGAGGGGGACGCCGTTCCCCGGGTGCTCATCCCTCGGCTGGTCAACCTGTGGCGACAGGGCCGGCTCCCCTTCGATCGTCTGATCCGCACCTATCCGATGAGCGACATCAACCAGGCCGAGACGGACGCCGCCAGCGGCGCAACGATCAAGCCCGTGTTGGTGCCCGGTAGAAATCCATGAGTACGACGCCACACATCCGCTCGAGCCTGTTCGTCGACGGCGAGTGGCTGGCGCCTCGCGACCCCACAATGACGACGATCATTTCCCCGTCGACCGAGCAGCCCTTCGGGGCCGCACCCGCGGGGTCTGCCGCGGACGTCGACGCGGCCGTGGCCTCGGCTCGGCGCGCGCTGAGGCACTCGAGCTGGACCCGAGCGAGCGGAGGCGAGCGGGCCGCCGCCATGCGGGCCGTGGCCGACGAACTGGAGGCCCGCGGGGAGGAGACGGCCGCCACGGTTACCGGCGAGAACGGGATGCCGCTGGCCCTGGCCCGGGTGGCCGAGGGACGCGGACCGGCCGCGACCCTGCGGTACTACGCCGACCTCGCGGAGGCAACCCCCCACGAGGAGAGACGCAACGCCGTCGGGGGCCGGCGCGTCACCGTCGTCCGCCGCGAGCCGGTCGGCGTCGTCGCTGCGGTGGTGCCCTGGAACTTTCCTCAGTCGTTGACGATGTTCAAGGTGGCCCCCGCCCTGGCCGCGGGATGCACCGTGGTCGTCAAGCCGGCCCCGGAGACCGCGCTCGACGCCTTTGCGCTGGCGGACGCGGCAGAGGCCTCCGGACTGCCGGCTGGTGTCATCAACGTGATCACCGGCGGCCGCGAGGTCGGCGCCTACCTCGTGTCGCACGCCGGCGTGGACAAGGTCGCCTTCACCGGGTCAACCGCGGCCGGGCGTGCCATCGGCGAGGTGTGCGGGCGCCTTCTGCGCCCGGTCACGCTCGAGTTGGGCGGCAAAAGCGCCGCCATCGTCCTCGACGACGCGGATCTCCCGCAGGTGGCTCGCGGACTGTCGTGAGCGAGTCTGCTCAACAACGGGCAGACGTGCTACCTCAGCACACGGATCCTCGCTCCGCGGCTGCGCTACGAAGAGGTGGTCGACGCGGTCGCCGACATGGCCTCGTCCCTCAAGGTCGGAGACCCGTTCGACCCCGCCACTCGCGTCGGTCCATTGGTCACCAGCGCGCAACGAGACCGTGTCGAGAGTTACGTGGCGGAAGGGCGTGCCGGGGGTGCCCGTGTCGCGGCCGGCGGTGGCCGTCCGGCAGACCTCGCCACAGGTTGGTACATCGAGCCAACCGTGCTGGCGGACCTCGCACCGGGATCGACTCCTGCGCGAGAGGAGATCTTCGGACCGGTACTCGCCGTCCTGCCTTACGACGGCCTCGAGGATGCCGTCAGGATCGCCAACGACTCCAACTACGGCCTGGCCGGCACCGTCTGGACCACGGACGTGGAGCGCGGCCTCGACGTGGCCCGCAAGGTAGAGACCGGTTCGATCGGCGTCAACTTCTACGACCTCGGACTCCGATCGGGAAGAGGGCGGGCATCCTCGCCGACATCCATCCCGCCGACCTGTCGGCGCACGTGCTGACCGAGCTGGTCAACCGGAACGGAGTCGAGGCCGCCGACGTCGAGGATGTCCTGTGGGGATGCGTGAGCCAGATCGGCGAGCAGACCTACGACATCGCCCGCACCGCGGCGCTGGCCGCGGGCTGGCCGCACAGCGTGACCGGCGTGACGGTCGACCGCCAGTGCGGGTCATCCCAGCAGGCCGTGCATTTCGCCGCGGCCGGCCTCATCGCGGGACATTACGACGTCGCGATTGCTGGCGGCGTGGAGTCGATGTCGCGCGTTGCGATGGGCTCCTCGACCGCCCAGCAGCAGCCCTACCCGCCGAGTTTCCAGCAGCGTTACGGCGTTCCTCACCAGGGCGCCGGTGCCGAGGAGGTGGCGCTTGCCTGGCACCTGTCGCGCACCCAGCTGGACGAGTTCGCGCTCCAGTCGCATGCCCGGGCCGCGATGTCTCAGGATCAGGGGCTCTTCGCCGACGAGATCGCCCCGGTGAAGGGTCAGGCGGGCACCGTCGACACCGACGAAGGCATCCGCAGGGGCGGCACTCTGGACCGTATCGCCCAGCTGCCTACTCCCTTCCGCGAGAACGGTGTGATCAGCGCGGGCAACGCGAGCCAGATCTCGGACGGGGCAGCTGCGCTGCTGATGATGACGAGCGAAAAGGCTCACCAGCTCGGCCTTCGCCCGGTGGCGCGAGTGCACAGCGTCGCACTGGCCGGGGCCGACCCGGTGATGATGCTGACTGCGCCGATCCCTGCCACGCAGAAGGTGCTGGCCCGCAGCGGGCTCAGCATCTCCGATATTGGCGTGTTCGAGGTGAACGAGGCATTCGCGCCGGTGCCGCTCGCGTGGCTCGCGGAAACCGGCGCAAGCCCGGCGTTGACGAACCCGCTGGGCGGGGCCATCGCCCTGGGGCACCCACTGGGCGGTAGTGGCGCCCGACTGATGACCACGATGGTGCACCACATGCGTCACGAGGGGATCCGTTACGGCCTCCAGACGATGTGCGAGGCCGGAGGTCAGGCCAACGCCACCGTTCTCGAGCTCCTGTGAGGTTCTGCCGGGCGAGGCCGGGATTGGGCACTGAGCCGGCCTTCGGGCCGACTCAGTCCTCGCCGGTCACTACCGGGTAGGGCTCACCCTCGTCCGGGTCGAAGATCCGGACCCGCACCGGAGCGCCGTGCAGGGGTGCCGGGCCCTCGACCCGGGTCAGGAGCCATGGCCCTTCCGCCAGCTCCACGACCGCGATCCTGGTCGGGTTGGCACCGGCATGGTCGACCGCGACCGCGACCAGGGTGCCGCGCCCTTCAACGGCCTGCCAGCCCAGCTCCGTCGCGCCACACTCGTCGCAGGCCAGCACGTCGTGGCGGCTCAGGTGCCCGCTGGGGCATCGGCGTATCAACACCCGACCTTCGCCCAGGGCGTCGAACCACTCCGTCGAGGCCACGTCGCGCCGGGCGGCCACGCGCCGTTCCCCGGCGCTCATGCGGCCGCGTCCGAGCTGAGCACCAGCGTCGAGTGGTGCTCGAGTATGCCCCCGTTGCCGCTGACCATCGCGGTGTCGTGCCGCTCCACCTGGCGTTCGCCCGCCTGGCCGCGCACCTGCATGACCGCCTCGTGCAGCGGCGTCATCCCCCATAGGTAGAACGAGGAAAGCTGGCCTCCGCCCGTGTTGGTGGGCAGCGCCCCGCCCGGCGCCAATGCACCGGACTCCGCAAGCACGCCCGCCTCCCCGGGTTTGCAAAATCTGTAGTCCTCCAAGGTGACAAGAACCGTGTACGTGTAACAGTCGTAGATCTCTCGGATCTCGATCTCCTCGGGCGAGAGCCCCGCCATCGCGAGGGCAGCCTTGCCGGAGGGACGTGCGCCCGTGGTCAGGCCGAAGGTGCTGCCCGCGCGCAACGGAGGGGCCGGGTGCGCCTGCCCCCAGCCACGGATGTGCACTGCAGGCTGGGCAAGGTCGCGTGCGCGCTCTGCGGTGGTCACGACAACGGCGGCAGCTCCGTTCGAGACCAGGCAGCAGTCGAACAGGTGCAACGGTTCGACCACCCAGCGCGAGGCGTGGTATTCGGCGAGGGTCAGCGGGTCGCGCATCGCGGCAACCGGGTTCATCCGGGCCCACATGCGCTGCGACTGGGCTACGGCGCCCAACTGGTCCTGGTTCACGCCGTACGTCGTCATATACCGGTCGGCGGCCAGAGCGTAGCGGTGCGTCGTGCTGAGCAGGCCCGCCGCGCTCTCCGCGCTGCGAAACCCGGTCGCAAGCACCGAGGAGGCGCGATACGCGTCGGCTCCCGAGCTGTCCTGGGACCGGGGCGTGTCCGCGAAGACACATGCCACCACGTCGGCCGCGCCGGAACGCACCGCCTGCGCCGCCATGGCCACCATGATCCCCGCCGACGCACCGAATGCGGTGAGCTGGGTCAGCAGTCGCAGGTCGCGCAGCCCCAACCGACGGGCCAGGGTCAGGTCGAGCGCCGGCTGTGCCATCCCCGGGTTGATCAAGAGCCCGTCGAGATCGCCCATCGCCAAGCCGGCGTCGCGGACGGCGAGCTGGACCGCCTCCCCCGCGAGATCGAAAGAGGTCCTTCCGTACACCTTGCCCACGTCGGTGAGCCCGAGACCCGCGATAACTCCCATGTCTTCTTCCCTTGACCGTACGTACGGTTCATAGTGTACTTTGGTGTCAGCCTCGACACCAGCCCTCCCACCGCGCGGACCATCGGAAGCTCTGAAACCGCCGCGGAGAACGGAGATCCCGTGCGCGCGACGATGCAGCACCACCCCCTGGCCATCTCGGACCTTTTCGAGCACGGAGCACGCGTCCATCCCGACGCGACGGTGACTGACTACGTCGACGGCACCCTGGTCGAGCGTTCCTTTGCCGAGGTGGCCAAGGAGACGCGACGGTTGGCGAGCGCCCTGCGGGAGCTCGGGGTAGCCCCCGGCGACGTCGTGGCCACGCTGTCCTGGAACACCTCCCACCACGTCGCCGCATACTTCGCGGTGCCCGGCTCTGGAGCGGTCCTGCACACCCTGAACCTCAGGCTGCACGCCTCCCAACTAGCCTTCATAGCCCGGCACGCCGGGGATCGCTTCGTCATCGTGGATGCCGACCTTCTCCCGCTGCTCCACGAGTTCATCGGCGAGGTGCCGACCCTGCGCGACGTCGTCGTCGTGGGCGAGCCGACTGACGTGTGGCCCGAAAGACCCGGAGTTCGCTACCACTCATACCGTGCCCTCGTCGCGGACGCCGCTCCCGCAACGCAGTGGCATGAGGTAGCGGAGACCGATGCTGCCGTCCTCTGCTACACCACGGGCACGACCGGTGACCCGAAGGGCGTCGCCTACAGCCACCGGTCAACCGTCCTGCACACCTTGATGATCTCCACTGGAAGTGTCTACGGGTTCAGCGACGCCGATCGCGTGCTTCCCGTCGTGCCCATGTTTCACGCCAACGCGTGGGGCTGGGTCCACGCCAGCTGGCTGGCCGGGTCCGACCTGGTGATGGCCGGACACTTCCTGCAGGCGCCGCACCTCACGTCGATGATCGAGCAAACCCGACCAACGATGATGGCGGGGGTCCCGACCATCTGGAGCCAGCTCGCCCGACATGCCCACGAGGTCGGCGTCGACCTCTCCGGCCTGCGGGTGGCCGTCTCGGGAGGTTCACCCCTCTCCCCGGCGCTGGCGCGCGAGGTGCGCGAGACCAACGGCCTGCTCCTGACCCAGGGCTGGGGGATGACCGAGACCTCTCCATTGCTGACCTACTCGCGGCCGCCGGCCGGTTCGTCCGACCACGATCCGACCGCATGGACGACCCGCACCGGCCGGCTGGTCCCGGGCGTCCGGGCACGTGTTGTGGACACCGACGGCGTCGAGCGCCCCTGGGACGGAACCACGCAAGGCGAGATCGAGGTGGCGGGCAACACCGTCACCGGCGCGTACATCGGGATCAGCGACCCGTCTCGCTTCAGGGACGGCTGGTTGCGGACCGGTGACCTGGGGGTCATCCATGAGGGTGGCTGGGTGCAGCTCAAGGATCGCCTGAAGGACGGCATCAAGAGCGGTGGCGAGTGGATCTCGAGCGTGGAGCTTGAGAACGCGATCGCCGAGCATCCGGCCGTCCTCGAGATCGCCGTCGTCGGTGTTCCGGACCCGACCTGGGAGGAACGTCCACACGCGTTCGTGGTCGTTCGCCAACCCGGCTCGGTGACCGCGGACGAGCTCGCCGACTTCCTTCGTGGCCGGGTGGCGAAGTGGTGGATCCCAGAGCACTGGACGTTCACCGGCGCGATCCCCCGCACCAGCGTCGGCAAGCTGGACAAGAATCTGCTGCGCAGGCACGTCACAACACCACCGACGGCTGCGGTGGGCGAAACCACTGCGTAACCCGGTGGGCGGCGCCACCACGCCGACTGCCACCACGTGCCCGTCCGTGAAATCCTGGGAGAAACAGCGCATGCTGCTCGACAACACCTCTGCCATCGTCACCGGCGGGGCCTCCGGTCTCGGCTCGGCCACCGCCCGAGCGCTCGCCGACCGTGGAGTCAGGGTCTTCGCCCTCGACCTCAAGGTCGAGCATGCCCCCGCCGTCGACGGCGCCGCCTACATCGCCACAGATGTGACCGACCCGACGCAGGTGCAGGTCGCGGTCGACCGGTCAGCGGAGGCCGGTCCCCTGCGGACGGTGGTGAACTGTGCCGGCATCGGCCCGTCGATGCGGATCCTCGGCAAGCGTGGCCCGCACGACCTCGAGACCTACGCGACGGTAATCAAGGTCAACCTCATCGGGTCGTTCAACGTGCTCACCGCCGAGAAGATCGCGGCGACGGACCCGCTTGAGGACGGTCAGCGCGGCGTCGTCATCAACACCGCCTCGATCGCGGCGTACGACGGCCAGGTCGGCCAGGCCGCGTACTCTTCCTCCAAGGGCGGCATCGTCGGCCTCACGCTCCCGGCGGCACGTGATCTCGCTCAGTACGGCAGCCGGGTCAACACGATCGCGCCCGGAACCGTCGAGACCCCGATGCTGGCTACGGTCTCGGACGAGTTGCGCGCAGTCCTCGCCGCCGGTGTGCCGTTCCCGCAGCGCCTCGGTCGCCCCGATGAGTACGCTCAGCTCGCCTTGTCGATCATCGAGCACGACTACCTCAACGGCGAGGTCGTCCGCATGGACGGGGCGCTGCGAATGGCGCCCCGTTGATCTTCGCCTCACGCGACGATGGGCGGCGGGACGGGGAGCCTCAGATCAGCGGCCCGCTCGTGACGCCCGGCTACTGGCGGACGCCCGACGCGACCGGTGAAGCGTTCACCGCGGACGGCTGGTTGCCGAACCGGCGACGCGGCGTCCCTGACCGACGACGGGTTCCTGATCCTGGTCGACCGACGGAAGGACATGTACATCTCCGGCGGCGAGCACGTGTACCCGGCCGAGGTCGAGAACGCGCCGCGCACCCATCCCGGCGTCTCCCAGGCGGCCGTCGTCGGAGCCCCTACCCCAGCCGGGGCGAGTCCGGCGTCGCGTTCGTCGTCGTCGCGCGGACCGCCACGATCACCCCCGACGAGCTCGTCGCCTGGTGCAAGGCGCGCCTCGCCGGCTACAAGGTGCCGTCGCAGGTGGTGCTGGTCGACGAACTGCCGCGCAACACCACCAGCAGAGTACTCAAGGGATCGCTGCGCCAGGCGGTGCGCGGCGCCGAGCCGGCAGCACCCCGACGCGGGACGACGTCGCCTGGTAGAAGCGGAGGTTGACCATGGCCGTGGACATGTGGAGACTGGCCGATGACCTCGCCGCCGAGACCGCTGACCTGCGTGTCCTGCTTGCCCCGCTCGACGAGCCCGGCTGGCGACGCGCCACACCCGCGCCGGGCTGGACCGTCCTCGACCAGGTCACGCACCTTGCCCACTTCGACGAGGCCACCATCCGGGCAGCCACAAAGCCGGACGCGTTCCGCGCCGACCTGGAGCGCGCGGGAACGGTCGATCCCGACGCCATCGCCGCCTCGTACCGGTCGCGGACGGGCGCGGAGGTCCTGGCCTGGTTCGACGACACCCGAGCTCGGTTGATCGCGGTGTTCGGCGAGGTCGATCCGGGACTGCGGCTGACCTGGTACGGCCCAGCGATGAGCGCCGCGTCGGCGCTGACCGCGCGGATCATGGAAACGTGGGCGCACGGGCAAGACGTCGCCGACGCACTCGACGTGCAGCGCATCCCGACGGACCGGTTGCGGCACGTCGCACACCTCGGCATCGCCGCGCAGCCATACAGCTTCGCGGTAAACGGCCGATCCGCTCCGACCACCCCCGTGCGTGTCGAGCTCACCGCGCCGAGCGGAGCGGTATGGACCTGGGGCCCGGACGACGCCGAGGACCGCGTCGCCGGGCCCGCCGAGGACTTCTGCCTGGTGGTGACGCGTCGGCGGCACCGCGACGACACCGCTCTACAAATCAGTGGACCCGTCGCGCAGGAGTGGATGACGATCGCCCAGGCCTACGCCGGTCCGCCGGGACCCGGCCGAGAGCCGAACCGGACAAGATGACGTAGCGGGCGCGGTGGAATGGGATCAGATCGTGCCCCGCCGCAACATACATGGTGGCGGGCAGGTTCCTCACGCAATGCCTTGAGCCGAGCGGTCGCTTCGTCACGGTGCGCTATGTGCAATTGACTCTTGGCGGCCCGGCCGACCGATCGTAACCCCACGGAATCGGTTCTTCACGAACACGCCGCCCGTGGGGGAAGCGCGCGTGCGGCGTCGAATCTCGACGTCGATTCCGACGGTTCGACCGGGGCAATGGTGCCCCAGAACTTCTCCTCCGAGCCGCACCGAGACCAGCCGTCCGTTGGGTGGCGTTGGCCTCGTTGGGTTCCGCTCATCACGCCGGGTTCAACATGGTCGACGCCGACACCCAACTGATGCGCGCCTTTGACCAGCGAGTGCTGACTTGATGGACGCACTGACCAACTGTCCGTAGATCCACGCTGCCAGCGCTCAGGCCGGGGGACGCCGTCGTTCGCATCCCCCGTTTAGCCCCCGAAAACCCCGCCAACCAGTGACAACCAACGACATGGCCAATTCCTTGATCGCCCGCGTTTGCGCAGCTCAACGCCAACTTATGACAAGCGATGAAAGACCCCCGACACCCCCGACAAGAAGAGGCCGTGGGTTCAAATCCCGCCACCCGACCAACCAAAACCGCACGCCAACTGTGTTCATCTCGGCGCCGCTAGCGAGAATGAGGGGACGCGCTCCCATTTGCTGCGCGCGGGGTCGTCAAGGACGGCCCGATACAGAGTGGTGTCGGTCAGGCCGAGATTGTGCCGCTCGGCTCGTTCGATGTGGCCGAGGTAGTCCGCGCGGGCCTGCTCGACGGTCCCGCCGAGGGCCTTGGCGACCTCGATCCAGCTGGCACCGGCTTCCCGTGCCGCCCGGACGGCGTGCCACTGCCAACCGCGGAGCAAGCTGGTCAGCTCGTGGTTGGCCGCCAGCGCCTGCAGCGGCTCGACGTGCGGCTCGCGGGCCAGCCGGTCGCAGAACAGCTTGGCGCGCTCGGTGTTGCCCTCTGCGTCGGCCTGGGCGATGAGGCGGGTGAGCGTGTCGCGGTAGCTCCACCGGTGCCAGGTTTCCAGCAGCTCGGCCAGCGTCGCGTGCGGCGAGATGATCATCAGGTTCTCCCAACAAACGAACTGTGTGGTGGTGCGTCGCTCGCTTGGACCGCCGGGCTTGTCGGGCGCGGAAACGGTGCAACGCCATGCGAACGACATGGACCTTCCGCGCGTGCGCGGCGCGGGCGGCGCGTTCGGCCGGCGGCAACACCCCGCCCGGGGTCGACCAAATGCTCGACGGCTCGCCTTGCGCGCGGCCGCCGCCCTGGCGGGCCCGGTTGACGCAAACCAATTACGGCGTTGGTTCATTCGTAATGGCGGACCTGCCCCGTGATCTCGCCAGTGCGCTGCGGAAAGCGAGCCGGCGGAAATGCGCACGACGAGCCGAGAGGGCCAGGCGTTCCCGGTCCTCGGCCGGTAGCTTGCGCTCCGGGTCGACTTGATCTTCGAAGCGGGCGAGCGCGGCCTGGCGGGCCGGTGCGGTTCGGGCGGCTCGGTCCACTGTCCGGGCCCACG
>Ga0210378_10000658_pt1 | contig 17885 bp, 15 predicted proteins | sample PLM1_60_b1redo_FD_155465 | JGI IMG/M metagenome (GOLD analysis project Ga0210378, IMG submission 155465) | Groundwater sediment microbial communities from an aquifer in East River, Colorado, USA - PLM1_60_b1 redo | ecosystem: Environmental > Terrestrial > Soil > Riparian zone | place: USA: East...
CGCCGCCTTCGTCGACTCCGAGCACGCCCTGGACGTGACCTACGCCCGTAACCTCGGCGTCAACACCGACGAGCTGCTGATCTCCCAGCCGGACACCGGCGAGCAGGCCCTCGAGATCGCCGACATGCTGATTCGCTCCGGTGCCCTCGACGTCATCGTGATCGACTCGGTCGCCGCCCTGGTTCCCCGGGCCGAGATCGAGGGCGAGATGGGCGACTCCCACGTCGGCCTCCAGGCCCGCCTCATGAGCCAGGCCCTCCGCAAGCTCTCCGGCACCATCTCCAAATCAAAAACCACCGCCATCTTCATCAACCAATTGCGAGAAAAAATCGGCGTCCTATTTGGCTGCCTTCACTATGGTTCCCTGGTCACGCTCGCCGATGGTACGAAGGAGATGATCGGCAAGATCGTCAACCAGCGGCTCCCAGTCGAGGTTCTCTCCTATGACCCCGAGGCCGGCGAGATCGTGCCGAAGAAAGTCGTCGGCTGGTTCGACAACGGTCGCACCGACGAATTCCTCAAGATCACTGTTGGCCGACCAGCCGGGAGAGGACGCTCCTCCTTCGCGTGTACACCCAACCACCAGATCCGCACCCCAGGCGGCTGGCGGGAGGCTCAAGAGCTTGCTGTCGGTGATCGGGTCTTGCATGTGATCCCTCGTCGTTTGTCCGAGTTCCAGTGGGAGGTTGTGCTTGGAGGCCTGATGGGCGACAGCGCCATCAGCCCTTCCCGAAACGGCCTCGGCGGGAGGTACCGCTTCGGTCACGGCGCCCGGCAAGCGGCGTACTGCGACTGGAAGGCTTCGCTGTTCCAGAACGTTCGACCAGCGCGAAGCACGAATGCCAATGGTGCGGTGTTCTACGACATCCCCCCTCTTCCAGAGCTGGCCGAGCTGCGAGAAGCGGTCTATCTCGGTGGCAAGAAGATCCTGAGCCGCGATTACCTTAAACGCCTGACGCCACTCTCACTGGCCATCTGGTACATGGACGACGGCTACTTCGAGTTGCGTGCCAAGGGCCTTCAGGAGCGGACCAGGGACGGCAGTGGCCGCTCGGAGATCTGCATCCAAGCGATGGAGCAGACCACCCGCGATCGCCTAGTCGCCTACTTGGCCGACACTTGGGGTATCCGGCCCAAGCTGATTCAGCGTGCCGGCAAGGCCGTGCTGATCTTCCCCAAGGACGAGACGGCCAAGCTGCACGCCCTCGTCGCGCCCTTCGCCCATCCGTCGATGCAATACAAGCTGCTGCCGCGCTACCGCGGCCAGTTCGCGGTCGAGCCGGTATACGCACCCATGTGTTATGAGCTAGTGGCTGCCCCGATCCTCGCCATCGGTCACAAGGCTCTTTCCGGACTGACCCACCGCTTCGACATCGAGGTCGAGGGCAGCCACAACTACCTGGCCGACGGCGTCGTCGTCCACAACTCGCCCGAGACCACCTCCGGGGGCCGGGCGCTCAAGTTCTACGCCTCGGTCCGCCTGGACATCCGCCGGATCGAGGCTCTGAAGGACGGCCCCGACGTGGTCGGGAACCGAACCCGGACCAAGGTCGTGAAGAACAAGCTAGCGGCCCCGTTCAAATCCGCCGAGTTCGACATCATCTACGGGCAGGGAATCTCCAAGGAAGGCAGCCTGCTCGACGTCGGGGTCGACGTCGGCCTGATCCGGAAGTCGGGGGCCTGGTTCACCTACGACGGCGACCAGCTCGGGCAGGGGCGGGAGAACGCCCGCAACTTCCTCCGCGACAACCCGGAGCTGGCCCAGGAGATCGAGGGCAAGATCAAGGCCCAGCTCGGCGTGGCCGCGCCGGCGACACCCGAGCCCACCCCGGACCCCGACAAGGACCAGGGGAAGCTCTGACCGCGGGCACGACCCATGACGGTGGGGAGGAGGGCGACGGTCGGAACCAGGCGGGTGCAACCCGGGGGAGGGGCGCCGCTGGAGGGCGACCGGGCGGCGTCGACGGACGCCGCCCACGCCACCGCCCTGCGGCTGCTCACCACCAGGGCGCGCACGCGGGCCGAGCTCGCGCGGCGCCTGGAGGAACGGGGCTTCGCGGCGGCCGCGGTCGCCGAGGCCGTGGCGCGGCTGGAGCGGGTCGGCCTGGTCGACGACGCGGCGCTGGCCGCCGACGTGGCCGAGAGCCGGGCCGCGGGCGGGCTGGACGCCTCGGCGATCGCGCTGGAGCTGCGCGACCGGGGGGTCGACCCGGCGGTGGCCGAGCGGGCGGCCCAGGCGGCCGTCCCGGACGAGCTGCGGGCCGACCGCTGCCGGCAGGTGGCCGAGGGCCGGCTCGCTCAGCTCGGCGACCTGCCAGCGGAGGCGCGGCTCCGACGGCTCGCCGCCTACCTAGCCCGCAGGGGCTACCCGGCGGAGCTGGCCGAGGCGGTATCCAGGGAGCTTGTCGGCCTTGACTGAGACGATCGCTTGGACCGGCTGATGGTTGCTTGATACCCCTTCTGACCTGCTCTTCCTTGACCAGCGGGCTGTGCCGGCCTACCCTGAGATCGCCCGGCACCGCCGAGCCCAACCAATGATTACGTAACCTTGGTGCACCGACTGTTCACCGGACCTTCCTGCTCGGGAGGGAGAGCGACTCTCTCCACCTCCCGCCCGACCGTTCCGTCGGACTCGACCTTCGGACCGTAATCGCAGGGTCTCTGTGCAGCGCCGGGCGGCCGCTCGGCGCTGCTGCCGTTCCGGGTTGAGACGGCCGGCCGCATTGCCGGGTGGCTTTCGCCGGTCGGGTCCACCCGACCGGATGGGTCGCAAAGGAGGCCACGGTGGAGGCCGGATTCATCATCATGGGAGCCCTCGCCGGGATCGTTCTCGGCTTCGTCATCGGCACGTCCTACCAGCGCAAACAGTCGATCGCCCTGCTCGGTTCGGCGGAACACCAGGCCAGGTCGCTGCTGGAGGACGCCAAGCGGCAGGCCGAGACGACCCGGCGGGAAGCCGCGGTCGAAGCGCGCGACGAGGCGCTGCGGCTGCGGCAGAGCATCGAGGCGGAGGCCACCAAGCTTCGAGCTGAGGTGGACGTTGAGAGCCGGACCCGGCTGGGCGAGCTGCAGCGGCGTGAGGAGCGGGTGGTCGCCAAGGAGGAGGGTCTGGAGGCCAAGGTCACCCTGCTCGACCGGCGCGAGGCCACCCTCCACGACCGCGAGCAGGCCGTCGAGGTGACCAAGCAGGAGCTGGAGTCGGCCACCGACGAGCACCGGCGGCGGCTCGAGCAGGTCGCGGCGATGACCGCCGGCGAGGCCAAGGCGTTGCTGGTCAAGCAGGTGGAGGAGGACGCCAAGCGCGACGCCATGGGCCTGGTCCGCGACCTCGAGCAGCAGGCACGGGAGGAGGCCGACCGTCGCGCGCGCAAGATCGTCACCCTCGCCATCCAGCGGGTCGCTTCCGAGCAGACCTCGGAGTCGACCGTCTCGGTGCTGCCGCTGCCCTCCGACGACATGAAGGGCCGGATCATCGGCCGCGAAGGCCGCAACATCCGCGCCTACGAGGCCGTCACCGGTGTCAACCTGATCATCGACGACACCCCCGAGGCGGTGCTGCTCTCCTGCTTCGACCCGGTGCGACGCGAGATCGGCCGCCTCACCCTGGAGAAGCTGGTCTCCGACGGCCGCATCCACCCGGCCCGCATCGAGGAGACCTACGACCGCGCCAAGCAGGAAGTGGAGGGCGAGGTCCGCCGCGCCGGCGAGGACGCCTGCCTGGAGGTCGGCATCACCGACCTCCACCCCGAGCTGGTCCGTGTGCTCGGCCGGCTCAAGTACCGCACCTCGTACGGCCAGAACGTCCTCCGCCACCTGATCGAGACCGCTCACCTGGCCGGCATCATGGCCTCCGAGCTGGGCATGGACGTGCAGCTCGCCAAGCGCTGCGGGTTCCTGCACGACATCGGCAAGGCGCTCACCCACGAGGTCGAGGGCTCCCACGCGATCATCGGCGCCGAGCTGGCCCGCCGGCTCAAGGAGCGGCCCGAGGTCGTCCACGCCATCGAGGCGCACCACGGCGAGGTCGAGCAGCGCACCATCGAGGCGGTGCTGACCCAGTCCGCGGACGCCATCTCGGGCGGGAGGCCCGGCGCGCGGCGGGAGACGCTCGAGTCCTACGTCAAGCGGCTGGAGCGGCTGGAGGAGATCGCCGGCAGCTACCCCGGCGTCGACAAGGTCTTCGCCATGCAGGCCGGCCGCGAGGTCCGCATCATGGTCAAGCCCGAGGACGTCGACGACGTCGCCGCCCAGGTCCTCGCCCGCGACCTGGCCAAGCGGGTCGAGCAGGAGCTGCAGTATCCCGGGCAGATCAAGATCACCGTCGTCCGCGAGGTCCGCAGCGTCGAATACGCGAAATAGCCTGTACCATCCGGCGCGATGAGCGAGCGCTACCTGATCCGCACCTTCGGGTGCCAGATGAACGAGCACGACTCCGAGCGGCTCGCCGGCCTGCTCGACGCCGAGGGGCTGGAGCCCGCCGCCGGGCTCGACGACGCCGACCTGGTCGTGCTCAACACCTGCGCGGTGCGCGAGAACGCCGACAACCGGCTGTACGGCACCCTCGGCCAGCTCGCCACCACCAAGGCCAGGCGTGGCCTCACCATCGCGGTCGGTGGCTGCCTGGCGCAGAAGGACCAGGGACGCGTGCTCCAGCGGGCGCCGTGGGTGGACGTGGTGTTCGGCACCCACAACCTGCACAGCCTGCCGGTGCTGCTCCGCCGGGCCCGCGAGCAGGGCGCCGCGCAGGCCGAGCTCTTCGACGAGATGCAGCGCTTCCCGTCGGCGCTGCCGGCCAGGCGGGCCAGCGACTGGGCGGCATGGGTGGCGATCAGCGTCGGCTGCAACAACACCTGCACCTTCTGCATCGTCCCCAAGCTGCGGGGCAAGGAGCGCAGCCGCCGCGTCGGCGACGTCGTCGCCGAGGTGCAGGCGCTGGCCGACGTAGGCGTGGTCGAGGTCACCCTGCTCGGACAGAACGTGAACTCCTACGGCACCGACCTGCCCGGGCACCGGCAGCTCTTCGGCGACCTGCTGCGGGCCGTCGACGGGGTGGAGGGGCTGGAGCGGCTGCGCTTCACCAGCCCCAACCCCAAGGACTTCCGCGAGGACGTGGTCGAGGCCATGGCCGCCTGCCGGCCGCTCTGCGAGCACGTCCACTTCCCGCTGCAGTCCGGCTCCGACCGAATTCTCAAGTTGATGCGCCGCGGCTACCGGCGGCGCCGGTATCTCGAGACCCTCGGCAGGCTGCGGGCGGCCATTCCCGGGCTGGCGTGCTCGACCGACATCATCGTCGGCTTCCCGGGGGAGACCGAGGCCGACTTCGCCGACACCCTGGCCATGGTCGAGGAGGCGCGCTTCGACTCGGCGTTCACCTTCCAGTACTCGCCACGTCCGGGCACCGAGGCGGCGTCCATGCCCGACCAGGTCCCCCCGGAGGTGGTCACGGACCGCTTCCAGCGCCTGCTGGCGCTCCAGGAGCGGATCGGCCTGGAGGCCAACCGGGCGCTGGTCGGCGCCGAGGTCGAGCTGCTGGTCGAGCAGGTCAGCTCCAGGACCGACCCGACGCGGATGTCGGGCCGGACCCGGACCAACAAGCTCTGCCACTTCCCGGCGAACAGGCCTGCCGCACCGGCCCCGGGCGACCTGGTGACGGTCAGGGTCGAGCGGGCGGCACCCCATCATCTGCTCGGCGGGCCGGTGCTGGCCCACCGCCCACGGCGGCTTCCCGCGGCGTCGTGCGACGCCGCGCCGGCGACCAGGCCGCTCCCGGCCGGTGCCGTGCCCCTCCCGCTGGTCGGCTGACGAGCGCTGGCGCCGGTGCCGCCCGACCAGCGAGCCGCGGTCCTGCCCCACCCGCCGCTGCTCGTGCCCGAGCTGGCCGGGGACGCCGCCGCCGAGCTGGACCCGCTCAGGGAGGCCTGCCTCCAGGCGCTCGAGGTGGTCCTGGCCGGCGACCGCGGCGCCGTCCTGGTCGGCGACGGCCTGGTGTGGGGTGCGCCCCGGCCGGACGCCGCCGGGTCGTTCCGCCCCTACGGCGCGGCGGTCGACGTCACGCTTCCCGACCTCCATCCGTTGGACCTGGACGACCTGCCCGAGCCGGTCCGGCTGGATCGCCTGCCCCTGTCACTGGCGGTCGCCGCCTCCCTGCTGGCCCGCCTCGACATCCAGCCGGCTCGGCTGTCCGCGCTGACCGTCCCGGTGTCGCTGGGGCCCGGGGCCGCAGCGGCCGTCGGCCGCGAGCTGGCCGCCCGTGCGGGCGCGGCAGGGTCGTTCGGCCTGGTCGCCATGGGCGACCTGTCGGCCCGGCGCAGCGACCGGGCACCTGGCGCGTTCCATCCGGCCGCGGCCGCCTTCGACGCCTCGGTGGGGGAGGCGTTCCGGGCCGGCGCGCCTGGCCGGCTGCTGGACCTCGAGCCCGCCGTCGCCGCCGAGCTGCGCGCCGCCGGCCGGGTGCCGCTCCAGGTCCTGGCCGGTGCCTTCGCCGACGCCGCCGGCCTGCACGGCGAGGTGCTGTACGAGGCCGCCCCCTACGGTGTCGGCTATCTGGTCGGGGTGCTGACGGCCCCGTGACCGGCCAAGACGCGCCTGGCGGCGCGCGCGGCCGAGGCGGCCGGACCGCCACCGCCGACGACCAGCTCCGGCCGGACCAGCGGCCGGGTCCGGTGCTGGCGCTGGTCGGGCCGACCGCGACCGGCAAGACCGCCCTGGCGCTGGAGCTCGCCCAGCGGCTCCGGGCCGAGGTCGTCAGCGCCGACGCGATGCTCGTCTACCGCGGCATGGACATCGGCACCGCCAAGCCGACCCCGGAGGAGCGGGCGCGGGTGCCGCATCACCTGGTGGACCTGGTCGACCCCGCCGAGGAGTTCTCGGTGGCCCGCTTCCAGCCCCTCGCACGGGCGGCGGTGGCCGACATCCTCGGCCGGGGACGGGTGCCCCTGCTGGTCGGCGGCTCCGGGCTCTACTTCCACGCGGTGGTCGACGAGTTCGTGTTCCCGCCGACCGACGACGCCGTGCGCGCAAGGCTGGAGGCCGAGGCGGGGACCGCCGGCCTGCCCGCCATGTACCGGCGGCTGGCGGACGCCGACCCGGCCGCGGCCGCCCGCATCCAGCGGGGGAACCTCCGCCGGGTCGTACGGGCCCTGGAGGTGATCGAGCTCACCGGCCGGCCGTTCTCGTCGTTCCGCCGGGCCATGGACGCGCCGGTTTCCCGCTACCGGCTGACCGCGCTCGGCCTGGACCCGGGCGCCGAGGCGCTGCGCGCCAGGACGGCCGAGCGGGTCGCCGCCATGGCGGCCGCCGGGTTGGTCGAGGAGGTCCGGCGGCTGGCCGGCGAGCCCCTGTCGCGGACCGCCAGGCAGGCCATCGGCTACAAGGAGCTGCTGGACGCCATGGAGCGGGGCACGCCGGTGGACGCCGCCCTGGAGGCGGTGGTCAGGCGCACCCGCGCGTACGCCCGCCGCCAGCTCGCCTGGTTCCGAAGGGACCCGCGGCTGCGGTGGAGTACCCTTCCCCCCGGGTCGCGGCGGCTCGCCTGGGCCCTGGAGGGATTCACGGAAGGCTAGCGGGTGGAGTTCGTCAAGGCGCACGGGACCGGCAACGACTTCGTGGTCGTCGAGGACCTCGCCGACCGCTACCGGATCACCCCGGAGCTGGTCCGGGCGGTCTGCGACCGTCATTTCGGCGTCGGCGCGGACGGCCTCATCCGCATCGCCCCCGGCCGCGCCGCCCCCTTCTTCATGGACTACCACAACGCCGACGGCTCGCTCGCCGAGATGTGCGGCAACGGCGTCCGGGTGGTCGGCAAGTACCTCGGTGACCGCGGCCACGTCGGCAGCGCCCTGGACCTGGAGACCCGCGCCGGGGTCAAGCACCTGGAGCTGCACACCGACGACCGCGGCTCTGTCGACCGGGTCACGGTCGACATGGGCAGCCCGGAGCTGGAGGAGGACGACCGCAAGCTCGAGGTCGACGGCCGGGTGGTGACCGCCACCTGCCTGTCGATGGGTAACCCCCACACCGTGATGTTCGTCGACGACGTGGACGCCGCCCCCGTGACCACGCTCGGCCCGCTGCTGGAGCGGCATCCGGCGTTTCCGGCAGGGACCAACGTCGAGTTCGCCCAGGTCGTGGACGCGCAGGTCGTCCGCCAGCGCACCTGGGAGCGCGGGGTAGGCGAGACGCTGGCCTGCGGCACCGGCGCGTGCGCGGTCGCGGTCGTCGCCGGGCTGCGCGGGCTTGCCGGCCACCCACTCGCGGTCGAGCTGCGCGGCGGCCGCCTGGAGCTCGACTGGACGCCCGGCGGCACCGTGCGGATGACCGGCCCGGCCCGCGAGGTCGCCTTCGGCACCCTCGCTCCCGAGCTGCTCGCCGGCCTGCCGGCCGTCACCACTGGGAGATAGCGCCGTAGACTGACACAAACCGTGCAGGGAGGAGCAGGGCTCCATGTACGACGTGATGGTCTTCGACCACCGTCTCGCCGAGCACCGGCAGCTCGACTCCAAGGCAGAGCTGGCCCGCCTGCTGTTCGGCTACACCACCGGCAACGGTCAGCAGTTCCCGGCCCAGCCCGACCTGGTCCGGTTCGTCGCGCGCCCCGGTGGCGAGCTCGACGACCAGGACGCCCTGACGGGGCGGGAAGCCATCACACAGGCCGAGGACGGCGAGGTCGTCCGCTTCGTGTATCGGGCCGAGGGTCGGCGCACCGAGGGCTCCCTGTTCCGCATCGGCAGCGGGCAGCTCAGGGTCCGATGAGTAGGCTACCGCCGCAACCTTCGTGAGGGACCTCGACGCCAGGAGGAATGCCCAGCTCATGCGTACCGCTCGTCGGATCGCCGCCATCCCCCCGTACCTGTTCGCCGAGATCGACAGGAAGGTCGCCGAGCGCAGGGCCGCCGGCGTCGACGTGATCTCGTTCGGGGTCGGCGACCCGGACCTGCCCACCCCGGGCTTCATCGTCGAAGCGTTGGCCACCGCCGCCCGCGACCCCTCCACCCACCGGTACCCGAGCTATTTCGGGCTGCCGGCGTTCCGTCGCGCGGTCGCCGGGTTCTACCGGCGGCGCTTCGGCGTGGAGCTGGACCCGGACACCGAGGTCCTGCCGCTGCTCGGGTCCAAGGAAGGGATCGCCCACCTGGCATGGGCGTTCGTCGACCCGGGCGATCCGGTGCTGGTGACCGAGCCCGGCTACCCGGTGTACGAGGTGGGCACGATCCTGGCCGGCGGCGAGCCGGTGCACATCCCGCTCACCGCCGAGGACGGCTGGTTCCCCGACTTCCGCACGGTCGACGGGACCGTGGCCGACCGGGCCAAGCTGCTGTGGCTCTGCTACCCGTCCAACCCGACCGCCGCGGTGGCCACCCTCGACCAGTACCAGGAGGCGGTCGGGTTCGCGGCCGCGCACGACCTGCTGCTCGCCAACGACAACGCCTACTCGGAGATCACCTTCGACGGCTTCGTGGCTCCCTCGGTGCTGCAGGTACCTGGCGCGATGGAGGTCGCCGTCGAGTTCGGCTCGCTGTCCAAGATCTTCAACATGACCGGCTGGCGGATCGGCTGGGTGGTCGGCAACCCGGTCGCCATCGAGGCGCTCGGGAGGGTCAAGACCAACATCGACTCGGGCATCTTCAACGCCGTGCAGCGCGCCGGGGTGGTCGCGCTGGAGAGCGGCATGCCCCACCTGCCCGAGCTGGTCGCCACCTATCAGCGCCGCCGGGACCGGATCATGGAGGTGTTCTGGGAGGCCGGCTGGAAGGTCGATGCCCCCAAGGGCGCCCTGTACGTGTGGCTGCCGACCCCGCCGGGGGAGTCCAGCGTCGCGTTCACCGCCCGGCTGCTCGACGAGGCGGGCGTGGTGGTCGCGCCGGGCACCGGCTACGGCCCCAGCGGCGAGGGCTACATCCGGCTGTCGCTCACCATCCCCGACGCGCTGCTCGAAGAGGGCTGCGAGCGGGTCCGCAAGGCGCTGGTCGGTGGTTGACGCCCCCGGAAATCGCGGGACGGGCGGCGAGCCACCCGCTACCGTGGGACCCATGAGTGACCACGTGCTGACCGGGGCCCGGCCCACCTCCCCCGCCGACGAGCTCCGGCTCGTCGAGCTGCGCAAGCTCCGCCTCGAGCGGGCGGTGCTGGTCGCCGTTGCGGTGGACGGCTCGCTGGACGCGGCGGAGCGGTCCGTCGAGGAGCTGCGCCGGCTCGCCGAGACCGCCGGCGCCGAGGTGGTCGACACCATGGTGCAGCGCCGCGCCAGGCCGGACGCCGGCACCTTCATCGGCAAGGGCAAGGCCCGTGAGCTCGCGGCCACCGTCAAGGCGCTCGGGGCCGACACCGTGGTGATGGATGACGAGCTCTCTCCCGGCCAGCTCCGCCACCTGGAGGAGCTGGTCGACGCCAAGGTGATCGACCGGACCGCGCTGATCCTGGACATCTTCGCCCAGCACGCCACCAGCCGGGAGGGCAAGTCCCAGGTCGAGCTGGCCCAGCTCAGCTACCTGCTGCCACGGCTCCGGGGCTGGGGCGAGAGCCTCACCCGCCTGGGGGCCGGTATCGGCACCCGCGGGCCGGGGGAGACCAAGATGGAGGTCGACCGGCGCCGCATCCGCCGCCGCATCACCAAGCTGCGCCGCGACCTGGTCGACATGGCCCGCACCCGCGACGTCAAGCGCCGCCGCCGGGAGCGGGCAGGGGTGCCGGCGGTGGCGCTGGTCGGCTACACCAACGCCGGCAAGTCGACGCTGCTCAACCGGCTCTCCGGCGCCGGCGTGCTGGTCGAGGACAAGCTGTTCTCGACCCTCGACCCGACCACCCGGCGCCTGGACCTCCCAAGCGGGCGGGCGGCGACCTTCACCGACACCGTCGGCTTCATCGCCAAGCTGCCCCACGACCTGGTCGAGGCGTTCAAGTCGACGCTCGAGGAGGTGGCAAGGGCCGACCTGGTCGTGCACCTGGTCGACGCCGCCCAGCCCGACCCCGACGGTCAGGTCGCGGCCGTGCGCGCGGTGCTCGGGGAGGTCGGCGCGGCCGACGTGCCCGAGCTGCTGGTGCTGAACAAGGCGGACCTGCTCGACGAGGTGAGCCGGGCCCGCCTGGCCAGGCAGCTCCCCGGCGCCGCGATCATCTCGGCGGCGACCGGCGAGGGGGTCGACGGGCTGCTGGCCGTGATCGCCACCCGGCTGCCCCGCCCGCCGGTCGAGCTTGACGCGCTGCTCCCGTACGACCGCGGCGACCTGGTGGACCGGGCGCACCGCGAAGGCGAGGTCCTGACCGTCGAGCACGTGGCCGAGGGGACCAAGGTGCGGCTGCGCGCCCCGTCGGCGCTCGCCCACGCGCTGGCGCCCTACCGGCTGGACGGCGCGGCCGAGGGTGGGTCGGGCGAGGCCGGCGCGAGCTGAGCGGCGCCGGCCGCCCGTTGGCCGGTCAGAGGAAGTAGCCGAAGATGTCCACGATCGCGTGGACGCTGCCCGCGGAGGCGTTGTGGAATGCCACCGAGGCCGAGAAGTCCCCGCCACTGGCCGCAGCCACGACGGCGAAGTTGGCCACCACCTGCCCTGTCACCCAGTTCACGTTCGAAACCCGCGGGAGCACTGCCGAGTCGGCCGGGAAGGCGCGCAGGTTCCCGGCGGACCTGCCGCCGACGGCGGTGAGGTTGAAGGCGATCGCCAAGGCGTTCGGGGGCACCTCGTTGGTGACGCCGGCGAAGTAGTCCGGGAGGCCGAAGTCGAAGATGAACGCGTCTCCCGTCGCCCCCTGCGGCGGGAATGGGCCGCCACCGTCGTACCGGGTGTCGACGTAGCGCAGCGGCGAGATCGTGTGGAGCGAGAGCGGGCCGCTGACCGCCTGGATGGCCGCCGCCCCCTCCGTCCCTTGCGGGCGGGTCCGGAGGACCTTCCGGCGGGGCGCGATGGGCACCGCCAGCGCGTCCGGCTCGGCGCCCGCCTGGCCGGCGACGGCGCCCGCCGTCACCACGGCCCCGGCGCCGCCGACACCCGCCACGCGCAGGAACCGTCGCCTGGTCACCCCGCCTGTAGATGGACCGTTGCCGCGCCGCCAGGCAGCCATGCCGTTCCTCCTCCTCGGTAATCCCTCTGCGACGAACGTGCGGAACTCAACCTGTTCTGCCGTTGAAGGGCAAGTCGGCGTGCTCATCGGTTTGATCACAACCCGGCCCTCACGATCGCAATCGACGCGGATCGTCTGATCCGGCCGTATCCTGGTCCGGCCGGCTACCGGAGCCGCCGGACCCGGCGCCTATGGCCGGTTCCGTGCCGAGGGTAGGAGCCGTGATGCGCGTTGAGAGCCTGGCCCGCCGCCCGGCTTCTGCGCCGACCGCGCCGGGCGGGCTGGCCCGCCGGGGCGGACAGGGGCTGGAGGCCGCGCTCGTGGCCGGCCTGGCCCTGGCCGCCCTGCTCGTGCGGCGGCCCTGGCAGCACCAGCCGGCGTTCTGGATCGACGAGGCATGGGTAGCGGACTCCCTGCGTGTGCCCCTCGGGCAGCTCCGCGAGCTCGCCGGCTCGACCCCGCTCGGCTGGCTGGCGCTGTTGCGCCTGGTGCCGCCCGTCGGCGGCCCGGAACGGTACCGGGTCGTCGCGCTGCTGTTCGCGCTGACCGCTGTCGTGCCCGCCTACCTGCTGGGCAGGCGCGCCTGCCCAGCCGCCGCCTCCCGCTGGGCCGCCTGCCTGCCCGCGGGCGCCGCCGGGCTCGCGGTCGGGCTGCTGCCGGCTGCGGTCTCGCGCCCGTTCCTCAAGCAGTTCACCTGCGAGGTCCTGGTCGCGCTCGTCCTGGTGCTGCTCCTCGCCCGGGCCGAGGCCGCCTTCACGCCCGCGCGGCTGGCGTGGCTGGGCGCCGCCTGCGTGCCGGCCGCGCTGCTGAGCAACACCTCGCTGTTCGTCACGGCTGCGGCCGTGGCCGCGCTCGGTCTCCGGGTCCTCCTGAAGGCCGAGTGGCGGCGGGTGCCCGGCCTGCTCGCTGTGGCGGCCTGGGTCGCCTGCGTCGACCTGGTCGCGCTGGCCTGGCTGCTGCCCGCCAGGGAGAACCCCACCCTGATCCGCTACTGGGCCCAGATCGGCACCTTCCTGCCCATCCACCGGGGTGTTTCCGCGGCCGCCACCGTGGTCGGCCATCGGCTGGCCACCGCGCTCGGCGACGTCGGCTTCGGCCCCTGGCCGGCCGTGGTCGCCCTCGCCGCGACCGGCGCGGTGGTCCTGTGGCGGGCGGGCCATCCCGCGGTCGCGCTGACCCTGCCGCTGCTCGGCGCCGAGCTCGTCGCCGCCGGCGCGACCCGGCGCTTCCCATTCGCAGAGGAGCGCACCAGCCTGTTCGCTCTCGGCCTCGTGGCCGCGTTCTGCGGGATTGGTGCCGGCGCGGTCGCCGCCCGCCTGTTCGGCCGCGTCCGCACCAGCCCTCTCGGGGTGGTCGCGGTGGTCGGCGTGCTCACGTTGCTCGTTCCGGCGGCGGGCCGCGCGGGCGCTGCCCGGGTCCCCCAAGAGCTGGTCCCGCAGCAGCTCGCGCTCATCCAGTCCCAGCTTCGTCCCGGTGACGTCGTGCTCGTCTCGGCGTTCGCAAGCTTCCAGTACGCCTACTACGCGCCCGACCGGCCGACGTTCGTCGCCACGCCGCCCCGTTGGGCCGCGGTCCCGTTCACGGTCACGTACCCGGGGCAAGAGGATCTCGTGGTGGTCGGTGGGCTCAACGACGCGGCGATCCGCCGCGCGCTCGCGGACACGGCCGGCCGGGCGACCCGGATCTGGGTCGTCCTCGGCCACAGCGAGCCGGGCCGGGAAGAAGAAGCCCGCTGGGACGCCGCCACCCGCTCGATCGGCCGGGTCACCAAGGTCCGCACCGGGATCGTGGAGCGGTTCGGCCCGCGCCGGGCCGAGCTGGAGCGGCGCTGGCTCGTCGAGGTCGGCCGCCGAGAAGGACCTGGTTGAGCCGCCGCGCGGCGCCGTAGGCAGTGCCGGGCCGGCTCAGGGCTCGTGGCCGCCGCGGGCCGCCCGCCGGCGCAGCCGGCGGGCGGCCGAGGCCAGCCGCACCAGCGGGTGCGAGCGGATGCGCGCGAGCGCCCGCTCCAGCTCGGCGTTGCGTTGCGCGAGCCGCTGCCTCTCGGCGTCGTGCAACCCGACCAGCTCCTGTGCCTGCTCCGAGACGCCCGCGCTGCCGGTCTTGTGTGCCTCCGCCCGCATCTCGTCGCTCAGGTGCTCCAGCCAGAACCCAGCGGCGACTAGCAGTCGGCTGAGCTCCTGCGGGGTGTAGAAGTTCATCGGGTAGGGGTGGGACACGAACCAGGGTTGGCTGAGATGGTGGAACGCGGCGAAGCCGTCGTCGCGCAGCAGGTTGGGCACGTACAGCCAGAGCACGCCGCCCTGCCGTAGCACCCGGTAGGACTCCAGCAGGTAGTTGTAGGCGACCGTCCGCGGCATGTGCTGCAGGGCCACGATCGAGTACACCACGTCGAACGAGCCGTCCTGGAAGCCGGCGAGGTCGTAACCGTTGCCGTGGTGGAAGCGCACGTTCGCCAGGTGGTCGAGCCGCTCGCGCCCGCGCTGCACCATCCGCTGGGAGATGTCGATGCCATGCACCTCGCGGCACCAGGGCGCAACGTGCTCCATCACCCGTCCGGTGCCGCAACCGACATCCAGGACCGTCGCGTCAGGTCCGAGGAGGCGGCGCAGTGCCTCGGCCTCGGCCCGGCCGGAGGACTGGTAGCCGCGCTCGTCGTTGTCGGCCACGACGGCGGTGAGGCTGTCGACGCCGGCCGACCGGTCCCAGAAGTCGCGGTGGGCGCCGAGCGTCTCGCCTTCCAGTTCCAGCGCCTCCAGCGCCGTGTGCTTGAGGCCGTGGGTCGGGTCGGTCAGCTTCATTGGGTTGGTTCCTCTGGTGAATTTCTCGGTCGTGCCACATTGTTTCGCAGCGCCGCGGGCGCGTCGATGCGCAGGCAGGACGGCTAGAATCGGCCGCCCCAACAAGTGATCCAGAAGGGACCGGGCGAATGGGCACGACTCGGCCGGCGGGCGAGGTTGTCGAGGAGCTTGCCGCGCCGCTGCCGCCGGCTCCGCCGAGGCCGTCCCGGTGGTGGGTGGACGCCGTCCTGGTCGCCATGCTCCTGCCGCTGGCGGTGATCGCCCGGCGGCCCGGGTATCTCTTCTCCCACGCCTTCTGGCTCGATGAGGGATGGGTGGCCGACTCGGTGCGCGCTCCGCTCCACCAGCTTCGGCTGCTCACCTCGTCGACCCCGATCGGCTGGACCCTCCTGCTGCGCCTGATCCCCGACGTCGGGCCACCCGAGCGGCTCCGTGCCCTGCCACTGGCGTTCGGGGTGCTGAGCGTGGTGGTGGCCTACCTGCTTGGGCGGCAGCTCGGGCGGGTGGCGGCGGTGGCGGCCGGGCTGGCCGCCGCCCTGGCTCCGACCGCGCTGCGCAACCACAGCCTGAAGCAGTACTCGGCCGACGCCTTCGTCACCCTGCTGCTGCTCTGGCTCACCGCGCGCGTGGAGGCCGGCTGGAGCCGCCCTCGGCTGGTAGCGCTCTGCCTCGCCTGCGTCCCGGCGGTGCTCATCAGCCACGTCACCGTGTTCGTCTCGGCGGCCGTGCTGGTTGCGCTGGCGCTGCGGGCGCTGGTGGAGCGTCGTTGGGAGCGGCTTGGCTGGGTCGTGGCCCTTGGGCTGGGCGTCGCCGCGATCGAAGCCGCTGTCTATCTGGCGTTCGTCGCAGCCGGCAACAGTCCGGCCTTGAACCGGTGGTGGGCCGACGACATGGTCCCGCTCGGGGACGGCCTCGGGCCGGCGGCGAGCTTCCTGGCCGCCCGTTCCGCCGAGGCCCTCGGTCGGGTCGGGTTTGGTCCATGGCCGCTCGCGGCAGCGTTGGTGGCGGTCGGGCTGGTGGCGCTGTGGCGCTCGCGCCGGCCGGTGGTCGCGACGGCCGTGTGCCTGCTGGCCGCGGAGCTGCTGGTGGGCGCCGTCGCCGGGCGCTACCCGTTCCTCGACGAGCGCACCGGCTTGTTCTTCACCACGCTGCTCACGGTCTGCGGCGCGATCGGGATCGCCGCCGTCGTCGCCTGGAGCGCCCGTCGGTGGGCGACGCTTCCGCTGGGGGTCGCCGCCGCGGTCGGGGCGGGTCTCCTGCTGGCCCCGGCCGCGCACACCAACGCGATCCACCCGATGCCGCCGAGCACCATGAGACAGCAGGTGTCCTACGTGCTCGCCCACCGCCAGCCGGGCGACGTGGTCGTCGTGGGCATGGCTGCCTCTTTCCCGTTCGCCTACTACTGGCCAGAGCGGCCCACCTTCGCGCCGACCACGGTCGCGACCGCCGTGCTGTTCCAGGTCGAGTACCCCGGGCGTCGTGACTTGATGCTGGTGCGCATCAGGCGGCGGCCCGACCTGATCCGTGGCGCCGTGCAGGAGGCGGCGGTCCGGTCGAGCTCCCGCCGAGTCTGGTTCGTGCTCGCCGAGGCGGGGGACCGTGACCCGACCTGGAGCCAGGCCATGGATGGCGTCGGTCGGATCGCCCGCCGGCGATTGCCGCGCCTGCTGGTGGTCGACCCCGTTGCCGGCGTCCACCGCCGCTAAATGCTTCCTGAGAGTGGTTGCGCGTCCTGGTTGAAAAGGGGCATGGTCGAGTCTCCTGATCGCAAGGGGGACGAACATGGCTGCGCCGCTGCGCGTGACGCTGGACCACACCGCCCACGACGAGCTGGACCGCCGCTACCACACCACCCGCGACGCCACCACCCGCACCCGCTACCAGATGGTCCTGCTGCGCGCCGAGGGCCACCCGGTCGTCGCGGTCGCCCGCATCACCCGCCGCAGCCCCGACACCGTCCGACGCGTGCTCAAGCGCTACCTGGCCGGCGGGCCCGACGCCGTCCCGCACCGGCCCCACCTCGGCCAGCCGCCCCACTACCCGCCCGGCTGGGAGGCCGAGCTTGCCCGCATCGCCGACCTGGACCCACGCAGCCTGGGCGTGGGCAGCGCGCTGTGGACCTGCCGGCTGCTGGCCGACTACCTGGCGGAGGTCACCGGGCACCGCGCGGGGATCGAGACGGTCAGGGTGGCGTTGCACCGCGCCGGCTGGGTGTGCAAGCGGCCGGTCTGGACGCTCTCGCGCAAGGCGCAGGCCCAGCCGGGGTGGGCAAAAAACGCCTGAGGGTGGAGGCGCTGCTTGCGGCCGCGGCGTCACCGCTGCCTCCACCCGCGTGCGACCTGGTCCCCGACGCCACCCTGGCCGAGGACCTGGTCCCCGACGACCTGCCCCGCCTGCTCGGGCTGCTGGCACGCGCCGACCTGTACCTCCAAGACGAGGTCGAGGTCGCCCTGCACCCGACCCTGACCCGGGTGTGGTCGCGCACCGGCCGCTCGGGCCAGCACCTGGTGCAGGCGCCGGGCACCAACCGCAAGCAGTACGGCTTTGGGCTGGTGGACTGGCGCGACGGGCACCTGGACTGGCAGGTGGCCGACGGCCGCCGCGCCGCCCCCTTGTGCGCCCAGTTGCGCCGCGCCGTGGCCCGTTCCCAGGCCCGCGGCAAGATCGCCATGGTGATCTTGGACAACCTGAGCATCCACACCCCCAAGGGGTCGCGGCTTTTGCGCGGGCTGCTGGAGGAGCTGGGCGAGCAGCTGGTGCTGGTCTACACCCCGACCTACGACCCCGATGCCAACCGAATCGAGTGGCTGTGGCGCAGCCTGCGCCGCACGGTCACCCACACCCACCGACGCCGGACGCTCGGGGACCTGGTGGCCGACGCCGACCGGTGGGCCTCCACGATCACCCCAGCTCAGGTGCTGTCGCAGATCGGCAGCCCGTTCGCGCCCGACCAGCAGCCGCCTGTCAGGGAGGAACTCGATCATGCAGCATGAACTCCCAGGAAGCATTTAGTCGGTTACGGGGAGCTGGGGG
>Ga0210378_10000659_pt1 | contig 17884 bp, 17 predicted proteins | sample PLM1_60_b1redo_FD_155465 | JGI IMG/M metagenome (GOLD analysis project Ga0210378, IMG submission 155465) | Groundwater sediment microbial communities from an aquifer in East River, Colorado, USA - PLM1_60_b1 redo | ecosystem: Environmental > Terrestrial > Soil > Riparian zone | place: USA: East...
CCGAAACTCATTATTAATGGTTCAAAATAGAAATAGACTTAATAATCTGTGATGCATTCGAAAGGTTTTTGTAAAATGTCCTCTTACTTTCTGTGTACGTAAACACTAAAGAATCTTTGTCAGTTATTTTTGCAATGACAATTAACATTTTTCCTGGCCTTCCTTTAATCTTTTCGTAATCAATCATATCGCTTGCAGATTGATAGCCTTGGATTAAGTATTTGTGTGGAAATTTACCGGTACTGTTGAAGAACAAGTAGTCAACGCTAAGTTGCTCCTCGAGGTTTGTTAATGCCTTCGACGGGAGCACTGGCTTACCTGCGTTAGAGTCCAGTAACGAATCGTTTGGATCATAAATTACCGAAACTTTCGTTCTGGTTGAATTTGGATTCATAAGAATTACTTCCGTAAAACCAGTAATATCATTATGCGTACTATTAACGACCCAATTAGGAGGATATAAAAAAGTAAATTTCTGGCCAGGGTCGTAATACCTTTTCCAATTTTCAATCTGTGCATTGCCCAATTGTAAATGACTAATCGAATAAATAGAAAAAATCAAAATAGATATGGACAAAATCCTGCTGCCTGTCTTGAAAATCATTTAGATAAAATTACCACTTGGATAGTCACAAAGGACTAAAACAACGTCCTTTACTTGCATTGAATAGTACGGTACCATCTTAATCTAATGTGCTTAATCGTATAAATAGCCGTAAAAGTTCCTTAACATTTGCCTTTTTTATGTTACAACTTTATTACTTTTGTTGCTCTTTATGTTTCTGATGGTTCAAATCAAGATAAAAATGAATATTGGTGATTTATTTTTGGTCACGTTGTTGTCAGTCATTTTGGTAATAGTATATTCAGCGGAAAATAACTTATCCCAATTTTCTGCTAGTGCCTTGCCGGCTTATGATAAGGGTAAATATTTTGTAAATATACAAGATGATTATGAGAACGAACTGGGAGCACCCGCTTCCTCGCTCAGTCAAAACTCAACAACTGAGAGTACAAACCAAACTGTGAGCGGTCTAACGGATGAGAGCACTACAAATGGTGTAGTGAGTAATGATACGGGCGAAAACAATAGTCCACAGGGCCTTACAAACTCATTGGATGAGGGTACTACAAATGGTGCAGTGAGTAATGATACGGGCGAAAAGAATAGTGCACAAGGCCTTACAAACTCATTGGATGAGAGCACTACAAATGGTGCAGTGAGTAATGATACGGGCGAAGAAAATCTAAATCAAACTAGCGAATCATCTTCATCTACGTCAGCCGAGTCACAATCAAGCCAAAATGCCAGCCAGAGTGTAGAATCTCAAAACCAGCTCCAAGCCAATCAGAGTACGGAGATCCAAAATCAGATTCAAAATAACCCACAAATAAACATCAACAACACTCAAACTAACAATATCCAATTACAACAAAGGCTGGAAAGTTTAATTATAGAAAGGGAGGGTGAAAAGCCTATTCCACTGGAAGAGCAAAAAAGAATAGAAACTCGGGATGTAATTGTCATCAAGGAGCACAAAGCGCTGACAGGTACAAATTGCAGAACAGACAATGTCCTTAGTGGCGCCTCGAACGAAAAAGATCTTAGGGTCTTGAGCGAATGCCAAGATGTAATAGGAATAGTAAAGCACACCAAAAAGATGGACGACGGTGATTACAAGTTTTTCTTGGACGTAGATAAAAAATATGATTTCCTGCTCAACGACAAGAATAGAGAAAAAACAGATGGATTTTTGGTAGTCGAAATCGTGCCTAAAGACCAAAACATTGCAGGTGTATATCTTCCAAAATCAGGTGACCAGGTGCACATATGGGGTGCATGGGTAACTGACAAACCAAAAGGATGGCATGAAATACACCCAGCTTGGAAGTTCGTAAAGCAATAATAACATGGTGCAGAACTGTACATTTTTCGGTTCTGTTCTGTTTTTTGGGTTTTATAACTAAGTTTTAATTAAGCGTATCCGGATTGTGTTGCTTGTTTTGCCTATCTTCAACTTCTGGCAACTATGAATACCATCTTGTTTTACGAGACTATAGTCAAAGAGGCTGGAAAGAAAGTTACTAATCCTGATTCATGTACAGGTCCAGATGACAAAGATAAAAATAAAAAGGCCTAGCCGCAAGTAACGTTCTTATAGACAGGAAATGATTTAAACACAATTTATTTAATATTATTACCCTTCAAACTAAGTCTAAGGGCATCTAGCAAATCATTATAGGAAGTTTGTTCTTTATCAAGTGAGTATTCTTTGGCCTGGGCAGCTCTTAACGATATCATAAGTTTTTCATATTTTTCCTCAATTGCGATGTATCCCAATATCTGGAAGCATCATAAGAAAATTGCCTAAATGCGATCAGAATCTTGAATATAAAGAAGATACTAATATAAAGCAACGATTAAGTTATACTAATACCTATCGAGATTTGTTTTTTTAATTTATGGTATTCTTGGTTCTTTTATTGAAGTTTGTAGAAGCTCTACAATTTCGTTATGCAGCTTTAAGAGGTTCAATCCTTTTTCGGTAGTCTTGTAGCTTTGTGAACCTTCTAAATATTCCATTAAATTATTTTCAAGAAGTACAGAAAGATATTCCTTTAATTGAGCGTAGCTAAGAAAGGCTTTGTACATAATTCTTGTTTTAGTTGCGCCACCATTTGCTGCTTCTAAGATCATTGAGACTATTTCTGTTCTGCTTCTGTATTTCATATTAAGGATGTAATAAAATCTACTATTTTTACATATTGATACAATAATCTAGAATGAAACGAAATTCCACTTTACTCTAATTGAGAATGAATAGCTCTACATATTCAAATTTGGTAACTATATGAGGAGAAATGATTAGCGTGACTAACATAAAGAGTTCATTTTCTTAGCTTTAATTACCACTTCTTTATATATAATATTTATAATAATATTTTAGAAACATGTAAATTTTATATCAGGTTCGGTGGGACTGATAATGCTAGAATTACGATTTACGAACCCACTACTCTTTTATAGTTTCTGTAACTTCTGGAGATTCTGTTTTGTCACCTGTATTATAATTCGAATCTACATCTGTAGAAAAGAGCCTTTCTTCAAGTAGACACATTTATTGTACCATCTAGGTAGAATGCCCAAATCCGTAAATTTCTTTTCTCGCATTATCTTGATCTACGAATAAATGAAAAGCAGAATTACAAAATTCCGTCGTGGACTATCGTAATTTCTAAAGCCAATGATTACCATTCATTCCTGTATTTTTCTGTTTTAAATTTATGCACTACGTTCCCATCCAAAGATTTCAAAATGTTAATTTCTATCAATTGGAAATTCTTATTTGTGAGAGTATCCCATTACGATATTTGTGATGAAAAGTAAATCTCTCATGCCTGATAAGTTTCAAACATCACTGGTTCTACAGGGTGGTGGAGCACTTGCAGCATATGAGGCAGGTGTGTATGCAGCTCTGTACTTTTGGATAAAAAAGGACTTTGAACACGACGATAACAAAAATATCTTTGATATAATTGCTGGTACCTCTGGAGGAGCAATAAACGCAGCTATAATTGTGAGTCACGTACAGCGTAGAAGGGAGGAAGGTTTTAGTATAACAGACAGCTGGCAAGGTTCAATAAGGAAACTTTTAGATTTCTGGAACTATACTTCCTCAACACCAGATTTTACTATATGGCGTCCTTTCTACAGTTTCTTTTGGCCCTTATACAGAGATGAAAATTCATGGATCTCTGTCTGGAACCAATGGAATGCTATTAATAACAGAATAGCCACGGGCGAAGCTGCAAGAAGGTATTATACAGCAAAAGAGTTTCTGTATCAAGGAGCACCAAATGTCTTTTCAAATCCGTCCACAGAATATGATGATAGATTTTTTGATAACTTCTTTATCCCTACTAATATTTGGCAGCATTATGAAAATGAAGGATTGAGAAAAAGTATACAAAAATATACCGATTTTCCAATTGCGACCGCATATGATGGTCAAGGAGATAAGGAAAAACAACCCAGATTGTTAATAGTCGGTACAGATGTACGAGAAGGTGAAGCAGTAACATTTGACAGCTATGAAAAAAAGGGCGGAGGTAGAAGGTCAGAATACGGGGATTATATTAAAAATGGACATGGACAAAGACCAATAACGTACAATGAAGGTATCATGGTGGAGCACATTATAGCAAGCTCCTCTGTACCAGTACATTACCGGTACGCCATGGTTCCTATTAATTATGGACAAAATTTAGGCGATGGTACACGTGAATTTTGGGATGGAGGAATTTTAAGCAATACTCCGCTAAGAGAATTAATTCAATCGCATGAAGATTACTGGAAAGGGCGGAACGCCAACAATATTCCAGATTTAAAGGTCTATGTAGTTGATATCTGGCCCCATAAAGGAGGCGCTCCTTTAGACCACGATGGTGTCGTGAACAGGCGATACGACCTGACATTTCAAGAAAAGACACCGCATGAAGAAAAGATTGCCTATTTGATACATGATTACATTGAATTGGCGCAGACATTGATTGGAAAAGTTCCTCCATCCGAAAGAGATAAAATCCTACATCAAACAGGCCAAAGTAGACATCGTAATGGAGATCCTCGAAAATATCGAGAGCTTCTTCTTCAAAAAGTTCGAATAACTGATGTAGTTCGTCTCGAACGGAAACTGGATCTCAACGAAATTTCATTCAAATGGTGTGACTATTCGGCAGATACAGTAACTAGTATGATCAAAAATGGAATAGAGGAGACGTTAGCCAAAATGTCAGAGGTGAAAATAAATGGTAACAACAAGAAGAATGCATGTAACGAATTAAAAAACTTCATTAAAATAATAGATGATGAAAAAGGGAATGAACTGCTGACAGATAAACTAGACACAATTCTGAATCATACCGCGGCTTCAGATTTACTGATAGAGTCGGCAATAAGTACCAAAAGAGCATTAGATTGCGGTTAAGTAACTTTTCTATATTCGTCGCGATTTGGTTTGTTAATTTGAAATATGGATGAATTTAAATGATGCCAGCGCATTTCTTTTGATTTATCTCTAAGTAAGGTTTGGTATCGACATTTTCATAACTCTTGTTCTTAATATTATTGCTAGGGCTATTGAAGTAATTGAAAATAATACAGCAGTGAGGAAAATCATATTGAATGATTGATTATATAACAATCATCAGTTATAATTTATTATATTTTGAATACTTTCCGGGCTTTCTAGAAAAGATGCTCTTACAACCTTCACAACAAAAATAATATTTCTTTCCATTATACTCATAAATAGTGGCCAGGTCTTCATCCATTTCTATTCCACATACAGGATCAAAGGGCATTATGGTCTAGTAGATTTCATTTCTATTTATATTCTGTTTTTAAAAATATTGTCCTTTAAGTATATAATTAGACTTGCTCAAAAAGTAAAGATTCGGGGAAATAGCTACTGAATTTTGAATAATAGTAGATATTACATAGGTTTTTGTAATTATTTAAAATATCTAGTTAGAAAAGCATAAATAATTTATTGACATAAAATTTTTGTTGATAGGTGAAACGCAGCTCCGCGCTAGGAGAACGAGAATTAAGATACTGCAAGCTATAGTAGATAGCAATGGCGCAGCGCGGTTTTCTGAAATAAAATACGCAACAAATTTGTCTACTGGTTCAATCTACTATCATCTCGGGAGAATGGTTCGATATGTAATAAAAAAATCGAAGCAGTACCACATCACAAAGGAAGGTTTAGAGTTATTACGTGAACACGGTGGAACCTCCATAATGAAATAGATTTTTACCTTCATAGCCAAATTTTTATTTGTAATTTTCATACCTTCATATCATATTTTGTCATCATCGTATACAGACAGGCTTTTAAAGCGGAGGTTAAAAAAAATTGTCAGTAAATATCTTGATAATTCGTTACTTTTGTCTGGTGGTTTAGATAGTAGTATTTTATGCTATTTGATGAGGCCTAAATTAAGTATTGTAACATCCTTAGGTCCCAACTCATATGATCTAAAATTCGCTAAGAACATAGCAAAAAAATATAGTCATAATCATGTTGAATGCGTTGTTGATTTCGACGAGATCCTTGAAATAATCCCGAACATAATTAAGACGTTCAAGACCTTCGATCCAGTGGAAATAAGAAATTCTTCCGTTATTTTCTTTGGCATGAGGGAGGCCAAACATCATGGTTACAATGACATAGTCACTGGAGATGGTGCAGACGAATTATTTGCTGGATATAATTACCTTCAAAGATACTTTACAGACCTAAGAAAATTACAGGAAATTTTAATTGAACTTTGGAAAATAATGAGGTTTTCTTCAAGAAAGATAGGAGAGACACTGGGAATGACAGTCAATACACCATACTTAGAAAATCCACTTTATGATTTGGCAACTTCAATTGACATAAATGAAAAGGTGGGAGAATATAAGAGTAAAAAGTGGGGAAAATTCATTTTAAGGAAAGCCTTTGAAAAAGAACTTGGAGCAAATGTATGGAGAAATAAGATGGCTTTGGAAGAAGGTTCCGGGTTTGAAGAAATTTCAAATAAATTTGATCTCATCGACGATGAGGAATTTGAAAAGGAATCAAAAATTGTTGCTCTGGATAATGTAATAGTGAGAGACAAAGAACACCTTTATTATTATAAGCTTTATAGGTCATTTTTTGGGTGCCCTGCCAAAGAATCATGTGATTCACTTAGGTGTTCGTTCTGTAACTCTTGTTTATCGTATCCCAGGTATTGTTATACTTGCGGAGCTTTCCCACCTATCTGAATTCACTTATATTCTAATTGCATAAACCGTAAACGTCTAAATATCTTTTTTTTTAAGAAATAATTCATGGCTGGAATGGGAAACAATCCATTTAAGAAATGCATTAATCCTGCATGTAATCTTACTTACGAAATTAATAACAACATACTAGTTTGTAAATGCGGTTCATTTTTGGACATTATTTATAAAAATAATTTTTCTCGCGAACTAATCCAAGTTTTCTATCAACGTAGAAACCATGGGGGAAACATCTACAATGAGAGTGGAGTATGGAGATTTCGAGAACTAATTAACTTTGCCAACCTGGATACAGAAGATTTTGAACAATGCTCCAAAATACTAGTTTCACTTGATGGTTCGGAAGGTAGACAATCTAAACCTTACAAAATGAAAAGGGTTTCAGAATATTCTCTAATTGATAACGAACGCCTTCTATTACAACCTGAAGGCTACAATCCTAGTGGTTCATTTAAAGACAACGGAATGTCGACTGCAGTGACACATGCAAAAATGATAAATATGAATAAAATCATCTGTGCCTCAACAGGAAATACATCAGCATCTGCTGCAATGTATGCTGCAAATGAAAATATTGAATGTGAAGTGTTTGTTCCAAAAGGAGAAATAGCACCTGGCAAACTTGCTCAATCATTCCAATTTGGTGCACAAGTAATTGAGATTGATGGCAACTTTGATGACGCTCTAACGTATTCACTGAAAGAAGCTCGAGAACTAGGCGCGTACACTGTAAATTCTATTAACCCATTTAGGATAGAAGGGCAAAAAACAATAGTATACAGAGCTCTAGAATATTTGGACTGGAATCCACCGGATTGGATAGTATATCCTGGCGGTGCATTAGGGAATACTTCTAGTTGTGGGAAGGCCTTTATGGAACTTTACGACCTCGGATGGATAAAAAAAATTCCAAGATTACTTGTGGTAAATGCAGAAGGAGCAAATACTCTTTATGAATTAACCAATGGTTTCTTTGGAGGCAAGAAACTAGAATGGAATAATGGAAGACCTGATCTGACTCTAATTAAAGAATATTATGATCAAAAAGACAATAAAGGTATCAAGCCACGTACCAAAGCCACTGCAATACAGATAGGCAAACCTTCCAATTTGATTAAGGCATTAAGATCAATTGACTTTACTAACGGCATTGTTACACAGGTTTCCGATAAGGAAATGAGTGATGGGATGGCCTTAGTCGGTCTAAACGGATTTGATTGTGAAATGGCCTCGGGTGCCGTTCCTGCAGGAATAAGGAAGCTCAGGAAAGAGGAGATCATAAAAAAGGACGATGTTGTAGTAGGAATACTGACAGGCAAACAAAAAGATCCCAGAGTATCAATTGATTATCATTTAAATCAAAGCAACAGATTTTCCAAACCCCCAGTTGCAAAATAGCAATGTCTGAAGATCCTCTAAACTTAAACTACAACACAATCATTGACGAAGTTACAAGATTTATTACAGAACAAGTAAGATCGAGGAAGAAAAACGGTGTAGTTATGGGGCTTAGTGGCGGTCTTGATTCTTCCGTTTGCCTCGTATTAGCGTCAAGAGCCATTCAAAGAAATAGAATAATGGGTTTGATTATACCAGAAAGAGGAATTACTCCGAAAAAGGACATTGACAATGCTCGTGACCTGGCAAAGGAGATGAAAATTAAATACAAGGAAATTCATTTTGAACGTGCAAAAAAAATTTTGTTAAACAAATTACCAAAGGACAAACTATCCGGTGGAAATCTTTCTGCAAGACTGAGGATGGCATTTCTATACCATTATGCAGCTATCAGCAATCTTCTAGTTCTAGGAACCTCGGACAAGAGTGAATTGTTGATCGGATATTTTACTAAGTTCGGTGATGGCGCAGCTGATATACTCCCTCTTGGAGAACTGTACAAGAGCCAAGTCAAATTGTTAGGAAAGCAATTAGGACTCTCAGAACAAATTGTGAATCAAGCAAGCAGCCCTAGGTTTTGGAGAGGGCATGTAGCAGAAAAAGAAATCGGACTATCATATCACGAGATAGATACTATCTTGCAATGCTATCTAAAGAATGATTTGAATAACTGTAAACAAAGCAAGGTTAAGATAAAATTAGTAACTGACATGATAAAAAGATCTCAACATAAAAGGGAACAGATTCCAATATTCAATCCGCTATAGGTTAGACTCGACTTTTGATGAGTGAAAAGCAAGACAAAAAGAAAATAAACTCAATTTATTGCATAATTAGTTTGACTTTTATATTGATTAAAACCTTTGAATAAGGTTGCCAATATCAAGCAAACAGTTAAAGTTAATTTCTATAGTCGCAACAATTGTTGGGATTTATGGAATTGCGATTTTTATTCAGACTAATTCGCCAATTTTCTTATTCACTTCAGTGGCAAATTTAGGGCTTGCGGCTTTTTTTTGGTATAAATACTCTAATAAAAATAAACAGATGACTTTCAAAAAGGGCAAAGAACCATGATCTGAATCTATCTATCTATGGGAGGAACAGTATCAATAGGGCCATTGAAGCAAGTGAAGCAAGAAGTATAATCGTTGCCTTCCACATTGCCTTTGAAGCCTTTTCTCCAATATCCCACATACCTCCACCAACGTATGTGTTTTTAATACTAGTGTAGCTATAAACCTTTTCAAAATCTGCCGAAGGTGTCCAAGAAAAGTCATATTTTGGAGTATTCTTTTTAATAGTAATCGATTCATCATAGCTTTTCTTACCATTTGCATCAGATAATACTTCATACGCCTCGACGACTTTCATGAATCTTTCCTTGGACCCTACGTTCTTATTTTTATCTGGATGATATTTCAATGCGAGTGTTCTAAATGATTTTCTTATCTCATCTATTGAAGCATTCTTGTTGAGCTCAAGAACTTTATAATAATCATCCATATGTTATTTTACAAACATCAAATAAATAATCATTTCACATTATCAAGTTTGTTTTTAGACTGTAGTATAATAGCTAGCTCGATAGTCCTCCATGAGATAATTAATATTTTACACCCTATACAGATAGCAAGCATCATATACACGAACGAAATACCATTAATTATTCATGTCTGCGGAAAGTCCTGACATAAAATACATTGTTCCTGTAAAGGGAGTTGAGAAAAATATCAAATTAGATGATAAGGCGAAATCAGAATTGCAAGCGATTGGAATGATGGATGAAAAGGGCAAGCTAAAGTTAAAGGGTGTGAGTCCGAAGATGTTAAAGAGAATGAAGCTTGAAGCTGTTGATTGTCCAGTTTTTGAAAAAGAATTGGGTTTCATACAGTGTTATGTATGCAGTAACTTCCATAGTAGAATTATGGGTAAAGTCTATTGTAAAGGAGAACCTTTGTCATAATATCTCAACAAATCGTTGTAGTAATGCAACTTGACTAAAGAATTAGGCATAACAGTAAAGAAGTCATTTGATTTCAATGATTGGTATACTCAATGCGTACTCAAATCAGGTATAGCAGACTATTCACCAAGTAAAGGATTCATAGTCCTTCGCCCATACGGTTATGCCATATGGGAAATCATTAAAGATATACTTGATAATGAATTAAAGAGAACAGGACATAAAAATGGTTTTCTACCTGTATTAATCCCTGAAAGTCTCCTTACTAAGGAGAAGGATCATTTCCATGGATTTATGCCAGAAGTGTTTTGGGTGACAAGATCAGGTGATTGTGATCTTGGCGAAAAATTGGCAGTTAGACCAACTTCAGAGACACTTGCATATTCTATGTTCTCAAAATGGATATCTAGTTACAGAGATTTACCGCTAAAATTAAATTTTTGGAATAGTGCCTTGCGAGCTGAAATTAAATCAACCAAACCCTTAATTAGAAATTCAGAATTTCTTTGGCAGGAAGGACATACAGCACACACTGATGAAAGCGACGCTGATAAGGAAGTTAGGATGATACTTGACGTTTATAAGTATTTAATAGAAGAATATCTTGCAATTCCAACTATTTCTGGATTGAAATCAGATAAGGAGAAATTTGTAGGAGCAAAATACACTACCTGCCTAGAGTCGTTAATGGCGGATGGCAAGGTATTGCAAATGGCTACCTCACATAATTTAGGTCAGAACTTCTCAAAACCATTTGAGATTAAATTTCTAGATAAATACACCAATGAACAATTTGTGTGGCAAACATCATGGGGGATTTCCTGGCGAGTTATTGGTGCCTTAATAATGGTCCACGGAGATGATAAGGGTCTAATACTTCCTCCTAAGATTTCACCAACCCAAGTGATCATCGTTCCCATTTATAAGGACCAAAGCAAAGAGGTAGTGAAACAAAAGGCATATGAATTAGAAAAAAAATTAAAAGATTTCAATATACGCGCTTTTACAGACGATAGAGATGAATATACCTCTGGATGGAAATTTAATGATTGGGAGATGAAAGGAGTACCTCTAAGAGCAAATATCGGATTACGAGACATACAAGAAAACCAAGTCGAATTGATAAGGAGGGATACTAAGGAAAGATTTTATGTCAAAGAAAAAGAACTTGTTAACCAAACATTGTCTATTTTACAAAAAATACAATTAAACTTGTTAGATAGTGCAAAAAAACATCTTCGAACAAACACAAGAACTGCCGCAAGTTTGGTAGAACTTCTCTCAGTACTCGACGCAACTGGTGGATTTGTTGCTTGTAGTTGGTGTGGAAAGAGAGAATGCGAAGATCTTGTGAAAGAAAAGACAACAGCTGACATTCGAATACTTCCATTTAATCCTAAAAATAATGTTTCAACCTGTATTGCATGCGGAAATCAAGATACGATCGAAGTATATTTTGGTAGAGCATATTAGGGAAGAGATTCAAGTTCTGAGAAGTATTGAATATTGATGAATTATTTTCATTTTATGACGATTTTGGATACTTAGGTATATTACTAATTAGTTTTGTTGGAAGTATAGTCGTTTTTGTACCTGTCCCATATTTTCCAGTATTGATTACTGCAGCATTTAATCCTAATTTAAATCCTACACTGATTTCACTATCGAGTGCAATAGGCGCGGTAATTGCAAAACTAATCATTTTTTATGCCAGCTATTATGGGAGAAATATCCTTAGTCCAAAAATTAAGGGAAAAATGGTTCCTTTACAGAGATTACTAGGCAGATATGGTGGGATAGGGGCATTTGTCGCAGCAGTTAGTCCTATACCAGATGATATAGTGTATATTCCATTAGGTCTTGCCAAATACAGCCCCTGGAAATTTGCTATCGCAACATTTCTAGGAAAATTCATCTTTAATGAGATTTTAGTTTTAGGAGCTATCTATTTTGGAAAACCCTTTGTAAATAATCTTATGTCAAATTCAACAAATATAGATTATCTTATAGTAGTAACTGTTGCGAGCATTGCAGCCTTGGGAGTAATAATTTATTTAGCTTTAAAGATAGATTGGGCAAAAATTATCGGTCGCTGGTTTCCATGGACTTTGGATAAAGACCAAGGGAACGAACAATAGAAAATAATATATTATTTTTTTCCATCTCAAAAATTGTATAAGTCGCTTCTTATGATTTTTTAGTATATTTTCCATATATGAAGATTCAGTTTTTCTACTAGTAGAAATTATTGAATCTACTTCCACAAAACAATTGCACAATCTTCTTAGAATATCATCTATCCAATTTGATTTATAACATAGAATAAAACAATTAACGTGTTATGATATCAATATTTATTTTAATTCCCATAGTATAATCAATAGTTGGTACATTAATCAACAGTTTTATGGCTAGTAACGTGTTTGCACCTATAGAGCCATTTAGACTAAGGTAAATATTCAAACAGATTCAACACATAATAACGACTGCAATGAAAGCGACACTGGTACAAATAATGCTGCTTGTGTTGACATAGATCAAACAACAGCTCAAGATATCAGCATAAATGGGGAGAAGAACAAACTAACTACTGACATTAATGTAGCTCATATTCAAAAATGTGACGAAAATGATGCTGGAGATAAAAATGCAGGATGTACTAATAGAAGCAAAAAAATTCTTGATGGAATTGATGTTTTCTTCGGTGATAATAACAGCATCAATTACGTTATAGATACGAAGCAAATAAACGATTGCGATGATAAACGAAATGGTGATAACAACAGTGTGTGTTTAAATGATTTAAAAAATACTATTACGAGCTTAACTCTTCTTGGAGACAATGGCGATGTTGGGGTGGATATTAGTACTGAACAAATCAATGATTGCGATGATAATACTGATGCCGACTATATGTTAAAGTGCAATAATATCCTCCCATAGAATAAATATAAAGATAATAAATATAAAAACCGGATTCAATTATTTTGTTCATTCTTCTTGCCTAAACGGAAATGTGCAATACCAAGGAACGTTATCTGAAAGATCATTGCAATAACTACAGATAAAGAAATTCCCTCAATCCCGAATTGTCTTCCAAGAATAATAATAAGTACCATTTGTGTTACTTGATAGATTATAGAAGAAAATAGAACATATCGAGTGAGTTTCATTGCCAAGAACTTTGAGTTAAGTGTGCCTGTTATCATCATAGGAACGATTGCTAGACTCAGTATTCTTATGGAGTTAAGCGAATTTATGTAGTTTGGAAAGAAGGCTTTGAGAATTACAGGTGCAAGAACGAATACCAAAATGGTGATAATTATGGAAAGTGCAATTCCGAATAATCTTATCCTGTTTCTATTCCTTCCACTTGATTCTTCAGGTATTAAATACTGATAAAAGCTGACCGAAATCATACTAAAAAACATCAAGAACTGAAATCCCAATTGATAATAACCCAAAATTGTAAATCCATAGATAGGAGCGATAATTAATTTATCAAAATACAGTAACAACGCATTGGAGAGATTGTATGAATATAGATGTAAAGAGAGTTTGAACTCTTTTCTTATTTTATCAAATCTTTTACTAAATTGTGGTATAGTTTTGAAATATGTAACACTAAATACAAAAAAGGAAATAATGAATCCAACAATAATTCCAGGGATTCCAAAAAAACTGTATAATATAATTGACAAAACAAGCTGTGATGCCCTTGCACCAATAATGTTGATAGCATATTTTGAATAAAGCTTTCTACTCAAAAGTTCATAAGAAGACATCATCCAAAAAGCCATTCCCATCACGAATAGTCCGAGTAACCAATTAAAGAGGGAAACAATTATGGCACAAACTGTGGCAGAAATTAGGATCACTTGATTTGCCTGAATATCTATTTGTTTGTGTCCTTGTGGTACTAATGTCGTTACAGCAGTATTAAGACCAAGTAACGAGATGCTGGAAGACAAGGAAGCAATTGCTATTACATAATTTAATTGGCCATATTCATGAACATCCTGTAACGTAGCTAACAATAACCAAAATATTCCTGTAAGTGTTGCACCAACAAAATTACCTAATGTTATATAGATTAATCCTTCATGGTGACGAACGGATTTGAATATCTTGTTTCATCTCCAATAAGTGAATTATTTAAGGGTATTATTTGAATCATTGTAGACTACAATCAATATTCTTCCCATACTCAATCTAAGCTTTATTTTTAGTGGTTTTTGAAATCATATTAAACCATGCTCTTGTTTCGCTTTTAATCACAAAACAGCTGATTACTGATAGAAATGTATGCAGCAGTTTTTTTTCTTCTTCTAACAATTCAAATGCTGTTCTTCCATTAATAATAATATACTTTAGTAGCTCTGCGTATGGAGGAAAAATGAAGGCGTCGTCACTATTTTCAACGGCAAGATCAAGGGCACTAGTAGTATCCAGTGGAATAATGTCATTACCTTCTCTTTTAAGGAAATACAAGTTATCTACTTTGGTATCATTTTTTATTTTTGCCTCTTGCAAAATTGAACTGATACTATATTTTGGAGGTCTAACTATCAATTGACCAATGGTATTTATCGTAAAGATTGGCACGTTTAACTTGGCTAATTTGTGCATAAAAGCTCTTCCTGTTTTAGAATGAACCAGGCTTCGTACTCTCATACTGCGATCATTGTCATGAGTATTGGAAACGCTAATAGCAGTTTTAAAAGTATGGGAACTTATAGTCATTGGTTTCGGAAAACACAAAGCCTGATTAGGCAACTTTATTATTGTCATATCATCAGATAGAAATGAAAATCCATTTTTCACGCATTTTAAAACAGTAGTAGTTTTTCCGGTATCCGGAGGTGCAGATAAGAGAAATCCAGATTCATTTTTGTCCAGACAAGCAGAATGCAATAGTATAAATCCTTTTGAAATTAAAAGGAATCGTAGCAATGGTTCGACTAGGTTAACATAAAGCACATGTTTGGATTTCGATATTAATTTATTAATAGTCACCTCAATTCCCCGACCAAAGTCAATGCTGAACTGTGCACCTGCCGAACCTAAATGTTCCGTATAGAGTATCTTGTCTGAACTTGTAGATCTATCTTGCATTATTTTTCTAGTTAATCTTAATCCTCCTGCTAACGAATCCAAAGTTTTTATAGATAGATCTGAATCCTCAAATTCTTTTGACTTGAAGTATTCCAGCTCATACAGAATTACATCCGATTGAACTTTTATTATGTCATGAATATTATAGTAATACAACTGAATTTAAATAGATATATCAATCTCGAACACTATATTAAAGTTATACTAGGTAGTAAATAGAATAATTTAAAATAATATTATCGGCCAAATCAACTAAAATAAGTCAAGTAGAGCGAATTTGATCCGGTTCAATATTGTACTCAGGAACTACGTTCATTAACTTATGTAATATTTGGTATGTTTATTAAGCCTGGAGTAGCTTTAAAAGGAATCAACTTTATTAAGAAATAGAAACAGATTGAATAAAGTTCTAGTTCTAATGATTTTAGTAGCGATAGTTTCATTAGTATCTTGTCCAACAGTCGCCAACGCCGAGATTAAGGTGAATCCCCCATTGAATTGGCAACCAAGTCCTAATAATAATTCGACTTCAATGGTATGGTATCAAAATTCTACAAAAAGCGTCTTTGGAATAAATAAGGCTCCTGACATTCTCAGCTTTCCATTATTCCTTGCAGGTCCTTTTGTGGTCCAATTTCTTACAGACAAGGGAGTATTAGAATCCGCAGATCAAATATCGTTTGGTCATAGCAATTATGGCTATAGGTATATCATGAATCTTTCTTCTCCATCAAAACTCCTGAATTCTTTCTCTGGCCTACCACAGATAGGCAGTTTTTTAACTACGATACCTCAGGGTTATGATGTTCCTTATAAAGGGATCTTGATTTTAACGCAGAAACAAGGTGACTTGTATGCAATAATATTTCTAAGTCCAATAGAGAATTTTGATTCTATATTGAAAGATATAAAGCCATCAATGGATTCAATTCAATTCAATTCAATTGAATGATAAATGACAATCTTTCTAGCTGTCTCTTTTAAAGCTGATGGATGACCAAGCCTGATGAGCAAGTCGACATCATTACTCGTAATAAGAACAAGAACAAGGTCAAATGTTGAACAATTTACTCAATAATTTATTGGAAAATGCGATCACTCAAATTAAATCTCAAGCTCAAACTAAACTACTGGGAGGAAGCTCGATTTCAAGTTCAAATTCCGAGAAGATTAGAGCTCTGGGAAATATTATGCCGTGTCCGCCGCGATTAATAAACGATAATATAAATCCTAATGCAGAATAAGTGAACCTAGTTCCTTAACTTACTTATGGGAAAGCAAGATATGCATTAAGAGGATTAAGTTGAGAGATTCGAAAAGAGATAAAGTATACGGATGCCTCAATTGTGGACATCAACATTCAGAAACCAAGGCTGAAGTAGGATCAGTCCTTTATTGCAAAGACTGTGATAAATATGAGCAAATAGTGCATATATCTGAAACTGGAATAAGTACTTCCGAGCGCTTAGAAAAAGATGAATTATTTCAATTATTGAGTGAAGGTAGATTAAAGATTGTAGATAATAATGACATAAGGAATTAAAATTATCGATAAGCTATCGCCCATTAACAAATTCAAAAATAATACAAATAATCATTGAACTCAAACGAGAGTAAAGTAACCTAAATTTTCCCAGTGTTTCGTAACTTTATTTTTAATTCATTTGAATCTTAGAGGATGATTGTTATAGAAAAATTGATTATTATTAGGAAAAATAGTTATGATCCTATGCTAAAAAAGAGTTTTATGTTCAATACTTTAAAAACCTAATTTAAGTAGAAATTATGCTTTTGTATTAATATCTTGTTTTCAAGTATCAAAACGTGTATTTTATAAAAAGACTAATTACTAGTCATAAATTAAAATCTTATCGAATTTCCAAGCCATTCATACTCTTGTTAGTATTCATGATAACTTATGATATCCTGGCGGTGACTTTTTTTAAATGAAGTTAGTTTCGTATAATAGGGTTTTACTTGTAACATTTCTACTCACAGTATTATTCTCATTTAATCTTTCCATACCACAATTAATCCAACGTTCTGAAGCATATCCCTCTGTGTATGTGTCAGAAATTGCGGCTAAGAATAATCCATTTTACAAAACAGGGGAAGCCGGCCAACTCATTTACGATTATTTTCCCAGTAGTGAGAAGAAAGAATCGGATTCGAACATGAACGAAATGGTCAATCAGTTGATGAATAGTTTGGTTCAAGAAAAAGTTGCAAGGCCTGAGATATGTGGAGACGGGCAGGACAATGATGGAAACGGACAGGTTGATGAATATTGTAATGTAAGCAATATTCCACAAGATGACAATCAATCTCCTCAAGTAGAACCTGAGCAGGAGATATGCGGAGACGGGCAGGACAATAATGGAAACGGACAGGTTGATGAAAATTGTAATGTAGGCAATATACCACAAGATGACAATCAATCTCCTCAAGTAGAACCTGAGAAGGAGATATGCGGAGACGGGCAGGACAATAATAAATGCAAAGTCTCTTGTGCAAACAATGGACAGGTTGATGAAAATTGTAATGTAGGCATAATTCAACAAGATGATAAT
>Ga0210378_10000660_pt1 | contig 17877 bp, 15 predicted proteins | sample PLM1_60_b1redo_FD_155465 | JGI IMG/M metagenome (GOLD analysis project Ga0210378, IMG submission 155465) | Groundwater sediment microbial communities from an aquifer in East River, Colorado, USA - PLM1_60_b1 redo | ecosystem: Environmental > Terrestrial > Soil > Riparian zone | place: USA: East...
TAATGGGCAGCGGACTTTCGAGTTTAAAGCGGTCAGGCCGGGAACCCACCGTGTGCTGTTTGAAAAACGCATGGGGTGGAAATTCACAGCCGAAGATCGGCGCGTCTTTGACGTGACGGCCGCTGAATCCTCGTCTCGGAGAAGTGTGTAATCGTGCCGAATGTAGCCTTCATCAATGGATCGTTCGTGCCGCTGGCCGAAGCGAAAGTCTCAATCGAAGATCGAGGCTTTCAGTTTGGCGATGGCATCTACGAAGTGATCCGCACATACAAGGGGCGTCCATTCGCACTCGAGGCCCATCTGGCTCGACTGGATCGTAGCGCCACGGCGCTTGACCTGACGCAGCCCTATTCCCGCGCCGAGTGGACTCACCATGTCCTGGAAGGAATTAGGCGGGCCGCCTATCCTGAAGCCAAAATCTATGTTCAGGTCACCAGGGGTGTCGCTCCCCGTGATCACGCCTACTCAGATGAAGTGACGCCCACGGTCGTCATGACGGTTCGTGAGTTCCACCCGCTCGACAGGTCAGTACAAGCGGCCGGTGTGGAAGCGATAACGACCGAGGATATCCGATGGGGGCGCTGTGACATCAAGAGCGTGAATCTTTTGGCCAACGTTCTTGCGCGCCAGCAGGTTAAACAGGCCCAGGTCTTCGAAACCATTTTGGTCAAAGCGGGATTGGTCACCGAAGGGGCAGTCAGTAACGTGATGGTGGTCCAGGGGGGAACGGTGGTGACGGCTCCCGAAGGATCGCGCATTCTGTCCGGGGTCACGAGGACCGTCGTGTTGGATCTGGCTCTGAGCGAGGGCCTGCCGATTCAGGAACGGTTTGTCTCTCAGTCAAACCTCTATGAGGCTGACGAAGTTTTTCTCACAGGGACCACGGTCGAGGTCTTGGCCGTCGTCCGTATAGATGGGAAAGTCATTGGAGATGGACGGCCTGGCCCGATTACCCAACGACTCGCCGCAGGCTTCACGAGTCGGGTCGGCTAGCCCCCTTGCTTTGGCATAGGTGGCATGCTATGGTTCCGCCACTGCAAGTGGGCTCAGGCCCACTTTTTTGTTTGATCTCTTGAATGGGCCATCCAAAGATACGGGGCTAGGGGTGTCGGTGAAGGAATCCCGACCAGTCGTCGATCGCATCAGCGAGGTGGTATCGCCCATCCTCTGGGCATTGGGCTTAGAATTGGTCGACGTCGTATGTGTGGGGCAAGGTGCGCGGTCAATCGTTCGCGTGTATATCGATAAGCCGGGCGGTGTCACGGTAGAAGATTGCGGGCGCGCACACCTCGCGATCGGTCCAGCCTTGGATGTGGCTGATCCGTTTCCCCATGCCTATACGCTGGAAGTCTCCTCGCCGGGTCTGGATCGGGCCTTCAAACGGATTCAGGATTATCGCCGGGCATCGGGGAAGCAAGTGAGCGTGAAGCTCAGGCAGCCGATCGACGGAGAGTGGCGTGTGGTTGGAGTGTTGACGGAAGTGAATGAACAGGGAGTCACGGTCGTGGTGAACGATCCGCGTTCTGAGCGGGAGATCATCCTTGAGTTCGACTCGATCGCTGAAGCGCGGCGCGTCGTCACGTTTTAGCAGGCTGCGGGAAAACCATTTTGGCATAGCTGACCTTTGATGGCCTGCACGTCTGGAACAAGAGGAGAATGTCCCCGCAGGATGTTCAAAAAGGTTGTCCGGCAAGGCCGCAACAAGCGAAGAGGCGATGCGTACTCTGTTCGGTACGCGGGGAGCCTCTGAGCGAAGCGAGAACGCCGCCTGGTGAAAGGCGCGTCCCTGGGCAAAGAGGCTGTCTTGGCAGCCTCAGGGCGGGCGGGTGAAGTAGCCGCCGGGGTTGGGCGGGTGAATAAAAGCGACTTTTTCAGCATCCTGTTAGGTCGTCCCGGGGTCGATCACCGCGGTAAGAGCATACCGCCGTATTGGAGTGTGTGGCTGCAGGGGCAGTCGCCGGAGAGTGAGCTATGAATCGAGAATTGATTTCAGTCATCGATGAACTTGGTCGGCAAAAGGGCATCGAGAAGAGCCGAGTGATCGGGGCGATTGAAGCGGCCCTTCAAATGGCTGCCAAGAAGCGTTTCGGGCAGGCTGAGAATATTCAAGTCGAGATCGACTCCAAGACCGGTGAGATCTCCGTCGTGTCGAAGAAGACCATCGTCGATGCGGTCACCAATCCAAAAACCGAAGTCTCTCTTCAGGAAGCTCGCCAGTTCGACAGCGAGGCCGAGGTCGGCGACGAGATCGGGTCGGTAATCGAAATGAGCGATTTGGGACGGATCGCCGCGCAAACCGCCAAGCAAGTAATCTTCCAGAAGGTCCGGGAGGCTGAATGGGAGGCGGTTCAAAAAGAATACTCCACGCGGCAAGGAGATCTAGTCAACGGCATCATACTCGGGGTGGAGCGCCGGAATTACCTGGTGGATCTGGGCAAGACGGAGGCGGTACTGCCGATTCAGGAACAGATTCCGCGGGAAACCTATCGCTGTGGTGATCGGGTGAAGGCCATGCTCTTGGAGGTGCGACGGACTCCGAAGGACGTCCAGGTCATTTTGACGCGAAGCCATCCGCAGTTTGTGTCGAAACTCTTCGAGTTGGAAGTGCCTGAGGTGCTCGAAAAAATCGTTGAGATCAAGTCCATCGTGCGGGAGCCTGGTGATCGGACCAAGATCGCCGTGACCTCTCGCGAGAAGGCGGTCGATCCGGTCGGGGCCTGCGTGGGGATCAAGGGATCGCGGGTTCAAGCGGTTGTCCGCGAACTGCGCGGAGAGAAAATCGATATTATTACCTGGACCTCCGACCCGCGCGTCTTCATCGCCGAGGCGTTGAACCCCGCGAGCATCGAGAAGGTCGGCGTCGATGAGGAAAAGAAGTCGGCGTTGGTCGTCGTTGCAGATTCCCAGCTGTCGTTAGCAATCGGGAAGAATGGCCAGAACGTACGGTTGGCTGCTCGTCTGACCGGTTGGAAGATCGATATCATCAGCTCGACGGAATACGAAAAGGAAAAGGCCGAACGGGATAAAGAAATCAAAGCGGCGTTGGCGGAGGAAACCGAAGCGCTGCATCAGCAAGAAGAAGCCCGAGAGCAGGAATTAAAAGCCCGGGCAGAGTCAGAGTCAGAGTCGATGCCGGATGAACCGGATAAAGAGGAGTAGGTGTCAAATTCTCATGCGCGTGTATGCATTGGCTAAGCAACTCGGGATGGAAAACCGTGATCTCATCCCGGAATTGAAGCGGATGGGGATCACCGTCGCGTCGCACAGTAGTGCGTTGGATGACGACGTGGTGCAGAAGGTCTTGGAGAGGCTCGGCCCGAAACTCTATGCTCACGGGAAAGCGACGGGCAGGGCGGCAGAGGCCGATGCAGGTCGGGGTGAGCGGAGTAAGGTCGGTATGGCGTCCGACCACGCAACGGGAACCAAGCCCGGCTCGGCCCAGGCAGCTTCGGCGGTGGAAGAGTCTTCCAAGTCCGACAAGCGTCGCATTCTGATCAAGCGCAAGAGAGCCGATGATGTTCCAGCGGAAGAGGCAGCGTCCCTGACTACAGTTGAATCAGCAGGCACAAGCAGAGCGCTTATCGACACCCTCGTGGTTCGCCCGCCGGCGGCAGCGCATCCGCAAGCTGAGACTCCAGCCGTTGCGCATGTTGACCTGGCGGCGACGCCCGACCAATCGCATTCCATAGGAACCACCACCGCTCCGGCCCACACGACTGCCGTCAAGCTCGCCGTTGTGCCAAGCATCGAAGTGATCACAGGAAAAAAGAAAACCCTCTCCCTTGAAGAGATGCAAGCCGAGGGTCTGAAAGAGAAGGGGAAGAAAGCTCGTAAGCCCGGCCGTACGCGGGAAGAAGAAGAACTTCGGCTTCGTGAGGATGCGGCTCGCTGGCAGGACCTTCGTGCCATTCCGGTGCAGCAGCGCCGCGACGACCGCAGCAAGCATGTGCATCACAGCACGCCAGGGGAAGTGACCAAGCCACGGAGGAAGAGCTTCAAGCTTACGCCCGGTATGACGGTGAAGGAGTTTGCCGAGCTGATCGGACAGCGCCCGGCCGACATCATGCGCAAGTTGATGGATATGGGCCAGATGCTCACGTTCAATCAGACCATGAACGTTGACGCAGCCGTGATTATTGCGGAGGAGAGCGGGGTCAAGATCGATGTGTCGACGGAGAAGGCCGGAGAAGAGTTGCTGGATTCCGTCGTGCAGACGGAGGAAGAAGTTCAGCTTGAACCGCGGCCAGCGGTCGTGACAATCATGGGCCATGTCGATCACGGCAAGACATCGCTGCTTGATGCCATCAGGCAAACGAAGGTGGCGGAAGGCGAGGCCGGTGGGATTACGCAGCATATTGGCGCGTACACGGTTGCGGTACGCGGGAAACAGGTGACGTTCCTGGACACGCCGGGCCACGAAGCCTTCACCGCCATGCGAGGTCGTGGCGCCAAGATCACCGATATCGTCATCCTGGTCGTGGCAGCAGACGATGGAGTGATGCCGCAAACGATCGAAGCGATTAATCACGCCAAAGCCGCGTCCGTTCCGATTATTGTAGCAATCAACAAGATCGACAAGCCCGGCGCCAATTCTGATCGTGTTAAGAACGCCTTGTCTGAACATGGACTCATATCCGAGTCCTGGGGCGGTGACACGATCATGGTTGAGGTCTCGGCCAAAGAGAAGATCGGTCTGGACACCTTGCTGGAGATGATTCTCCTGCAATCCGAAGTACTGGAGCTCAAGGCCGACCCACATCGGTTGGCTAAGGGCGTTGTAGTGGAAGCCAAGCTGGAGCGAGGGCGTGGCCCGGTGGCGACGGTGCTCGTTCAGAGCGGGACGCTTCGCGTCGGCGACGTGTTTGTCGTCGGGATTGTTAGCGGGAAAGTTCGCGCGTTGATTACTCATACGGGAGCAAAAGTGCAAGAGGCCGGTCCTTCTATTCCAGTAGAAGTGGCTGGGCTCCCGGGTGTGCCTTCTGCCGGTGATGTATTTCAGGTTGTCAAAGACGAACGGGTAGCGCGAGAGATTGCGGAAGATCGAGCTCGCAAGCAGCGAACGGCTGATTTGTCTGGGTCAGCGAAGGTCACGCTCGACGACTTGTTTGCCAAGATTAAGGAGGGGTCGGTCAAGGAGCTGGCACTGGTAATCAAGTCTGACGTCCAGGGGTCGGCTGAAGCACTAACCGCAGGCGTCGAAAAACTTGCAACCGCCGCGGTCAAGCTGCGCGTCATTCACAGCGGCGTCGGTGGGATCACGGAATCCGACGTGTTGCTGGCTGCCGCGTCGAACGCCATTGTTATAGGGTTCAATATCAGGCCGGAGCCGAAGGCCTCCGCGCTGGCTGAACAGCAAGGCGTCGACGTCCGCCTGTACACCATTATTTACGACGCGCTGGCCGAAATTAAGGCCGCGATGGAAGGGCTGCTCGAACCGACGCTCAAGGAGCGGACGTTGGGGCGGGCCGAGGTGCGACAGGTCTTTACGGTGTCCAAAGCCGGCGTCATTGCGGGGGCCTATGTGGTGGACGGCACGATCACCCGTGCGGCTGTCGGAGCACGAGTGATTCGTGACAATGTGGTGGTTTATGAAGGGAAACTCGGGTCGTTGCGTCGTTTCAAGGATGACGTCCGTGAAGTGCAGCAGGGATATGAATGCGGAATCAGCGTCGAGAATTTCAACGATGTCAAGGCCGGGGATATCATCGAAGCCTATGCGGTCGACAAGATTGCCGCAAAGCTCTGAGGCGTGAGTCTGCCCCGTGGGTATCATTGTCGGACTCTGTACGGTCGAGCTGTTCATCCCCGAGAGTCAGTCGTTGAAGGACAAGCGGCAAGTGCTGTTGAGTCTCAAAGATCGATTACGGGAGAAGTTCAATCTCTCCGTAGCTGAGGTCGATGGACAGGATCTGTGGCAGAAGGCCGTATTGGGGCTTGCCTGCGTGGCCAACGAAGGACGATACGTCAACCAAGTGTGTGACCAGGCGCTGAATCTGATTCGGAGCATCCCGGCGGTGGAAGTCGTCCAGTCTCGTGTGGAACTGTTGTGACAGCGGCAAGTCCAGGTGGAGCGCGCGGTGGCCAAGACAGGATATCATCGGGCCGATCGTGTGGCCGATCAAATCCGCATGGAAGTGGCCGATATCCTCATGCGGAAGATCAAAGACCCACGCGTGCAGTCTGTAACCGTGACCGACGTGAAATTGACTAGCGATCTGCGGATTGCGCGTGTGTTCGTGACGGCCATGGGTACGGAAGAAGAAGAGCGAAATGTATTCGCCGGGTTGGCTCAAGCTAGCGGGTTTGTGCGCGGTGAGCTGGGCCGTCGGCTCTCGCTCCGGTATCTGCCTGAGATCGTTTTTGCCAAGGATGTCAGTGGGCTGAGAGGCGATCGTGTGTTGAAGTTGTTGGGCGATCTCCACGTCAAAACGGAGGCTGAGGGCGGGTCGTCCGAAGAGAAGACAAGTTCGTAGCATAGGGGATGTGATGATGGATCTCGCACAGAGTTGTGCCGTCGTCGACGGCGTGCTGACAATGAAGAAAGAATCTGGGTGGACCTCCCACGACGTCGTGGCGAAGGTGCGGCATCTTCTCGGCGGAGTCAAGGTCGGTCATGCCGGTACACTCGATCCTGCCGCAACGGGAGTCTTGCCTGTGCTGATCGGGCGGGGAACCCGCATTGCTGAATATCTTGTTGAGTGGGATAAAGAATATCGTGCCGTGCTTCGCCTCGGCGAAACCACCGATACGCAGGATGCGACGGGAACGGTGCTGGCGAGCCAGGTGAAAGATCAGGTGACACTAGAGGCGATTCATGAGGTGGTCGGTCGATTCCGCGGGACGATTGAGCAAGTTCCTCCAATGTATTCGGCGGTGAAAGTCGGGGGTGTTCCTCTGTATAAGTCCGCTCGGGCTGGTAAAACGGTTGCCCGGGATGCGCGAACGATCGTCATCCATGCCCTTGAGGTGGAGGCGGTTCAGGAGCGGGATGTGACGTTGCGCATCGTCTGTTCGAAGGGGACCTATGTGCGGACGCTCTGTGCCGACATTGGAGAAGCTTTGGGTGTCGGCGGCCACATGTTGGCGTTGGAGCGAAGGCGAGTGGGTCCCTTGACCATCGATCATGCGCTGACAGTCGATGAGGTGGTCACCCGTCATGCCCTCGGTCGGTTGGGAGACGATCTGATGTCGCTGGATCATGCGTTGGACCAATTGGGGATTGTGGTGGTGGATGAACAGACCGCCGACCGCGTGCGACACGGGGCTCCGGTGCCTGCGGCCAAGATCCTTCGTTGGGAGGGGGCAGCCGATGCCGAGCGCGGGTCACACACGCCGGTCCGTATCCACGATACCGACGGATGTCTGGTGGCGATCGGGAAGTGTCCGGAGACATCGGATGGCGCACTGAAGGTTGAGAAGGTGTTGATCGATCAGGACGTATGAGACTTCGTTGCGGATGAAGGAAAGGAACAGGAAGGAAGGAGCCCATGGCATTACTCAAAGAGGCAAAGACCGAGTTGATCAAGCAGTACCGGCAGCATGAGACGGATTCCGGCTCGCCGGAAGTCCAGATCGCGGTGTTGACCAACCGGATCACGTATTTGACGGAACATTTCAAGCTCCACAAGAAAGATCATCACTCACGGCGTGGCCTGCTTCTCTTGGTCGGGCGTCGTCGGCGTTTACTCGATTATCTTCGTGGCGTCAGCGACGCACGCTATCGTGCGGTGATCGAGCGATTGGGCATCAGAAAGTAGCATCCCGTCTTGCTGTCGCGCAGGTGGCGCAACAGCGGGCAGTAGTCAGTCGCACAGGTGAACACTGACAGAGGCTGGAGTGTTCCGCATCGCTCGAGTCTCTCTCTGTGGGCATCTGTGGGGCCTAACCAGAGGAGACCCAGATGGTACACACAGTTGAAATAGAGGTTGCCGGGCGCACCCTGCGACTCGAGACCGGTCGTGTGGCACGACAAGCAGACGGTTCGATTTGGGCTTCGTACGGCGACACCGTCGTGCTGGCGACAGCCGTCGCGTCACAGGTCGCAAAGGCGGGCATCGATTTTCTTCCCCTCACGGTCGATTATCAGGAAAAATCCTTCGCCGCCGGGAAGATTCCCGGCGGGTATTTCAAGCGGGAAGCGCGTCCATCGGAAAAGGCTGTGCTGACCAGTCGGCAAATCGATCGGGGGCTCCGTCCGCTCTTTCCTGAGGGCTATTACTTCGAGACTCAGGTCATCGCCTCAGTCCTCTCGGCCGATCAGACGGGCTCGTCCGACATACTCGCCATTATCGCCTCCTCTGCTGCCCTCACCATCTCGAATATTCCGTTCGACAATCCTATCGCAGGCGTGAGGATCGGTCGGCTGGATGGCCAGTTCATCGTCAATCCGGACCTTGAGACAGTGGCGAAGAGCGAGCTGCAACTCGTTGTGGCGGGGACGGCTGATGCGGTCATGATGGTTGAAGCAGGGGCGAATGAACTGTCCGAAGCCATCATGCTTGAGGCGATCGAACTCGCCCATGCCGAGATCAAGAAGATTGTGGCCAAGATTCGCGAACTGCAAGCCGTTGCCGGCAAGCCCAAACGGAATGTGGCGAAGGAGCAGATCGACTCCGGGCTTGCCGCTCAAGTGAAGGCTCTGGTGGCGCAAGGGATCCGCGAGGCCATCATGATTCCGAACAAAGCGGCCAGGCAGGAGCGGTTGGATGAGGTCAAGGACGGCGCCGTTCAAAAACTCAAGAGCGCGGACGATCCGAATCGGGAGCGGCACGTTAAGTTGGTGTTCCATGAGCTGGAATATACCGAAGTCCGGAACATGATCCTGGAGAAGGGGTCGCGGGCGGATGGACGTGGCCCGGCCGATATTCGTCCGATCACTTGCGAAGTCAGCGCGCTGCCACGGACACATGGCTCCGCGATCTTTACCAGGGGCGAGACCCAAAGTTTGGCTGTGGTCACGTTGGGGACCACGGACGACGAACAGCGGATCGATGCGTTGGAAGGGGAGTACATGAGGACGTTCATGCTCCATTACAATTTTCCGCCGTTCAGCGTCGGCGAGGCGCGGCCGCTTCGCTCACCAGGGCGCCGGGAAGTCGGCCATGGTGCATTGGCGGAACGGGCGTTGGCCCCGGTGGTTCCCAGCAAGGAAGCCTTTCCCTACACGCTCCGCATCGTGTCCGATATCCTCGAGTCCAACGGGTCCTCTTCGATGGCGACTGTCTGTGGTGGGAGCCTTGCCATGATGGACGCTGGCGTGCCGATCAGAGAAGCCGTTGCTGGAATCGCGATGGGATTAATCAAGGAAGGTGAACGGGTCATGATCCTCTCTGATATCCTCGGGCTGGAGGATCACTTGGGTGACATGGATTTTAAGGTCTGCGGCACCAAGCAGGGTGTGACGGCGTTGCAGATGGATATCAAGATCGGCGGCATTACGTCGGCCTTGATGCAGAAGGCCTTGGAGCAGGCCAAAGCCGGCCGTTTGCACATTTTGAGTTGTATGGAGAAGGCGCTCCAAGCGCCAAGAACCACCCTGTCGGCTTACGCGCCACGGATCTTCACGATGAAGGTGAAACAGGACAAGATCCGCGAGATCATCGGTCCGGGCGGCAAAACGATCCGCGCCATCATTGCGGATTGCGGGGTCAAGATCAATGTCGACGACAGCGGAACCGTCACGATCGCGTCGGTTGACGGAGCCTCGGCCGAGAAGGCCAAAGAAATGATCAGTCGGATTACCGAAGAGGTCGAGATCGGGAAGATCTACATGGGCACGGTTCGGAAGATCATGGACTTCGGTGCGTTTGTCGAGGTCCTGCCGGGAACTGATGGACTGGTGCACATCTCGCAGCTGGCACACCATCGAGTCCAAGCGGTGTCCGACGAGGTGAAGGAAGGCGATCAAATCTTGGTGAAGGTTCTGGAAGTGGATCGGCAAGGGAAAATCCGTCTCAGTCGCAAGGAAGCGATGCCGGCCCCGACCGGGCATGGAACTCCGGATCCGTCCGCCAGGTAGCTGTCTTGTATCGCAAGCTCGTCCTGGACAACGGGGTACGGGTAGTGACCGAACGGATGCCAACGCTCAAGTCAGTCACCGTTGGCGTGTGGGTCAACACCGGGTCGCGGGACGAGCAGCCTTCCCAGGCAGGGTATTCCCACTTCATCGAACACATGCTCTTTAAAGGAACGCGCAAACGTTCCTCCGCCGAAATTTCTCGCGAAATCGACGCGCTTGGTGGAGAAATGAATGCCTTCACCTCGCGGGAGACGACGACCTATTATGTGAAGGTATTGGATCAGCAGCTTGATCGAGCGCTCGAACTCCTCTCAGACCTGTTTCACCATTCTCGTTTTGCACCCAAAGACATCGAAAAAGAAAAACAGGTCGTCCTGGAAGAAATTCGCATGGTCCAGGACGATCCCGAAGATCTCGTGCAAGAGCTTCACATGGGCCAAGTGCTGGGGCGTCATCCGCTCGGTCGCTCTATTCTAGGTCGAGAGAAGACGATCAGAGGGCTGCGCCGCCAGGACCTGCTGAACTATATAGAGACCTACTACGATCCGGGGCAGACTGTGGTTTCGATTGCCGGGAACTTTGAGCAGGCCAAGCTTGATCGGCTAGTCGCGCGGTATTTCGGCAAGGGCCGGGCTGCAAAGGCGGCCTACACCAACAGGCGTCGTCCTCCTGACGTGCACGGCGGTGTCTTGCTGAAGAAGAAACGGTTGGAACAGGTGCATCTCTGTCTCGGACTCAAAGGCGTTGCCGCAGGACACCGGGATCGATATGCGTTGTATACGCTCAACAGCGTGTTGGGCGGCAGTGTGAGTTCGCGATTATTTCAGGAAGTCCGAGAGAAGCGGGGTCTCGTCTATTCGATCTATTCCTTCTTGTCCGGTTATTCGGATGGCGGCATGATCACTGTGTATGCGGCGACGAGGCCGAAAGAGGTGGATCGCGTTGTGGATCTCGTCTGCCGAGGGATTCGGCAGATCGGCATTAAAGGCCTCGAACAGAAAGAACTTGAGAGGGCGAAGACCCAGATGAAGGGTAGCTTGATGCTGAGCCTGGAGAGTTCGCACAGCCGCATGAGCAAATTGGCGAAGGACGAGCTCACACACGGAAGACACACGTCTCTGAACGACATGCTGGCTCATATTGATCGCGTGAATGTGGAGCAGGTCTTCAACGTGAGCCGCCAATTTTTTGGGCTGGACTCTCTCGCGATCACCGGGCTTGGGCCTCTCACCTCGTGCAGTCTGCAGGCCCACAGATGAGGATTTTTTACTAGAAACTCATAGAGAGATCAGAAGCGGATACAAACATTGATGTGATTTTCCATAATGCATTGATTGTTAAATGTATTTTGCATCATATTAGAAGCTACCCACAGAGCAAACGATTTCTTGACACAGTTTCATGGTTTCAGTACCATGAGGAAAAATTTTGACAATGATTCTCAATCGAAGGGACGGGGCACGAAGAAAAACAAAGAAGATGTGGCTGAAATACCAGCACGCATAGCTGCTTGATCCCTGCAACTATTTCGTAGTTTGCTTCGTCCGTACACTAAATTTCGATCGGTTAGTGTGGTTGTCAAATTTATGAAGGAGGGACTAGGTATGCCAAGGGTCATACTTATCGCCGCCGTGACAGCGTTTTCTGTGCTCGGCCTGCTGACGGCCGAGTTCGCCATTGCTGAGCGTGCTGAGCCTGGTGCGGCTGGTCTGGCTGGTCCAACTGACAACATCGTCGGTGGAAAGCCCATGAAGGGTGAAATCACCAAGACTCTCAAGGGCCGGGTATGGTCACAGTGGGCCGACAATCCAGATGGAGAGTTGCTCTTCGGGATTCAATATTGGAACGCCGGTGAGCCAGGTTCAGGAACCCCAAATGGCCGTTCATCTTCCGATCTCGATGTGAAACCGCCGGATCCATTGTTCAGTTGCTGCGGTTGGGGCTTTGTTGGTGGCGCCGATAAGAACAGTCCGTACTCGGGGTGGTACCATGCCGCCACGACCGTCCGGTTGGCTGTGAAGGATAAGGCGCTCATGGATCAGATCATCAAGGCCTCCCAGGAACTCGTGGCCATGGAAGTGAACCTGGATGGTCGGACGATCACCAGCTTTAAGGTTATTAAGGAGTAGACCTTAACAAGCGTTAATTCTTTCATGCCCTGTTAAGGAGGACGCGATTATGAAGTTTCATACGAAAGGCTGGGCGGTGATGGCCGCCGGAGCGCTGGTGGTCTCTGCGGCCTCCACTGCACTAGCGATCGAATCATTCCAAGAGCGTTTTGAGTGGGGTGATATGAGCAAGCCGACGACATTGCAGGGTCGCGTGATTGTGCTTGATCCCTATGATGAAGCGGTCTGGATTAATGTGGCTGTGTTCGGCGGCAACGCTGAAAGCGGCCACTTCTGGCAGAAGATGCAGCCGGGCAAGACCCTGAAGTTTTACGCAGACAAGGGTGCTTGGGAAGAACTCAAGAAGATGGGCCGTCCCCATGCGGGACCGGCTGCCGCCAAGGAAGTGCCGCCCTCCAGCACGACCGACTTGATTGAGTTTACCGTGACAGAACCAGAGCAGAATCACCGTGTCATTTCCTCGGTCAAGAAGCTTCCGGAAGTGGCCGGTTCCATGGGGAAGCCGCTCAGCATCTCTGCCCTTCGTTTGAAGGAGTGTGCTGGGAAGAGCGAAGTCGAGGCAGGCTGTGCAGCAGCGAAGCAGGTCTTGACCACTTCTCCAAAGGGAGAGGGTGCCGTGGCCATGCAGTATGATGTATTGCTCCCAGGTGGACAGCCCATCGCTGGCTTGATTCCCTGGACCGCGAAGTACAACCTTGGGTCGGGTCACTGAGTTGAGACAGTCGCTGACTTCAAAGGCGGCATCTCCGAAAGGGGATGCCGCCTTTTTTTATTTCTCGTGATTGTCTTGGCCGGTTGGACCGATCCGGCGCTGTAGGTCAGCGAGGCGATTGAGCGCATCGAGCGGGGTCATGGAGAAGAGGTCGATCTGTTTCACTTCCTCGATGATCGGATGTGGCTGAGGGAGCGAGGCACGTGGTGGTTCTTTCTCCGAAGATAACGACGTGTCCTCGATGGTATTATCCGGTTGTTCCAACTGGGCCAGAACTTGTTGCGCCCGGGCGATGACCGTCGGAGGGAGCCCCGCCAGTTTAGCGACATGAATACCGTAACTGCGGTCTGCGCCGCCCGGCACAATTTTACGCAAGAAGACTACGTCGCCATCCCGTTCGTGGACCGCCACACAATAGTTTCTGATCCCCTCGCGTAACCCTTCCAGTTGCGTCATCTCGTGATAGTGGGTGGCGAACAGTGTCCTGGCTCCCAAGTGTCGGCGGTCTTGGATATGCTCCGCGATAGCCCAGGCGATGCTCAGTCCATCGTAGGTGCTGGTTCCTCGGCCGATCTCATCCAGGAGAATCAAGCTGCGGGAAGTCGCACTATTCAAGATGTGAGCCGATTCGATCATCTCCACCATGAAGGTACTCTGTCCGGCGGCCAGATTATCCGAGGCTCCTACGCGTGTGAAAATCCGATCGACCAGTCCTATGCGGGCTTCGGTCGCCGGCACAAAGCTCCCGATCTGCGCCAACAGGACGATCAGCGCGACCTGGCGAAGGTAGGTGCTTTTCCCTGCCATGTTGGGTCCGGTGAGGATCATAAGCCGGTTGCCCTCACAGTCGAGGGTCGTGTCGTTGGGTACGAACGCCAAATCACTACTGAGCTGCTCGACCACAGGATGCCGGCCTTCCCGAATGAGGATCGTGCTGCTCTCATCGACGAGAGGTTTCACGTAGCGATTTAATGCGGCGGTCTCGGCCAGCCCGGCGAGGGCGTCGAGCAACGCAACGGTCTGGGCCATGGCTTGAAGACGAGGCACCTCGTTTGCCAAGCGCACGCGCAATTGTTCGAACAGCTCCTGCTCGAGCGCCAGCAGTTTAATTTCAGCGCCTGTGACACGCTCTTCCAGCTCTTTCAGCTCCGGCGTCATGAATCGTTCGGCATTAACCAGCGTCTGCTTGCGAATGTAATCAGGCGGGACGCGGGCCAGATGTGTCTTAGTAATTTCAATGTAGTAGCCGAATACCTGATTGTAGCGAACCTTCAAAGAGTCGATCCCCGTTCGCTCACGTTCCTTGGCTTCCAACGAGGCGATCCAGCCCTTGCCTTCCGTGCTTGCCTTACGCAGTTCATCGACCCCGGCATGGTACCCTTCCCGAATCATGCCGCCGTCACGAAGGGACATCGGCGCATCCGGCTTGACGGCCTGCTCAATCGCGTCATGCACGTCGCGACAGTCGTCCCACGACTCTCGGACACCGGTCAGCAACGAGGCGTGGAACGGCTGGAGGTGGGACCATAACTCTGGCAATGCGCTCACCGATTGTTTCAACGCGAGTAGTTCGCGAGGTCCTGCGACGCCGAGCGTCACGCGGCTGCTCAGACGGGCGATATCTTGCACATCACGGAGCGTAGTCCGGAGCGACACGCGTTGTTGAATCCGGTCTTTCAACTCCCCGACCGCATCGAGCCGAGCTTGAATGGCGCCACGATCGAGGAGTGGTCTGACGAGCCAATCGCGTAACAAGCGACTGCCCATGGCCGTCGCGGTGCGGTCCAACACCCACAAGACCGTTGGCTGGTCCTGTCCCGATCGGTGCTCGCTGGCTCCCAATGGTCGTACGAGTTCGAGATTGCGAATCGTCGCGCTATCCAAATGCATCGCGTCGCCGCTCCAGCGCGCTTGTAGACGGCGGAGATATGCGAGGGAGGCGGTTGGCTGGGTTTCACGAAAATATCGCAGGACCGCTCCGGCGGCTCCGATCCCGGCGGTCAGGCCGCGACAGCCGAATCCGTCGAGCGAGTGCACCGCGAACTGTGTTTGGAGTAGTTGCGCTGCTTCTTTGGGATTGAAGGACGCCGAGGGTCGTGCGCAGAGGCGTGGCCCACGCAGACGAGTCAGGCACGATCCGGCATTCGTAGTAGAATCGGGGTGAAGTACTTCCCGTGGTTCCAGCCGAGCCAGTTCATCCATGAGCTGGCTCTCTGCCGCTGCCCCTTGGAACTCTGTTATCCAAAACTCCCCGGTGGAGACGTCCACACAGGCCAGTCCAATGACGGATTGACCTTTGGCAGATTGGGCCGTGGCGTCGGAGAAGGCGACGGCTGCCAAGAAATGCGATTCTCCGGGAGAGAGGAATTCAATATCAATCAGCGTACCCGGCGTATATAAGCGAACGACTTCGCGGCGCACGAGACCCTTCGCGAGTTTCGGGTCTTCCACCTGTTCGCAGAGCGCTACAGTCCGCCCGGCCTTGAGAAGCTTTGCGATATATCCCTGCGCGGCATGGTAGGGCACTCCGCAGAGCGGAACTGGGTTGGTGCTGGATTTGTCGCGGGAGGTAAGGGCAATGGAGAGCAGCTTGGAGGCGATCTGCGCATCCGCGTAAAACATTTCGTAGAAGTCGCCGACGCGGAACAACAGAACGGCGTCGGGATAGCCGCGCTTGATTTCGCGGTATTGCCGCATTAACGGTGAGGCGTCTGCGTCACTCATCGCGTCGGTCTCGATGTGGTTCCACGGTCAGGCCAGGGGATATACGGCCGGTGACTTTTTCGAGCGAGTGGCGTAATCGCTCTAAGTCCACCTCAGCTTCCTGCAGCGCTTTGGTTTTTCGGCGGAGTTCGATACGGCCCCGCACCCATGGGGGAAAGAGAAGAATGCCGGAGACTAGCAGCCCCACTGCGAACCCCGCAAGTATGGGCTTATAGATCGGCGTCGAGGCTGCTAAGAGACCAAAGAAGTATCGGAGCGTGACTTCCTGTTCCTGGTTCTGAAGGAAAAAAGCCAGGGAGAGGAGCAGAAGAATTCCAACCAGAATCAGCCTAATCATGACCTCGTTGTTTTCTCCCTGTCCAAGACCCGGCGTGGTGACGCTCGATGCACCCTGCTGGTCTGGTTGTACTGCACGCGCGCGAGGGCGAGGACCTCGTCAGACCTCGGACCCGTCACGCTCAACTGAATCGTCCGGCTCCGCGCGGCACGATGGTTCAGCGCAATCTCGATCCGGTCCTGCGGTAGCGCGGCAAGCCCCTTGTCGGCCCATTCTATTGCCGTCACGGTCTGGCCGGAGAAATACTCGATCAGTCCTGTAGATTCCAGCTCGCGGGGCGAGCGAATACGGTACAGATCCACGTGGGCAAGCGGCAGGCGCCCTTGATCATACTCGTGAATCACGACGAATGTCGGGCTGCTGATTGCCGTCGGCGATGCGCCCAGACCCTGCGCGATTCCGCGAACGAGCGCCGTCTTGCCGGCTCCGAGCGGCCCGTAGAGCGCGATCGTTTCTCCCCCGCGAAGCGCGCGGCCGATCGCTTGGCCTAGCCGATCGGTGTGCCGGTGTGATGTGGACACCAGTTTCCACGGCAGGCTCGACGTGGCGCTACGGCGAGCGGCAGGCTGTTTCGCCTTGGCTGACCGAGTTACGTTAGGTCGTTTTAGTCCGCTGGAGCGCATAAGGAATCTTAGCGATTAGGTCGCTGGCGAGCATCCCGGGCTGCCCGAGGCGTTGGGAAGCCAAGTCGCCGGCCGATCCATGAAAATAGGTCGCGGCACAGGCGGCGTCCCATGCGGAGACCCCCTGCGCCAGAAAGCCGACGATCATGCCGGTCAAGACATCACCAGTTCCGGCCGTGGCCATGCCCGGATTACCAGTCGGGCAAATGGCGACAAGTCCATCGGGGCGGGCGATAACGGTTCGTGCGCCTTTTAAGACGACGAACACGCCGCGTTCTTGGGCAAACCGTCTGGCCGTGCCTATTCGGTCTGCGTTAACGCTCTGCGTGGTGGCATCGACTTCGAGCCGAGCCATCTCACCAGGGTGCGGGGTGAGAATGGGCGGAGTTTTACATTCGGTCAGCAACGAGGCCCGGCCAGTCAAGGCGTTGAGCGCATCGGCATCTAGGACGGAGGGCCGATCCAGATGCTTCATGAGCGACTGCACGAGTTCGACGGTTTCGTGATGTGTCGAGAGCCCAGGACCGATGGCGATTGCCGTGCGTGCCTGGATAAAGGCTAAGACACGATCGAGCCCTGAGCGGGCCAGTGTACGTGCCTTCGTCTCCGGGAGAGGCATCGTCATCGCTTCCAGTAACTTTGCTTCCAGTACATCGTTGACGCTACTGGGGGTGGCCACGGTCACCAGGCCGGCTCCAACGCGGAGTGCCGCACGGGCCGCCAACGCCGCCGCGCCGGTTTTTCCCGCCGAGCCTGCAATAATCCCCGCATGACCAAAAGTTCCCTTATGCGCGGAGGGTGCGCGTTCCGGTAGAGACCGAAAAGCACTGTCGCTTGTCAGGAGTAGGGTCCGGCTCTCGATGGCATCCACATAGGCGGGTGGAATGCCGATATCTACGACGCGGATTGCACCGGCCTGGTCGATCCCTGCATCAACATAGAGGCCGAGTTTCGGGAGGCCACATGTGATGGTCAACGTGGCGCGGATCGCTCGCCCTAGGATGGCGCCGGTATCGGCATGGAGACCGGACGGGATATCAACCGCGATGACTGGTTTCCCGGCACTGTTGATGAGCTCGATGGCCTCTCGATAGGATCCGGTCACTACGGAGGACAATCCGGTACCAAGGAGGGCATCGACGAGGATGTCGCTGGAGGCGAGGAGGGGCCGCGCCTGGTCGGCAGACCGGAATCGAACGATCGCTGCCCGCCCGGCAACTCGAACGAGCCGACGATACATGGCTGCCGTATCGCGACTCAGGTCGGTGATCGGTGTGAGGAGCACCACGTGAATCCGAGCACGTCGGCGGTGCAGCAGTCGGGCCACAACCAAT
>Ga0210378_10000661_pt1 | contig 17875 bp, 19 predicted proteins | sample PLM1_60_b1redo_FD_155465 | JGI IMG/M metagenome (GOLD analysis project Ga0210378, IMG submission 155465) | Groundwater sediment microbial communities from an aquifer in East River, Colorado, USA - PLM1_60_b1 redo | ecosystem: Environmental > Terrestrial > Soil > Riparian zone | place: USA: East...
ATACGGGGCCGGTCCGGGCGGTGGCGAATAAGGCCCGGGCGGATGCGGGACCGGGCCTGGCGGCGGCGTGCCGGGCGGCGCGTCGTCGAGGCCGACCACGTACCGGACCCGGTCCAGCAGCCCCGGCCGCTCCGGCGTCGGCACCACGACGGGCGGTGGCGCGACCGGCGGCGGGTCCGTGCCGACCCGCTCACCGTGCCACTCCAGGTAGGCCCCGCAGGAACCACAGAACTCGCTGCGCGCCTCGTTCGCGTTCCCGCAGCCGGTACAGACGATCATGGTGCTTCCACCTCCAGACAGACGGGAACGTGCGCCGGCACGGCGGCCCGGACCAGCGTGTTCAACCGCACCGGATCGACCCCGGGCGGCACGGTGACGACCACCGACGCGCCACCCGCCGGGCCCGCGTCCGAGGTACCGGCGCGGCGAGACCACGAGGTGGCGCCGCTGTCCCGGATCTCGGGCCGCGTGCCGGTGACGGCTTCAATGTGATCGGCGAGGCCACGCGCAGTGCCGCGCCAGGCGTAGAGCTCGGCGGCGCGGGCGACGACCGCGCGGCGCCGCTCCAGCGGCCATCCGGGATCGACGGTCACGCCGACCCATTCGGCCAGCCAGGCGAGAAAGTCCTCCGGCGCCAGCCACGGATCGAGGTACGCGCCAAGGTTGTCCAACGTGGACGTGAGCACGGCGAGCACGTCGTCGATGCCGGCGCAGAACCGCTGGGTGAACGGGTCCTCGACGAGCATCGCCGGCAACGTCTCGCCGATCGGGTACGGGCTGGTCAGGCCGTCCACGTGGCTACGCATGGGGCACCACCTTGAGCTGGTGGTCGTAGGAGAATACGAGCGCGTTCGGGGCGACGTCGATCCGCTGGGACGCCTCGCCGCGGCCGCCCGTGACCGGGTCGGCGGGGTAGAGCTTGACGGTGTCGACGAGGTCCACGCCGGGCAGCCGCTGGAGTACGGCGAACACCTCGCCGTACTGCGCCGGGCGGCCGAACGGCCATCCGTCCCCGTCGGGCCCGCCGGCGACCGGGCTGTAGAGCCGGTACAGCGCGGCGAGGGCGGTCTCGCGGACAGCGCCCGCGTCGAACCCCGGACGGGCGCGCAGGGTCGCGACGACCGTCAACCCCTGGTAGGCCGGCGGCTCGATCACGATGCGGGCGCCGAGCACCCGGCGCTCGTCCAGGGCCTTCGCCACCCGGCGCAGGGTCGCGTCGTGTGGCGTGAGCGCGTCGAACTGCACCCGGCCGACGTCGGCACCGAGTGCCGGTACGAGCAGCACCCGCACCAGCCCGGCGTTCTCCGGCCCGGCCGGGACGCAGCGGACCCGCGCCACCTCGGGGGCGGCCTCGCGGGCCAGGTACTCGTAGTCCTCGGCGGTCACGGCGCGCTGGCGGCTGCGGAGCTGGAGCGGGCCGCGGAGCCGCGCGTTGTCGACGGTCTCGGCATCCCGGCCACCCCGGGCAGGCGCGCGATTCTGCACCCGCGAGACGTACGGGATCGACGACCGCAGAACCGTGATCGCGCCCGCGCTGACGTTCCCGCGGGCGCCGCCGCCGGTGCAGTACGAGCGCATCCGCAGCGCCGATCCGCGCGGCGGCACGGCACCGTACTGGCGGAGCGACCCGTCGGGCTGGCGGACGCACGGCCCCAACTCGACCTCGCCGGCCGCGCCGTCCAGCACGAAGTGTTCCTCGCCCGCGTCGCTGTCGGCGAAGCTCACCACCCGCTCCCACGCGCGCCAGGTGCCGTCCGGGTCGTCGGGATCCGACACCTCCAGCACGCACTCGCCGCGATCCGGCAGGACGGGCGTGCGCGCCACCGGGAACCGCTCGCCGGGCGTGCCCTCGGTGAAGCCGAGCGCTTCGGCGTGCACCTGCTCGGCCTGGACCGCCTCGACGGTGCCGCCGATCGTGAACGCCTCGATCCGGGTGACGGTCGGGCTGGTGCTGTAGGGAGTGTGGTTCGGCGCCGGCTTCACCACGCGCGCCCGCAGCCAACCGGCCCGCAGGCCGCCGACCAGGTGCGCGGCGTGGTCGGCGGGGAGGTGCAGCACCACGTCGCCGGCGCGGTTGAGGCCGCCGGTGTCGTCGTGGTCCACCTCGCACGGCGACCAGTCGGTGCCCGTCCACGCCTCCCACGCGAGCGGTGGTGCGTCCGGGTCGACACCGAGCCCCTCGATGCTGCACTGCACGCGCAGCACCACGGCGCACGACGGCGCGGCGTCGGTCAGCCCGACCAGGAACGTGTCGTCCAGCGCCGGCACCGGGTCGAAGCAGGAGAACGGGGCGTCGGCGGCGTGGTCCGTGACCACCCCGGCCGCCGAGATCGACCGGACCTCCCCGAGGCTGACCGGCACGATCGCCAGGTCGTCGAAGGTCGAGAACCCGACGGGCTCCTCGCCGGTGGAGCGGCGGGTGGCCACCTCGGTGCCGGACGGTACGTGCACTGTGCGGTCCTGCGGCGCGGAGAGCCAGAACGTCACCGGCACCCGCGCTGCCGTCGCCGGGAAGAGCCGCACCCCGATCAGTTCGAGGAACCGCAGGTAGTGCCGGTCGGGGACCCGGTTCAGCCGGTAGGTCAGCTGGTCGGCCATCATCGCGAACGCCTCGATCAGCGTCACGCCCGGATCGCCGACGTTGTGGTCCGTCCACTCCGGACACCGGCGTTGCACGAGCCGCTTGGCGTCGTCGACGAAATCCTGGAAACGCCGATCGTCCAGGTAGGGGGCGGGGAGGGACACGGACCTCACTCCTCGGACGGGATCGTGTAGAAGGGGAAGACGAGATTCCGGCGGTCGTTGGTGGTGCGCAGCGTGTACTCGACGCCGATGAGCACCACGCCCGTCCGCACCGGATCGAGCACGACGGTGACGTCGGTGACCTCGATCCGTGGCTCCCAGCGCAGCAGCGACGCGCGTACCTCGTAGGCCGCCTGGCCGGCGAACGTCGCGTCGACAGCGGCGAAAACCAGGTCGTGCACACCGCAGCCGAACTCCGGCCGCATCGGCCGCTCGCCCGGCGCGGTGCCGAGGATCAGCCGGATGCTCTCGGAGATCTCGTCGTCGCCGCCCGACAGCGCGATGCCGCCGGTGGCCGAGACGCCCAACGGGTACGACCAGCCCTTACCGATGAAGTCGGCCATGTCAGCCCCCGACCAACGTGGTCGCGGCGCCCATCAACGTGGCGCCGGGCACGCCGCAGGCCGTGCACGGATCGCCCGCGCGCGCCGCCGGCTGGCCGCCGAACAGCACGGATGTGCTGCCCTGGATCACGACGCCGGTCTGCATCGCCGGCACCATGAACGGGTCGGCCGGGTGCAGCCCGACGTGCGGCGGGGTGTTCACGCCCTGCGAACCGACCACAACGGCCGGCTTCCCTCCGATGAGGACGGTGGCGCAGGTACCCATGGTCACCGGCGCCGAGAACGGCATCGGCGGACCGGGCTGCGGCACGCCGCTGGCCGGGTTCGGGATCAGGTGGATGGCGCAGGTGGCCTGTATCCGGTCGCCGAGTACGGCGGCGGGCGCTCCCATGAGGCTGTCTCCTTTCTCCGGCGAGGCCGCTACCCCGCTCCTGGCCACTCGGGCCTACTAGTTCAGCTTGATGACGCTGCCGGTGACGCCGACCTGCGGGCCGCCGTCGATGGTCACGCCGGAGTTCCCCTTCAGCTCCAACGTCGTGCCGGCCTGGATGCTCACGGCACCGTCGCTGGCGACCGTGACCTGCTGCGATCCACGGATCTCGACGCTGCCGTCGGCGGCGATCTTGATCGTCGTGGCGGTCTGGTTGAGCGAGATCTTCAGCGAGTCGTCGGCGGACATCACGGCCACGCCGCTCTTCGCGTCGTCGTCGAGGAAGACCAGCCGGTGCCCCTGCTTCGAGACGAACCCGCGCCGCTTCACCGCTCCGGAACCGCCGTCGATCAGCCCGTCGCCGAGATGCGGGGTGTCCACGCCGTTGTAGAGCTGGCCCACCACGTACGGGCGCCGGGTGTCGCCGTGCTCGAACGCGACCAGCACCTCGTCGTTCACCTCGGGCAGCCACACCGCCCCGCGCTGCGGGCCGGCGCCGAGCTGGGCGACGCGCGCCCACCACGACTCGTACTCCTCCGACAGCCACGGGAACGTGAGCTTCACCCGGCCCAGGTCGTCCGGATCGTTGACATCGGTGACCTGCGCGATGACCACCCCGTACACCGGCGGCCCGCCCGCGGAGTGCACGCCGTTGGTGGCACCCCCGGACGCCAACCCCAGCAGCGAGCGCTCCGCCCGGCCGCTGACCACGAACTCGGTGCGGTAACCACGGTCGTCGATGAGATGGCGTGTCGCGGTCACGGTGTAGGTGCCGTCGAACGGCGCGCCGGCGCCGCTGACCGAGACGGCGGCGCCCGGAGTGAGCTGCGGATCGCCGTGCGCCATGCCCTCTGCTTCGGCGTGCGCGCTGGCCAGGGTCTCGGCGAGTGCGGCTGCGGCGGCGTCCGCCTCACCCTGGGTCGAGAGTGGCCGGTCGACGGCCACGTGCGGCGGTGCGTCGAAGATGGCTGCCAGCCCGGCGGGATCGAGTCCGACCGCCGCGCTCGTCGTGGTGGCCTGGCACCGGCCGACCACGGCTTCCTTGCGCTGCGGATCCCAACCCCGTACCTCCACCTCACCCACCTGCGCCGCCGCGGTGACCCGGGGACGGAACCGCAGCAGGTTGGTGCCCAGCACGAGCTGGCGAGCCTGCCGGGAGATCAGATCGGGCGCGGCTTCCGGCGCGTCCGCCGACGGCGCCGGCTTCCGCCAGTGCACCTTCCCGTCGAGCACCGCCACCTCGTGACCGGTCTCCCGGCTGCGGGCCAGTAGGAACTCCCAGTCTGTGCAGTTGAGCTGCGCGACGTGCTCGTGCACCGGGCCGCCGCTGGCGACGTCCCCCGTGGACAGCCCGGCGCGGCCTGCCACGGTCCGCACGATGTCCGCGTCGGTGACGTCGTTGTACGAGTGGGTCCGGCGGCCCCGGGACAGCCGGTGCGCGTGGTCGTAGCCGCGGGCAACCGCACGGGTGCCCAACTCGTCGAACTCGCACTCCAGCGCGGTCACCTCGGCCTGCACGAGCGCCGTCTGGGCGCCGTCGCCGGCCCGCGTCGTCGAAACCGTGACGGCGCTGCCGATCTTGATCCCCGCCCGGGTCAGCGCGTCGCGGGCGCCGTCGCGGAACCAGATCTCGACCATGTCGGCAAGGTGCACCGAGCAGTCCACGACGACCCGCTCCACGAGCGCCAGGACGTCGTCCCGCAGCGGCGTGCCGTCGACCAGCACCTCGGGGCGGGTGCCATGCCGGTGCGGGCTAAGCATCGGACTTCCTCGACAGCCGGGTCGCGTCGGAACGCGACGGCACCAGCAGGGACGTCCCTGGCCGCAGGCGCAGCGGGTCGTCCACGCCGTTGGCCTCGGCGAGCGCCCGCCACAGGTTCGGGTTCCCGTACTCGCGGTACGCCACTGCTGGCAGCGAGTCACCCGCGTCGAAGACCACCGACCGCCGGCCGCTGATCCCGCCGGACGTTGGGTTCTGCGGGCCCGGCTCGTCCGGCACCTCGACCATCGACACGTCGACGGTCGCCCGTACCGGCGTGCCGGCCGCGTTGAAGATCGTGTACCTGATGCGCAGCCGCTTCAGCCGGCACGGGAAGTAGCTCTCCGCGCCCCACTGCAACACCAGGACCGGCGGCTGCGGGACGTTGTTGTCGATCGACTCCGACGTCGGCACCGCCCAGTCCATCAACGTGTCGATCGCCTTCGGCACCGAACGGGCGAAGTCGTCGGTCGCGTCGAAGAGCAGCTTCATCGTCAGCGTCGCCGGCCGGCCGCCGGTGTACTCCTGCTGCGGCGTACGCCGGGCGTTCCGCTGTCCGTGGGAGTTCCAGTTCGCCATCTTCGTGACGCTGACCGTCGTGGGGTTGTAGTGGAACTGCAGCGGCAGGCCGGCGTTGTCCTGGCGACGCAGGAAACCCCGGACCGGCGGGATCATGCTGGTCATCCGGGGCTCACCGTGAACCCGGTGTGGGACAGCTCCAGCGTCTCGGTCGCGACTCCCGAGCCGTCCGCGCGCAACTGCGGACCCGTGTAGCGAACCGGCCAGACGCCGACGAGCGTCCAGGTGGCGATCGGCGCCCCGTTGCCGTTGAAGACCTTGATCGCCCCGCCGACCCGGACCAGCCGATACTGCACCGAGCTAAACCAGGCAGCCACCCGCCCGCTGTCCAGGTCAACTGGGCGGGTGAGCTTCACGTTGGTGTAGTTGATCCGCACCGGCAGCTGGTGGGTGTACGAGGCGTTGCCACCCTCCGCGTACGTCTCCACCTCGTAGCTCGCGCCGAGCCCCTCGCAGGCGGTGAAGTACATGCCCTCCAGGCCGGCCATCAGCACCATGAAACGCAGGGAGAGCGCCGGCGACACGGCTGTCATTGCTTCACCTCACTTGTCGTCGGCTTCGGTCAGGGCATAGAGGGGCGGACCGCTCCGCCGGATACACCCGGCTCGGCGCGATGTCGGGTTTCGGTCAGCGCCAGTCCGTCAGCATCAGCGCGCGCTCGCGGTCGACGAGCAGTTCGCGCCGCAGCCGGTCCCGGATCCGGTCGTACAGCTCGCCAGCCATCGCGTCGAGACGGTCCCCACCAGCTGGCTCCTCGTCGTCCAGGTCCGGCTCGTCGTCAGGGCCGGTGGCGGCGGGCGCTGGAACTGTTGCGTTGGCCCGCATCGACGCGAATGCGCCCGGGAGGTGCGGGGTCACGGCGGGCTCGCTTTCGGCCGTCGCTTCAGGCGGCGCAGGTGTCGCTGGCGCGGCCACTGGGGTGCCGATATGCGCGACCCGGCGGCGGCGCGCGGCCCGTTCTTGAAACGGACTTTCGGGGAAAACGGGGCTACCGGCGTCCGTCGTAGGCACCAATGCCCCGAAAGTTCGGTTCGGGATGGGGAGTGGCGGGAGCGGCAGTTGCGGCGGGGGGGGCGCCCCGGGGTTGGGCGCCACCCCCGCCGCCTCCAGCCATGGCGGTACCCCCGGGGCGGTCATCTCGCCCGACGACGCCGGGAATCCCGGCAACGGCGGCATCGCTGGGAACCCGGCCAGCTCCAGGGGCAACATGGCCCCAACCTGCGGCGGCGCTGGCAAGAAGCCCGCCTGCGGCCCAGCCAGCCCCGGGATCGCCTCTGCCGGCTCGTCACCGGACTGCTCTGGAGGCGCCGGCCGGGCTTGATCCGGAACCAGGCCGGGCAGCACCGACGTGCGCTCAGCCGGGAGGAACGACAGCGACGGCAGGGCAGAAGCCAGCGGCCGTACGAGCGCGACAGGCAGCGGCTCGGCCCTGACCACCGGGCGCGGCGGGGACGGCGGTTCCATGGCGGGCACCTCGACGAACGGCAGTTCGGCGGACGGCGCCGGCCCGGGCAACGCTGACCAGGTCGGCGCCGGGTCAAAAGGGCTCTCTGTATCCGGCGCCCGCACGCTCGGCGTCCGCGCTGGCGCTTCCTCGGCCGGCGGCGGCTCGGAAGGCGAAGAGTCCTGCACCTCCGGCGGCGGGGCGGCGCCGAAGCGGCGGAACGGGCGGAAGGGGCGATCCGTAGCCGGCTCCACAACCTCGCGCGCGGCTCCACGCGCCGGATCAACCGGCGGCGCGGGTTCAGCTGGCGCGGCGGGCAGCGGAGGAGCGACCCAGCGCGCGCCGACCGGACCTTCCTGGTCCGCGTCCTGCGGCCCGGCCGTGAACCAGTCGGGCACGCCGAGCTGCGGCTTCGGCGCTGGGGAAGCGGCGATCTCCGGCGGCACGCCGGCCGCGCCGGTCAGCCGCAGCGGCGGTCCGGTCGCGTCCGGGACCTGCGGCATTTCGGCCAAGCCGGCGACCTGTGACGGCGATTCGGCTGCGTACGGACGGTGCGGCGGCATTCCGGCGGCGCTGGGACTTGGTAGCGGCGCTCCGGCCGGGCCGGCGAACGGCGGCGCCAGGTCCGGAAATGGCGACGGCACCGCCGGTCCGGCGAGGGGCGACGGCGCGGTCAGTCCAGGAACCGGCGGCAGGACAGCTAGACCAGGCGCGGGCTCGCCCGGCTCGGGCGCACGGAGTACGGCCGGCGGGACGGCGTCGACGTGGAGCGGCGGACCGATCCGGCCGAGCCGCCTGACCCGGGGCGCGGACTCCACTGACGGCGCGTGCGGCTCGGCCAGGCGAACCTGCGGCGGTGCGCTGGCGGATTCCGGGGCGGCGGGTTCGGGGGCGGGCGGCGGTTCGCCCGACGGCACCTGCTCGGCTGGTACGGCGGCGGACGGCGACGGGCTGGACTCGGGGACCGGTATCACGGCGCCGCGCGGACGAGGGTAATGAAAAGAAGCTTGTGGAAGTTGACTGTCCCCACCGGCGACAGCGAGCCGGGGCAACGGCAGATCAGGCGCGTTGGCGTAGCCCTGCACCGGCGCCACCACCCCGGACGTCAAGCCGGCGGGCGCCGTCAGGTTCAGCTCGTGCCCGAGCGGCGCGAGGATCGGCGGCTGCTGCCACCGGGTCGCCAGCGTCGATTGGAACCGCGCGGCGCTGGCCACCTCGGGCTCCGGCCGTAGCCCGACCGGCCTGAGCGGTGCGACGCCGGCCCACTCACGGCTGGGCCTCGACGTCGCCGGCGCCTGCTCGGTGCCCTCACGCCGCCGGCGGAACGGCCAACGCATGGCTCACGCCTCCCCGATGAACTGTCCGATGCGCCCGACGAACCGCTGCCGGTCGGCGTGTTCCAGATCGAGGATCTCGCCGAGCGGCCAGTGGAAGTGGAAGGCGACGTACGCGACCTCGTCGAGCAGGCGGTCGGGCGCGTACGTCACGATTCCCCCGGGCGGCCCCCGGCGACATCCACCTCGAACTCCGTGGCGCAGCTCGGGCAGCGGACGGCCGCCCTCGTCTGCCCCTCGCTGTTGATCCGCCGGTAGTGGTCCTGCAGGAAGGCGAGGTCTGTTGCGAACATGCCCTCGATCACGCCCTCGGACACCGCCGGCAGACCACCCAGCCGGGTGATGACCCGGCTGAGCAGCAGCACCGTCAGGTACGCCTCGTTGTCGCGGACCCGAGGGTCGCGCAGCGGCATGATCTCGTCCCGCGCCGTGGCGAGGCGCATCACGCCGTCACGATGGACCGTGCCAGCACCGTCCACATAGCCTCGTGGCAACGTGAAGGCGAACTCGGTGCTGAGCGTCGCCGTCGACATCAGGCCACCTCGAGCCGCTCGTGCGTGATGTGGACGGTTTCCAGTAGCACCGTGTCCGAGCCGGCCTGCAGCTTGCCGATCTCGACCCGGGACGGCCAGGCCTCGTGGAAGTTGAACTTGCTGACCTCGCCGTGCGCGTAGTCGAAGAGGATGATGGAGCCGCTCTTGCGCGCCTCGTCGACCTTCCCCTCCTGCACGGTCTTGATCCAGGTCCAGAACGCGGGGTCGGCCACCTTGCCGCGGCGCAGCACGATGTCCTCGAAGACCACCGATCCGGGCAGCTTCCGCATCAGCGGCTGGCCCTTGAGCTGCGTCGCCCGGTGCTCGATGACCTTGACCTGGATGGACAGGCCGTCGCACTCCTTGAACTGGGCGATGGTCAGGCCGTCGACGTTGATGAAGAAGCTGTAGCTGGCGATCGGGTCGAGACCGATGGGCATGACAGTTGCTCCTACTCGCTCAGGGCGGATGAACCGGTGGTCAGCTGGGCCAACCGGAAGATGACGAACTCAGCGGGCTTGACCGGCGCGATCCCGATCTCACAGATCACCTGGCCAGCCTCGATCGACTCGGACGGGTTCGTCTCGTCGTCGCACTTGACGTAGAACGCCTGGTCGGCGGTGTCACCGAAGAGGGCGCCGTCGCTCCACACGCGGTAGAGGAAGCCGTTGATCGTGCGCGCCATCCGGCCCCACAGCTCATGGTCGTTCGGCTCGAACACCACCCACTGCGTCCCGCCGAGGATCGACGCCTCGACGTAGTTGAAGAGCCGGCGCACGTTGACGTAGCGCCACGCCGGGTCGCTGGAGAGCGTCCGCGCCCCCCAGACCCGGATGCCCCGCCCCGGGAACGCCCGGATGCAGTTCACCCCGATCGGGTTGAGCAGGTCGTGCTCGCCCTTGGTGATCCGGGTCTCGATGTCGACCGCGCCACGGATCACCTCGTTCGCCGGTGCCTTGTGCACGCCGCGGGTAGCGTCGCTGCGCGCCCACACGCCCGCGAGGTGACCGCTCGGCGGCACCGGGATGTTCTGGCCGGACAGCGGGTCGAACGACTTCACCCACGGCCAGTACATCGCCGCGTACTTCGAGTCGTAGCCCGCCTCTTCCTGGCGCCAGTGCCGGATCTGCTGCGCGTTCAGCGCGGGCGGCGGGTCGATGATCGCCATCCGGTCGCCCATCAGCTCGCAGTGGGCGATCATGCCGAGCTGGACAGCCTTCACCTGCTCCGCGTCAAGCGCGCCGGCCTGGTAGGCCGCCATCAGATCGGGGACGCACACCATCGTGACCGTGTCCACCGTCTCCAGGCCCGCGAAGCCGGTGCGGTCGGCGGAGTCGCCGACGTACTCGTCCGGCTTTACGGGCGTGCTGACCGGGACCAGCTCGCCGCCGGACAGCGTCACGGTGGCCGGTGCGAGCCGCTCCAGCTGGGCCGACGCGGAGATCTCCTCCAGCCGGATCAGCTTCGACTGCGCGTTGACTACGGTCACCGCGTTCTGCCGGTTCTTCCGGGCGGTGGTGAGGCCCTCGAACAGCTCCTCGGTGCCGTTCTGCCGGATCACCAGCCGGAAACTGTCCTCGGGCTGGCCCTCGTGCGGCGCGGTCACCTCGACGGTCGTGCCGTTGCCGGCGGCGCCGGGGTTCAGCGCGAGCACCCGGTAGGCACCGAGCTTCTTGTCACCGGCCACGAGCTCCGCGCGGGCCTTGGGGCTGTCGGCGCCATTTGCCGGCCGGCCGACGCGCACGATGTACGCCGATCCGCCGCCGTTGTTGAAGTAGGCGTAGACCGAGTGGGCCAGGTAGCTGCCCTCCAGGAAGCCGCCGAACGTGCTGGTGAACTGGCTCCAGTTGGTGACCAACGTGGGCGCGTGGAACGGGCCGTCGACGGCGATGCCGACGAACGCGGCGACCGCCGTGCCGACGCCCTCGATCGGGCGGGACCCGGCCTCGCGCTCCTCGACGTAGACGCCGGGAGACAGGTACTGGGGCATCTGGCTTCCCTCTCGGTTCGGATACGGGTCTTAGCTGCTGCCGGGCGGGGCGCTGAACGCTGGCCCGCCCGGCAGGCTCGGAATGCAGATGGGGGCCTTCCGGCGCTGATACGAACGCTGCCCTTCCGGGCATATGTCGGGCTCGAGACACTTGCGGGGCCCGCCCCGACAAGACACTTGCGGGGCCGGACCCGACGAGACACGACGAGGGCGGGTCCTCCGTACAAAGGACCCGCCCTCGTCGCAGGTTCAGTCGTTGTTCTTGGCCTCGGTGAAGCCGTCCTTGAACGCGTCGACCGCGTCACCGAGCGTCTCCGCGACATCGCCGAGCTTTTCCTTGGCGTCCTCGACCGCGTCCTTGACGCTCTCGACGATCCCCTCGTTGCTCATGGTTTCCCTTCCGTTCAGTCGAAGATGTCGCCGACGAAGTCGGCAGCCGCGTCATAGGCGTCGCTCGCGGTGTCGCCCACCCACTCGGCCGCGTCGCCCGCCGCCTCGCCGACCGCCTCGGCCGCGTCCCCGACCGCCTGCACGCCGTCGTAGACGAACTCACCGATCGCACCGCCGACCTCGTTCAGGCCCTCGGTGAACTCCTGGCGCATGTCCAGGCCGGTGTCCTCGTTCATGCGGTCGATGAGGTGGCTGTAGCCGCCGTCGCTGATCGTGTCCAGAGCGTCCCGGCTCATGTCCAGGAAGTTCTCCTGCGCCGCGTCCAGGTCGCCGGTGGCCAGGGCTCCGATCGCCTGGCCGGCCTCGTAGAACGTGTCGACGAAGTGCTCGCCAATGCCCACGTCACCGTCTTCCGACATATCCGTCCCTCCTCGGGTCCGTGTGAGCGCCCCGTGTCCGTGACGCAGAACCAAGAGGGACGCTCGGGTGGGACGGATACCGGCCGAGCCGTGGCTGGCCCGATCGGGCAGGCGCGTTGCTCTAACGCGCGCCGGTGGCGCGGTCGACCAGACGGCTCAGGACGGCGCGGGCGAATGACCGCGCGCAGCTCTGCGTCGGACAGCGCGGGATGATCCTGCTGGCCCGCCGGTACCAGGTCAGACGGCAGTGGGGTGATCAAGGAACACGGATGCTCGGCCGCCAGCCATGCGCCGTCCAGCCGTACCCCCGTGATCCGCTCGGCGGCGGCGAGCGCGGCGGCCGGCCCGTCCCCTGCGAGAGGCGGGTGATCAGCTGCGCCGCGGCCCGTCGGGCGGATCTGGGTCAGGCGCCCGCAGCGTCGCCGCTGCCCTTCGTCCCCTTGCCAGGCTGCTTCTTGGCCGACTGTCCCGACGGCGCGGCGCCGTCGGTCGGGGCATCGGCGGCGCTTGCGGTCGGGTTCGTAGGCGTCGCTCCAGTCGCCGCCGCTCCGCTGGGCTTCGTGCCACTAGCGGGCCTGACGCCTGGGCCCGCCTGCGGCTGCCCGCCAGACGCGCCACTCGCTGCCGTCAACACCTTCACCAGCGCCGCCGTGGCCTGAGCGAGCATGGCCTGGCTCTGTGCCGCCTGGGCGAGCGCCGCCTGCGCCAGCGCGAGCGGGTTCGGTGGCTTACCAGCGGCCTGACCCGGCTGAGCCGGCCGCTGCCCGGGCGCGCCACCAGCGGCAGCGCCGCCAGCCTGAGCGCCCGCACCAGCCCCACCTTGCGCCGCCTTGGCCGCCGCCACCATCGCCTGCTGCTGCGCCTGCCGCACGGCGTTCGGCCCGACCCCCGCCGGAGCAGCACCAGCCCCCGCCGGCGCGGCCCCACCAGGCCGGCCACCCGCAGCACCCCCCGGAGCCGCACCGGCCGGACCAGCGCCACCCCCTGGCTTGGCCGGGGCGCCCCCCGCCGCGGCCGGCCTCGCCGCCACCCGCTCCGCACCGTTGACTGCGAGCGTCACGGGCTGGGACACCGGCGCCGCCAGCGGCAGCGGCATCTTGCCGAAGATCGGGACGGTGACCACGACCTCCAGGCTCATCTTCAGCTCGCCCGCCAGGTTCTGGAGCATGGCGCGTTTCATGCCGTCCGCGACGCTGAGCAGCACCACGTGACCGGAGTCGGCGAGCTGATCCGGCAGGTGCTTCGCCGGGATCGTCTCGTACTCGCTCAGACCGGCGAGTACGCACGCGAGCACCTGGTGCTCAAGCGGCACCTTCGGCGCCCAAACGGTCAGCGCGTAGTACAGGTCGTACCGGCGGGGCGGAGGCCGGCGTTCGAGCAGCTTGCCGTTGTCGTCACGGATCTCGGTGAACATCACCTCGCGGCGCTGCATGTTCTCCCGGATGTCGTACAGGTACAGGTTGACCACGAGGCCCTTGACCTGCTGGATCCATGGCCGGTTAGGCGCGTCGAAGGCCACCGCCACGGGCGCTTCGCCGAGTACCTCGGTGCGCAGCAGCGACAGCAGGGCCTTGTCCGTCTCTAGGATCACGTCCCCACGGTCACCTGGCGGACGGGCGTGCGGAAGGGACCGTCGTACTGGCCCGGCGGGCCGATGTCGTGCCTCATGAGGCAGACTCGCGCGGCTGTGTCACTGTTGTGGCCTGTGGTGGGGTGGCTTGACCCGGGGAGAGAGAGACATGGACCAGACGGCTGGTACGCCGGACGACGAGCGCACGGTAGTGCTCGGCGACGACGATCAGAGCACGGTGCTCCTGGGCCGCGGCGCTGACCGGCGTCCGGCGATGGTGGACGGCGAGGTCGAGGACGACCAGCGCACGGTCCTGATCACCGGTCGCCCGCCGCGCCCGAAGCCGGCCACGCCCGCGATCGAGCCAGACGACGATCAGCGCACGATGGTCGTCACGCCCGAAATGCTGCAGCGGCCGCGGACGGCTCCGGGCATGGGCGCGCCAGCGCCATCCCCACAGCATTGGGGCGTCCCGTCCACGCCGCCCCAGCAGCACCAGCCCGCCCCGACCTGGTCGCCCCCGCCACCGCCGCCCCAGGCCGCGCGCCGACCGGACCTGCCGATGGCCGCCGAGGGGTACCCGGAGGAGCTGACCACCTCGCTCACCGGTTCGCTGCTCGGCGCGAAGGCGGCACCGCCGCGTCCGGTGCCGAAGACCAGCTACCGCATGGTGATCCCGGTGCTGATCATCGCGCTGCTGCTGTCGATCGTCGTCGGCATCATCGTCACGATGGCCGCAAGCGGCGCGATCGAGAGCTTCTTCGACCGGATCATCACTGCCGGCTGAGCCAGCCCGGTCAGCGCAGCGCCGTCGCCATCCGCCGTACCACCTCGGTGAGCCGTTCCGGGGACGACGCCAGGTTGAGCCGTGCGAAGCCACGCCCTTCCGGGCCGAACGCCGGACCGTCGCTCAACGCCACCCGGCCACGCTCGATCAGCGCCCGAGCCGGATCGTCGCCGAGGCCATACGCGCGTAGATCCAGCCAGGCGAGGTAGGTGGCGTCCGGAAGGTGGAAGCCCACGTCCGGAAGCTGCTCGGCGAGAAGCCTGGCGACCAACCGCCGGTTGCCGTCGAGCGCGTCCAGCAGAGCGTCCAGCCACGGCTCACCGGCCTCGAAAGCGGCCTGGTTGGCGACGACTCCCGGGAGCCCGGCAGACCAGAACACGTCCTCAGTGGAACGCTGCGCATCCGCCCATGCGTCCTCCCCGACCACGAGCAGCGCGCACTTGAGCCCGGCCAGATTCCACGCCTTCGACGCCGAGACCATCGTGACGGCGGAACGGGCGGCCGGCGCGTCGAGCGAACCGAACGGGATGTGGGCCACGCCGGCATAGGTGAGCGGCGCGTGGATCTCGTCGATCAGCACCCGTACCTGGTACCGCTCGGCCAGTTCGGCGATCGCCGCCAGCTCGTCGCGGCGCAGGACGAGGCCGGTCGGGTTGTGCGGGTTGCAGAGCAGGTACGCGCGGGCGCCGGCCGCGAAGTCGGACTCCAGCCGGTCCAGATCGAGCCGGTACCCGTCGGGCGTCACGGCGAGCGGGCTGGCCACGATGCGGCGCTCGACGTCGGCGATGTGCGCGAAGAACGGTGGGTAGACGGGGGTGTTGATCACCACGCCGTCGCCGCGCTCGGTGACGATCCGCAGGATCTCCGAGACGCCGCGCATGACGTCCGGCAGCATCATCATCCGGCCAGGATCAGGCGACCAGCCGTACCGCCGGGTGGCGAACGCGGCGAACGCCTCGGGCAAACCGCCCGGGTGGGCGTAGCCGGTGTCGGAGTTGGCCACCATCTCCGACGAGCGCCGCCCTGATCGGTTCGGCCAACTCCACGTCCATCTCCGCGACCCACACGGGCAGCACGTCCGGCGGGTACTTCCGGTACTTCGCGCTGCGTCGCGCTGCTAACGCCGCCGCGTCGGCCCAGATGTCCGCCATGCCCCCCATCCTGCCGTACCAGAACGGCTACAGCTCGGGCACCGGCAGGCCGAGCCGGTCGCAAGCGTCGGCGACATACCCGAGCCCTTCCCGGGCGGTCCGTGTCGCCACCTCGTACTCGCCAGCCGTGGCGGCCCGCGCGAGCACGGCTCCGGTCGTGTGCCAGCGCTCGGCGGCGTCCGCGAGAAGGCGCACGACGTACGGGTCGTCGCCTGGGTGGACGGTCTCGACACAGAAACCGAGCCGCTCGTACACCGCCCGGGCCCGCGCCTCGCTGCCCTCCACGTCACGCTTGCGCGCACCGACCGTCCAGAACGGAACTGCGGCTCCGGCGACGAGGAGCACGGCGCCGATGATCCACGGCGTCACCGTTCGATTCCTTCCTTCTGGGACCCCACAGCCGCCGCGCGCGCCTCGTCGATCGCCGCCAACGCCCGCCGCAGGGACGCCCGCGCCCACAGGTGGTAGTTGGGTGTCCTGGCCCGGCGGTACACATCCTGCGCATCGGCGTACGCCCGGACCGCCTCCGCGAACGCCTCCGGCGAGCCGGAGCGGTCGACGCTGCCCAGCGCGGCGGCGACCGCGCTGAACTCTGCCCGCACCTCGGCGTGCTCAACCCGGCGGCGGCGCCGGTCCTGCCAGAACTCCGAAATGCGGCCGCCGAAGGCCATGAGCCCCAGGAACAAGATCAGGACACCGACGGCGATGGCGACCAGCACCGCGACGACGTCCCCCCAGCTCCCGGTCCTGTCCTCTACCACGCGCGGTGGCCGCCCGTAATACAGGTCTGCGTTCACCGCGAGGTCATACGCACTCACGAAGCCGGCGATGCGGGCGTTGAGATCTTCCGGCGCGTCGCCACGGAGCCTGGCGAGATCGTCGGCCAGCTGGATCTGCCGCCCCCATTCGTCAGCCCCGAGACCCGCCGGCGACTCGGCGTAGCGCCCGCCACAGATCGCGGGCGCCGTCGAACCCGCGTACACCAGCCCGATGGCCAGGCTGCGCCGCCAGACGATGTCCTCACAATGCGCGCCAGCCCGCTTCTGATGATCGGCGGGAAAGACCGCGACGACGATGCTGCGGTCACCGATGACCCGACGGGCGGCGTCCGCGTCGACGGTGTCCGCGACAGCGGGGTCCACGTACACGGAGTCGTCGTCCAGGGCTTCGACAGCCGGCCTGGCAGCGTCGCTCGGTGCGCCGGGCTCGTAGACAAAGAGGACGACGAGGCCGATGGCGCCGGCGATGCCCGTCATCACGCCGGACCCGATGCACAGCCACTTGAGCCCCGTGGCGATCCACCCGAGAACCCTCACCGGGCATCGCCCCGCACCGGCAGGCCGCGCCGGCGCCGCACGTCGTCGGCGTACGCCTCGCCCTCCACGAGCGTGGCGAGGACCGCCTCGACCTCCTCCGGTGTATCCGCGCGGTCGTGCAGATCGCGGGCGGTCGCGTACCGCTCTGCCGCGTCCGCCAACCGCCGCGCAGCATGGAGGTCGTCGCCCGGATCGAGGTCCTGAAGGTCGCCGCCAAGCCTGGCCAGGCGAGCCAGCATCTCGGCGCCGCCCGACTCGACCGCATCGGCGGCCTCGCGCCGACCTCGGGCCATACGCCGCGTCCAGAACAGCAGGGCACCTCCACCCAGCAGGAGCGCGACGGCGGCGAACATCCAGGGCGCCAGCCGGGCTGCGATGCCGTCGGCGTCGATGCCGTTTGGGCCGGAATAGGGCAGCGGTGTCTTCTTCAGCGCCTTGATCCGGTCGAGGAACGTGTACACGATGACCGACGTGTCCCGGCCGTACGCCATCAGGTGCTCGGGCCCGAAGCGGTACAGCGCCGCCTGGCCCGAGGCGATGTGCCCCGGCGGCAGTCCTGTCGCCGTGAGCCAGCGGCCCCGAAGCACGATGATCAGCTCGCCCGGGAACGCCGCCGCCAGCCCCGGTAACAGGTCCGGCTCCTCGTCCCCGATGAGCGCCCGCAGCCGGACGACCCGGTACGTCGGCCCGTCACCGAGTTGCCGGTCGATCGTCTGCATGCGCACGCCGACCTGACCCAGCTCGACATACATACGGGACGTCCTGAGACCCGCGACGATCCGGGCGAGTTCGTGCGGGTCCGGCGGCACGACGCGCGGGCGCCACGGCTCGTGCGGCGCCGACCCGTCACGCAGGTACCGGATCGCCTGCAGCACCGGCTGGGTCACGTCGTACCGCTCGAGCGCGTCCCGGTAGTCGGCCGGCTCCGGCGTGAACGCGCGGTCGATCGACGGCATGCTGACCAGCAGCCCCGTGACGAGCACGACCGGACGGCCATTCGCGTCCGACCACTTCGCGAGCGGCCGCT
>Ga0210378_10000662_pt1 | contig 17864 bp, 15 predicted proteins | sample PLM1_60_b1redo_FD_155465 | JGI IMG/M metagenome (GOLD analysis project Ga0210378, IMG submission 155465) | Groundwater sediment microbial communities from an aquifer in East River, Colorado, USA - PLM1_60_b1 redo | ecosystem: Environmental > Terrestrial > Soil > Riparian zone | place: USA: East...
CATCCCCGGCGTCAACATCAACCCGGTGACCTCTGCCTTCAGCCGGCTCATCTGGGAGCAGAACGGCACCCGCCGCCAGGGCGCGAACGCCAACCAGCCTCTCATCACCAACCTGGGCAATCTCCAGATCTTCGACAACGTGACGTACCTCCGCGGCCGGCACACCCTCAAGGGTGGCGGCAGCGTGATCTTCCGCTCACGCGAGGTCTTGAATGCGGACACCCTGACCGGCGAGTTCTACTTCAGCCAGAACCAGACCTCCAACTGCGCCGGCATCGCGAGCGGCTGCGTGGTCAACGCCAACACCGGCTTCGACGTCGCGAGCTTCCTACTCGGGTACGCGCGCCGCAAGGCCCGCACGTTCATGACCGAGGAGCCCATCATGGAGAGGCGGCCGGAGTGGTCGCTGTACCTCCAGGACGACTTCCGCGTGACCCCGAAGCTCACGTTGAACATGGGCCTCCGTTGGGACATGTTCGTCCCCTGGGTGGAGGACGATGACCGCCAGTCGAACTTCGACCCATCGACAGGTCGGATGGTCGTCGCCTCGGAAGACGCGGTCATCAACGGGGTCAGGGTGGGGCGGTACCTGCAGACCTACGCGAAGGACGACTTCGGACCGCGGTTCGGCTTCGCCTACGACCTGAACGGCAATGGGCGGACCGTGATCCGCGGCGGGTTCGGTGTCTTCTGGAACTGGGGCGTGGGCGGCACGTCGTCGTCGAAGACCACGAACCAGCCCTTCCTCCAGACGACCGACCTTATCGCGAACTCGGGCGCCACCACCCTGCCGCTGTCCACGGGCTTCCCGGCGCCGCCGCCCGTAGACGCGAGCCTGGCGCCGGGCGGGAGCACGCGCTCGTCCTTCGACATCAACTACCGCGACCAGTACTCCATGAACTGGAACGTCAACTTCCAGAAGCAGCTCGGCCGGGATTACATGGTCGAGCTGGCCTACGTGGGGTCCGCGGGCCGGCAGCAGACGTCCAAGACCGACCTCAACCAGGCGCGGAACATCGTGGGCGTCACCAATGCCGACGTGAACCGGCCCTTCATCCGGCAGTCCCCCGCCCTGCGCACCGTGAGTACGGCCCAGAGCCTGGGCAAGCTCGACTACCACGCGCTCCTCTTCAAGGGGATGAAGCGCTTCACGAACGGTTTCTCGGCACTCGTCGCCTATACCTTCGGCAAGACCATCGACCTCGTCTCCAACAACGACGGTCCCATCTTCACGAACATCTTCGACCCCAGATACGACCGCGGGGTCGCCGATTACGACGTGAAGCACACCCTGGTGGCGAGCGTCCTCTACGAGCTGCCCTTCGCCCGGAACCACGTGCTGGGCGGATGGCAGGTGAACGGGATCGGCTACTGGCGCAGCGGGCTCGCTCTCAACGTCAGCCAATCGGGGACGATGGCCTCGACCGGCATCACCAACAACCGGCCCAACCTCGTGGCGGGCAAGACCGGTGCGAGCGACAACCCGACGATCGACCAGTGGTTCGACCCGACCGCGTTCGCGCGGACGGAGGCGACCGGCACCTTCGGGAACCTGGGACGTAACACGCTCCGCGGGCCGGAGATCTTCAACGTCGACCTGTCGCTGGTCAAGAACACGAAGATCGGCCGGATCGACACCGAGCTGCGAGTGGAGACTTTCAACCTGTTCAACCACCCGCAATTCGGGCCACCTGCCCGCACGTTCGGCAACGCCGACTTCGGCGTGATCACCACCGCGGCGAACCCGAGCTGCCAGACCTGCGGCACCTCGGAGCGGCAGATCCAGGTGGCGATGAAGGTGCGGTTTTAATCACCAATTCGGGGGGGGCGCAGTTACGGACTGCGCCCCCCCCCCCGCGCATACGCGCTCCCCCCCGAGTCGCTGCGCGCGGGAGTGAATCCCGCGGTCCGCTGCTACGTGTCTGTCGGAACCAACGACGCGCGCAGATCATGCCCGAGCCGAGTAGAATCCGCGGCGAGGCATCACGATGAGGATTACACCGCTCACCCCCGACGACCTGCGCGGCGTGTTCGCCGTGCCCGCCCTTCCCCGCCGGCCGTCGCGCGGGCGCCCGATCGACTTCGCGGAGAGCGACCGGCTGGTCCGCCACATGGCGGCCGGCGGCCTCACGCGGTTTCTATACGGGGGCAACGCGTTCCTCTACCACGTCACGCTCGCCGAGTACGAGGAGCTGCTAGGGTGGATGGCCGGCTTCGCGGGCGAGCATTGGGCCATCCCCAGCTTCGGCCCCTCGTTCGGGCGCGCGATGGACCAGGCTGCTCTGCTGCGCCGGCACCGCTTCCCCTGCGCGATGGCGCTGCCGTGCGCCGACCCGCGGGACGCCGCCGGCCTGGAGGCGGGCCTGCGCGAGATCGCGGACGCGGCCGGCCTCGGGCTCATCCTCTATCTGAAGGACGAGGGAAACTTCGGCGCCGACAAGGACGCGGGTCTCGACGCGGTCGCGCGCCTCGTGGACGCGAAGGTCTGCGTGGCGATCAAGTACGCCGTCGTGCGCCCCGACCCGCGCAACGATCCCTATCTGGAAGGGCTGCTGCGGCGCGTCGATCGCCGGCTCGTCATCAGCGGCATCGGCGAGCGGCCGGCCGGCGTCCACATGCAGCACTTCGGCCTGCCCGGCTTCACGACCGGATCGGGCTGCCTGGCGCCCGGCCTCAGTCATGGGCTCTTCCAGGCCTGCGCCGCGGGCAACTGGGCGGCGGCCGAGGCGCTGCGGTCCCGCTTCATTCCCCTCGAAGACAAGCGAGACGCCTGGGGGCCGGCGCGCGTCCTTCACGCGGCGCTCGACATCGCGGGCGTGACGAGCACCGGACCGATCCCACCCTATGTGTCCCCGCTGAACGAAGGGCAGCGGGCCGAGCTGGCGCCCGTGGCGCGCGCGTTGCTGGAGACGGAGCTCGATCTGCGTGCGTCGTCACAGCCGCATCCCAGACTCGTTCGAGCTCTGGAAGGAGGCGAGAAGGCGTCCTGAGCCCGGCCGGCACGGCCACCACGCGCGCGCGGTATCTAAGGGCCCTCGGTCCGCTCCGGCCACAACAGCCCCAGCTCCAGCTCGACGGCGTCGAAAGGCTCGACGCGGACGGGATCGTCGCCGGTCCTTACTCCCGTGATCACCCAGGCAGCGTCGCGCAACCGAAGCACCTCGAGGGTGCCCTGGATGGGGTCGAGGAGCCATACGTGAGCCACGCCGGCCTCGGCATAGATGCGCAGCTTGCGGGCCCGGTCGATGCGCTCAGTCGACGGAGACAGCACTTCGCAGATCCAGTCAGGGGCCAAGGAGAAGAAGGCCTCGGCGGGTATCGTAGGCATGCGCTCGCGGCGCCAGCCGGCGAGGTCGGGAACGACCACTTGCTCTTCGAGGTGAAGCTCCGGTTCGGCGAGGATCCACCAGCCTCCAGGCCCGCCGCGGCCACGGTCGAAAGGGTCTCCCAGGAGCATCGTGAGCCGGGAGGCAGCGACGGCGTGCCTCGGGGCCGGCCGGGGACTCAGGTAGAGCTTACCGTCCAGGATCTCGGCGACCTTGTTCTCCGGAGCGTTCAGCACGTCCTCGTAAGTTGCCTTCATCGTGCCCGCTGCCTCTGCATGCGAGTCTAGGCCCCCTCGGCTCGAACCCGCAACCGCAGCTTCTGGCTCTGTCCCTTCTGGCGGTCCCATGCCAGAATCCGCGCGCGATGAGGGCGTCGGAAGCCTTGCCGGCCCGGTTCAACGCGGCCACGCACTTCGTCGATCGGAGCGTGGCCGAGGGCCGCGGCGCTTCCCCGGCTTTCCTCTGTGAGGACCAGACCCTCACCTACGGCGACCTCCAAGCGCTCGTGAACCGCACCGGCAACGCCCTGCGCAGCCTCGGCGTCCGCGGAGGGGATCGCGTGTTGATGATCTGCCTGGACGCTCCGGAGTTCCTTGGTGCGTTCTGGGGAGCCATCAAGATCGGAGCCGTACCGGTGCCGGTGAACACGCTGCTGCGGGCCGCGGACTACCTGCACTTCCTGAACGACAGCGGCGCCAGGGTGGCGGTCGTCTCGGCGCCGCTTCTCGCCGAGGCCGCCCCCGCGCTCGGTCAGGCGGCGCACGTGGAGCACGTCCTCGTCGCGGGGCCGCCGGGGTCCTTTCTCTCGTGGGAAGACCACGTGGCCAGGGCGTCGGAAAGCCTGGAAGCGGCGGCGACGTCGCGCGACGACCCGGCCTTCTGGCTCTACTCGTCGGGCTCGACGGGCGCCCCCAAGGGCGCGGTCCACCTGCAGCACGACATGGTCGTGTGCGCGGAGACCTACGCCAAGCAGGTCCTCGGCATCCGCCCGACCGATCGCGTCTTCTCCGCGGCGAAGCTCTTCTTCGCGTATGGCCTCGGCAACGCCGGCTACTTCCCTCTCTCCGTCGGCGCCCAGTCCGTCCTCCTTCCCGCGCGTCCCACTCCGGAGGCAGTGTTCGAGGTGATCGCGCGCCGCCGGCCGACGTTGTTCTTCGCGGTTCCGACGCTCTATACGGGGATGCTCGCGGTCGCGGACGCCGAGCGCCGCTTCGACCTGACTTCGCTGCGCCTCTGCGTCTCGGCGGGAGAAGCCCTGCCGTCCGAGATGTACGCCCGCTGGCTCGCCCGCTTCGGCGTCGAGATCATCGACGGCATGGGCACAACCGAGCTGCTGCACATGTGCCTCTCGAACCGCCCCGGCGCCGCACGGCCGGGCTCCTCCGGGCTTCCCGTTCCCGGCTACGAAGCGGTCATCGTCGACGACGCCGGCGTGGCCGTCCCCCGGGGAGAGATCGGCAGCCTGCACGTGAAGGGCGACTCCATCATGGCGTCGTACTGGAACCAGCCCGAGAAGACCGCGCAGGCGCTGCACGGCGACTGGCTGCTGACCGGCGACAAGTACTACCAGGACGAGGACGGGTACTACTGGTACTGCGGCCGGTCGGACGACATGCTGAAGGTGGGAGGCATCTGGGTGTCGCCGGTCGAGGTGGAGGCGACGCTCATCGCGCATCCCGCGGTGCTGGAGAGCGCGGTCGTGGGTCAGGAGGCGGAGGACGGGCTCGTCAAGGCGAAGGCGTACGTCGTCCTGAAGGACCCCGCCCGCGCGTCGGCGGAGCTCGCCGCGGAGCTGCAGTCGTTCGTCAAGGCCAAGATCGCCCCCTACAAAGCGCCGCGCTGGGTCGAGTTCGTGGACGGCCTGCCCAAGACCGCGACGGGCAAGATCCAGCGGTTCCGGCTGCGCGGCCAGTAGGGGTCCATCGCATCAACTCGGGGGACGAAGCGGACCCGGCCGGAAGCTCCCGGTGCCGCTCCAGGAGCCGGAGCTCCCGTTCGCGCTGTAGTGCCACCGCACGTGGACGTTGCGCATCGTGTCGCTCGCCAACAACACCGCCGAGAAGGTGCCTCCCTTCCTGAGGGTGATGAGTCCCCCTCCGCAGAGGTCGGGGACGAGCGCGGAGCCTTGATACACGAGCGGGCTGTGCTGGTCCCCGCTCGGGTACCAGGCGCTGCTGTTCTGGGGAACCGTGACGGGATCGCTGGCGAGGAGGACGACGATCGTTCCCGCGTCGCCCCCCGAGACACACTGGGCCTGGAACACCACCGTGGGATTCACGAGCTGCACCGTGACTTCGGGGTGGGAGCCCGGGATCGTGAAGTCGTATCCGGCCATCAAGACGGCGCCGGGACTCACCTTGAGATTACCCTCCATGGCCTGGGGACCCATGCTGATGGGATCGGCGAAAACAGAGAATGGACAGAAAAGGTTCACCGCCAGTGCGACGACCGCCGGTGCAAGCCTGCGTCGATGTGCCATCGCCGGACCTCCAATCTCGGCCCGTTGCGCCTTCCCCGGCGCCGAGAACCATACAGTAGGCTTCGGTTTGCGCGGCGCACGGTGACGGTTGTCACCGGATGAGGGCGGCGGCCGAGTCCCCTAGCCCAGCGTGTCCGTCGCGAAGTTCCAGTCCAGCGGGCGCCGCTGGCGGAGCGACAGGTTGACCATGTGGGCCGCGGCCGCGGCGTGGTGGCCCATGACCCCGTCTTCCACGACAGGCTTGTGCTGGCGCACGGACTCGAAGAACCGGGACACGTGGACGAAGGTCGCGTCCGGCCCGATCTCCCCGAACGCCTCGCTCTGCTTGCGCATCCTGGGCGGCCACGTGTCCGGCCGCTCCTCCGCCTTCACCTTGGGATCGTCGTAATACGCCTTCTCGAGCGCCTCCGGCCACGAGGACACGACCCACCCGTTGCCCTCGATCGCGTTCTCCGGCTTGAGGACCATCTGGTTGTCGCGGAAGACCAGCGCCGCCTCGTTGCCGAGCACCTCGAAGCCGCTCTCCGCCGACGCCTCGTTGTTGAACGTGGAGCTCAGGTTCACCGTGAAGCCCTCGGGGTACTCGAGCACGGCATTGATGGTGTCCGGCACCTCGTGCGTGTCCTTGTGAAGGTAGTTCTGCCCCATCGCCGTCACGCGGGCCGGCATCTTGGCGTCCATCACGAAGTGGATGCTGGTCAACAGGTGCACGAAGAGATCCGTCGCGATCCCTCCCGAATAGTCCCAGTAGCACCGCCAGCGGAAGAAGCGCTCGAGGCTGAACGGGCGCTTGGGCGCCGGCCCCAGGAAGGCCGCCCAGTCGACCGTCTGCTCGCTGGCGTCCGGGGGGATCGGGTAGAGCCACGCGCCGCTGCGCGTGTTGCGGTTGTAGGTGGCCCGGATCATCGTGACCTTTCCGAGCTTCCCGCTGCGAACGATGTCGCGCGCGGTCTCCTCGGTCTTCGAGCTCATGCCCTGGCTGCCGACCTGGAGCACACGGCCGGACTCCTTGGCGGCGGCGATCATCGGAGGGCCGTCGTCGATGGTCAGGGTCATCGGCTTTTCGACGTAGACGTGCTTGCCGGCGCGCAGCGCTTCCACCACCTGGGTCCGGTGCCAGTGGTCGGGGGTGGCCACGACTACGGCGTCGATCGACGGGTCGGCGATGAGGGCCGTCCAGGTGCCGTAGTCCTTGGCGCGGCCGTTCGTGCGAGAGATGGCGCGCTGCACACGCCCGTTGTAGGCATCGCACACGCCCACCACCTCCACCCCGGGCACCGCCATGGCCGACTGAATCACGCCGGACTGGACCCGCGCGCCCACCCCGATGAAGCCGAGCTGCAGGCGGTCGTTGGGCGAGTCGGGCGGGGCGATGAAGGCCATCGACGACCGCGCGACGGCCGCGACGGCGGCGCCGCCCTTCGCGCTGCGGGCCAGGAATTCACGCCGGCTCAGCCTGCTTGGCATGCATCGACCTCCCGGGATGTCGAAGTGGTACGTCCGTTCCGACTCCAGGTCAAGCGCGGCACTCCCGCTTTGCATTGCGATGCGTTACAATGTAGTGCAATGGAGACGAAGCCATGCGCGTTCAAGTGACGGTGCGCCTTCCCGAGGACTTGAGTGAAGCCCTTCAGGCTGCTTCGCGGCGGATGCAGCGAAAGACCTCGGAGATCGTCCGCCTAGCGCTCCGCGAATTCCTCGGAGCACCTTCCGGCCCTGGGGTACGCCCCGCCGATCGCGTGCAAGGGCTGATCGGTTCCCTGGAGTCCGGTGTCCCCGACCTGGCCGAGAAGCATCGAGCGTACATCCTCGAGTCGCTGCGCCGTGGCCGGTGAGCTGCTCCTGGATACGGGAGCGCTGGTCTCGCTGCTCGATCGGAGCCAGAAGCAACACGAGGCGTACGCCAGGTTCTTCGGCGAATGGGATCACCCTGTCGTCAGCACGGAAGCGGTGCTGACAGAAGCGACCCACCTGCTCGGAGGCCTCAAGGGAGGCCGCCAGGCATGCGGGGACTTCTTCCTGTCGGGCGGCTCGCTCCTGGTGCCCCCCACCCGGGCGTCGCTTCGCCGCTCACGAGACCTCGTGCACCAGTACTCCGACCTGCCGATGGACTACGCGGATGCGACCCTCGTGGTCCTGGCGGAAGAATTGGGCACGAACCTGGTCTTCACGACGGACCGCCGCGATTTCGGGGTCTATCGGATCAAGGGCCGGCGCCGCTTCGAGATCGTTCCCGGATAGAATCCGCCCCATGCCCGCGCGCCGCAAGACGCCCACCGAGCTGCGCAGCCACCGCTGGTTCGGCCGCGACGACCTGCGCTCGTTTGCCCACCGCTCCCGCACGAAGCAGGCGGGGTTCACTTCCGAAGACTATGCCGGCAAGCCGGTGATCGCCATCCTCAACACCTGGAGCGACGCCAACTCCTGTCACGCCCACTTCCGGCTGCGTGCCGACGAGATCAAGCGCGGCGTGTGGCAGGCGGGGGGCTTCGCCCTCGAGATGCCGGTGCTCTCCGTGGGCGAGACGTACATGAAGCCGACCACGATGCTCTACCGCAATCTCCTGGCGATGGAAGCCGAGGAGATCCTCCGCGCGAACCCGGTGGACGGCGTCGTCCTCATGGGCGGCTGCGACAAGACGGTGCCCGCGCTGATGATGGGCGCCACCAGCATGAACATCCCCGCGATCTTCTTCCCCGCCGGTCCCATGCTGCGCGGAAACTGGCGCGGCCAGGTCCTGGGCAGCGGCAGCGACGTCTGGAAGTACTGGGCGGAGCGGAGGGCGGGCAACCTGGACGAGTGCGCGTGGAGGGAGATGGAGGACGGCATCGCGCGGTCCTTCGGCACGTGCATGACCATGGGAACCGCTTCGACCATGGCCTCGGCGGTGGAGGCCCTCGGCATGACGCTGCCGGGCGCGTCGTCGATGCCGGCCGCCGACTCCGGCCATTCCCACCTCGCTTCGGCCACCGGCCGCCGGATCGTGGAGATGGTCTGGGAGGACCTGAAGCCGCGCGACATCATGACCGACGACGCGTTCGAGAACGCCGTGACCGTGGCCATGGCCCTCGGCGGCTCGACCAACGCCATCATCCATCTCATCGCGATGGCGGGGCGCGCCGGGGCGCGGCTCGACCTGGACCACTTCGACGCGCTATCACGGCGCACGCCGTTCCTGGCCAACCTCCGCCCGTCGGGCCAGTACCTGATGGAGGACTTCTACTACGCGGGTGGCCTGCGCGCGCTGATGACGCGCATCCCCGATCTCCTGCACCAGGACGCCCTGACCGCGAACGGCCGCCGAATCGCCGACAACTTCGAGGGCGCCACCGTTTCCAACGAGGCCGTGATCGCCCCCCGCGAGCGGCCACTGAACGCCGAGGGCGGCCTCGCCGTGCTGCGCGGCAACCTCGCGCCGGACGGCGCCGTCATCAAGCACACGGCCATGGAGCCGCGGCTGCTCCGCCACACCGGCCCGGCCGTCGTCTTCCACGACTACAACGACCTCGAGCGCCGGATCGACGATCCCGCCCTTCCCGTGACCGCCGATTCGGTACTGGTCCTGCAGAACGCCGGGCCGCTGGGCGCGCCCGGCATGCCGGAATGGGGCATGCTGCCCATTCCCAAGAAGGTCCTCCAGCAGGGCGTGCGCGACATGGTCCGCATCTCGGATGCGCGCATGAGCGGTACTGCGTACGGCGCCTGTGTGCTGCACGTCGCCCCCGAGTCGTTCGTGGGCGGGCCGCTGGCGCTCGTCCGCGACGGTGACCTCGTCGAGCTCGACGTCGCCGCGCGCCGCATCGCACTGAAGGTTGCCGACGACGAGCTGGCCCGGCGCCGATCGGCCTGGCAGCCGCGGGAGCTACCCTATCCGCGGGGCTGGGTGGCCCTGTACTCCAAACACGTGCGACAGGCAGACAAGGGTTGCGACTTCGACTTCCTCGAAGGCACCGCGCCCGTGCCCGAGCCGGAGATCCACTGATGGACGTCCCCGTCAACGCCTTCAAGCGCGCGCTCCGCGACGACCGGAAGCAGATCGGCCTCTGGACGAGCCTGTGCAGCGGCCTCGTGGCCGAGATCCTCGCCCCCGCCGGCTACGACTGGATCATGATCGACGCCGAGCACGCTCCCAACGAGCTGTCGAGCGTGCTGGAGCAGCTTCGCGCGCTCAAGGGCGGGACCGCGACGCCGATCGTCCGGCCGGCCTGGAACGATCCCGTGCTGATCAAGCGCTATCTCGACATCGGCGTGCAGAGCCTGCTCGTGCCATGGGTCCAGAACGCGGCGGAAGCGGCGCGCGCCGTGGCCGCCACCCGCTACCCGCCGGCGGGCATCCGCGGCGTGGCCTTGCTCCACCGCGCCAGCGGCTTCGGGCGCATCCCGGATTACCTCCAGCGGGCCGATGCCGAGATGTGCGTGCTCGTGCAGGTGGAGACGCGCGAGGCGCTCGGCCAGCTCGAGGCGATTGCCGCCGTGGACGGTGTCGACGGCATCTTCATCGGGCCGTCGGACCTGTCGGCCGCGATGGGCAACCTGGGCGGCAACCGCAGCCCGGAGATGCAGGCCGTGTTTGCCGACGCCGCGACGCGCGCGGCGAGGGCCGGCAAGCCGATCGGAATCCTGGCCCCGGTCGAGGAGGACGCGCGGCGGTTCCTCGAGATGGGCTACAACTACATGGCGCTGGGGAGCGATGCCGGCCTCCTCCGCACCGCGGCCGAGCAGCTCCGCAGCCGCTTCCCCTCCGCGCCGCGGGGCTGAATTCCGCCCTTGACACCGGCCGTCCCCCGCCTCACAATCGCGGGCAGACGGTTCCCTCCCGACACCTCGGCCGGACGAGGTGGGCAGCCTCGACCCGCGGCCGGCGCCGGCCGGCGACATGACGGGCCCCGATCTCGAGAGGAACCAGCGCCGGAAGGCCGCGTTCCTGGGCTCGGTCGAAGGCATGCCTCCCATGCTCCGCTTCGGCCAGACCGTCGAGCTCGTGCAGCTCCTGCAGAAATGGCAGGAGGTCGTCGACGGACAGCCGCGCCCGCCCGACTGGCTCACGGGCGATGCCGCCCGCAGGATACGAGAGCTCATCGAGGCCGCGGAGGCCCGCATCGGCACGACCCGAAGGACCACGCGCTGATCGGCTCGCGCGAGGCCTTTACGCCTGGCGGGCGATCAGCCACGCGTAGTACGCCATCATCGCCGCCATGAAGAGGGCCGCGGCCCACAGGCCGATCGTCACTGCCAAGGACGGCGCTAGCTCCGGCGGCAGGCGCCGATGGCGCAGCCACACCGCCCCCGCGCCCACCATCGGGAGCATGATGGCCTGCGCGATGCCGCCCGCGACCACCATCTTCACGGGAGACGCGAAGAGCCAGTAGAGGCCGACCGGCAGCAGCGTCAGGATGAGAACCCAGATCTGCCGCCACCGGCGACGAGCCGCGGCGTCGTCCCGCGCGTAGAGCCCGAGCAGCCGGCACATGTCGGCAAAGATGCGAGAGTGCGCGGCGGTGGAGGCGAAGATCGTCCCGTAAAGCGTGGCGATCGCGCCCACGTAGAAGACCCATAGCGCCCACGGCCCCAGCGTCTGCGTGTAGATGTTCGAGAGCACCGGGATCATGTCGCGGGCCGAGGGGACGACCCCCATGCCGTGCAGGATGCCGGCGCCGAGCAGGTAGAAGGCCAGGGTCGCCACCGTGTAGATGACCATCGAGGCCAGGATGTCGACGTGCATCACGCGCACCCAACCGCGGGCCCGCCGCTGCCATTCCGGCGTCGCCTCGCGGGGGCCCACGAAGCGCGCGTAGCCCTTCTCGACGCACCAGTACGGGTACATGAAGAGCTCGGTGGCGCCGACACCAGTGATGCCGAAGACGGCGGCGGCGGTGGCGATCCCCTGCGGAGGCAGGCGAAGCTGCACGCCCTCGAGCAGGCCCGACCAGTTGAAGTACTGCGGCATGCGCATCAGGACGACGGCGGCCAGGAGCGTGATCAGCGTGAACAGCCCCACCTTCACCACCGCCAGCCGCTCGATGCGGCCGTAGCCTCCTCCGAGCAGCAGGACGAGCGTCAAGGCCAGCAGGATCACGACCCAGACGCGCTCGGCGACGGCGGGAAGGAGCAGGGTCAGCACCTGGCTCACGCCGCCGAACATGGCCCCGATCTGCAGCAACGTCATCAGGACCATCGCCGCCCAGGCCCATACGAGCCAGCTCACGCCGAGCCGCGGGCCGGGCAGATGGTCGAGCGCCTCCAGCCCGGTCTCGCCGCTGGCGATCGTGTATCGCCCCAGCTCCGCCTGGACCACGGGCTTGATCGCGCAGCTCAGCACGATGATCCACAGCGCGCTGTAGCCGACCTGCGCGCCGAGGGTCGTGGTGGCGATCAGCTCGCCGGAGCCCACGATGGAGGCGGCCAGGACCATCCCCGGCCCGATCTGCCGGAGGGCCTCCCGCAGCGTGCGGGGCGGCTCGCGGACCTCACGCGGGTCCAGCGCGTACGGATCGCCCGCAGGCGGCGCGACCGGAACGGGCAGCGCGGCCGTGGCTCTTACCTCACGCGGACGCGGTGGCCAACAGATCGCTTGCGGAGTCGAAGTTCCCTTGCGCGTCCAGCGTCCACGGCCGGGGCGGAACCACCACGGTGAGGTCGTCCCGCTCGGCCACCTCGGCCGCGTACGCCTCCGAAGCCACGAAGCGGTCCACGGCCAGCGTGTTGCGGACGCGGACGATGCGCGCCTTTTCGGGATCGGCCCCGGAGACGCGTATCACCGCCTTCAAGCACTCGGCGTCGCTGTCGAAGTGCATCGGCACACGGACCGTGGCCGGAGTCATCGCCGAGAGCGCGTTCGTGTACATGGCCCGCGAGTCCATCTGCGCGATGATCCGCGAGTGCACCACCTCGGCCAGCCCGACTCCTACCGCGTTGCCGTGGGACTCGGGGGTGAGGCCGCGGACGTAGATGGTCTTCGCCCGCGAGCGCGCGGCCCGGAAGGGCATGCCGTCCACGCCGCGTCCGACGATGTTGGTGTCCATGCCCGCGCCGCTGATGTTCTTGCCGATCTCGTCCAGGATGAGGATGTCCACCTCCGGGAACGGCAGCGAGGGCATCCAGGATCGGGCCTGGGCCAGCAGGGCCGGCTCACGCGCCTCGATCTCGGCCGCGGGCACGACCTCGACCATGGCGAGCCGGTGGTGCGGGTCTTCGAGCAGGGCCACTCCCGCCAGCAGCTTCAAGTGCGAGCGCACCAGGCGCGACGCCGCCAAGATCGACGCCTCGTAGCCGTGGCGCCGGGCGGCGCGGTGCGCGGCCGCGGCGCCCTCGACCTTGCCGAGGCCGATGGCGGCCATCTTCACGAGCCCGCTGCCCACGCGCGCGCTCTCGAAGTCGGTGTGGGGCTTGACGCGGTTGATCAGCACCACCGCGTCGGCCTCGATCGCCTCCCGCGCCGTGAAGACCGGCTCGCCGGCGGACGTGCGCCCGATCTCCACCACGTCCATCGACGCGCGCAGCGGCACGCCCATCGTCGCCTCGTTGATGCCGAACGAATCGAGCAGCTCGAGCTGGCCCTCGGCGGTGCCGCCGCCGTGGCTGCCCATGGCCGGGATGATGAACGGGTGCGCGCCCCGCGCCTTCAGCGTGGACACGACCGCGCGGGTCACCTCGGCGATGCGGTCGATGCCGCGGCTCCCCGCCCCGACCGCGACCCGCTTGTCTCGGCAATCGACGCCGGCCAGGAACGCGTCGAGGCGCCCGGCGGTCTCCGCCGCCGGATCGTCCAGGGCGTGGCTCGGGAGCCGCGCCTCCACCAGCATCTGTGCGGGCAGCATGTCCGCCTCCTTCAGGCTTTAGGCGTCGCCTTCATCGCCTCCGGGTCCCATGCGTACGGCCGGTTCTCGAAGTAGCTGAGGTTGCACACCACCGCGGGCCCCGCCGCCCGCAGGCCGAACACCGCATCTTCGACCATCGGCGCCTTGTCGCGGATGGAGGCGATGAAGTTCCGGAAGTGGTGCTCGGTGTCGTTGTAGTCCCGCGGCACGCGGTACGTCTCGACATCGAGCGGCAGGAGCTGGGCGGTCGCGTCGGGATACTGCGACCGGTACTCCTTCATGAACTGCTCCTGGGTCGCCTTCGGGAAGGTGTCGATGGTGAAGCCGGGTTCCTTGGGCCGCGTCTGCTTGGAAAGCGACAGCTCGTTGGACACCGTCATGACGCCCTCGCTGCCCACGAAGCGCAGCCCCGAGTTGTCGCCTCCGCCCTCTGCGAAGTTCACGCGCAGGGTGAGGTTGAAGGCCGGGTGCCGGTCCGTCTGCGGGTAGTCGAACAGGCCCAGCATCACGTCGGGCACGTCGCGCCCATCCTTCCAGTAGCGCAGGCCGCCGGTGCTCATCACCCGCGTGGGCCCCAGCGACCCCGTGATCACGTGCACGCCGGAGAAGAGGTGCACGAAGAGGTCGCCCGCGACGCCGGTGCCGTAATCCTGATAATTGCGCCAGCGGAAGAAGCGGAGCGGGTCGAACGGGCGCTTGGGCGCGCGGCCGAGGTAGCGCTCCCAGTCCACCGTCGCCGGCGACGCGTCGGGAGGGATCGAGTACTGCCAGGCCCCGATGGGCGAGTTGCGGCTCCACCAGGCGTCGATCATGTTCAGCTCGCCGATCGCGCCGCTGGCGAGCAGGTCGCGCGCCTTCAGGTAGACGATGGAGCTGACGCGCTGGCTGCCGACCTGCACGACCTTGCCCGACTTCTTCTGCGCGTCGATGAGCTTGTGACCCTCTTCCCAGTACTGCACCATCGGCTTCTCGACGTAGACGTGCTTGCCCGCGGCGAGCGCCTCCAGGGCGATCGGCACGTGCCAGTGATCGGAGGTGCCGATGATCACCGCGTCCACGTCGGGCCGGGCGAGGACTTCCTTGTAGTCGCGGGTGGTGACGACCTTGTCCCCGAACGTCTCCTTCGCGCGGGCCAGGCGGCCGTCGTAGAGGTCCGCCACCGCGACCAGCTCCACGCCCGGCACCTTGAGCGCCGCCTTGGTGTCGCTCGTTCCCTGGCCGCCGAGGCCGATCGTCGCCAGCCCGGCCCTCTCCCCCGGAGCGACGGGCGTCGCTTCCTGAGCCTCCAGGAACCGCAGGCTCGAGGACGCCGCGACCGTGGTGGCCGTGGCCAGCTTCAGGAAATCACGCCGCGACGACTTGGGTCCGCGTTGCATCCTTCCTCCTATTTGGCTTCGGGGTCCTGGAGGTATGGGGCGAGCCGGCGCGCCTCCGCCATCTCCCGGCGGGCCTCCGTGCGCGCGCCGTTCTTGCGCAGGGCCAGGGCGAGCTGGTAACGGGCCTGGGCGTCTTCGGGAGCGAGGCGCACCGCCTCGCGGAAGCTCGCCACCGCGCCCGCGAGGTCGCCCTTGGCGATCTTGCTCCGGCCCGCGCTGGCCGCGAACACGGCCGCCTGGGCGTCGGCCTTCTTCTTGTTGAGGCGCTCGGCTTCGGCGAAGGCGGCCGCCGCGCCCTCGCGGTCGCCCCGTTGCTGCAGGATCTGGCCGATGTTGAGGTGCGGCTCCGCCGCGTCGCGGTACCGGATGGCCAGGCGGAACTCGGCCAGCGCTTCGTCGGGCTTGCCCTGCTGCTTCAGCACCGTGCCGAGCATGTAGTGGGGATCGGCATCGGCCGGCCGGCGAGCGATCGCCTCCTGGAACGCCTGGGCCGCCTCCGGAGCGCGGCCGGTCTGCCACAAGACGACGCCGAGCGTGTAGTGGGCCTCGGGCAGAGCCGGATCGAGCCCGGTCGCCTTGCGCAGCGCTTCCTCCGAGCCCGCGAAGTCGTCCTTCTGCTTGAGGGCCATGCCCAGGTTGTAGAAGGCCTCCGCGCTCTTCGGGTCGAGCGCGGTCAGCTCGCGGTAGACGGCCGCCGCGCCGTCGAGGTCGCCCTTCTGCAGCAGGGCGCTGCCGAGGTTGTGGCGGGCCACGAGGTTGCCGGGCTGCCCCTTCACCAGCGCTTCGAACGTCGCCACTGCCTCGTCTCCCTCGCCGTGTTTCATGAAGGCGAGGCCAAGGCTGTTGCGGGCGTCGGTCAGGTCGGGAGCGAGCGCCACCGCCTTGCGCAGCGCCGCCACCGCTCCCTCGGCATCGCCCATCTCGTGGAGCGTCACGCCCAGATGCAGATGCGCCACGGCGAGCTCGGGGGCGAGCTTCACCGCCCGCCGCAGGCTGGCGAGCGCCGCCGGAAGGTCGCCGGTGCGCTTCAGCGTGAGGCCGAGGTAGTAGCGGGCTTCCGCGTGGCCCGGGTTGAGCTTGACCGCCCGACGGAGCGCGGGCAGGGCGCCATCGGCATCACCCGTCCACCAGCGCGTGGCCCCGAGGTGATACCACGCATCGAAGAGCTCGGGGCGGACCTTGGTCGCCTTCTCGAACTCGGCCAGGGCTTCTGCGGTACGGCCCTGCTGGCCGCGGACGAAGCCGAGGCGGTCGCGGGCCTCGGCCAGACCGGGCTCGAGGGAGAGCGCGTGCTCGTAGGCCTCGGCCGCGCCGGCGAGGTCACCTTTCTGCTCCTTCTCCCAGCCCACTTTGTAGCTGGCGAGGGCCCCGGGGCCCGCCGGCAGGGCCAGGCTCGCCAGAACGAGCAGGCACCCGGGCAGGGAGAGGATCACGACCTTACTTCTACATCAGCGGCGCCGGCCAGGCCAGCGGACCGCGGCCTCCCCGCGCCAGTGGCGGGCCGGCCCCTAGAACCGCTGATCGTCCGCCGACGGTCCGTAGACCGCGGGCACCTTCATCTCGTTGAGCCTCAAGTAGACGGTCAGCTGGCCGCGGTGGTGCGCCAGGTGGGTGAACGTGTCGGCGAGCACCTCGTGCCGCGGAGCTTCCATCACGACCTTGCCGCCGACCAGCAGGCGCCAGGGCGTCATCAGGAAGCCGTCGTTGGTGCTCACGAGCGCTTCCCGGCCCTTCGCGACGGACTCGTCGAGCGCCTGCAGCAATTCTCGGCGGGTGCTCAAGACCGGGGGCGTGTTGGGCTTGCCGGTCTTCGGGTACAGGTCCAGCTCGTCCTGCTGGATCGTCATCGCGACCCAGCCTGGCATCGCGGCGACGAGCGACGACAGATAGCCGAGCGGCATCGATTTCGGGTGCGGCTTCCAGTCCGGGCGCGCCTCGGGCACGTTCTCCAGCACACGGCGCGTGATTTGCGCTTCCCGGTCGAGTTGTGCCTTGAAGACCTCCGTGATCGTCATGTTGACCTCCTCATGTCGCCTACCGTAACCCGTGATATATGTCAGGGACTGTCATAATTTGCCCTTTCAAGCTTTATAGGCAAGATTCATGCGCGCCGATCGCCTCCTGTCCGCTCTTCTCCTGCTGCAGGCCCGCGGCCGGCTGACCGGACGCGACCTCGCCCGGCGGCTCGAGGTCTCGGTCCGCACCGTGCATCGCGACATGGAGTCGCTGAGCGCGGCGGGGGTGCCGGTCTACGCGCTGCGGGGCGCGCGCGGCGGCTGGCAGCTCGACGAAGACTGGCGCACGCGGGTGCCGGGGCTCGACGAGTCGGAGCTGCGCGCCCTGCTCATGGCGCAACCTCGCATGATCGGCGACGCGCGGCTCGCCCGGGCCGCCGAGCGTGCGCTCGAGAAGCTGATGGCGGCGCTGCCGGTGTCGCTGCGCGAGCAGGCCGCCTCGATCCGGCAGCGTCTCTACGTGGACCCGACGGGCTGGCGCGGCACGAGCGAGAACCTCGCGATGCTTCCCATCGTGCAGGACGCCGTCGCGCGCGATCGCAAGATCACGATTCGCTACTGGCGGGCGGACCGCGAGGCGGTCGAGCGCACGGTCGATCCGCTCGGCCTCGTGGCCAAGGGGAACACCTGGTATCTCGTCGCGCGCAGCGGCGACCGGCTGCGCACGTACCGCGTGTCCCGCATCGAAGCGGCGAAGCTGCTGGACAGACAGGTCGAGCGGCCGGCCGATTTCGATCTCGCCGCCCACTGGAAATCCTCGACAAAGGAGTTCGAGGATGGGTGGCCGCGGCTCGACGCCATCCTGCGCTTGGAGCCGCACACGGCCAGATGGATGAAGACGTGGAGGGTCG
>Ga0210378_10000663_pt1 | contig 17855 bp, 15 predicted proteins | sample PLM1_60_b1redo_FD_155465 | JGI IMG/M metagenome (GOLD analysis project Ga0210378, IMG submission 155465) | Groundwater sediment microbial communities from an aquifer in East River, Colorado, USA - PLM1_60_b1 redo | ecosystem: Environmental > Terrestrial > Soil > Riparian zone | place: USA: East...
TTGTCGCTTCCTCCCATGAAGTGCGAACGGCCTTGCCTCACGGCCGCCCTTGTACAACAGCGACGAAACGGTGGTCAAGAGGTGACTTCCGCGATTCGAGTGCGGCAATATGGCGTTCCCGAGGCGGTCGGTCCCCACGGACGAGTGCGCGCCGAGGTCGTGGGGCTGCGAACCCGAGCAGCGGTCAAGGGGTCCTGACGAGCTTGGGTATCGCTCGAGAAACGCCACTCCTGCCCGGAGAGGTCGGCGAGCAACTCCTGCCGCCAACAGCAGCCGACGAGCCACCACCGGGTGTCGATCGCCTGAAGTCCTATCTACCGCTCACGGTTTCTTGGACACGAGGGGGATCATCCCGCTCTCGTCGGAACTCCTCCATTGCGATGTCACCAACCCCCACCTTTGCGCCGGCCGCAGGACCCGTCCCCGCCCGCTCGCGATGAGGGGGACTTACACGGCGAGCCGCGCGCAGGATTTGTGACACCGGGCAAATGACCGTCGGCGCGTCGGTGCCGATCGTCACCATCCGGCGCACCCCGGCCGCCCGCGCCAGCACTGCGTCCAGGTCGTCGGCGAACTCGGGGAAATGCAAGCCGTGATCGCTCGTGACGATGATCACCGACCGATCAGCGAGCCCGACCTCGGCCAGCGTGCGCCGCATCGCGCCCACGTGCGCGTCCACGCGAGCCACGGCCGCCTTCGTCTCGGCGCCCTCCCGGCCGACGCGGTGCTGGAAGTAATCGGTCTGGACCAGATGCACGAGCAGCAGATTCGGGCGCTCCTGCCGGATCATCGCCGTGACCATCTCGGTCAGGAATGCGTCCCACAGCACGACGTCCTTGAACATCTCGGCCTTCGGCGTCACGCCCAGGCGCTCGAAGATCCCGGGCGTGCTGTCGGCGCGCAGTCGCTCGAGGGGCTCCTTCTGGACGTAGTAGCCTCGCTCGGGCACGAGCAGTAGCGACAATAACCAGGACGTCGACGTTGCCCGAGGACTGGGACCAGCAGGCTGGCGGTGCTCCGCGAGAGCCTCGTCTATCCTTCTGCAGCTCGTCGGAGGGGGTGGCGGCCTAACGGCTCCATTGTTCCTCGGCACGAGACTGGTCGGCGAGTTTGAGCTCGGTGATTCGGTTCATGCGCTCGACAATCTCACGGATCGCTTCCACCGCACCGAGTACAGCGTCAATCCGTTGACGTGACACCGGATCAGATGCCTCACTGACGAGCAGCTGGATATTTCCCTTGATCACACTGAGAGGATTGTTGATCTCATGGGCCATTGTGGTCGCGAGGCTGGCGACGAACCGAAGGGCTGCGCGTCCGCGCGCCACCGCCTCGAGCTGCGCATTCCGGACGGCGACGGTGGCTTGGGACGCGAGCGCGCGAATCAACTCCTCGTAGTCCGGATCAAAGGGGACGATTTGGTTGCGAGCGTCGCGTGCATTGATCAACTGGAAGACGCCGATGACATTGCCTGTGGGCTCCATGAGCGGGACGGCGAGGACTGATCGGGTCCGATACCCGGTCTGGGCATCGACGGCGTGATTGAAAGCGTAGGGCCGGTCTGGCGGAATATCGTAGGCATCAGAAAGGCGGAGAATGTCCCGGGAAAGCGCGACATGCCCGGCGAGGCTTGGCTTACTCAACGGGAGATCGGACTGGAAGAGCCGCCGCATCTCTCGCTCCCCAAGACGTCGCGCCAATACGTCATTCTGGACGACGGCGAATCGGAGGCGATCCCCATCACGGAGGTAGAGGGTGCCGGCCTCCGCGTGCGTGAAGCGTCGGGCCTCGGTCAGGATCCGCTCCGGCAGCAAAGCGAGGTCGCGCTCGCTCGTCAAACCGATCCCGATCTGGATCAGCTCCCTGAGCAGGCGCGAGCGGTCAAGGGATAAGGGCATGAGAAGCTGCCTCTCCTCGCGTTCACCCGCAAGCATCGAATCTTACACCCAGATTGCTTGGAAGTCGCTCGCGACTGAGGGTAGGTCCCGCCCGCGCTTCGGTGGTTGTGCTGGGGTGTGATGCCGAGCGGGATGCTGAGGATCCGCTGTTTCTGAATTGGGCGCAGAGATAGTTCAGGGGCTTCGGGGCGCCTCGGGGCCGGACGCGGCGCGCTCGGGGAGGCCCGTCGGCGCGGAGCCGAGGGTTGAGGTGGAAGCGCACCGTGGGCCGCCCCCCGTCCGGAGCAGGTCATCCAGCCGCGGTCACCCTCGACGTCGCCGTTGAGATCGCCGCAGCGTCGGTGCTCCTGAAAGAAGGCGTAGAGCGCGTCGAAGAGCGGCACGCTCGCGAGTGTAACCCGAAACCTCAGCGCCCCTTTGCTGCGGCGACCACGGTGGTGAGCGTCTCATTTCGATTTCCGGCAATGGGAGCAAGATGACATCTGCCTCGCGTCTCGCCTAGTTGGCCTGTTGGGTTGGTCAGACTGTCTCGACAAGCGCGCGATCCCGATATAACCACTTGATCTTTCTGACCGCTGATCGACGGCATCCGGATTGCGAGTCGCTACACCATCGTGCCATCTCAAGGTTCAGCCCAGTAGCGCTCACTGCAGCGGCGTGGGCGAGCGCGAGAGCGGCTGCTCGCCCTTTCTCAAACATCTTACAGAAGAGGGACTATGACGCTCAATGCAAGTCTGAGTTTCCTCAACAGAAACAGAGGAAAGACGAAGCAGGTCTGCAGGATCTGCCGCGAGATTGCCGAGCTAAAGACGGAAGGCCTCTGCGCCGATTGCGCTCGGATCAAAGCGCAGATCCACTTGCATATCACTCAGCAGCCGGCCGACGGCGATTCCAGCAAACAAGCGCAGCAGTGTAAACGTTCTGGCTGCCTATGCGCCCCGTGCGGCGGAAGAATTCTTGATCCTCACCCGTTCCAGCCATCAGATCCTGCACGAGTGGGCGGCCGAGAAATCCACTTTCATTCGCGATGTCACGCGTTGTGGTTAGAGGCGGCGAGGGGATTCGACGCCGGTCCGGAAATGGCAGCGCCATTCGGGGAGTAACCTGTCTCACTTCCCCTTCGGCCCGCGCGGGTCCACGGTGTCGGGAAGGCAGGCGAACGTGAGCGTGAATCGCCCGCTGCCCTTCGCTATGACGGCGGTGTTACTGCCGCTGTCTTCGGAGCCCGGATAGCGTGACACCGATTTCCTAATGCCGCTTCGTAATGCGCGTTTACACGAATCCGCGTCCGAGAATCCATCTTTCAATGACCACGTCCCGGCGTTGATCTGCTCCCACAGTACCCACGCGCACTCTGCGTAGACCATCGCAGCGGAGGTGAGCAGGGAGAACGCGACGAGCAGTGCGGTCCTGCGGGCGAGTCGCATCATCGGTTGGCCCCCTGCGGGCAAAGATAAGCTACTGAGTCTCGCGTAATACAGTGACACTCTGGTCAAAACGAAAGGCCCGCATGGCGGAGAAACGCGAACGCCAGCGTGGGCGCCCGGCGAACGTGCCGAAGGCCCGTGCGGACCGCCCGCTCGACCTCGCCGAGGTTGTCCGCGCAGAGGTTGGCCAGTTCGCGCCCCTTGACGTTGCCCCACACGAGTTCGGTCGGATTGAGGTCGGGCGCGTAGCCCGGCAAGCGCTCGACGGTGAGCCACGAGCGCTGCGCCTGCAGGTACGCCGCCATGGCACGGCTCTTATGCGACGGCAGGCCATCCCAGATCAGGATGAGACGCCGACCACCAAAATGACGCTTGAGCTCGTTCAGGAAGCCGATGAGGGAGACGTCGTTGTAACTGCCCGGCCGCGTCTGGAAGAAGAGGCCGCTGCGGCGGAAGTCCCATCGGAACGCCAAGCCCACGGCGAGGGAGAGCTTCGCCCAGTTGAAGGCATGGATCAGGACGGGGGTCTCCCCGCGCGGGGCCCACGTGCGGCGGACGGGCGGTCGCTGCGAGACGCCGCTCTCGTCCTGGAAGACGATCCAGGCCCGGCGGCGCCGAGCGTTTTTTTTACCGCGGGCCAGCGGGTCGTCACCCAGTGCCGGATGGCGGTCTCATTCCGCTCCTTCGCGCGTTTGGCCGGCCGCTGCAGCGCCCAGTCGAGCGCGCCCAAGAGGCGCCACACATGGCCCGGGTGATACTTCACGCCGGTCACGCGCTTGATCACCAGGGCGACGCGCGGCAGGGTCCAGAGACCGGTACTGAACCCATGCGCGCGGGGGCCCTCGCGCAGGGCCGTGTCGACGCGGGCCAACTGCGCCGGCGCCAGTCGTGGCTTGCGCCCCGCGCGGCCGGCGGCGCGCAGCGCCTCGTGGCCGCCCGCCCGCCACGCCCGATACCACCGCATCACGCTCTGGCGGCTGACTCCCAAGCGCCGCGCGATCGTGCCCTGCGTCTCGCGACCGGCGGCGAACAACCGAGCGGCCTGCTGCCGACGAACTTCCAACCCGTGGAAATCCCGGCGTGGGGCAACATGAGTGGGCATGCCTCCATCGTACGATGCGGGAGGCGGTCGATCGTCACTATATTACGCGAGACTCAGTAGAGGAGCTGCGCGCGGAGCTCGTGACGGAGCGCGACGCAGTTCTCGACGCCCACGGGCGGCCGGTCATGCACGTGGTGACGGAAGGGATCCAGCTTCAGGGTGGCCGCCAGCCGGGGGTCAATTTCGATGAGTACGGGGTCAGTTTGAGGCCGGCGATGACCGTGCGAGCAGCTCGGCGTGCCGGCCGACCGTCACGACCGTCCCACGCTCGCCGAACGGCGGTGAGCGATGATACCGCGCCAGGAACACTTGTGCTTGTACGGGATGACTTGATAGCCTACAGTTCGTGGGGCGCACCACTCGATCGCGCGCGCGCCGCGCGCCGTCGTCTGTGCACGAGACAGGCTCAGAGCCTGTCGTGAGCACGGTGCGCCCTCAGCAAGTGCCACCCCCAGTGGTCGATGAACGCCTGCTGATCTTCGGGGGCACCGGGTCGCTGGGGCGAGCCCTGGTGCGCCGGCTGTCCGCGCACAACTCGCTGATGCTCTACTCGCGCGACGAGGCCAAGCACTGGACCATCCGGAACCAGGTCGGCCCCGCGGACATCAGCTACGCGGTCGGGGACATCCGTGATGGCGCCCGCGTCGAGGAGGCCCTGCTCCGCTTCCAGCCAACGATCGCGATCATTGCGGCCGCCCTGAAACAGGTCGATGTCTGCGAGATGACGCCGTTCGAGAGCGTGCAGACAAACGTCCTCGGCATCAAGAACGTGGTCGATGCGATCAGCCGCCAGGTCGACCGGCTGCCCGCGCTGGAGACGGTCCTCATGGTGTCGACCGACAAGGCGTGCGCTCCCACCAGTGTCTACGGGATGTGCAAGGCACTGGCTGAGCGGCTGGTGACGAGCCAGTGTCTGGCGTTCGCGCGGCCGCGGTTCGTCGGGGTGAGGTACGGCAACGTGCTCGATTCGCGCGGCTCCATCATTCCCCTGTTCCGCTGGCAGGCCGAGCACAAGCAGAGCTTCACCGTCACCCACCCCGACATGACACGATTCCTGATGACGCTCGACGAGAGCATCGACCTCATCACGGCCACGGCCAAGGGAGCGACGTCAGGAGAGATCTGGGTGCCACGCCTGCGGTCGATGAGGATACTCGATCTCGCGCAGATCTTCGCCACGCGCTTCGATCGCTCGATCGAGTTCATCGGCATGCGCCCCGGCGAGAAGCTGCACGAGGCGCTGATCAGCGAGCCGGAGTCAATCCGGGTGACAGCCGACAGAGACATGTTCCGGATGGCGCCCGCCCACGCGACGATCGCGACCGATGCGAAGATCTTCGGCTACCAGTCGAGCGACGACCTGCTCACCAAGGACGATCTTGCTCACTACCTCGAAGGCCTCGGGATATTCGCCCGCAGTCTGGACGACTTCGTCGGCCGGCAGATCGAGGAGATTGCCACACCCGCAGCGAGGAGACCGAGCCCATGACCGACTATCCGATGTTCAAGGTTCACATGGACGTCGAAGGCGCCCTGGCCCAACTGCGGACAGTCCTCGAGTCGGGCTTCGTCAACGAGGGTGTGCAGGTGACGGCTTTCCAGAAGGCCGTGGCCGAGTTCCTCGGCGTCGAGGGCCTCGTGCTCACGAATTCGTGCACGAGCGCGCTCACGCTGGCCCTCAGACTATGCGGAGTCAGTCCCGGGAGCGAGGTTATTTCTACTCCCATGACCTGCGTTGCCACCAACACGCCGATCGACAACCTCGGCGGCACCGTGGTCTGGGCCGACATCGACCCCGAGACGGCGTCGATCGATGCCAGCGACGTCGAGCGCAAGCTCACTCCGGCCACGCGGGCCATCATGTGCGTCGCCTGGGCGGGCACCCCGTGCGATCTCGACGCCCTCGACGCTCTGGCCCGCCAGCGCGGTGTTCCCCTGATCCAGGACGCTGCCCACGCCTTCGGCGCCACCTGGCGAGGCCGGCCGCTGTCGGACTTCGCGGACTTCACCTGCTATTCCTTCCAGGCCATCAAGCACCTCTCCTGTGGCGACGGCGGAGCCTTGGTCTGCCGGGATGCCGAGGCATTCGTCCTCGGCCGCAAGCTGAAGTGGTTCGGCTATGATCGAGACGCGCACAAAGACCAGCGCGGTGAGTGGAAAGGGCAGCGCTGGGACGCCGACATCGAGCCCGGCGAGATTGGCTACAAGTACAACATGAACAATATCGCGGCGGCCATCGGGCTGGCCCAGATGCCGCATCTCCAGCGCATCCTCGATCAGCACCGGCGGAACGGGGCGGCATACCACGAGGCCTTTCGGGGCTCCTCGAGCATCCGGCCGCTGCGGGTGCCCGAGGGAGCCGTGTCGAGCTACTGGGTCTACTCCGCGCTGGTGGTGGACGAGAACGTCGACCGCGACCGGCTGCTCGAGGCTCTCAACGCCGACGGGATCGCCGCCGGGCTGGTGCACCTTCCCAACGACCTGTACAGTGCGTTCGGTAAGTACGACGCCGAGTTGCCGGGGGTCCGACGCTTCGCCGACCGTCAGATCTCCCTGCCGTGCGGGTGGTGGCTCTCGGAGGAGGATTGCGTCGGGATCGCGGCTCGTGTGCACGCGCTGGCCCGAGGGGTGTGATCGGTCCGGTGCCCCTGCCCCGCATCTTCGTCGGCACTCTGGCCTGCGGCGAAGCGGAGCGTGCCGAGTGTCTGGCGGCAGTCACCGCGCAGACAGGGGTCTCGATTACGCACACCGTCATCGAGAACCTACCGGAGCTGGAGGCGCACAATGCTCTGTGGGACGCCTGGGAGCTGGCCAAGGCCCGCCACGACCTGTTCGTGAAGATCGACGCGGATACCGTGCTCGCACGACCGACTGCGCTCGAGGAGATCACCGCGCTGTTCACCGACGAGGCGGTGACGGGCGCGCAGATTCTCCTCCATGACTTTTTCACGGACGGGTTGATTGCCGGCCTGAATGCCTTCTCCCGCGCGGTGACGTTCCGGCGTGCCACCGATCGTCTATGGACCGACCGCGTCGATGGCGGTCACCGGGTGGTGCTCAAGGGTGAGCCCGTACGCCACCTGGCGCCGATCGGGTGGCATTGCCGCGCGCCCCACCCTCAGCAGGCCTTCCACTTCGGCCTCCACCGGGCGCTCAAGAAGCAAGAGGCGATGATCGCGCGGTGCGCGGAGGTGTGGCTGGTGGAACGCGACGAGGCGCGGGCATGGGCCCTGGTCGGAGCCATGTCGGTGGGGCAGCTGCGGCACCATGTCGACTACGGTGACGTCCGCTTCCAGGCGGCGGTCCGCGCCCTCGGCAAGGAGACTGATTGGCTAGACCGCGTGGAGCGCTTTGCGCGGCAGATCACGGCAGGAGGGCGGCGTGGCGCTGCCGGCCAACGGCACTGAGCGCCTCGTGATCCGCCTGCTGGAGCGGCGCGATCTCGAAGAAGTCCGGTGCCTGCACAATCACGACGAGACGTTGCTGCGTCTCACCGACGTGTGGCACGTGTCGGAGACGCAACAGGAGGCGTGGTTCCAGGCGGTCTCGAGCTCGCGCACCTCGCGGCGCTATGTGGGCCGGCGGCGTGCCGACGACGCTCTCGTCGGCGTGTTCCGTCTGGATCGGCTCGATTCCTGGAACCGCAACGCCTACGTCGGAGCCGACGTGGTGCCGGCCATGCGTCGGCAGGGATACGCCGAGGAGATGTTCGCGTACTTCCTCCGTTACCTGTTCAACGAGTGCGGCCTGCATCGGGTGGCGCTCGTCACCCTGTCCCCGAACACCGCGGCGCTGGCCCTCTATCGGAAGCTGGGCTTTGTGGAAGAAGGGCGAGAGCGACAGGCGATCTTCCGTGACGGCCGATTCCAGGACCTCGTCCTGATGGGACTGCTCGCCGAGGAATGGCACGGAAGGACGGGGTGATCGGTGCGCCGAGGTCCGCGGTCGACCCTGCTCCTGCTGGTGACGTGCTCCCGCGATGAGACTCGGAGGGATCTGGCGATCAGGGTCACCACGAACCTCGCGGAGCTGGCGCCCACCGCTGGCCTCGCCGACCGCTTCGTCGTATTCGATAACGGGTCGACGCTCGACGATCATCTCGCCCTCGTGCCGCCCGGTACGATCGTCTGCCGCTCGGAGCGAAACCTCGGCTACTGGTCCGCCATCCAGTGGGTGCTCGCCCACCGCGACCACCTGTTCGGTCAGCCGTTCGAGTACCTCTACATCGTCGAATCCGACCTCGTCCACCGGGACCTCGTGCCCCTCGGCGTCTGCGAGCGCTTCCTGGAGTCGGAGCCGCGGGCCGCGTGCGTGCGGACCCAGGAGTTCTCCGTCCGCTTGCGCTGGCGGTTCGACAAGCGCTGGCAGCGTTTGCCATTCCACGTGCTGCGCTCGCAGATCGTGCTCCGAAACGCGGTGACCGACGAGAAAGCGTGGTTCCGGCCCGCGGCCGGGTTGGAGGAGGTGTACCTGTCCAACCTCCACGCCAAGCTCCCGGCGCTCAACCGGCTCAACGCGCTCGATCGGGTGTTCGGCGAGCTGAGCGAGATGGCGTCGTTCACCGAGAGAGACTTCTTTCGCCTGATGATGGAGCGCCATCCGTATGTCGGCGTGTACGAGGGCGGCTTGTTCTGGTCGGCGGTCTCCTGGGCCAACCGGGACCGATTCGTCATGGCGAGCTACACGGACGAGCGACACCTCGGGCGGCTGGGCTACCAACCGACCCGGGCCACGCGGATCGAGCGCGCGCCGGGGGAGATCTCCGTGCGGCGGGCGGGGGTGGCATGAAGCGCCTGCTCCTGCTGGTGGACAGCCGGAGCTACATCCGTTCGAACTGCTACCAGCACCAGCTCGCCGCGACGCTGGCCCGGTGCTACCGGGTGCGCATGATGTCGGCCCGGGAGATACGGTTCGCGCCGCTGGTCCGCGTCGCCGCCTACGACCGCGTGCTGAGCGTGCTCCGCCTGCGAACCCTGGTGCGCCTCGCCGGATCGCTGGCGCGCATGCTCGGTGACCGGGCGCTCTACGTGTACGAGCAGGACGTGTGGCAGTCCTTCATGGACGATTCCCCGTACAAAGGGGCCTATCACAAGCTCACCGCGCAGCTCAACATCGCGGCATTCCTCGTCACGTCACGCTGGTGGCGCGACTTCGTGGCGGCGGGTGGCCTCCCGGCGAAGTTCGTGCGGATGGGGATGTTGCCGGAGTACTGTGACGCGGGTCCGGCGTGGGAGGATCGACCGATCCGCCTGGGATTCCAGGGCACGCTGCACCCCCACCGGCAGGCCTTCTACACGCAGCTGGCGCAGATGGGACTGGAGGTGGAAACCCTCCCGCCGGCGTCGTACGAGGCGTACCTGGCGAACCTGCAACGGATGCGAATCTACGTCCACACGGAAGACGCGCCGTGGCGCGTCGACGGCCGAATGCTCCGACGCAATGCCCTGTGGATCAAGGAGACCGAGGTCGCCGCCCGCGGAACCTTCGTGGTCCGCGACGCCGAGGAGGAGAGCGAGGCCTACGACATCGCGGAGCTGCCCACGGTGGTGCCATTCCCGTCGCGGGAGGCGGTCGCGGAGATCGTGGCCTGGATCGAGGCGATGAATCCACGGGAACGGCGGGATCGGATGGTGGCCTCCGCCGAGACCATGCGGCGGCGCGACGACTGGATGACGGTCGTCCAGGCGATCGAGTCGTGACGCGCCGCTGGGGCACGTGGCCAACTTCTCGACATCACCTCCGGCGCCTGGCGGAGTTCGTCGGACGCCAGACGCTGCTGTGGGGTGCGGCGAGCATCGTGGTGGGGCTGGTGACCTTTGCCCTGGATCTGGCGTTCGCCTTCGCGCTCGAGCGATTCCTCGTGGCCATCGGGCTCGCGGCGGCCCCGGTCAGGGTCGGCAGCGTACAGAGCCTCACCGTTGAAGCGGCCATCTTCCTGGGGATCGGCGTGCTGCGCGTCTTGGCGCTCTGGGCCGGGACCTTGACGGCTGGTCTGTGCCTCGTGGGTTTCGAGGTCGACCGGCGCCGCGATATCGCGCGGTGGGCGCTGCACTCGGATCGGGCGGGACTCGGCGATGTCATGACACTGTTCAACGACGTGGTGGTCGGCGCCGCGGGCGCGGTCAGCGGAGTGTTCTTCCTCATCGCTCGCGTGGTGCTGCTGGCGGCGACGCTGGCGGCGCTCGCATATCAGTCGATCACCGTCACCGCCGTACTCGTCCTGATCGTGGTGATGGCCGAGCCGATCCATCGCCGGCTCGACCGGCAGCTCAACGACGTGTCGACCGTGATCCAGGGCTCCCTCGCGCGCGCGGTGGCGCGTCTGCTCTCAGGGGTGAAGAACGCCGCATTCCTGCACATCCACGGGCTGGTGGGCCGCGAGACCAGGGGAGTCATTCGAGAGGTCGAGGTGTATGGCGGGAGCTTTCATGGCTACTATCGGATGGCCGCGACCCGGATCGCCGTCCCACAGCTGGCCGGGCTGCTCGTAGCCGGCGGAATCGCCATCGGCGGCAGCGTTCTGTTCGGCGATCAGAAAAGCCGGCTGGTGGTCTTCCTGTTCCTGACGCTGCGCTTGTTCCAGAACCTATCGGAGGTCGCGGGGATCACCGCGAAGATGCGGGTCAACCGCGCGCGCCTCATCGCCCTCTTCACGTGGTGGCGCGACAGTTTCGCTGCGTCGAGGGCGGCGATCGACCACGACCTGGCCGATCGACCGGCGGCGGAGCCCTTCACGGTACCGGTGGGGTGGCGCCTCGAGAACCTGTCGTTCGCGTGGACGCCGGCGGTGCCGGTGGTGTGCCGACTCGACCTCGAAATCACGCCGGGCTCGGCCACCGTGATCGTGGGACCGTCGGGGGTTGGTAAGACGACGCTCCTGCTCCTGCTCACAGGGCTGATCGCCCCCACGACCGGGACGATCCATTTGCTCCTCCCGGACGGTGGCCTGCCGCTCGCCGAAGGCCGTGAACGGCTCCTGGCGAGCACGGCGTATGTCGGGCCGGACGCGTTCGTGGTGCCCGGAACGCTCCGTGACTTCCTCGCGGTCGGAGTCGACACGCAACCATCTGAGCGGGATTTGGCCGAGGCGCTTCGCCGCTCACGGTGCGACTTCGTTGACGCGCTTCCGTTGGGCCTCGATCATCAGCTGACCGAGCAAGGCGGCGGCCTGTCGGCGGGCCAGAAGCAGCGATTGGCGCTCGCGCGGGCCCTGCTCCGCAAGCCCGCGGTGCTCCTTCTGGACGAAGCGACTGCCAATCTCGACGTCGAGACGGAGCGCGGCATCGTGACGGCGCTGGACGAGCTGAAAGGCGCGATGACGATCGTGGCGGTGACTCATCGCGAGGAGCTGAAGGCCATCGCGGACCAGTTGGTCGTGCTCGACGCCCCGACAGCCGAGGCGTGGGTGCCGGCTCAAGCCGCCTCGTGAGCGCTCGTACCCCTTCCGGATTCCACGCCGTGGTCAGCAGCAACGCCGGACAGCGAACTCCTCGTCGTGTTCGCGCAGCTCGTGGGCTGGTTCGACGACTCCAACACGCAGGCGCCACAGTCCGCCCTGGCCTACGGCCGCCGACTGAGCATCCGCAGCTCACGTTGAGCTCCCCGAGGTGGCAGTGAAATGAGGTGGAGACCAACGCGCTCTCCGCGTCGCGCCGCCGATGGAACGGGACGGGAGGGCGCGCGATGCTGCGAGGATTGAGGGCTGTCGCCAAACATGGCTACGCAATGGCTCGGCGGCTCACTGGGACGACGAGGCTGACGCGTGAGCAATGGGCCCTGCTTGCGCTGATGCGCGCCGACAACGCTCTTGCGGCGCCTCAATATCGGCCGGGACCCGGCCGAGGTTGGCAGAAGCTCGTCACAGAATTCGAGGATCGGTTTCATCTTGAGGGCATCGGCGCCGTTGAAACTCAGCTCTACAATGCCCGCTTCTCGTCATTTGCTCCTGAAGGGCCTGCCTACTATCAGTTCGCGACTTTCCAGCTCTACCAGATGCTCCGGCAGCACGATCGATGGGGCGCCTTCGAACGATTGAAGGCAACGCAGCGAGCCGGAGTGACCGGAGGCCGTCACGTTGTGGTCTACGACTGCGCCGCTCTGACTTGGGACGTCCTGATCTCCTTGCAGAGCCTCTTCGCCATCGCCGAGTACGCGCCGCAAGTCTTTGTTGGCCCGGTCGCCCTCCTTGATCTCGGGGGCGGTTGGGGTCGCCTTGGGAATGTGCTGCTCCGCATCAACCCGTCGGCGGTGTACATCGATGCCGACCTCCCCGAAACGCTGCTGATCGCCGAAAGCTACCTGCCCAGCACACTGCCCGGCATCGATGTATACCGCTACGCCTTTCATAGGAAATCCCGCGAGATTTGCCGCGCGGCGCTCCTCAAGCAACCGGGCGTGCATTTCATCGGCAGTCACATGCTGCCGATGCTTGAGGATCGCGCGATTGACCTGTTCGTCAGCATCGCAAGCTTCCAGGAGATGACCAACGAGCAAGTCGACGCCTACTTCGAGGTTATCGACCGGGTGACATCGGGCCATCTCTATGTGCAGCAGCTCGCCCTCAGCAATCCAAGCTGTGGGTTCTCTGTCAACGGCGAGGACTACTATCCGTTCCGCCCCAACTGGTCCCGCTGCTTCGTGCGCCCATGTCCGCATATCCCGAACTATTTTGAGGCAATGTTCAGCACACGAGCGCTGAACCCGGACGGCAGCGTGTAGCGGCAGGCTGGCATACCTGAGATGCCCTACGGCAACAGGGGTCTTGGCGCACCGGCCTCCAAGAATACCGGAGCGTGATGAGGCAAAGCTCTAAGGTGACAGGCTTCTCCGCTGGCCACGCCGTTCGCGTCGCGTTCCGAACCGACGCGGGCCCCGTGACCGGGCTGGGCCACCTCCGCCGCTGCCTCGCCCTGGCCCACGCTCTGCAGGCCCTCGGGGTGGAGAGCCTCATGCTGCTCGACGGTGATGACCGGGCGCTCGAGCTCGCGATGACGGCCGGCCTCGAAACGTCCGCGGTGACGGGCGGGGTCGATCACCGAGCCATCGTGGAGTACTGCGCGCGGGTGGGTGCCCACGCTCTCGTGGTCGATTCCTACGCCTTCTCGTCGGACGATCTCCGTGCCCTCGTCGCCGCCGGGTGGCCGGTGATCGTCTTCGACGACACCGCGACTCGGGAGCTCCCTGTCGACCTCGTCATCAATGGTGGCGCGGGAGCCGGGCGGCTCGCGTACCGTGGGAGCCCGCACACCCGCTACCTGCTCGGCCCGAGCTACCTGGCCTTGCGGCCCGAGTTCGGCGAAGCGCGGCCGCGAACGATTCACGATCATGTGCGGCGAGCACTGCTGACGATCGGCGGGGCGGATCCCGACCGACTCACCGCTCGCCTCGTCCGCTGGACGATCGCTGGGCTCGGTGCGATAACGCTCGATGTCGTGGTGGGCCCGCTCGTCGACGAGGTGGACTCCATTCGCGCCGTCGTGCGCTCGGTGCCGGGCCGAGTGATCCTGCACGAGAGCCCGAAGCAGCTCCACGATTTGATGCTCGCGGGGGACCTTGCGATCACCGGGGGCGGACAGACCCTGTACGAGTTGGCCGCCCTGGGAACTCCCGTGGTGGCGATCCATCTCGCGGAGAACCAGCGGCTGAACATCGAAGCGATGCGGGCCGCAGGCGTGCTCGAGTACATCGGCGATGTTCACGACGCCGCTCTCGAGTCGGCACTCGTGGCGACGCTGGCCGCGCTCGTCGCCGATCCTCGACGGCGCGCCGAGATGAGCCGGAGAGGTCGAGACCTCGTCGACGGCCGAGGCGCGGCCCGGGTGGCCCGCGCAGTCGTGGACCTCCTGCCGCGGCGCCAATAGGCATCGGATGGTCATCGCCCCCGCCGGGTTCGGAAGGGCATGATACGCTCCTGGCTCCGACGAGCGCTCGCGGGCGGGTCGCGTGCTCGCACGGCCGCGCAGACGCCGCGCGAGCCCGTCGCACGCGTGGCCATCAACATGCGGCCGACGTCTTCGCCGTGGGGTGGTGGAAACCAGTGGCTCGTGCAAATGAGCCGATGTCTCTCCTCGCGCGGTTGGATTGTCTCCGACACCCTTGACCGCGCGGTGGACGCCATCGTGATGGTGGATCCTCGAATCGGCGGTCTGATAACGTTCGGCCCTTCGGACATCCGCGACTACCGGCGGCGCCACCCGGCTGTCGTCTGCCTCCACCGCGTCAACGAGTGCGATGCCCGCAAGGCCACGACGATGATCGATGGGCTGCTGGCCGAGGCCAACGTCGTCGCCGATTTCACCGTCTTCGTCTCGGAGTGGCTGCGCGACTACCACGCGAGCCGGTGGTTCGACCGCTCCCGGCCCCATGCCGTCATCGGCAACGGTGCGGACCCCGGCATCTTCCACCCGATCGGCGCTGATCCCTTCCGGCCTGGCACACTCTTCCGGCTCGTCACGCACCACTGGTCCGATAACTGGCTCAAGGGCTTCGACGTGTATCGCGAGATCGACGGCTTGATCGCCGCCGGCGGATTGCCGGACACGGAATTATGGGTGATCGGCCGTTGGCCCCGCGAGATTCGCTGGAAGACGGCCCGCACGTACGGTCCGGTCACGGGTTCCGCGCTCGCGTCGCTCCTTCGGCACTGCCACGCCTACGTCACCGCCTCCCGCTGGGAACCGGGCCCGATGCATCCGGTGGAGGGCGCCCAGTGCGGACTCCCGGTGGTCTACCACGAGGACGGCGGCGGCCTGGTCGAGACGAGCCGGCGTTACGGCGTTGCGTTCCGAGACGACGTCCGCACCGCGATCCTCGAGACACGCGAGCGGTGGTCGGAGCTACGGGCGCAAGTTCTGGAGCACGCCCCATCGGGGGACGCGATGTGCGTGGCGTATGCCCGACAACTCCAGCGGCTCTGCGCGACCCCGCCGGCGACGACCGAACCGCCCTGATGCGCGTCTGCACGCCGCACTGTGGCCTCGACACGGAGACGCGGCTCGGTGGCGAGATGTACGAGCTCGAGCTGCTCCGCGAGATGGCCGCGGGCGGCATCGTGTTCGACATTCTGCTCGCGCGGCACAAGCGTCACCCCGAGGGGGTGCCGAACTGGGCCATGCATCGACTGCCGATCGGACGCGGGCTGCGCTGGCCCGTGGCGGCGCTCGTGCTGCCGCCGTCTATCGGACGGGTGTACAGAGCGACGCGCTTCGACCTGCTCCGCGTACACTCGCTGCGCTTCATCGGTCCCGCGGCGCTGGCGGCGCGGGCCTGGTGCGGCGTGGACGTGCCGATCGTCGCCCATCACCACCACCTCGATCCGAGCCGGCTCAATCCGTACATCGAGGCGCGCGTGATGCGCGGGGTCGAGCGCGTGATCGTGGGCAGCGAGTTCGCCCGCCGGCAGGCGTGCCAGGAGCTGGGCGTGCCCGCCGAGAAGTTCGTGGTGGTGCCCTATGGCGTCGATCGCGCGCTCACGCCCGGGCCGAAGCCGGAGGCGCTGGCCCGCCGGCTTGGCGTGGCCGGCGCGCCGGTCGTGCTGTTCCTCGGATCGCTCGAGGCACGGAAGAATCTGTCCTTTCTGCTCGACGTCTGGCAGGAAGTCGTCCACACCCACGTGGACGCGCGGCTCGTCGTGGCGGGCGACGGACCGCTGCTCGGCCATCTGCGGGGCCGCGCGCGGACGCTCGGGCTCGACCACTCGGTGGTCTTCACCGGGCACGTCCCCGCCGCGGAAAAGCTCGACTACTATCGTCTGGCCGACATGTTCGTCTTTCCATCGACGATGGAAGGCTTCGGCCTCGCCGTGGCGGAGGCGATGGCCTGCGGGCTGCCCGTGCTCATCTCGGATCGCGGCTCGCTGCCGGAGCTGGTCGTCCCCGCCGCCGACGGCCTGGTGGCCGATCCGACGGACCGGGGCGCCTTCGTGCGCGGGATCCTGACGCTCCTCGGCGACGCGCGGATCCGTCGCCGCTTCGGCAGCGCCAACCGCGACCGCGTCGAGCGACTGTTCCGGTGGGACGTCTGCGCGGCGGCGACCGCGCGCGTGTACGAAGAGGTGCTCGCGGCGTGGCGAGCACGACGGAGGCCGCGGTGACCGGCTGGTGGCCGCGGCCGCTGGTGGCCGCCGTCGATTCGCTCAATCGCCGCGGCGGCGCGTTCGCCGTCCGGCTCGTCCGGTACACGGGCAAGAGCCGGGAGCCCATCCATCCCAAGCACCTCGTGGACGCGCCGTGGCACCACTGGTACGTCGACTATCTCCGGGCCAACGACGTCGTGCTCGACGTGGGCTGCGCCAACGGGGTCCACACGCTGGCGGCCGCGCGGCGCGCGCGCCAGGTGTTCGGGATGGACGCCGATGTCGCGCAGCTCGGCATCGCGGCGGCCACCGCGCGGCGACACGCCATCGACAACGTCCGGCTGGTCGCCTGGGACGTGACGGGAGCATTTCCGTTTCCGTCCGAAACCTTCGACGCCGTGCTCTTCCTGGACGTGATCGAACATCTCGAGCCGAGGGTGGCCGTGCTCCAGGAGATCCGTCGCGTGCTGAGGCCCGGAGGTCGGCTGCTCCTCTCGGCGCCGCATCGCGACACCTCGTGGCGGCGCCGTCTGCGCGCGGCGGGGCTGTTCGCCTTCTCCGACGCGGATCACAAGGTCGAGTACAGCCGGGACACCCTGCTGGCCGAGCTCGCCAGCGGCGGCTTCGAGCCGACGGAGCCGATCATGCCCGTCGTGTACGACACGCCGCTGGCCGGTCTGATCGACGTCGTCGGGGGACTCGCCCTGGCGCCGTACGCGCGCCTCGTCCGCTGGAAGCGCGCGGCCGCGCTCCGCCATCCCGAGGAGTCGATCGGGTTCCGCGTCGTCGCACGGGCGCGGCCGGGAGGGGGGGCGTGATTCTCGGCCTGCTGCCCGAGATCCGCGGGGGGCTCGGCGCCCTCGCCCAGATCGGACAGCACACACGCTTTATCGACGGCTACTTGCGTCCGTATGCGCGCGCGTTCGACGAGGTTCGCTACTTCAGCTACCGCCGGGAACGCCTGGCCGACTTCACAGCCGACCGTGAGCTGACGGCGCGCGCTCGCGTCGTCCCCGGGCCCCCCTGGCATCCGTGGCTCTCCACCATGCTCATGGGACTGCGCCACGGGCGGGCGCTCGCCGGATGCTCCGTGCTCCGAGTGTTTCATCTGACCGGCGTCGTCCCGGCGCTTGTCGCCCGGCGTCGGTTCGGCGTGCCGTTCGCCGTGACCTACGGCTTCCACTACGATCGGCTCGCGAGGACGGCGGCGCGTGCGTGGATGCATCGGCGGCTCGAGTGGCTGGCGCTGGCCGAGGCGGACGCGGTCATCGTCACCACGCCCGAGCTCGCGGCCTACGTCGCGCGACGGACCCGCTCGCAGGACGCGGTGCATGTGCTGCCGAACGCCGTCGACT
>Ga0210378_10000664_pt1 | contig 17840 bp, 16 predicted proteins | sample PLM1_60_b1redo_FD_155465 | JGI IMG/M metagenome (GOLD analysis project Ga0210378, IMG submission 155465) | Groundwater sediment microbial communities from an aquifer in East River, Colorado, USA - PLM1_60_b1 redo | ecosystem: Environmental > Terrestrial > Soil > Riparian zone | place: USA: East...
CCACCCGCAGCGACTCGCCCTGCTGCCGGACGGCCGGTGGCTGGTGGGCCTGCCCGGCAACCCTTACGCGGCGCTGGTCGCCTCCTTGACGCTGCTCGGTCCGTTGATCGCCGGTCTCACCGGGCGGCCACTGCCGGTGCTACCGACGGCTACATTCGCTCCGCCGTCCCACCCGACGCACACACCGCCGGGCGCGCACGACTTCGCCCGCGTCGTGCCCGTGCACCGGATCTCCGGCGGCCGGGTCGAGCCGGTCGGCCATGACCGACCGGGCAGCCTCTGGGGAGCGGCGCTGGCCGACGCGCTCGCGGTCGTGCCGGCCGGGTGGACGGGCGAACCGGTGCCGCTCGTCGCCCTCCCCCGGGCCTGACGCGCCGGCTCGACGCGCCGGCCGCCCACCTGGGCAGCCGGCGCGCGTGTCGCTCAGCCTTCCGTTCTCGGCGCTGTGATGATCGCGAACACGCCGCCCTGCGGGTCGTTCAGCACCGCGAGCGGGCCTTGGGGCGAGTCGGTCACTGGCACCTGGATGGCGCCGCCGAGCTCGGTGGCCTTGGCCGCGGTGGCCGCCGTGTCCGCGACCGCGAAGTAGATCAGCCAGTGCGCCGGGACCCCTGCCGGGAACTCCGGTCCCATCTCCATCGCGCCGGCCACGACGCCCGCGGCGGTGGACGCGACCTTGTACCGCGGCCCTTCGCCGCCGGTGCCGAAGTCCTCCCAGCGCAGCCCGAACACCTCGCCGTAGAACGCGGTGCTGCCGCCCAGGTCGCGGGTGCGCAGCTCGTTCCACGTGAAGGTGCCGGGCTCGTTGACCAGCTCGGCCCCGGTGTGGCGGCCGGCCTGCCACGTCCCGAACATCGCCCCTTCGAGGTCGGCGGCCATCGCCATGCGGCCGGCGTCCATGACGTCCATCGGCGCCATCAGGATCTTGCCGCCGTGCTCGGCGATCCGCTCCGCGATCTTGTCGGCGTCGTCGGCCGCGAAGTAGGTCGTCCAGACGGTGGGCATTCCGCCGGTCGCCGGCTGCCCGCCCATCCCGACGACGTTCTTGCCGCGCAGCCGACACATCGTGTAGTTGCCGGTCTCCGGGTTCGGGTCGACATCGAACTCCCACCCGAACAGTGCACCGTAGAACGCGCGCGCCCCCTCCGGGTCGGTCGTCATCAGGTCGACCCAGCTCGGGGTCCCCTCCAGGTATGACGTGCGCTCACTCATCTCGGCCTCCTCGCCATAGTGGTCTCTTCTCCGTGCGGCGCAGCCTGCCACGGCCCACCGACAGAAACTTCCCGCTTCGCCCGCTGCTTAACGGTGGTCCTGAGACCGCCGCCCGAAAAGCCCTCTGAACGTGGTCCGTAGCACCGGCTCGCCGTCCCGGAAGACCTCGCCGCGCAGCACGGCCGTACCCCGTCCCGGCCGAGTCGACGACGGCATGGACTCCACCACGGTGAGCCTACCGCGCAGCACGTCGCCGGCCCGAACCGGCGCCAGCCAGCGCAGCTCCGAGAGCCCGGGCGAGCCCTGGCTGGTCGAGTCGGACAGCACCCGGTCGACGTACATCCGCATCCAGAGGCACATCGTGTACCACCCGCTCGCGATCACGCCTCCGAACGGGGTGTCGAGGGCGGCGACCGGGTCGGCATGGAACGGCTGCGGGTCGAAGCGGCGGGCGAACGCCAGCATCTCGGCCTCGTCGACGGTCACCTCGCCGAGGTCATATACCGCGCCCGGCCGGAGGTCCTCGAAATGCAGCGTCACATGCGGCCGCTTCCGCTCGCCCGGGCCGCCACCTGGACCGAGTCGAGCATCTTCCGCGTCGCCACCGCCGCCGCAGCGTCGAGCGCCTCCCGGCTTCGCTGCGACCGGGCCCGGTGGCCGCCGACCTCGCTCCCATCCGGCAGCGCGCCGGTGGGCACGTCGGTGCTGGTGACGGGCGGCTCCCAGCCATGCCGGGCGTGGCTGCAGCGGCACATGCGGGCGAGCGTAATCCGGGCCGCGGCGCCCCGGTTGGCCACCGGCCGGCCCGTGACAGGTCATAACCGCCGGTGACAGCCCAGATACGGGAGCGGCCGGGATACTGGGCCGGTGAGCCACAACCCGATGCCGCACCACCCCCCGGTCGCCGAGCTGCGGGCCACGGTCGAGAAGGGCGGGGCGGCCAAGTACCACGAGGCGAACGCCGCCAAGGGCAAGCTGTTCGTCCGGGACCGCGTCCGGCTGCTGGTCGACGAGGGGTCGTTCGTCGAGGACGGCATGCTCGCTAACGTCGCGGCCGGGGACCTGCCGGCCGACGGCGTGGTCACCGGCATCGCGCGGATCGACGGCCGCCCGGTGTGCCTGATGGCCAACGACTCGACGGTTAAGGCCGGGTCCTGGGGCGCCCGCACGGTCGAGAAGATCATCCGGATCATCGAGCGGGCGTACACGACCGGGGTGCCGATGGTGTACCTGGTCGACTCGGCCGGCGCCCGGATCACCGACCAGGTCGAGCTGTTCCCGGGCCGGCGCGGGGCCGGCCGGATCTTCTGGAACCAGGTGCGGGCCTCCGGGTCGATCCCGCAGGTGTGCGCGCTGTTCGGGCCGAGCGCGGCCGGCGGGGCGTACATCCCGGCGTTCTGCGATGTGGTCGCAATGGTCGACGGCAACGCCTCGATGTACCTGGGCAGCGACCGGATGGTGCAGATGGTGACCGGCGAGAAGACCACGCTGGAGGAGATGGGCGGCGCCCGGGTGCACACCAGCGAGTCCGGCGTCGGGCACTTCCTGGTCAGGACCGAGCAGGAGGCGCTGGACGTGGTCCGCCGCTACCTGTCCTACCTCCCCACCAACCACACCGGCACCCCACCCGCCGACCAGCCGCGCGAGCCCGGGAAGGGCGACCTGCGCGCGCTGGTGCCGGCCAGCGAGCGGCAGGCGTTCGACATGCGCCGGTACGCCCGCGCGCTGCTGGACGACGGCTCGTTCTTCGAGATCCACGCGCAGTGGGCGCGCGAGGTCGTGGTGGGCTTCGGCCGGCTGGCCGGCCAGGCCATCGGCGTGGTGGCCAACAACCCGATGTTCAAGGGGGGCGTGCTGTTCGTGGACTCAGCGGACAAGGCGACCCGGTTCATCCAGCTGTGCGACGCGTTCAACGTGCCGCTGCTGTTCCTGGCCGATGTGCCGGGCTTCATGGTCGGGGCCGCGGTCGAGAAGCAGGGCATCATCCGGTCCGGCGCTAAGATGATCACCGCGGTGGCCGAGGCGACGGTGCCGAAGGTCTGCGTGGTGGTGCGCAAGGCGTACGGCGCCGGGCTGTACGCGATGGCCGGCCCCGGGTTCGACCCCGACGCGACTATCGCGCTGCCCACCGCGAAGATCGCCGTGATGGGCGCCGAGGCGGCGGTGAACGCGGTCTACGCGAACAAGATCGCCGCGATCGGCGACGAGGCCGAGCAGGCGGCGTTCGTCCGGGCGAAACGCGATGAGTACGACGAGGACATCGACATCGTCCGGTTGGCCAGTGAACTGGTGGTGGACGCGATCGTCGAGCCGGAGGACCTGCGCGCCGAACTGGTCGCCCGGTACGCCGTCGCGGCCGGCAAGGACCGGCACTTCTCCCGCCGCCGCCACGGAGTGACCCCGGTCTAGGCACCCACCCTCGCCCCCTGTTGTGCCCCGCTGTTGTGCGCCGATCTTGAGGTTGTGCACGCCTTCCGCCGCGTGTCGCGGTGGGTAACCTCAAGATCGGCGCGAAGGGGAGGGCGGTCGCGGCTTATCGTGTGTACGTGCCGACCGTGCTGCTGGCGGAGGACGACGCCGCGATCTCCGACCCGTTGACCCGGGCGCTGGAGCGCGAGGGGTACGACGTCGTCGTCCGGCGCGACGGTCCGGGCACCCTGGAGGCGGCCCTATCCGGCTCGGTCGCCCTGGTCCTGCTCGACCTCGGGCTGCCCGGAATGGACGGGCTCGAGGTGTGCCGGCAGCTGCGTGCGACCCGGTCCAGCGTGCCGGTGCTGGTGCTCACCGCCCGCACCGACGAGGTCGACTTCGTGGTGGGGCTGGACGCGGGGGCCGACGACTATGTCGGCAAGCCGTTCCGGCTGGCCGAGCTGCTGGCCCGGGTGCGGGCGCTGCTGCGCCGCCGCGGCGCCGACGTGCTGGAGTCGAACGGAGTGCGGCTGCAGTTGTCTGCCCGCCGAGTCTGGCAGGACGGGGTGGAGCTGCAGCTGTCCAACAAGGAGTTCGAACTGCTGCGGGTGCTGCTGGACAACGCGGGCAGCGTGGTCACCCGGGACCAGATCATGCGCGACGTGTGGGACGACGCGGACGGCAACGCGTCGAAGACACTGGACATGCATGTGTCCTGGCTGCGCCGCAAGCTCGGCGACGACCCGCAGCGCTCGCGGCTGGTGACCACGGTGCGGGGGGTCGGCTTCCGGTTCGAGCGGTGATCAGGTGGCCGTGCAAGAGCAAGATAGCCCGCTGCTGACCCGCGGGCGGGTCAGCAGCGGTCAGGCGGCCGCGCGCTCTTCGGCCAGCTCCGCCGCCTGCTGCGGCGGGAAGACCCAGCGCTTGTACGACCAGAACCGGAACGCGGTGCCGACCCCGATGCCGACCAGGTTCGCCACGTTGATCGAGAGCTTGTCGGTCAGCCCGAGCCCGTACCGCGTGGTGCCCAGCACGACCAGGCCCATCAGCAGGGCGACGCCGTTCAGCAGGAAGAACAGCGTGTACTCGCGGGCCAGCCCGGTGCGCGCGCGGTGCGAGAACGACCAGTGCCGGTTCATGAAGTACGCACTGGTGGTGGCGGTCGTGGTCGAGATGACCTTGGAGGTCAGCGGTCCGACCCCGAGCCCGAAATGCAGCGCGTTGAACAGGCCGATGTCCAGGAACAGGTTGACCACGCCCACCGCGCCGAACGCGGACAGCTCCTTGCGCAGGACATGCCAGGGCGTACCTATGCGGGCGAGCAGCCCGCGGACGAAACTCACCGGGGGAGTGTACGTGCCCCGTGCGACCATCGAGGCAGACGGCTCAGCTCACAGTCACGGAGGGTGGCCCCGTGCCCGACTACCGGCTCAGCGACGAGCAGGAGGCGTTCCGCCGTACCGTCGAGGACTTCGCCAGGGCGGTGGTGGCGCCGACCGCGTTCGAGTACGACGAGCGCTGCGAGTTCCCCTACGACGTCGTCAAGCAGATGGGCGAGATGGGGCTGTTCGGGCTGCCGTTCCCGGAGGAGTACGGCGGGATGGGTGGTGACTACTTCGCGCTCTGCCTGGCGATCGAGGAGCTGGCGCGGGCCGACTCGTCGGTCGCGATCACGCTGGAGGCGGCCGTCTCGCTGGGCGCGATGCCGGTGTACCGGTTCGGCACCGAGGAGCAGAAGCGACAGTGGCTCCCGGCGCTGTGCGCCGGCGCCGCCCTGGGCGCGTTCGGGCTGACCGAGCCGGGAGGGGGGTCGGACGCCGGAGCGACGCGGACCACCGCGCGGCTGGAAGAGGGCGAGTGGGTCATCAACGGGACCAAGGCGTTCATCACGAACGCGGGGACCGACCTGACCCGGCTGGTCACGGTGGCCGCGGTGACCGGCGAGCTGGCCGCGGGGCGGAAGGAGATCTCCTCGATCCTGGTGCCGGTCCCGCGGCCGGGGTTCTCGGCCTCGAAGAAGTACTCGAAGGTCGGCTGGCACGCCTCGGACACCCGCGAGCTGTCGTTCGCCGACTGCCGGGTGCCGGCGGAGAACCTGCTCGGCGAGCGGGGCCGGGGGTACGCCAACTTCCTGTCGACGCTGGACGAGGGCCGGATCGCGATCGCCGCGCTCGGTGTCGGTCTGGCCCAGGGCTGCCTCGACGAGTCGGTCCGGTACGCCCGCGAGCGGGAGGCCTTCGGCCGGAACATCGGGGCCTACCAGGCGATCCAGTTCAAGATCGCGGACATGGAGGCGCGGGCACACACTGCGCGGTTGGTCTACTACGACGCGGCGGCCCGGATGCTCGCCGGACGGCCGTTCAAGAAAGAGGCGGCGATCGCCAAGCTGTTCTCCTCGGACGCCGCCGTGGTCAACGCGCGGGAGGCCACCCAGGTCTTCGGCGGATATGGCTTCATGAACGAGTTCCCGGTGGCTCGGCACTGGCGGGACGCGAAGGTGCTGGAGATCGGCGAGGGCACGTCCGAGGTGCAGCGGATGCTGATCGCCCGCGAGCTCGGCGTGTCCTAAGCCGATACCGGTGGCGGGACCCGGGCGCGGTCAGGACGGCTGCACCTCGAGGAGGCTCGGCGGGATCGGCACGGGCAGGCCGTCGTCGGTGCTGACCGTGCCGGTGAGCGTGCCGTCCAGCGCCGACACTCCGACGAACACCCGGAGGTCGATGACGGCCGCACCGCCGGCCGCCAGCGAGGTCAGCCGGCAGGTTGCCCCGGCGGCGCTGCGGTCGCAGAGCCACGGCGGAGCCAGGGTGAACGGGCTGGGGCTGGCGGCGACCGGAGGCGGCGCCGAGGGCTCGACGTTGCCGCGGCCGGGGATGCCGCCGGAGCCGCGTACCACGACGCCGGCCGGCAGCGTGATATCGGCGCGCAGTCCGGTCATCGTGCCGGTGCCGGTGTTCCGCACCGTGATCTGGATCACGCCCGGGCGACCCTGCTGCAGCGGACTCGGAGTGACGGCCGTACCGGCTAGCAGGCCCGGGGTGCCAGCGTGCGAGGTCGTGCCCGCCGGCGGCTGACCCGCCGTCCCGCCGGGCGGTGCCGCGCCCGGATCGCCGGTGCCGGACGCGCCAGGGCTCCCGCCAGTGCTCGGTGCCGGCACCGGCGCCGTCCCCCGACCGTGCGACCCCGCCGACGAGCCTTCCTCCCCGGGACCGGAGCTTCCGCCCAGGCCGATGTCGGAGGGTCCACTCGACCCCGGCGCGGTGCTGCCGACGGCGCTCGGCGACGCTGGAGCCCGGCCGGCCTGGGGTGCGTCGCCGGCCGGCAGCACGGCCACGCCGATCGCGATCGCGGCGCCGACCGAGGCGGCGCCGACGGCAATCTGGCCGACCGGGGTGTGCAGGAGCTTGGCCAGCAGGGCAGCGCCGTGCGACGCCACGCCAGCGAGTCCGGTCGCGCCGGCACCGGCGGCCGCGGTGGCGCCGGCGGCGGCCGCGAGGCCGGCCGCGCCGGTTCCGGCGGCGGCGGTTCCGGCGGTGGCCAGGCCGGCCGCGCTGGTTCCGGCGGCGCTGGTTCCGGCGGCGGCGAGGCCGGCCGCAGTGGTTCCGGCGGCTGTGCCGGCTGCGGCTGTGCCGGCCGCGGCTGTGCCGGCCGCGGTGGTGCCCGCGGCAGCGACGGTGGCGCCACTCGTCGCTGCGCCTGTCCCCGCGGCGGCACTGCCGGCGGTGCTGGTTCCGGCCGCGGTGGTTCCGGCGGCGCTGGTTCCGGCCGCGGTGGTACCCGCGCCGGCTGTGCCGGCGGTGCCGGTCGCGCCTCCCGCGGTCGCGCCGGCGGCCCCGGTGCCGGTTCCTGCCGCCCCCCCGGCGGCACCGGCAGTAGCCGCGCCGGCCCCGGCGGCCCCGGCGGTTGCCGCCGTGTCGCCGACCTGCCCGAGGTAACCGGCGAGCCAGGGGAGTCCGATGACCAGCGGCGCGATGATCGCCCGTAGGCCGCGGTTGACGTCGGCGAGTTCCGCGGCGAGCGCCCGGCACCGCTCGCACCCGGACAGGTGCGTGTCGACCTGCCCCCGCTCCCGCTTCGACAGCCCGTACCGGGCCCACGCGCCGAGCCGCTCCACCGCGTACCGGCACTGCTCACCAGCCGTGTCCTGCAGGTGCACCTGCAGGTATGCCTGCCGGAGGCCCTCGCGGGCGCGGTAGGCGAGCGCGGACACCCCGTTCGGGGTGAGCCCGAGCAGCGGCGCGACCTGGGCCGGCGTCTCGCCCTCGACCTCGGTGTGCCAGAGCACCGTCTGCCACCGCTCCGGCAGGCTGCCGAACGCCCGGGCGACGAGCGTCGCCTCCAGGCCCTGTACGGCGGTGTCGACGAATGGCTCGCCAGGGTCGAGTTGGCTGAGGTCGTCGCTGTACTCCAGCCGTCGGTCGCGCCGGGTCTTGTCGTACAGGCAGTGCCGCAGGGTGGTGAGCAGGTACGCGCGGAAAGCGGTGTCCGGTCCGCCACCGCCCCGCAGCGTGTCGAGCATCTTCGCGAAGGCCTCGGCCACCAGGTCGTCCAGCTCGGCCGGTGACCGCGTCAGCTGCCGGGCCAGGTTCCGGGCTGCGCCGAGGTGCCGGCGGTACAACAGGTCGTACGCCTCGACGTTGCCGGCCCGGACGGCGGTGATGAGCTCAGCGTCGCTGGGCTGGTCTGTCGTCGACAACCCGTCGAGGGCTGGGTGGACGCTGGTCATGCGGCTCCGCTCGGTAAGCGACAGATGTCCATGGGCGACACCGGCCGGCGGACGAAGGGTATGACCCGTTCCCTCCGCTGTCAGCCCCTCGGATGGTCCCCATGTCCGGCCGGCGGCAAATCACCTCGGCCCGGTCGCGTCACCATGGGCCGGACGCCGCGTCCCATTCCGGGACAGGGGGTGGTGCAGTGCGGCTGGGGTTGCTCGAGCCGGCGGCCGGGCTCGGTTCGCGGCTGCAGGAGGACTGGCGCGAGGCCAGCCTCCGCGCGGGCTGGACCGTTCCGCAGGACTGGTGGGTGCCGGCGGTCGAGGCGGTGGTGGAGGCCCTGGTCGAAGGCCGCGACCTCGCCGCACCCTGCGGGCTGCTCGGCCGGGAGCGGGCTGACGCCGGTGTCGGGCTGGACGAGGCGCTGACCGACCTGGCCGTGCTGCCCGGCCGGCACGCCCGGACGGACCTGCCGGTCCGGGCGCTGGCCGCCGGCTGGGCCGAGGTGGCCTGCGACCCGGCCCGGACCGGCGTGTGCGAGGACCCGCTCACCGGCCTCACCACGCTGGCGTACCTGCGCACCCGGCTGGCCGAGACGTACCGGGAAGCCGCCCGGACCGGCGTGCCGGTGGCCTGTTCGTCCGCGCTGGTCGTGGTCGCCGTCGACCCGGTGGACGGGTCGCGGCTGCGTACGATGAGCCGGCTGCTGCTGGTGGCCGACGGGCTGCGGGACACGTTTCCCGGCGGGGAGACGCTGGCCGGGACCGGGCCGGCGCACGCGGCGGCGCTGGTGCAGCGGGAGTCCGAGCTCCCCGCCCGGGTGGTCGCGCTGCGGGAGTTTCTGAGCGAGCGGCTCCGCCAGGCCGGCAGCCCCCCGGCCCGGGCGTGGATCGAGAGCCTCCCGTCGAGCCTGGCCGCGGCGTACCAGCTCCTGGCGGATCTGGCGCGGTAAGCGAAGCACTCCCGGGTGCCCGGCTACCCTTCGTGCATGGATCGCCGCACCGGCCTGCCCGTCGTGGGCATGGTCGGCGCCGGACAGCTCGCCCGGATGACGCACCAGGCTGCGATCTCGCTCGGCCAGTCGCTGCGGGTGCTGGCCGCCGCCGAGGACGACTCCGCCGCGCTGGTGTGCCGCGAGGTCGTGGTCGGTGACTACACTTCCTACCCGGACCTGGCGGCGTTCGCGGCCGGCTGCGACGTGCTCACGTTCGACCATGAGCACGTCCCGGCCGAGCATCTGCGGGGGCTGGCCGCCGCCGGGCACGCCCTGCACCCGAGCCCGGACGCGCTGCGGTACGCGCAGGACAAGCGGGCAATGCGGGAACGGCTGTCCGACCTGGGCGTGCCGGTCCCACACTGGGCGCCGGCCGGCGCGGCGGTGGACGTGTCCGCGTTCGCGGAGAAGTTCGGCTGGCCGGTGGTCCTCAAGGCGGTCCGCGGTGGGTACGACGGCCGGGGGGTCTGGATGCTGCCCGCGGCCGACGAGGCCGGGCCGCTGCTGGCCGCCGGACTGCCGCTGCTGGTCGAGGAGCTGGTGCCGGCGCGCCGCGAGCTGGCCGTCGTGGTGGCCCGGTCGCCGTACGGGCAGGGCGCCGCCTGGCCGGTGGTCGAGACCGTGCAGCAGGATGGCATCTGCGTCGAGGTCCTCGCCCCGGCGCCCGGCCTTGACCGGGAGGTCGGGGAGCAGGCCCAGCGGCTGGCGCTGACCGTGGCCGGCGCGCTGGACGTGGTCGGCGTGCTCGCGGTAGAGCTGTTCGAGACCGACCAGGGACTGCTGGTCAACGAGCTGGCCATGCGGCCGCACAACAGCGGGCACTGGACGATCGAGGGCAGCCGGACGTCCCAGTTCGAGCAGCATCTGCGCGCGGTCCTGGACTACCCGCTGGGCCTGACCACGATGACCGCACCGGCCGTGGCCATGGCGAACGTGCTCGCCGCCGGCGACCCGGCGCCGCCCGACCTGGACGAGCGGGTACACCACTGCGCCGCCCGCTGGCCGGCGGTGAAGCTGCACCTCTACGGCAAGCAGCCGCGCCCGGGCCGCAAGATCGGTCACGTCACCGCGCTCGGCGAGGACCCGGACGCCATCCGGGCCGCCGCCCGCGCCGCCGCCCGCTGCCTGGCCGGTGTGCAGCCCGAGGAGCCGGGATGAGAACGCCACTGGTCGGGGTGATCATGGGCAGCGACTCGGACTGGGCCGTGCTGTCCGCCGCGGCCGAGGTGCTGACCGAGTTCGGGGTGCCGCACGAGGCGCGGGTGGTCTCCGCTCATCGCGCCCCGCGCGACATGCTGGAGTACGCCGTGACCGCCGCCGACCGCGGCCTGCGGGTGATCGTGGCCGGGGCCGGCGGAGCCGCGCACCTGCCCGGCATGGTGGCCAGCCTGACTCCGCTGCCGGTGGTGGGCGTCCCGGTGCCGCTGGCGCACCTCGACGGGATGGACTCGCTGCTGTCGATCGTGCAGATGCCGGCCGGTGTCCCGGTGGCAACGGTCTCGGTGGCGGGCGCCCGCAACGCCGCCCTGCTCGCCGTGCGCATCCTCGGCACCGCCGACCCGGGGCTGCGCGCCCGGATGGTGGCCTACCAGCAGGAGTTGGCCGCCGCCGCCCGAGCCAAGGACGCAGCGCTGCAAGCCCAAAGGGCCAGCAGCTGAACCGCGCGATCTCGATCGGGCTGGCCGCCAGCGCGGTTGCCGCCGGAGGATCTGGGCCGGCCGAGGGCGGCCAGCCCAAATCCCGCCTTCCTGCAGGCCCACCGCGTCGGGGAGTAGGCCCCAGCGGTGACGGCTTCTGCCCTGGGTGCCGCGATACCGGTCGTCACCGGCAGCGGGACGTCGTCACCGGGAGCGGTTCAGGTCACCCGGCGCGGTTCAGGTCACCGGGGGCGGTGCGCCGGCCACTCGATCGCCGGGCAGTGGTCCATGACCACGTCCAGGCCGGCCGCGCCGGCGCGGTCCGCGGCCCCCTCGTCGATCACGCCGAGCTGCAGCCAGACCGCCTTCGCACCGGCAGCGATCGCCTCGTCCACGTGCGCGCCGGCCGCCTCGGACCGGCGGAACACGTCGACCACGTCCACCGGGAACGGGATGTCCGCCAGCGACCGGTACCCGGGCTGGCCGTGGACTGTGCCGCCCCGGGGGTTCACCGGAACGATCCGCTTGCCCCGGTCCTGCAGGAACCGCGCCACCCGGTGGGCCGGCCGGGACGGGTTGCCGGTCAGCCCGACCACCGCCCACACCTGGTGCCGCAGCACCCGCTCGATCGTCTCGGCGTCTCCGCGTGCCACCCCTCCATCAGACCACGGGCGACGCGGCCGGTGTGCGAGCAAGATAGCCCGGTGCTGACCGGGGCGACCGTGCTGAAGCAAGATAGCCCGCTGCTGACCCGCAGGCGGGTCAGCAGCGGTCAGGGGCGGCCGAGGGCGCGGTAGGTCCAGCCGGCCGCGCGCCAGGTCGGCGGGTCGAGCGCGTTGCGCCCGTCGACGATCCGCCGCGCAGCGACGACCCCGCCGAGCACCGCGGGGTCCATCTCCCGGAACTCGGCCCACTCGGTGAGCAGCAGCACCAGGTCGGCCTTGTCCGCGGCCTCCAGCGCCGTGGCCGCGTAGGACAGCTGCGGATACATCAGCCGCGCGTTCTCCATCGCGGCCGGGTCGTAGACCACGACGTCCGCGCCGTTCCGCTGCATGCTTTCGGCGACGTCGAGCGCGGGCGAGTCGCGGATGTCGTCGGAGTTCGGCTTGAACGCCGCGCCCCAGACCGCGACCCGGGCACCGTGGAAGGACCCGAAGAGCAGCTCGCGGCCGAGGTCGACGGTCCGCGCCCGGCGCCGCATGTTGATCGCATCGACGTCCTTGAGGAACGCCAGCGCCTGGTCCGCGCCCAGCTCGCCGGCCCGGGCCATGAACGCCCGGATGTCCTTCGGCAGGCAGCCGCCGCCGAAGCCGAGCCCCGGCCGCAGGAACCGGCGGCCGATGCGCTCGTCGTAGCCGAGCGCCTCGGACAGCTTGGTCACGTCAGCGTGCGTGACCTCGCAGACCTCGGCCATCGCATTGATGAACGAGATCTTGGTGGCCAGGAACGAGTTCGCGGCGACCTTGACCAGCTCGGCGGTGGCGAAGTCGGTGACCACCACCGGACTGCCGGCCTCGATCACCGGCGCGAACACCTCGCGCAGCCGGGCCTCGGCGGCCGCCGAGCGCACCCCGAAGACCAGCCGGTCCGGGTGCAGCGTGTCCTCGACCGCGTACCCCTCCCGGAGGAACTCCGGGTTCCAGGCGATCTCGACGGCGTCCGGCTCGGGCGCCAGCGCCCGCACCAGGTCGGCCACCCAGGCCGCGGTGCCGATCGGCACGGTGGACTTCCCGACGACCAGCGCGCCCGGTCGCAGCAGCGGCGCGAGCGTGCCGAACGCCGCCTCGACGTAGCTGAGGTCGGCCGCGTACTCGCCCTTCTTCTGCGGCGTGCCCACGCAGACGAAGTGCACCTCGGCGAACTCGGCCACCTCCGACCAGGACGTGGTGAACCGCAGCCGGCCGGTGTCCAGGTTCTTCCGCAGCAGCTCGCCGAGCCCCGGCTCGAAGAACGGCACCTCGCCGGCGGACAGCTTGGCGACCTTGGCCGGGTCGACGTCCAACCCGACGACGTCGAAGCCCAGCTCCGTCATGCACACCGCGTGCGTGGCACCGAGGTAGCCGGTGCCGATCACACTCAACCTGGGCTTCGGCACATGTCCTCCTCGCCGTCGGTCAGGGCAGGTAAGCCCGACCGCGACAGGGTAAGCGACGCACCGGCACTACGAGCACTGATCGCCGTACCCTGACCAAAGGAGGTCATTCCGTGAACCCGGCGTTCGATTCGTACCGCCTCGCGGAGGAGCACGTCTTGCTCCGGGAGGCGGTACGGCAACTGGCGGATGACAAGATCGCACCGCGGGCGGCCGCAGTGGACGCCACCGGCGAGTTCCCGTGGGACGTCTACGAGGCGCTGCGCAAGGCCGACCTGCACGCGGTGCACATCCCCGAGGAGTACGGCGGGGCAGGCGCGGACGCGGTCGCCACCGCGATCGTCATCGAGGAGGTGGCCCGGGCCTGCGCGTCGTCCTCGCTCATCCCGCTGGTGACGAAGCTCGGCACGATGCCGCTACTGCTGGCCGGCTCGGCCGCGTTGAACCGGCAGGTGCTGCCCGCGGTGGCCAGCGGCGACGCGATGTTCTCCTACGCGCTGTCCGAACGGGAGGCTGGTTCGGACGCCGCCGCCATGCGCGCCCGCGCGGTGCGTGCCGGGGACTCCTGGGTGCTGAACGGGACGAAATGCTGGATCAGCAACGCGGGTGTGTCCACGTACTACACCGTCATGGCCGTCACCGACCCCGCGGAGGGGGCGAACGGGATCTCCGCGTTCGTCGTGCACAAGGACGACCCCGGGTTCTCGGTCGGGACGAAGGAGCGCAAGCTCGGCATCAGGGGCTCGCCGACCTGCGAAATCTATTTTTCCGACTGCACCATTCCGGCTGACCGAATCATCGGCGAGCCGGGGACGGGCTTCAAGACGGCGCTACGCACGCTGGACCACACCCGGCTGACGGTCGGCGCGCAGGCGGTCGGCATCGCCCAGGGTGCGATCGACGCGGCGGTGGCGTACGTCAAGGAGCGCAGGCAGTTCGGCCAGCGGATCGCCGACTTCCAGGGTGTCCAGTTCATGCTGTCCGATATGGCCATGAAGACCGAGGCGGCCCGCAGCCTGGTCTACCTGGCGGCGGCCAAGGCGGAGCGGGGCGAGCCCGACCTCACCTTCGTGTCCGCCGCCGCCAAGGTCTTCGCCTCCGACGCGGCGATGGCGGTGACCACCGACGCCGTGCAGCTGTTCGGCGGGTACGGCTATACGAAGGACTTTCCGGTCGAGCGGATGCTGCGGGATGCGAAAATCACCCAGATCTACGAGGGGACCAACCAGGTCAACCGCATGGTGATGGCCCGCCGGCTGCTTCGGTAGAGTGCGCGGGGCGCCGCCTTCCGGGAGTTCTATGTCGTTCGCCTCACCCTTGTTCCTCTGGTACTTCATGCCGGCCACCCTGGTGACCTATTGGGTGCTGCCCCGCCAGTGGCGCAACGGTTTGGTTTCCGTGGCGAGCCTGCTCTTCTACACCTGGGGCGCCGGTCCGTTCACCGCCCTGCTGTTGTCGGCCATCGCGGTCAACTTCGCGGCCGGGATCGCGGTGGATAGCGCCCGGCTCGCCGAGCGGCCAGGCTGGCGCCGGGCCATCCTGCTCGCCGCCGTCGGCTGGGACCTCGGCATCCTGGCCAGCTGGAAGTACGCCGGCTTCGCCAGCGCCCAGGTCGCCGCGCTGGCAAAGGCGCTCGGCCTGGGCAGCACCCATATCGTGTCGCTGGCCCTGCCGATCGGCATCTCGTTCTTTACCTTCCATCACATTTCGTACGTGGTGGACGTCTACCGGCATAGCCGGCCGGCGCAGCAGAGCCCGGTGCAGTTCGTCACCTACATCGCGATGTTCCCGCAGCTGGTGGCCGGCCCGATCGTGCGCTATCACGAGATCGCCGACCAGCTCGCCGACACCAGGCGGGACCGGATGGCCGACTTCGCCGCCGGCTTCCCCCGGTTCGCGCTCGGGCTGGCCAAGAAGGTGGTCGTCGCCGACACGGTCGCCCCGGTGGCGAACGCGGCCTTCGCCGTGCACGGCGCGGACCTGACCACCGGCACCGCCTGGCTGGGCGCGCTGGCGTACACGGTGCAGCTGTACTTCGACTTCTCCGGCTACTCGGACATGGCGATCGGCCTGGGCCAGATGCTCGGTTTCCGGCTGCCGGAGAACTTCGACCGGCCGTACTCGGCGGTGTCGATCACCGACTTCTGGCGGCGCTGGCACATGTCGCTGTCCCGATGGTTCCGCGACTACGTCTACATCCCGCTCGGCGGCAACCGGGAGGGCGCCGCCACGACGTACCGCAACCTGGTGGTCATCTTCGCGCTGTGCGGCTTCTGGCACGGGGCGAACTGGACGTTCCTGGTCTGGGGGCTCTACCACGGCGCGCTGCTGGTGATCGAGCGCGCCGGCGGCTGGGGCCGGGTGACCGCCACCGGCGCCGCCCTGGTGTTCCGGCGGGCGCTGACGTTCCTGCTCGTCATCGTCGGCTGGGTGCTCTTCCGGTCGGCCCGCATCGGCGACGCGCTGGTCATGCTGCGGCGGATGTTCCTGCCGTCCGGGCTGGCCCTGCCGGAGCCGGTGGCCGCCGCGCTGACCCACCAGCGGACCCTGGTGCTCGCCCTGTCCCTGCTGGTGGTCCTGCTACCGGCGACCTTCGGGTCCGGCCGGGTGCTGGACGCCGGCCGGAGCCGGTCGGCGCTGGTCGCCCGGTACGCGGTGATGGCGCTGGCCGCGCCGTACGCCGCGATGCTGGTCGCCGCCGGCACCTTCAGCCCCTTCCTGTACTACCAGTTCTGAGGCGAGTGTGACGACGATCGACACTGACACCGAGACGGCGGTCGAGGCGCCGGAGGGGCCGGCGGCGCGCCGCGGGCGGCGGGCGATCCGGGTCCAGGCCCGGGTCCGGCGACGGGTCGCGGTGCTGCTCGCACTCGCGTTCTTCTTCGGGCCGGCCGGGGCGTACCTGGCCGGGCAGCGGCCGGAGGAAATCGAGAACCGGCGGCTGAAGCCGATGCCGTCGCCGTCGGAGGGCTGGCGGTTCTTCCCGGACTTCGCCGCCTGGGCGGTCGACCACCTGCCGCTGCGCAAGCAGGCGGTGCAGGCGAACTCGGCGCTGTCCGAGCGGGTCTTCCACGAGCCGCCGGCGTATGGCGGGGGTGCCGGCGACACCCGAGCCGGACCGGTCGGCGGCGGGCTGCCGGGCACCGGGCAGGCCGGCAGCCCGAGCACCGGCCCGCCTGGACCGGTCGGTTACCCGCCGGTGATCCAGGGCCGGAACGGCTGGCTGTACTACGGCGGGGACGCCGCCAACCCGTGCCTGCCGGCCCACTCGGTGGACGACACGCTGGCTCGGCTGCGCCGGCTGGCACACGCGGTGCGAACCTCCGGCCGGCGGTTCCTGCTGGTGATACCGCCGGACAAGAGCACCGTGGTGCCGCAGAACCTGCCGGCGACATTCCTCGGCAAGAGCTGCATGACCGCGCGCAAGCAGGAGTTCTGGGCCAAGCTACGGGCAGCGCCGCCGCCCGGGTACGTCGACCTGCGCGGCCCGATCGAGGCCGTCCAGCGGGCAGCCGGGCAGCCGGCCTACCGGCAGACCGACACGCACTGGGCGGACCAGGCCGGGATCCGGTACGCGCGGGAGCTGGCCGACGCGCTGCGGCCCGGGCTGTGGAACGGAACCCAGGTGCGGCCGAACGGTACGACCGCCCGGACCGGCGACCTCGGTGTGCTCATCGGCCGGCCCCACCCGGACCCCTATCCGAGCTTCTCGATGGTCCGGCCTGGCGTGCAGCCGCAGTACGCCGAGGTGCCGGTGATGCCGTTCGCCACGCCGGTCACGCTGACCGCCACCACCACCGGGGCACCCCTGTTCGGCCCCCGCACGCTGCTGCTCGGCGACTCGTTCAGCGACTCGTCCCGCAGGTGGGTGCCGCAGCTGTTCGCGAACCTCACCCTGTTGCACAACGAGGCCGCCGGCGCCCGCCCGCAGCTCGGTGCGCGGGCGATCGCGAGCTCTGCCGTCGTGGTGTACGAGATTGTCGAGCGGACCATCTCCTCCGGCCGCGGCACGCTGATCGACGATAAGGCGCTGCGCGTCATCGAAGCGACGCTGGCCGCGCACCCTCGCCGCTGACCGGAGCGGCGGCGGAGTCGATCGCGTACCGGTTGCCGCCGCTGCCCTTGGCCGTGTAGAGCGCCCGGTCGGCCTGGGCGAGCAGCCGGTCGATGTCGGCGGTGGGGTCGGTGGTGACGGTGACGCCGACGCTCGCCCCGGCCCAGGCGGTGATGCCGCCGGGCAGCTCGTACGGAGCGGACATTTCAGTCACGATCCGCTCGGCCAGCCGGGTCGCCGCGGGGGGTTCGACCCCGGCGCAGAGCAGCACGAACTCGTCGCCGCCGAACCGGGCCACGGTGTCGCCGTCGCGGACCACCGACCGCAGCCGGGTCGCGGTCTCCCGAAGCAGCTCGTCGCCGGTCGCGTGGCCGTGGGTGTCGTTCACCGACTTCAGCCCGTCCAGGTCGACGGCGATCACGGTGACGTGACCGCCCCCGGCGGCGAGCTCGGCGATCGCGTCCCGGAGCCGGCCGATGAGCAGCAGCCGGTTGCCCAGACCGGTGAGCGGGTCGGTCAGCGCCATCCGGCGCAACTCCTCCTGCACCCGGTGCCGCTCCGTCACGTCCTGCGCGCTGCCCCACGCCCGCACCGCCCGGCCGGTCGGACCGAGCTCCACCTCGCCGGTGACCTGCAGGTGTCGCACCTCGCCGGTGCCGAGCAGCGCGCGCACCCCGAACGACACCCGGCCGCCCCGGCGCAGCACCTCGATCCCCGCGGCGCGGAGCAT
>Ga0210378_10000665_pt1 | contig 17824 bp, 10 predicted proteins | sample PLM1_60_b1redo_FD_155465 | JGI IMG/M metagenome (GOLD analysis project Ga0210378, IMG submission 155465) | Groundwater sediment microbial communities from an aquifer in East River, Colorado, USA - PLM1_60_b1 redo | ecosystem: Environmental > Terrestrial > Soil > Riparian zone | place: USA: East...
GGCGGCGACCGCCAAGGCCAGACGGCGACGCCTCACCCCGGGGCGGGTCGTGCTGTACGTGTTCGTGACCCTGACCGCCCTGGCCTGGCTGTTCCCGGTCATCTGGGCGTTGCTCAACTCCTTCCGCGATTACGACTACACCTCGGTCCACGGCTATGTGTCGCTGGGCGGGTTCACCCTGGACAACTACGTCAACGCCTGGGAGCAGGGCGACTTCACCCGGCACTTCCTCAACTCCCTGATCATCACCGTCCCGGCGGTGCTGCTGACGCTGTTCCTGGCCTCCTGCGTGGCGTTCGTGGTGGCCCGCTTCAGCTTCCGGTTCAACCTGATCCTGCTGGGGCTGTTCACCGCGGCCAACCTGCTGCCCCAGCAGGCGCTGCTGATCCCGCTGTTCCGGGCCTACCGTTCGATCCCGCTGCCCCTGTGGATGAGCGACTCGGGCCAGCTGCTGGACAGCTACTGGGGGCTGATCCTGGTCAACACCGCCTTCCAGACCGGCTTCTGCACCTTCGTGCTCAGCAACTACATGAAAGCCCTCCCCCACGAGATGTACGAGGCGGCGCGGGTCGACGGGGCCGGCGTCCCGGTCCAGTTCTTCCGGATCACCCTGCCACTGTGCCGCCCGGCCCTGGCGGCGCTGGCCACCCTCCAGGTGACCTGGATCTACAACGAGTTCTTCTGGGCCACGGTGCTCATGCAGTCGGGTGACAAGTTCCCCATCACCAGCTCCCTCAACAACCTGCGAGGTCAGTTCTTCACCGACTACAACCTGCTCTCGGCCGGGTCGATCCTGGTCGCCATCCCCGTGCTGGTCGTCTTCTTCCTGCTCCAGAAGCAGTTCGTGGCGGGCCTGACCCTCGGTGCCACCAAGGGGTGAAGGGCCCCACCGGAGTGATCCACCTACGCGCCGGCGGGGTCTCGCTGGTGCTGGACGCACGGGAAGGGGCGGGGGAGCCGCTGCCCGTGATCCTGCACTGGGGGACCGACCTCGGCGACGCCCTCGACGGCGAGGCGCTGGCCGAGGCGCTGGTGCCGCCGGTGGCGCAGTCGGCCGTCGACCGGCCGGTGCGGCGACGGCTGCTGCCGATGCCGGTCGACGGCTGGCGGCTGTGCCCCGGGCTCCGCGGCGCCCGGCCGGACGGCACCGGCTGGTCGCCGCGGTTCCTGGTCCGGTCGCTCGAGGTCGCCGAGGACCAGACCGCCGCCGTGGTCGAGGCCGCCGACGACGAGGCCGGGCTGGCCCTCGTCACCCGGCTGCGGCTGCATCCCTCCGGGGTCCTGGAGACCGGCCACACCCTGCGCAACCTGGGCGAGGGGCCCTACCTGGTCGGGCAGCTGGCGGCCAGCCTGCCCCTGCCGGCCAGGGCGGTCGAGGTGCTGGACCTGACCGGGCGGTGGTGCCGCGAGCGCATCCCCCAGCGGCACCCGCTGCCCCACGGCGCCTGGGTCCGCGAGGGCCGCCACGGGCGCACCGGGCACGACGCCACCCTGGTGCTGGCCGTCGGCACCCCCGGGTTCGGGTTCCGCGCCGGCGAGGTCTGGGGGATGCACCTGGGCTGGAGCGGGGACGCGGTCCACTGGGCCGAGCGCAACCCCGACGGCCACGCCGGCGTGGGCGCGGCCGAGCTGCTCGGCCCCTCGGAGGTGGCGCTCGGGCCCGGCGAGGAGTACACGACCCCGCCGCTGCTGGCCACCTACAGCGCCGAGGGCCTGGACGGGCTCAGCGCCGCCTACCACCGCCTCGTCCGCGACCGGCCATCACACCCGCGCACGCCAAGGCCGGTCGTGCTCAACACCTGGGAGGCTGTCTACTTCGACCACCGCCTGGAGCGGCTGGCCGAGCTGGCCGAGGTGGCGGCCCGCCTCGGCGTCGAGCGGTTCGTGCTCGACGACGGCTGGTTCGGCAACCGGCGCAACGACACCGCCGGGCTGGGCGACTGGTACGTGGCCGTCGACGTCTGGCCCGACGGCCTCAACCCGCTGATCGACCACGTCCGCAGGCTGGGCATGGAGTTCGGGCTCTGGGTCGAGCCGGAGATGGTCAACCCCGACTCCGACCTGTTCCGGGCCCACCCCGAGTGGGTCCTGTCCGGGTCGGGCCGGCCCGGCCGGCTGCCCGAGGCCTGGCGCCACCAGCAGGTGCTCGACCTGGCCAACCCCGACTGCTACGGCTTCATCCGCGACCGGCTGGACGCGCTGCTGGCCGACCACGACATCGCCTTCCTGAAATGGGACCACAACCGCGACCTGCTCGAGGCCGGCCATGGCGGGCGGCCCGGGGTGCACGCCCAGACCCTGGCCGTCTACCGGCTGCTCGACGAGCTGCGCCGGCGCCATCCCGGCGTGGAGATCGAGAGCTGCGCCTCGGGTGGCGGCCGTGTGGACCTGGGGATCCTGGCCCACACCGACCGGGTCTGGGCCAGCGACACCAACGACGCCCTCGAGCGCCAGCACATCCAGCGCTGGACCCAGCTGCTCCTGCCCCCCGAGCTGGTCGGCACCCACGTGGGCCCGCCGCGCTCGCACACCACCGGCCGCACCCACAGCCTCGCCTTCCGGGTCGCGACGGCGCTGTTCGGCCACTTCGGCATCGAATGGGACATCGCCTCGGCGTCCTCGGAGGAGCAGCAGGCCCTGGCCGAGGCGATCGCCGTCTACAAGCGGATGCGGCCGCTGCTGCACGGCGGGCAGGTGGTGCGGGCCGACCACCCGAACCCGGCGGCCTACCTGCACGGGGTGGTGGCCGCCGACGGCTCCGAGGCCCTGTTCGCCTACGTGCAGCTGACCGCCTCGGCGTTCGAGACGCCGGGCCTGGCCCGGCTCCCCGGCCTGGACCCCGACCGCGCCTACCGGGTCGCGCCCCTCCAGGTCGCGGGGGCGCCCGAGACCAAGCAGGCCGTGGCCCCACGGTGGCTCGAGGCGGGCGGGGTCACCCTCGCCGGCCGGGCCCTGGCCGAGATCGGGCTGCCCCTGCCCGTCCTCCGGCCCGAGCAGGCCCTGCTGCTGCACGTGACCCGGAAGGCGTCATGAGCTCTGGCCTAGAAGACGTCCAACCCACGGCCGGTGCGCGCCTGCCACGGGCGTGGTTCCGGTCCGACGCGCCGGCCATTGACCTCTCTGGGGACTGGCGGTTTCGGCTGTCCGGGCGCGCCGATGCCGATACCGGCTTCGTGGCCGGCGACTTCGACGACTCGGCCTGGGCTAGCCTGCCCGTGCCGGCGCACTGGCAGCTGCACGGCTATGGCGCCCCCGCCTACACCAACGTCGCCTACCCCTTCCCGGTCGACCCCCCGCATGTCCCCACCGAGAACCCCACCGGCGACTACCGGAAGGTCTTCCAGCTGCCGGCCGACTGGGACGCCGAGCGGACCGTGCTCCGGTTCGAGGGGGTCGACTCCTGCTGCCGGGTCTGGCTCAACGGCCAGGAGCTGGGCAGCTCCACCGGGAGCCGGCTGCCCGTCGAGTTCGACGCCACAGCGACGCTGCGTCAGGGCGACAACCTCCTGGCGGTCCGCGTGCACCAGTGGTCGGCCGCCAGCTACCTGGAGGACCAGGACATGTGGTGGCTGTCCGGCATCTTCCGCGAGGTCCGGCTTCTCGCCCGCCCCGCCGGGGCGATCGAGGACTTCTTCATCCATGCCGACTACGACCACGTCTCCGGCGCAGGCTCGCTACGAGTGGACATCGACGTGCCGGCCCGCCTCAGCGTGCCCGAGCTGGGCGTGGACGTCGCGGCCGGCCAGACCGTGCGAGTAGAGGCCGTGCAGCCCTGGTCGGCCGAGTCGCCCCGGCTCTACGACGGCCAGCTGGCCTCGACCGGGGAGCGGGTACCGCTGCGCATCGGCTTCCGTACCGTGCGGGTCGAGGACGGCGTACTCACCCTCAACGGCCGGCGCATCCTGTTCCGCGGGGTCAACCGCCACGAGTTCCACCCCGACCGCGGCCGTGCCCTGCCCGAGGAGGTCATGCTCCAGGACGTCCTGCTCATGAAGCGGCATAACATCAACGCCGTGCGGACCAGCCACTACCCGCCCCACCCGCGGTTCCTGGAGCTGTGCGACGAATACGGCCTCTACGTCATCGACGAGTGTGACTACGAGAGCCATGGCTTCGAACCCATCGGCTGGCGGGGCAACCCGTCGGACGACCCGGCCTGGTGCGATGCGCTGGTCGACCGCATGCGGCGCACGGTCGAGCGGGACAAGAACCGGCCGAGCGTGATCATGTGGTCGCTCGGCAACGAGGCCGGGACCGGGCGCAACCTGACCGCCATGGCTGAGTGGGCCCACCAGCGCGACCCGTCCAGGCCGCTGCACTATGAGGGCGACCGGACCTGCCGCGACGTCGACGTCTACAGCCGCATGTATCCCACCCACGCCGAGGTCGACGCCATTGGCCGCAGCGACGACGCGCCGCTGCCCGACCCCGAGCTGGACGCCCAGCGCCGGGCGATGCCGCTGATCCTCTGCGAGTACGCCCACGCCATGGGCAACGGGCCGGGCGGCCTCTGGGAGTACCAGGACCTGTTCGAGCGCCACCCCCGCTGCCAGGGCGGGTTTGTGTGGGAGTGGATCGACCACGGGATCCGCAAGCGGGCTGGTGACGGCCGCGAGTTCTTCGCCTACGGCGGCGACTTCGGCGAGCCGCTGCACGACGGGAACTTCGTGGCTGACGGCCTCCTGTTCCCGGACCGCACCTCGTCACCCGGGCTGCTCGAGTACAAGAAGGTCGTCGAGCCAGTCCGCATCGACGCCGGGCCCGACGGCGGCATCCGCATCGCCAATCTCCACCAGTTCAAGGATCTCTCCCACCTCGCGTTCCAATGGAGGCTGGAGGTCGACGGCGAACTCGTCGTCTCCGGCCGGCTCGAGGCCCCTGAGCTGCCGGAGCTTCCTCCCGGGGAGAAGGTCACCGTCGCCCTTCCATCCCTGCCCGAGACCGGGTCCGGGTTGGCGGCCAACCAGGAGTCGTGGCTCACCGTACGGGCCGTCCTGGCCAAGGACGAGCCGTGGGCCGGCGCGGGGCACGAGGTCGCCTGGGGCCAAATCCAGGTAGGGGCCGGTGGCTCGGGTGGCGCCCCGGCCGGCGGCTCCTGGGCTCCTGAAGCTGCCCAGGGGCCGGTGGGCGGTGGCCGGGTCGTTGTCGCAAGCCCCGTGGCCCGGGGTGACCAAATCGAGCTTGGTCCAGGTGTCTTCGATGCGGCGGACGGCCGGCTGGTGCGCCTGGGCGATGTGGACCCATTCACGGTCGATGGGCCGCGCCTGGACGTCTGGCGGGCGCCGACCGACAACGACCGGGCCCCGCACGGGGAAGCCGTCGAACCCCTCTGGCGGGCAGTAGGACTGCACAGGGTCCAGCACCGCATCGATGGTGTCGACATCCACGACGGACAGCTGGTGGTGCGCACACGGATCGCTCCAGCCGCCACCGACCTCGGGCTACTTACGACCTACCGGTGGTCGGCGGCGGCCGGCGGGCTCCGGCTCGTCGTCGAGGTCGTCCCTGAGGGTGAATGGCTCTGCCCGCTGCCCCGGCTAGGCCTGCGTATGGCCGTCCCGGCCAACCTGGACAATGTGGAATGGTTCGGCCGGGGCCCGGGTGAGGCGTACGCCGATACCGGCAGGGCAGCCCGGATCGGCCACTTCACGGCCTCAGTGGTATCGCTCCAGACCCCCTACGTGTACCCCCAGGAGAACGGCAACCGCGCCGACGTGCGCTGGGCGACCATCACCGACGACCAGGGGCGCGGCCTGCGCGTTCGAGGCGAACCCACCATCGACGTCACCGTGCGGCCGTGGACCAGCGAGCAGCTCGACGAGGCCCGCCACCCCATCGACCTCGTCCGGGGCGACCGTCTCTGGATCAACCTGGATAGAGCCCAGCAGGGCATCGGCTCCGCGTCCTGCGGGCCGGGCGTCCTGCCTGCCTACCGGCTCGATCCCGCCCCGGCGACCTTCTCAGTCCTTCTGGACCCGCTGCCGGGAGGTCGGTGAATCACGTCACCAGGAATCGGCACGTGATCACTCGGCTGAGCAGTTGTCCACGGTTGCGGCCGGAATGGATCGGGTTCCCGGCGCGCAGCGCCGGGTCCTTGCCGGCCGGAAGGTTGCCGGCTGGTAGCTGCGATCCCCTTGACGACCCTGGGTGGTCGCTACGCTCAGAGGACCAGGCAGGCAACCACCACGGCGACCTTCACACGCCGGGGCGGGTGGGCCGGCGAGTTCCTACTGGGGGTTACCTGGACCTCTCGCTCCCGACGGTCGCCTCGTAGCCGAGGACCCGGCGGCTGTCCAGGTCGACCAGTGGCTGGAACACCGGCTGACGGCCCGCTGGTCGAGCACCCTGCGGGAGTCCTCCGCCGTTGTCGCCGGCACACCTGCGAAACTGCTGGCATACCCATGCAGGTCTGATCGACCAGCCACCAGGACAGGTTGCGGCCCCGCACGCAAGGAGCAGGCGATGAGCTTCGTGGACACCAACCAGCCGAACGGCACCCCGACCTGGATCGACCTGGGCATCCCCGACCTGGAGCGGGCGATGGCCTTCTACGGGGCCTTGTTCGGCTGGGAGTTCGAGGTCGGCCCGCCGGAGACGATGCGCTACACCCAGTGCCTGCTGGACGGCCGGCAGGCGGCGGGCCTGGCCGAGAACCCCGACTCGGACGCAGGCGCCTTCTGGTGGAACGTGTATCTGGCCGCCGACGACTGCGACGCCACCGCCAAGCGCATCACCGACGCCGGCGGCACCCTGGTCCAGCCCCCGATGGACGTCATGGACCAGGGCCGGATGGCCATCGCCAAGGACGCTGTGGGCGCCCAGTTCGGCCTCTGGCAGGGCCGCGCCCACGTCGGCTGCCAGGTCGTGAACCAGCCCGGGTCGCTGCTCCGCAACGACCTCGTCACTCCCGACCCCGAGCCCGCGCGGGCGTTCTACGCGGCGGTGTTCGACTTCACCCTCGACGGCAACCCGGACCTGCCGGACTTCGACTTCACCTTCCTGCGCCGCCCCGACGGCTACGAGATCGGCGGGATCATGGGGGTGCCGGGCGTCCCCTCGTCGGCTTGGAACACCCTGTTCGAGGTCGTCGACACCGACGCTGTCGTGGCCAGGGCGACCGCGGCCGGCGGCATCTGCACCAGCCCTCCCGAGGACTTCGTCTACGGCCGTGTCGCGACCCTCAACGACCCCTTCGGGGCCGAGTTCTCGGTGGGTTCCCGGCCCAAGGACCAGCAGGGCTGAGGCCGGCTAGAGCATCGGGTAGGGTCGCAGGCCGGCGTCGGGGCGCCGTCCTCGGCCACGACCGCCTCGATCAGCCCGTAGGGCGGTCGTCGGCGTGGAAGGCCTCGTTGTCGTTGTCCAGCCCGAAGGGCGACAGGTCGACCACGAAGTGGTGCTTGTTCGGCATCGACGTGCGCACCTCGACCACCTCGGGGCGACTGGTGATGGCGCGGAGGCCATTGATCATTTGATGATCAGAGAGCAAGCAAGACAAGCCGTTGGGAGCATGCTATGCGTGCTCTGAGCTGCTGGTTTGTGGAGCCCGAGGTCGGATTCGAACCGACGACCTTCCGATTACGAGTCGCAGCGCACCCGTCCAGCATGCCGTCCCGGCCTGTTCTGGCTGCTCAGGTCGGGTGGGCCGTCCAGTCAGTGCGCTTGGGTCGGGCGGCGTGACGCCAGGTAGAATGACCAGCCGGCAGGACCACAGGACCGGACTGTCGGTTAAGTGGATTCTTGGGGGCGCGGTCGCCGGCGGGCGGTACCTGCGGCGGTGGAGGCTTCAGCCGTGATTGCTCTTGTGGCCGCTCCGACGAACCTGGGCCTGCGGCCGCCGCAGCCGAGCAGCGTCCCGGGCTGCGCGAAAGCCCCCGAGGCGCTGCGTGAGGCTGGGCTGCACTCGCGGCTGGTCGAGGCCGGTGCGGTTGACGCCGGCGTGGTGCTGTCCGGCCGGTACGTCGACGACGGTGACCCGGCCGCAGGCCGGGTACGTAACCAGGATGCGTTGGTCGACCACAGCCGGCGGCTGGCCACCCGCCTGGAGCACCTGCTGGCCGCGGGACATTCGCCGCTGGTGCTCGGTGGGGACTGCAGCCTGCTCGTCAGTGCCGGACTGGCGCTGCGCCGACGCGGCGGCTACGGCCTGGTACACATCGACGGGCACACCGACTTCCGACACCCCGGCAACAGCGCGGTCTGCCTCAGCCTGGCTGGCGAGGACCTGGCGGCAGCTGTCGGCCTTCACTGGCCTGCTGTGGCCAACCTGGACGGGCTCTCCCCGTACTTCTCAGCGCCCGACGTGGTGCACATCGGCTGCCGCGACGACGACGAACACCTCGCCGAGACACGCCAGTTACTCGGCGCCGTCATCCCGGCCCGGCAGCTTCGCGAGGACGGAGCAGAGGGCACCGCGCGGACTGCTCGCGCCGTCGTGGGCCAGGGTCACCTGGCGGGGTATTGGCTCCACCTCGACGTGGACGTGCTCGACCCTGAACACCTGCCCGCGGTGGATAGCCCCGACCCCGGCGGGCTCGACCCCAAGGAACTGACCGCACTGCTCGCCGCCCTCGCCCCAGCCGCCGTCGGCGCCCAGGTCACCGTCTTCGACCCCGACCTCGACCCCGACGGTCGCTACGCCCACATGCTGACCGACGTGTTGGCCACCGGTCTTAGTCACCTCGGCACAGCCGGAACCAGCCCCGGCTAAGGAACCCCAACGGGAGCTGGCCTCAGGACTCGAACCCGGAACCTGCTGTTTACAAGACAGCCGCGAGTCGTCCATGACGTGCTAGCCCGTGCTGTCCTCGCAGCTCACGTCGGGTGGGCCGTCCAGCCAATGCGCTCCTGTCGGGCCGAGTAGCGCCCGGTGGAATGACAAACGGAATGACATGGCCCCGCCGCTCCACCCGGCTTGATCAAGTGCCTTCCGACACAAAATCGGATGCCAAGGCAAGCAGCATCGGGCTGATCACTCCTGATCGCGGCTGGTGGACCAGGGCACGGTTTCCGTGTCGAGGTCCCAACCTCCCAGCCGAAGGCGTGACACGTACTCGCCCTCGTAGCCAAGCAGCCGAACGACCGCCAGCTCCAGGTACCACGTCGCGAGCTGCCACGCTTCGAGGAGCTCACTGTGGTTCGGCCATTCCAGCTCCTCGATCCGCTTGGGCGGATGCACGAGGTTGTTGCGCACATCAAAGAGGACCTCAGGACCAGCGACATCCGGCTGACCGAGACGACCTCGGCGTGCCGCCAACGCGCCGAACTGGGTGGGCAGCTCAACGGGGATGCCGGCCCACTGCAGCAGCAACCGCACCCGGCCGCTGGCGGGCAGCCTGCCGAGCCCATCTCTGATCAGCCACTGCTGGCGCTGGAGGACCGCCCAGCCGAGCAGCTCAAGGCCCGAGCAGGCGACGGGAATCCGGACGTCGAGCACCTCCGGACCATTGGCGGCCAACAGGTGACGGCCTGCGCGGTCGACGACCTGTTGGAGTGCCGGGTCATCGGCCAGCAACGACGAGCCGGTGGCAAGGACGGGCAGCGCTTGGTTGACCTGATCCCTGGGACACCACCGCCAGGCCGCCTGCTCAGGACGGAAGCGGGGAGCGCCCCAGTCGGCCCACACCACCCCTCCGGCGGCGTCCACCCCAACCACCGGTCCGACGCCGATCTCTTGGCCGGCGATGAGGCTCAAGAGCAGGAACACCTGACTACAGAGCCGCTCCGTGGCGTCCAGACCAAGCGGAAGGTCGTGCGGGATCGCCTCAACCACAAAGGAGAAGTCGTCCACCGCCTTTGGCCCGCCCGCCTCAGCAAGGCGCAGATCCCAACCTGACAAGCTCCAGCACAATTGCGGCTGTGCCTGTTCACCGCTGCCAGTCTCGCGCGAAGGCAGTGGCCAGCGGCTCAGCGGACCGCTCACGTGTAGGAGTAGCCGCTCTGCCAGCCGCAGTTCGCCCGTCGTCATCCGGGTGATCGGGATGGGGACGTCAGCCCAGGGGGCCACGCCTTCGGGTCGAGCCGTTGGCACCTGGTCAGTAGGCGGATCTAGCGCGGCGCCCGCTGGCAGCACCACCGTCATGCGCTGGCTGTCCCAGGCATGCATGAGCAGCCAGGGGTCGCTGCCGGCAACATGGGCAGAGAACTCGGGGCGCGGGCTAAGCCGAAGCTCAAGGTTGCCAGGCACGACGTGCTCGTCAGCGCCTATGACCAGCTGTAGGTCACCGGCGTAGACGACGATGGTGCCATCGTCAGATGGGCGATAGACGGGGTCGATGTCCCGGCTCTCGTCACTTCCCGACTGCACAACCTCGGGCATACGGGAAGCATGCCATGGATGGTGGTCTGGACTGCTGAGTGCAGCACCAGGTCCGTAGCCTGGTGCTCTACGTCGATCTGGTCGGCTCCAGACGGATCTGGCCTGCTCACGTTGGACGGCTCGTCGATCCAGATGGGTCTAGACGGCTTCTGTCGGATCGTCTGGATGATCAAACGGATGATCAAGTGCCGTCCGCAGAGAGTCGGAGGCAAGGCAAGGAACAGAGTCGCGCGCTCACGACGTGCGCTGAGGTCGCTACTGTGAGCGCATAGATACGGGACGTGCTGACCGCGCTCCAGACGCTTGCTCGGGACGCGGACCTGCTCGCCTTCGAGGCCGGCTATGAGAACTACTGCGAGCGCGAGGTCGACGATTATCTGGGGCCGGAGACAAGACCTTCAGCACGTACGGCACGAGTGCCTGACGGGCCGGGTCCTGCCTGGTGGACGTGGTTATCTTCCGCGCTCCAGCACGCGGATCCCAGGGGCCCTGCTCGTGCAGCGGGTACTGCTGCTGGACTCGCGGCGGGGAGTTCTGGACCGTGCTGGGCGCCGACCCGCCCGACGAGATAGAGGCCCCGGGTTGGGAGCTGCGCGCCCGCACGACATCAGGGCTTCCTGGCCACCACCAGTAGGTACTCCGCGTCGATCGCCACGGTCCCGTCGGTGGCCCGGTTGAACTGGTCGGCCAGCTGATCGAGTTGCGTCGTCAGCGCGTCGTAGCGCTCCGGCGGCAGGATATTCCGCAGGGCGATGAGCGGGCCGTTGTAGCGCTCCTGGAACTCCCGGGCGGCCTGCTTGGAATCGAACCGTATCGGCGCCATCCGGGGCTGGAGCTCGACCGATACCGCCAGTTCCGCAAGGCGCCCTCGCACGACCTCAGGCTCACCCCAAGCAAGCGGCGAGGGGATCGCCCCAGGCCGCGCTGGTGCATAGCCGGCGGAGATGTCGATCAGGCGCCCGAAGAAGCCCGGTGGGGTCCAGTTCGCCATTCCCACCACGCCGCCCGAGCTGACCACCCGGAACAGCTCCGCGGCTGCGACCTGCGGGCGGGGGGCGAACATGGCCCCGAAGGTCGAGGCCGCGACCTCGAACCGGCCATCGTCGAAGGGCAGGTCCTCGGCGTCGGCCTCCACCCACTCGATGTCCAGGCCCTCGGCCGCCGACCGCTCCCGACCCAACTCGACCATCCGGGGCGTCAGGTCCGAGGCCACCACCCGGGCGCCCCGCCGGGCCGCAGCCACCGCCACGTTCCCGGTGCCGGCCGCCACGTCCAGCACCTCCATCCCCGGCCCGACCCCGCAGGCCTCCACCAGCGCCACGGCGACCGGCTCCGCCTGCCGGGCCACCTCCCGGTAGTCCCCTAGCGACCACATGAGCTTCTGGATGTCCTTCACGGGTTGGACATCAGTCACGGCATCCCCCTTGCACCTGGACCAGTTCGGCGCATTCTCCGCCAGAGGCACTGCGCGGCGCATCCAGTACCAGCAGGAAGCCCGGGTCGGGATAGGCCGGGTGCGACCGAGACGGCTGGAGTCCCTTCAGTCGCCGGTGCCCACCGCCTCCGGATCCCGGTTGGTCACTCCGGTGGTTCAGCCCCTTTGAAGACGCCGTCCATGACGCAACAGCGCTGCTCACAGGGCCACTGGACGGTTCGGCCCTAAGATAACGACGAGCTCGAGTGACAGAGCGGCCGGGTGTACCTGCACTGGGCGCCCGCCGGGACGATAGCGAGACCCTCCGCAACACCGGGGGGCCGGCAACCACGTCATCGACCCGGACGCGCCGTCGGCGGCCAGGGTGGTCTGCGACCACTACGGTGGGCCCGACCGGTTCCGAGCATCTCCCCGGAGCCGATGCGGGCCGTGGACCAGGCCGACTCGGCCCGGTACTCCCTCGAGGAGGTGCTGCATCCCACCGGCTGGGTCCTGCTCAACTTCCTGATGGACAGCCGCACCGGGCTGGGCCGCTTCCGCGACTTCCGGATCTCCAACTACCAGCTCATGATGCAGCTGATCGACGCCTGCCAGGACCACGACAACGACGAGGTCCTCCAGCTGCCGGACGTGGCGGAGCGTGTCGACCTCTACCACCAGCAGGCCGAGGTGTTCGTGGCCCAGCTGCGGCGCTGTACGACCGTTCGCGGGCACGTCGCCGTCGTCGACCTGCGTGCCGAGGCCGTCATCCACGCCGGGAACCGTTTCATGGTCTACGCGCTGTATCCGGAGTCCCTGGTGTCGGTGCACGTGCTGTGGGGCAGGCAGCGGCAGAACACGGTCCTGGCGGTGGGCAGGTCGATCCTGGACCGGAGCTCGAACGCCGACATCGGCGCGCTCATGCTGGCCTACGGCGGGGGCGGGCACGCCACCGCCGGCACCTGCCAGATCCCCCACGACGAGGCCGACCGGTCGTCGACAAGCTCGTCGGCCACCTGAACGCCACCAGCAAGGCCACCGTCTAGCGGTAGGGCCGCGGTCGGTCCGCACGATGCCGTATGGGCGGTCCGCATTGTGCTGCTCCCGATTAGGTCGGATGCGGGCCGCAGTATTAGACTCCGCCGCGCTATGGGGCTTTCCTGCCTTCTAGGTCAAGCGGGTGGAGGGGGGCGAATGTCGACGTGGAGTGTGATGTCGTCGAGCCCCGATGGCGATGCCGTCCGCATGGCTCGTCGCCCGGTGACCGGTCCCCGTACCCAGCTGCGGCAGCACCGCGCCGACTGCCGATGGAGGGCTCATGCGACCTGTCCGTCTCGGTGTCCTGATCGCCTCGACCCTGCTTGCCGTCCTGTTCCTGGCTCCCGGCGCCGTGCTGGCCCAGGCCCAGGCGCCAGTGAGCTTCTCCGCCCCGACCAGCTTCGCTGCCGGCAACAGCCCCGTCTCGGTCGCGACCGGTGACTTCAACGCCGACAACGACCCCGACCTGGCAGTCGCCAACCGGTTCTCCAGCGACGTCTCGGTGCTGCTCGGCGGCGCCGCCGGCGGCTTCACCGGCCCGACCAGCTTCCCCACCGGCTTCTTCTCCAACTCGGTGGCGGTCGGGAACTTCAACGCCAACGCCGACCAGGACCCCGACCTAGCGGTCGCCAACGCCTTCGACGGCACGGTTTCGGTACTGCTCGGCGGCCCCGGCGGCGGCTTCACCGGCCCGACCGACTTCGCCGCCGGCTCCCCCTACGTGGTCGCGGTGGGCGACTTCAACGGGGATGGGGATCCCGACCTGGTGGTCGCCGACCACGTCGCCGGCGACCTCTCGGTGCTGGTCGGGGGCCCGGGCGGCAGCTTCAGCGGTCCGACCACCGTCGCCACCGGCACCGGCACCGCCGCCGTGGCGGTGGGGGAGTTCAACCAGGACGGCGATCCCGACCTGGCCGTCGGTGACTACGACACCGGTCGGGTGCTCGTACTGCTGGGCAGCTCCGGGGCCACCTTCGGTGGCCCGACCACGGTTGGCAACGGCGCCGACCCCATCTCGGTGGCGGTGGGCGAGTTCAACCAGGACGGCGATCCCGACCTGGCCGTCGCCGAAGAGTCCGGCCGGGTCCTGGTGCTGCTGGGCGGCTCCGGCGGCGGCTTCGCCGGCCCGACCGCCGTCCTGTCCGGATCCCAGGCCCAGGGTGTGCTGTCCTCGGTGGCGGTGGGGGACTTCAACCGCGACGGGGATCCCGACCTGGTCGTCGCCCACCGCTCCGGGAACCGGGTCAGGGTGCTGCTCGGCGGCCCCGGTGGCAGCTTCGGCAGCCCGAACAACTTCCCCACCGGCACCCTCCCGGCCTCGGTCGCGGTGGCCGACTTCAACGCCGACGGCAAACCCGATCTGACCACCGCCCACCCCACCACCAACAACGTGTCGGTGCTGTTGAACACCACCGTCACCAACCGGGCCCCGGCGGCGGCCCCGGATGCCTACAGCACCGCCGAGGACACCACCTTGACCGTGGCCGCCCCCGGGGTGCTGGCCAACGACACCGATCCCGACGGCGACAGCCTGAGCGCCGTGGTGGTCTCGGGGCCGGCCCATGGCAGCCTTAACTTGAACGCCGACGGAGGGTTCACCTACACCCCCGCCGCCAACTTCAACGGCATCGACACCTTCACCTACCAGGCCAGCGACGGCAGCGCTCAATCCAACCCCGCGACCGTCACGATTACCGTCACCCCCATCAACGACGCCCCGGTCGCGACGGACGACGCCTACAGCACCGCCGAGGAAACCCCCCTGATCGTGCCCGCGCCCGGCGTGCTCGGCAACGACACCGACCTTGACAGCAGCACGCTCACCGCCGCCCTCGTCACCGGGCCGGGCCACGGCACCCTCACCCTGAACGCCAACGGCTCGTTCACCTACACCCCGGCCGCCAACTTCAACAGCACCGACACCTTCACCTACCGCGCCAGCGACGGCACCGCTCAGTCCAGTCCCGCCACCGTGACGATCACCGTCACCGCCAGCAGCGACGCCCCAGTCGCCGCCGACGACGCCTATACCACCGCCGAGGACACCCCCCTGACCGTGCCCGCGCCCGGCGTGCTCGGCAACGACACCGACCCGGACGGCGACCAGCTGAGCGCCTGGGTGGTGTCCGGCACCAGCCACGGCACCCTCACCCTGAACGCCAACGGCTCGTTCACCTATACCCCTGCCGCCGACTTCAACGGCACCGACACCTTCACCTACCGCGCCAGCGACGGCACCCTCGACTCGAACCTGGCCACGGTGACGATCACCGTCACCGCCATCAACGACGCTCCCACCGCGGCCGCTGATGCCGACAGCACGGCCGAGGACACGGCGTTGACGGTCGCGGCCCCCGGGCTGCTCAGCAACGACACCGACCCCGACAGCAGCACGCTGACCGCCGCCGTCGTCACCGGCCCGGGCCACGGCACCCTCACCCTGAACGCCGACGGCTCGTTCACCTACACCCCTGCCGCCAACTTCAACGGCACCGACACCTTCACCTACCGCGCCAGCGACGGCAGCGCTCAATCCAACCCGGCGACTGTGACGATCACCGTCACCCCGGTCAGCGACCCACCGGCCGCGACGGATGACGCCTACAGCACCGCCGAGGACACCCCGCTCACCGTCGCCGCGCCCGGCGTGCTCGGCAACGACACCGACCCCGACAGCAGCACGCTCACCGCCGCCCTCGTCACCGGGCCGGGCCACGGCACCCTCACCTTGAACGCCGACGGCTCGTTCACCTACACCCCGGCCGCCAACTTCAACAGCACCGACACCTTCACCTACCGCGCCAGCGACGGCAGCCTCACCTCCGACCCGGCAACCGTCACGATCACCGTCACCCCCGTCAACGACGCCCCCACGTTGGCGGTGGCGCCCGGCGGGACGTGCGGCAGCAACGACCGCTCGGGGACGATTAACCTGACCGTGGGCGACGTCGATGGCGAGACGCTGACGCTCAGCGCCGCCTCCTCCAATCCCGCGCTGGTGCCCAACGGCAACGTCGTCTTCGGTGGCAGCGGCACCACCCGCACCATGACCGCGACCACGGTGGCCGGCCGCACCGGCACCGCGACCCTGACCGTCACCGTCAGCGACGGTCAGGCCACCAACTCGATCCAGGTCACGGTCCGAGCCGGCGCCAACGGCGGCGAGACGCTCACCGGCGGCGCGGGCACCGACCTGATCTTCGGTCAGGGTGGCAACGACACGCTCAACGGCCAGGACGGCGACGACCTGCTGTGCGGTGGCGCCGGGAACGACACGCTGTCCGGTGGCGACGGCAACGACACCCTGGGCGGTGGCGACGGCAACGACATCCTGTCCGGCGGCGCTGGGGACGACGGTATAAGCGGTGGTGCCGGCAACGACGTGCTCACCGGCGGGCCCGGTGCTGACCGCTTCAGCGGGGGTGCCGGCAATGACGTCGCGGTCGACTTCTCCGCCGCCCAGGGTGACACCACCGACCGGACGATCCCCTAGGCAGCGAAGTTGGTTTTCTCTAATTGCGCGCGAATGCGCGCCCGGCCCGCAGGGCCGGCTAAATCGTCCGTCTTCCACTATTCCGCCCGGAGTGGGCCGACGAAGGAGGCCCATCGACGGGCGATCTATCGATGGGGCGGACTCCTACGTAGCGAAGCGGGGCGGGGTCACGCGCGGGTTTTGCCCGTGACCCCGCCCCGCAAGCGTCTGACCAGCCGAAAGGATCCGAGGCCGGTAGCCCCTGCCCCCTCACCCCCTGAGGGACCCATCAAGAGGTTGAGGCTCCGGCAGTAGGTCAGGCCGTGAAGCTACCGGGGGCACAGGGATGTGCTCTCCATCGAGCTGTCACGGCCGCGGATCGACCTGCGAAGCAACTACTTGGGTAACTATTCAGGTGCCAGTGGCTCGAGGACGAGTGGGGGGCGGCGCAGCTCGCCGGTGACAAAGCGGCCGGCCGGCTGGTCGAGCTGGACGATGACGTTGTGCCCGGCCCACCCGCTCACCGTGCCGGCCCGGCCGTGCAGGTAGTTGGGTTTGGCGCTGTGGTTGATCCGGACCCGGTCGCCGACCCGCAGGCTGGCCAGGGTCCTCATCGACCGGGCGGTGGCCAGCAGCCGGACCCGCTGGTTGATGACCGCGCCGAGCACCGCCAGCTCGCTGTCCAGCTCCCCGCGGGCGATCGCCTCGACCACGGCCTGGACCAGGTCGGCCGGGGCGGCCGGGGCGCGGGCAGGCGGGGGCTGCTGCGGGCGGCGGGCGCGGCGGGACATGACCAGCCGAGTCTATGCAGGTCCAGGGCAGGACGGCGCTGGCAGCCAGGGGTGTCCCTGGAACAGCTGCCCGAGCACGGCCAGCGGGTTCATGCCCTGCTTGCGTGCGGTGGCGAGGTAGCTACGCAGGGCAAGGAACGCCTCGGCGCCGGCCAGGGTGCGCCAGCACCCGGAGATCTTCTGCTGCAACTTCACCATGCGCAGGTCGCGTTCGGCCTGGTTGTTATCGAACGGCACACGGCCGTCGTCCAGTAGCCGCAGCACCTCGCAACGGTGGGCGTCCAGCCGGGCCAGCAGCCTGGCGGCGGGCGAACGGCGAGCGCGTCCTCGCCGCCGGCCGGTGGCCGGTGATGGCGGATTGGCCGCCTGCCCGTCGGCGAGCAGCCGCTCATAGCGGGCGTACAGCCGGTCCCTGGTGGCGGCGTCGACCCGACAGGCACCGGCCGCGCGGGCCCGGTCGGACATCAGTTTGGCGTCGACCAGCAGCTCAGCCATCCCGGCCGCCCAGCCCTGGGCTGGCTCGTCGGTGATCGCCTCCAGCTCGCGGAGCAGGTGTGCGCCGCACAGCGCGTGCGTGACGTCGTAACGCCAGTACGGCGCCCAGCCGTCGTGCACTGCCACCCCGCTGAAGCTGGGCAGCACCCCGACCTGATCCATCGCCACCTTGCCCCGCTTGGCATGCACACTGAGCAGCGTGAGCAGGCCGGTGGAGGCTGAGTGGACCCAGTGCAGCCGTCCCGCCACCCTGGCGCCGGTCTCGTCAAAGTGCGCCACCGGCGCGGCGGCGAGCTGAT
>Ga0210378_10000666_pt1 | contig 17787 bp, 18 predicted proteins | sample PLM1_60_b1redo_FD_155465 | JGI IMG/M metagenome (GOLD analysis project Ga0210378, IMG submission 155465) | Groundwater sediment microbial communities from an aquifer in East River, Colorado, USA - PLM1_60_b1 redo | ecosystem: Environmental > Terrestrial > Soil > Riparian zone | place: USA: East...
CGGCGACTACTTCGGCGACGCCGGCACCGACGTCGCGGACTACGCCAACTTCTCGACGGGCGTGCGGGTTCTCGCTGGACAACCAGCGCAACGATCGTCTCCTGCTGATCTGCGACGATTGGATCGGCTGCCTGGTCGAGGCCATCCACAATGTCCACTCCGGCGTGGAGAACGTCACCGGCTCCAAGCTGGGTGACCAGATCATCGGCAGCGAGGCCAAGAACGGGCTCGACGGCGGTCCGGGCAACGACCGGATCGAGGGCAAGGGCGGCGACGACTACCTCGACGCTGAGGGCGGCGAGAGCCAGCGGCTGTACGGCGGTGACGGCAACGACACGTGCGTCGGCTACAACGTCATCACCGAAGACAGCTGCGAGCACTGATCCGCGCTGTGACCGGGCCGGCCGCGCTACGGCGTGAGCACCACTGCGGCCCCGGTCACGGCGATGCCGGTGTCCGGACCAGGATCGATGCGCACGGTCAGGAGGCTGGGCCGGCCCTGGTCCTCGCCCTGGCGCACGGTGACCGTCACCGGCGGCGTCACGAGCCCCAGCTCACGGAGGTAGCCGCCGAGCGCCGCGGCGGCTGCGCCGGTGGCCGGATCCTCGACGACGCCGCCGGGCGGGAACGGGTTACGCGCGTGGAAGGTGTCGGGGGACTCGCGCCACACCAGGTCGATCGTCGTCCAGTCGTGCCGCGCCATCAGCGCGCTCAGCGCGTCGAAGTCGTAGTCCAGGTCGGCGAGGCGGGCGCGGCTGCCAGCCGCGACGATCGGATGCCAGGCGCCGGCGAACGCCATCCGCGGCGGTAGTGCGGGATCGAGGTCGTCCGGGCTCCAGCGCAGCGCCGACAGCAGTGCGTCGAGGTCGGCGATCGGGGCGGTGCGCGGGGCGACGCTGGTCAGGGTCGCGGTGGTCGTGCCGTCCGGCGCGACGGCCGTGGTGACGTCGATGCGGCCGGCCCGGGTCTCGTACCGGAGAGCGCTGGCGCCGTGCCGCTCGGCGTACGCGGCGGCGGACGCGATCGTCGCGTGGCCGCAGAACGGCACCTCAGCCAGGGGGCTGAAGTAGCGCACGTCGAACGTTCCATCGCCGGACGGGGTGAGGAACGCGGTCTCCGAGTAGCCGACCTCGGCGGCGACGCGCAGCATCTCGGCGTCGTCGACCCCGGTGGCGTCGAGGACGACACCCGCTGGGTTGCCGCCGGCCGGATCGGTGCTGAACGCGGTGTACCGCAGGATCTCCATGCCACGACGGTAGTGCGGCAGCGCGACACTCAAGATCCCGGCTCATGCCCCTCGCAAGATCGCCCTGTCAGCTTGTGGAGATGCGCCGATGTTGAGCGATCTTGAGCTTGAGCGTCCGGCGGTGGTCACGTTGGCATGGCTGGAGGAGGTCCGCCAGCGGATTGGCCTGGGTATGCCTGCCAGCGAGATCGCCCGGCGCCTTCGGATGCTGGGTTGGCTCCTGCCGCTGCGGGCCCGGGGCGCCTGGGAGTTCGCACCGGCCGACCGCGCGGGCCCGATGTCAGGTGGGGACCCGTTCATCGAGCTGCGGGCGGTCCTGGCGGTACGACCCGACATCCAGGTCGGAGTCGGGTACGAGTCGGCGGCCTTCGTGCAGAGCCTCGCCTCCCGCCAACCTGCCCGCGAAGTGATCGTGTGCGACGAAGGCACGCCGGTGATCCGGTCCCTGCAGCATTTCCGCCGCGTCGACCTGACGCTGCCGGTCGAGGCCTATAGCGAGCGCGAGGGGCTGCGCGTGCAGAGCGGCACTGGTCTTGTGGCGGCACTGGCTATTCGCCCCGACGGATTCGGGGACTGGCCGGGGCTGTCGGGGTGGCTGCCCACGGCGGCGCAGCATGCCGACCCCGAGGTGCTCAAACGGAGCCTCGTCGGCCGCTCGGCACCCGCGTGGGCTCGGGCCGCGTACCTGCTCCGTGCTGGCGGCAACCCGGCCGCTGCGAAGCCGCTACTGGACCGCTGCCCGCCGGGGCGTGGTCCCTACTACCGTGGCCCCCGCCGACGCGGCGGGCACTACGACCGCACTACCGGAGTTGTCGATACCGTGGTCGTTCGCTACGCCGAGGCTGGACAGGGAATCTGATGGCGCTGACCCGTGGGCACCTGCTCCGGCACTTCCAGGGCAAGACCGGCGGCTTCTATCCCGCGATGCTCGACGTCGCCCAAGACCAGGTGCTCCACCACCTGCACCGTGAAGGACTGTTCGAGCTCGGCCTGGTCTTCAAGGGCGGTACCAGCCTGCGGAAGATGCGCTCCGGCGCGGCCGGCCGATTCTCTACCGACCTGGACTTCTGCGCCGCGGCCGAAGGACTCGCTCCCCTGGTCATGGACACGATTGACCGCGTCACCGTGCCGCCGTTCACTGCTGGAGGACACCGCCGACGGGATCGAGCAGATCTCCCGATCCTGCGGCTATCACACGCCTGAGGCCATGCGCCGCGCGTTCCAGCGCACGCTCGGCGTCTCGCCGGCCGAGTACCGCCGCCGGTTCTGACCCACACCGAAGGAGATGCCATGCAGATCGCCGCCCTGCTCTTCGAGCGGGTGACCGCCCTCGACGCGATCGGTCCGTACGAGATCCTCAGCCGGCTGCCCGGCGCCGAACTGACCTTCGTCGGCGAGCGCACCGGCGAGGTCCGCAGCGACAACGGCCGGCTCGGCCTGTCCGTCGACGCCACTCTCGCCGACGTGCCGAGCCCCGACCTCGTTGTGGTGCCGGGCGGACCCGGGGCGCGCGCCCACCTGGAGGACGGTCCGGTCCACGCCTGGCTGCGCGCCGCCGACGCGGCGAGCACGTGGACGACTTCGGTGTGCACCGGTTCGCTGATCCTCGCGTCCGCGGGGCTGCTCGACGGCCGGCGGGCTACGTCGCACTGGCTCGCTCTCGACGAGCTGCGCACCTTCGGCGCGGAGCCGACGGGTGAGCGCGTGGTGTTCGACGGCAAGTACGCGACGGCGGCCGGGGTGTCGTCCGGCATCGATCTGGCGTTGACGCTCGCTGGACGGATCGCTGGCGACGAGGTGGCTCAGCGGATCCAGCTCCTCACCGAGTACGACCCGCAGCCGCCGTACGACGCGGGCTCTCCGGACAAGGCGCCCCGTGAGATCGTCGACGCGATGCGCGCCCGCCGTCGAGCGAGCTGACCAGGTTGGCGGTTGGATTGTGCCCTGGAGGGTCACAATCCAACCGCAACTCAGGCCGCGGCGGCCGGTAGGGCATCGGTGCGGAAGACGCCGTTCTTCACGACGGCGAGCAGGCGTTCCGGTTGCTGGAGGACGGTGATGTCGGCCAGCGGATCGCCGTCGACGACGAGCAGATCGGCCAGCTTGCCCTCGGTCACCGTGCCGAGCCGGTCGCCGGCCCTGGCCATCTCGGCGCCGTTGAGCGTGGCCCAGCGGATCACGTCCAGCGGGGCGATCCCGGCCTGCTCGACGTAGAACGCCAGCTCCGCGGCGTACCGCCCGTGCGGGAGGCCCACCGCGCCGTAGTCGTCGCCGACGACCATCCGCACGCCGGCCTCGTGTGCGCGCGCGATCACCGGCAGCGCCTCGTCCATGTCGGCCTTGAGCCGGTCGCTTGCGCCGGGCGCCAGGTCGTGGCCGCGCTCCTGCATCCACTGCCAGAACGCGTACGGGAAGAACTGGCTGGGGACGACGGTCGTGCCGGCGGCGAGCAGCCGTTCGATGCACTCGTCGTCCATGCCGTCGGCGTGGTCCACGACGTCGATGCCGAGCGACACGGCCATGAGGATCGCGTCGCGGTTGGCGATGTGCGCGCGGACCAGGGCGCCCCGCTCGTGGGCGGCCTCGATCGCGGCGCCGAACTCGGCGCGGCTCAACTCGGTGCGTTCCTTAGGCCCGATCGTGCCGTGGCCGCCGGTCGCGAACATCTTGATGATCTGGGCGCCGCGCTTGATCTCCTCGCGAACCGCCTTGCGGAACTCGTCGGGGCTGTCGGCCAGCCGTAGGCCGCCGTCGGCGCCGATCTCCCACCACCACGGCCGCGAGAGATCGTTCGTGTGGCCGGTCGTGCTGACGTCGCGGCTGCCAGCGGTGAGGCGCGGGCCGGCGATCAGCCCTTGGGCAATCGCCGTCTTCATCGACGCGTCGATGTCGAAGGACGCTCCGGCGCTGATCACGCTGGTGACGCCGGAGCGCAGGGCAGTCTCCAGGTTCCGGACGGCGCGTACAGCCAGCAGCGCCGGCGGCTCCTCCATGCCGAACGGCGCCCGTTGTGAGCCGAGTTCGTGGTACGTCGAGTGGAAGTGGCAGCTGAACAGGCCCGGCATGAGCGTCGCGCCGGCCAGGTCGATCACGCGGTCGGCGTGGACCTCGATGGCGCCGTCCGGAGCGACCGTGGTGATCGACTTGCCACTGATCACCACGGTCGTGCCCGGTTGCGCCGGGTGCTCGCCGTCGACGAGGTTGGCACCGGTGAACGCCACTGTGGCCATGTCGCCCCTTCCGCCGATAGAACCAAGCGAGCGCTTGCCCGACTTGTCCACGACGATACGGCGGCCACCCGGTGGAGCGACAGACCTACGTGCGTTCGATGATTACCACCGGGATGTCCCGGTCGGTCTTGGCCTGGTAGTCGTTGTAGGCCGGCCAGATCTCGGCCATCGTGGGCCAGAGCCGCGCCTTCTCTTCGGGGCTGGCAGTGCGTGCGCGGCCGGTGATGACGTCCGGCCCTACCTGGAGCTGGACTTCGGGGTTCTCGACCAGGTTCAGGTACCAGAGCGGATGCTTCGGTGCGCCGCCGAGCGATGCGACGAGCAGGTAGCGGTCACCGTCCTGGCCGTAGATCAGCGCCGTGCGACGCAACTTTCCCGACTTCCGCCCGCGCGTGGTCAGCAGCGCCGTCTGCACGCCGCGCCAATGGTGACCCTTCTCGCCGCCGGTCTCGACGTACTGCTGGATGTGTTTGGCGACCCATCCCGTCGGGCTGTCCAGGACCTCTTCAGGCTGTGCCATGGGGCCTCCCCGCGCGCGAGCTCGTAATGCACAGTTCTATCGCACGCAGACCCGGCCATGACAGTGCGGAAACAGGGTTTGCCGTAAATGCCCGGCACGCCCGAGTTTGGCCAAGTGGCGGTTCCGGATGAACCGCGCGGTCGGGGATGCTGCCGGAGAAATGCTCGCCGCGACCGAAACCCCCCGGAGGGTCTAGACACGCGTGTGCCCCCGCCGATCGCTCGGCAGGGGCACACGGCCGGGACGGCCCGCCGGTCTTTAGCCGATCCGCTCGATCAGAGCGCGGCGGATGAGCTGGTTGTTCGGGAACGCACGCAGCGGGTTGAAAGAACCCTCGTTGAGCAGGGCGCAGCTACCGGAGGACCCGACCACCTCTGTCTCGACCGACGCGTTGTTGTCGAGGTTGGTCACCCGCAGGCGGGTGCCGACCGGGAACTGGTTGCTGAGCGCGCCCTCGCCACCCGAACCGGTGGTCGTGACGGTCGAGCCGTTGCAGACCTGCTCGCCACTGCCGGCGTTGTTGTCGTTCCCGGCGTCGGCCTCGTCCGCCTCATCGGCTTCGTCGGCCTCGTCAGCGGGCGCCTCGTTCGCGGGAGCCTCTTCCTCGGCGTCGTCGGCCGGAGCCTCGGCATCGCCGTTGCAGCCGGCGGCCTGGCGGCGCTGCTGGATGAGGTCGATCACGGCCTGGCGGTTGGCGATCCGGGCTGCGGAGTTCGCGTCCGGGTTCGCCTGCTGGCCGGCGATGAAGTTCTGGTTGTTCTTCAGCGCGGTGTCCAGCCCGGTGCAGCTCTCGCCGCTGCCGGCGTTGTTGCCCGCGTTGTTTCCGGCGTTGTTTCCGGCGTTGTTGTTGCCGGCCGGCTCCTGGGCGGAGATGTCGGCGTCACACCCGGCCGCGTCACGACGCTGCTGGATCAGGTCCACGACGGCCTGGCGGTTGGCGATCCGGGCCGCCGACTGGGCGTCGGGGTTCGCCTGCTGGCCAGCGATGAAGTTGAGGTTGTTCTGCAGAGCCTTGTCCAGGCCGTCGCACGATTCCGCGGCGTTGCTCACGCCTGTGGCAATGGCGATGCCGCCACCGACCATGACGACAACCCCCACCAACGTCGCGATCTTCCGGGTACGGCTAATACTGCTCATTCGGGGCATACATCGCTCCTCTTCATTCCGCTCCCCCAACCTGGACACACGGCTCACTACTCGACCCATGCGACAAGCGGTACGAGGTTTAGAGCAGCCCGGTTCAACGCCGGCCCCGGCGAGCGGAGTTAGATAGCCCTCGTGCATACCGATCCTCCGCCGCGGCGCACCGTCGCTGTCGCGACGGTCCCGAGCCACAGCCACAGCCACAGCCACGACGCGCCGGCGGCCTCACGCCGCACCCGCCACGTCGTAATGGCCATCCTGATCCCGGCGATGGTCGCCACGTTCGTGGCGCTCATCGTGCTGTGGCCCGGATCGGTGCCTAAGCAGCAGACCGGAGGTGACCAGGAACGCTCGTTCGGCGAGGTGACCCGGATCGTCGAGGAGCCGTGCGCGGAGAACGATCCGGCGTTGGCGGACACGCCGGCCGCGAAGCGCCGGTGCGGAACGGCGAACGTGAAGATCGACGAGGGCACCGGCAGCGGCCAGACCGTCACGGTTGAACTGCCGCTCGGGTCCGGCGCGCCGGTCCTGGCGGTCGGCGACGACGTCGTGCTGATCCATCTGACGGATGTGCCCGCGGGCGAGCCGGAGTTCACCGTCACCGACCACCAGCGGGGCAAGCCGCTAGTGTGGCTGCTGGCCCTCGCGGCGGCGGTCATCATCGCGTTCGGGCGGTGGCGTGGCCTGACCGCGATCGCCGGCCTCGCGGTGAGCTTCGCCGTGCTGCTGGTGTTCGTGATCCCCGGGATCCTCACTGGCGGTTCGCCGCTGCTCGTGGCGGTGGTCGGCTCCTCGGCGATCATGTTCGCGGTGCTGTACCTCACGCACGGCGTCAATGTGCACACGTCAGTGGCGATCCTCGGCACGCTCGCGAGCCTCGTGCTCACCGGACTGCTCGGCGCCGCGTTCACCGCGTTCACGCAGCTCACTGGCATCGGTGACGAGCAGAGCGCGTTCCTCGCGGTCTTCCAGTCCAACGTCGACATGCGTGGCCTGCTGCTGGCGGGCATCATCATCGGGTCGCTCGGCGTGCTCGACGATGTCACGGTCACCCAGGCCATGACCGTCGCCGAGATGGCCCAGTCCCCGCTCTCGCGGCTCCAGCTCTACCGCTCCGCGACCAGGATCGGCCGCGCGCACGTCGCCTCCGCCGTGAACACGATCGTCCTCGCGTACGCCGGCGCGTCCCTGCCGTTGCTGTTGCTGATCAGCGCCGGCAACCAGCCGATCGGCGAGCTGCTCACCAGCCAGTTCCTGGCGCAGGAGATCGTGCGCTCGGCGGTGGGCACGATCGGCCTGGTCGCCTCGGTGCCGATCACGACGGCGCTGGCCGTCCTCGTCGCCGACCGGAAGGGCAGCGGCTAGGACGCGGCCGGGAAGAAGGCCACCTCGCCGGCGACGGTGAGGGTGACGCCCGTGTCCTCTCGCGGTCCGTCGCCGCCCTGGAACCGGGCCAACACCTCGGTCGGCGCGCCGCGCGCGTCCTCGACGGTGAGGCGGACCATCGCGTCGTGGCCGTAGAAGACGCTGCCGGTGACCCGCGCCGGGACGCCGCCCGCCGAGGCGCCGATGACGATCTGCTCCGGGCGGATCACCACTGTGCCCGCCCCTTCGCCCGTCCGGACCGGAAGCCGGCCGAGCGCGCACTCGGCGAACCCGTCGCGTGCCGTGGCGCCGAGGACCACGGCGTCCCCGACGAACGTGGCGACGCCGACGTCGCGCGGAGCGCTGTAGACGTCGGCTGGTATCGCCGACTGCACGACGCGTCCGTCGCGCACGACCGCGACCAGATCGGCCATCGACAGGGCCTCCTGCTGATCGTGGGTGACGATCACGGCGGTGGCGCTGGCGATGTGCAGCGCGGTACGGACGTCCTCGCGGATGGTCGCGCGAAGCCCCGTGTCGAGAGCGCTGAACGGCTCGTCGAGCAGGACCAGCGCGGGTCTGGGTGCCAACGCGCGCGCCACCGCCACCCGCTGCTGCTGGCCGCCGGAGAGTTCGTGTGGCATCCGGTCGCCGTACCCGGCCAGACCGACCAGCTCCAGCATCTCGGCGACCCGGGCCCGGCGCTGGGCGCCGCGTGGCAGGCCGAAGCCCACGTTGCCGGCCACGGAGAGGTGCGGGAAAAGGGCGCCCTCCTGCGGCACCACGCCGATGCGGCGCCGCTCGGGCGGCAGGTGGATGCCGGGACCGGCCACGGTGCGGCCGCCGATCGTGACCGAGCCGGCGTCGGCGACCTCGAATCCGGCAACGATCCGCAGCAGCGTCGTCTTGCCGCAGCCGGACGGTCCGAGCACGGCGACCAGCGCGCCCTGCGGCACAGTCAGGTCGAGGCCGCGCAGCACGGGCGTCGCGCCGAAGCTCTTCACCAGCCCGGTGACGACCAGCTCGCTCATGACCCCATCCTCCGGGTACGCCTGCCGAGCAGGGCCGTGGGGAGCGCGGCGAGTACCACCAGCGCGGCGGCGTACGGCGCGGCGGCCCCGTACGCGCCCACCTCGGTCTGGCTCCACAGCTCGGTGGCGAGTGTCTCCATGCCGGTGGGGCGCAACAGCAGCGTCGCCGGTAGCTCCTTCATGCACGTCAGCACCGTCAGCGCGGCGCCCGCGGCGATACCGGGACCGGCCAGCGGAAGCGTCACCGTCCGGAGCGTTCCGGCGGGGCTGCGCCCGAGCGAGCGGGCCAGCTCCTCCAGCACTGGCGGCGACTGCGCCACGGACGCCCGTACCGCGCCGACCGCCGCCGGCAGGAACAGCACGGCGTACGCGAGCACCAGCACCGGCGTGCGCTGGTAGAGCGGGTAGGCGTACCGGACCGACAGGAACACGAGCGCCAGCGCGACGACGATTCCCGGCAGCGCGTGGCCGGCGTAGGACGCCTGCTCCAGCAGCCGGGGCAGCCGCCCGCGGTACCGGGCCGCCAGCACGCCGACCGGGATCGCGAGCACGGTGGTGAGCAGCGCCCCGAGCGCGGAGACGGTGAGCGTGCTGACCGCGGCGGTGCCGAGTTCGGCGAGGTCGATACCGGCGGACGCGCCGTTGGCCAGCCAGTACGCGAGCGACCCGAACGGGACTCCCAGGGCCAGCCCTGCGACGGCCGCGCAGTAGGCCAGCGCCGGTACGGCCCACCAGCCCGGCGCCACGCGGGTTTTCCGCCGGGCGCTGCCGCCGCCGAGCCGGGCATAGGAGGCGCGCCCGCGGAAGCGACTCTCAGCCCACACGATCAGCACGGTCAGCGCGACGAGCACGCAGCTGAGGATCGCGGCCGGCGTGCGGTCGAAGCTGGACCGGTACGACGTGTAGATGACCCGGGTGAACACGTCGTACCGCAGCAGCGCGACCGCACCGAAGTCGGACAGCACATACAGCGCCACGAGCAGGCCGCCGGCGAGCGCCGCCGGCTGGCAGTGCCGCAGGGTGATCGCGGCGAACGTCCGCACCGGGCCGCGACCGAGCGCGCGGGACACCTCCTCCATTGCCGGGTCGACCCGTTCCAGTGCCGCCACGACGGGCAGGTAGACGTACGGGTAGCAGCAGAGGCTGAGCACCAGCGCCGAGCCGGTGAAGCCGCCGAAGCCGGGGAACACCGACAGCCAGGCGAACGCGGCCACATAGGACGGTACGGCCAGCGGCAACGCCAGCAACACGCTCCACACCCGCTGGCCGGGCAGCCGGACCCGGGTGACCAGGCAGGCGAGCGTGACGCCGAGCACCAGGCAGGCCACCGTGACCGTGCCCGCGAGCGCCAGGCTGCGCGCGACCAGCCGCAGCGTGCGCTCGCGTAGCAGCACGTCGATGACGGTGCCGAGGCCCCGTTCAGACGCGCGGACGCCGACGTATATCAGCGGTAGCAGCGCGACGGCCGCCGCCACTGCCGCCGGTATGACCAGGACCAGCGGCGGCCGCGCCTCCTTGAGTTTCGGTGTTTTGAGGGTCGCCGGAGGGGCGGAACCCTCAATAGTCCGAAAGTGAACAGGGTGGTCGGTCATGGCTGGCTCAGGTCAGCCCCGCGTCCTCGATCATCGTGAGCGTCTGCTCCAGCGTGTCGAGGTCGGAGAGGTCGATGTCCGGTGACTGCAGGCTGTCGAGCGGCGGCAGGTCCTTGGCGGTCGGCACGCCGGCCACCAGCGGGTACTCCTTGGTCTTGTCGGCGAAGTACTTCTGCCCCTGCTCCGACAGCAGGTACTCGACGAACTTCTGGGCCTCGTCGCCGTGGTCCGAACCGTCGAGCACGCCGACGCCGCCGACGTTCACCAGCGCGCCGGGGTCGCCGCCGGGCAGGAACTTGAGCCGCGCGGGCACCTTGTCGATGCCTTCCTCGGCGACCTGCTCGTACCAGTAGTAATGGTTGATCAGGCCGAGCGCGATCACGCCGTCCTCGGCCGCGTTGAGGATCGCGATGTTGTTGTCGTACGTCTCGACGTCGTTGGCCTTGATGTCCTTGAGCCACTTCCTGGCGGCGTCGTCGCCCTTGAGCACCCGGATCGCGGTGACGAACGACTCGAAGGAGGCGTTGCTCGGCGAGATGCCGACCTTCCCCTTCCACTTCGGATCGGTGAGCTCGAAGACGCTGTCCGGGACGTCAGCCTCGGGCACCTGCTTCGGGTCGTACACGATGACGCGGGCCCGCCCCGACGTGCCGACCCAGCGCCCGTCCTTCGCCCGGTACTTCGCCGGCACCCTGTCGAGCACCGGCTGGGGCAGGGTGGAGAGCCTGCCGGCTTTGGCGAGCGCGCCGAGTGCTCCGCCGTCCTGGGAGAAGTAGACGTCGGCCTTGGTCCGGTCGCCCTCTTCGAGGAGCTGCGCGGCGAGCTGGGCGGTGTTGCCGTAGCGCACCGAGGTCTTGATGCCGGTGTCCTTCTCGAATTGTTTGATCAGGTCACCGACCAGGTTCTCCTGGCGGCCGGAGTAGATGACGAGCTTGCTCTCGTCCACCTCGTTCTCGCCCCCACCGCAGGCGGGTAGCGCGCCGGCCAGGGCAGTGACCAGCAGGGCCGAGACGATACGGCGGGCGGTGAACATTGCGGGCGGTCCTCCTGTGGTTGCGTCAAACAGTGCGGCGCTGTGGCGGGCCGGTCCGACCCGCCGCAGCGCGGATCACTCCGAGCTCGACTCCGAGCCCGACTCCGAGTTGGAGCCCGAGTCCGAGCCGTCGTCGCCACCGCACGCGGTGACCGCGAACGTCATGGTGAGCGCGGCGAAGAGGGCGGCGATCGCGCCGGCGATCCGGCGGGGCTTACTCGTCATCGTGAGCTTCCCTTCTGAGCAGGGTGAAGTGGTGCATCGGTCGCCGGCGCGGACGCTGTCCCGGCCGGGGTTCGTGAGGCGCGCCAGCCGAGGTAGGCCAGCACGGTCAGGGCGGCGATCCAGGCGAGGTGCAGTGCCCAGTAGTCGCCGCGGTAGTTGGGGAGGACCGGCCGCAGCACCTGGTAGAGCGGCGCATCGACGGCCTCGAAGCCGGAGACCCAGGTGATCTCGCGGGCGTACCCGTCGACCAGGAGGCACGCGTACGTGACGACGCCGGCCGCGCCGAGGCCCAGCCCTGTGAGCCGTGCGCGGCGGCCGGCGGAGTCGAGCCACCAGAGGATGGCCAGCACCGCGAGCGGCAGCACGACCACGAGCTGGCGGCCCGGCCACCAGTGGCCGTTCATGGTGAGCGCGACGTACGTGGCGACCAGCCAGCCGGCGGCGAGCGGCGCGGCGAGCGTCAGCCCGCGCCTCGGCCGGCGCGCCGCGAGCGCCCCCAGCGCCGGGAGGAGGAGCAGCCAGGCCGGTTGCCACGCGACGATGCCGTAGCCCCGGTCGACCAGCAGGCCGACGAGCCGCACGCTCCGGCCGGCGTAGTGGGGATCGGCGCCGACGACGGCGAACTCGCCGGCTTCCTGGAAGTGGTCGCCGGTGGCGTACGCCGTCCAGCCACCCCACACGACCTGGTGGACGCCGAGGAACGCCGCCGCCATCAGCGCGAGCGCGCCGGCGAGGACCGCGGCGTCCCGGCGCTGCCCGGCACGCCACCAGCCCAGCACGCCGAGGGCGGCGAGCACCGCCGCGACCGGCGCGTACTTCACCGACAGCCACGGCAACGAGGCAACGGTCACCGCGAGCAGTACCAGATGGCGACGGTCGCGCGCTCCCGTCAGCGCGGCGACCCCGGCCACCGTGAGCAGCGCCGCCGGCAGTTCCGGGTAGACCTGCTGCCCGTACACGGCGAACGGTGCGGACGCCGCGGCCAGCCCGACGCCGACCGCGGCGAGACGGACATCGATCCCGAACCGGCGGACCGCGACCCAGAGCGTGAGCGCCGCCAGCGCCCCGGCCAGGAGCGCGAGGGTCAGCTTGGCCCCGACCCAGCCACCCAGGCCGACGGGGAGCGCGAGCACCAGCGGCAGCAGCGGGTCGTGCGGGCTGATCTGCCGGCCGTCGTCGAGCACCGCGGTCTGCACCGGCAGTTCCTTGTCGAAGAACACCCGCCAGCGCCGCTCGGCCAGCTCGTCGGAGATGTCGAGGTCGCCGTCCTCGGCGAGGCTCAGCGCGGTGAGCACGTACTGCGGCTCGTCGACGGCCACGTGTCCGGCGAACGTGGCCCGGACGCCGATCCCGAGCACCGCCGCGACCACCGCGACGGCGAACACGAGCGCCGTGGCGACCCGCAGCCGCCGGTTCATCACGCCACCGCCGGATGGGGGGCCGCCGCGGCGACCTGCCGGGCGACGAGCGCGGGCAGATCGGTCTCGGGCATCCAGCCGATCCGGGCCCGCAGCGTCCGCGTGTCGGCGAGCGTGTCGGCGGGCTCCACCCGGTCGGCCGGCTCGACGTAAGTGCGGACCTCGGTGTCGAGCGCCGCCGCCACCGCGTCGACCATCGCGCGCAGCGTCTGACCGACCCCGCCGCCGATGTTGACCAGCCCGGCAGCGCCACGCTCGGTCAGCGCGATCAGCGCCAGCGCCACCTGGCGTACGTCGGTGATGTCGCGGGTGCGCTGGTCGGAGCCGAGCAGGCGTAGGGGCCGGCCGGCGCGCGCCGCCGCGATCCACTGCGCGAGCGCCATGTCGGAGCGCTGGCCCTCGCCCGCGACGGTGAACGGCCGGGCGATCGCGACGGCCGCCCCGGTGTCGAGGCGGGCGAGGCAGAGGCGCTCGGCGTCGATCTTGCTCCGGGCGTACCCGCCGCGCGGGCGTAGCGGATCGCCCTCCGCGCTGGGCCGGGCGCCCGCGGAGCCGCCGTACACCGAGGACGACGACGTGACGACGAGCGGTGTACCGACCGGCACGGCGTCGAGGACGGCGGCCGTGGCGAGGACGTTGTCGTGGTGGCGGCGGGCGTCGATCCCCGGGCCGGCGCCGCGAACCCCCGGGCAGCCGGCGAGGTGGAACACCCGGTCGCCGCCCGCGAGTACGGGCCGGACGGTGTCCCGGTCCTCAACCAGGTCGGCGGTGAGCGCGGTAAGGCCGGGCAGCGGCGGCTGCGGTTGCCGGTCGATCCCGATGACCGTGTCACCGGCGTCGAGGAGGGCCGCGACCAGGGTGCGTCCGATGAAGCCGGCGGCGCCGGTGACAATCGTGCTCACGGTTCACTCCTTCCTCGAGCGCCCTGTGACCAGCCGGGCACAGCGAGTTCCGAGAAACCGCCGTATGTCCAGGTCCGCGGTAAGGCTAGCCTCGCCTCAGATGCCAGTCCAGAGGAAGGGTGGTATGTCCGGAATGAAGCAGCTTCGCGTCGCGGTAGGCGTCGTGGCGCTCGCGGTGGCCGCGGCTTACCTGGTCCGGGTGGTCGACGGTGGCGCGCTTGCCGCGTCGGCGCGCGCGGTCCTCGCCGATCCCGCCGGGCTCGGTGCCGCGCTCCTGGCGTACGCGGCGGCGTTCGGGCTGCGCACCTGGTCGTGGCGTGCGGTGCTGCCGGGGCTCTCCGCCGGCCAGGCGTGGTCGGCGCTGCACGTCAGCCTGCTCGGCAACCACGTCCTGCCGCTGCGGCTCGGCGAGGCGTTGCGGGTGACGAGCGTCCTGCGGCGGACGTCGCTGACCGCGCGCCCGGTGCTCGCGTCGGCGCTGACGCTGCGCGCCGCCGACCTGCTCGCCGTGCTGGCGCTCGCGCTGGTGGCGGCGCCCGGACTCCTGCGGCAGCTAGCGGGTGGCTGGGTCTGGGCGGGCGTGGCCGGGCTCGGTGGTGTCGTGCTCGCGGGCGTGGCATGGCTGGCCCGGCAGCGCGGGCGTGGCGCGGAGATCCGGCTGCCGGGCGTGCGCGTCGGGGCGGCGGCGCTCGCGGCGTGGGCGCTGGAGTCGGCGGTGGTGTGGGAGATCGCCCGGGCCGCCGACCATGCGATCACGCCGTACGAGGCGGTCGCGGTCACGGCCGTGACGATCGCCGCGCAGGTCCTGGCCGTCACTCCGGGCGGGTTCGGCTCGTACGAGGCCGCCGCGACGGCCGCCCTGGTGGCCCTCGGCACTCCGGCCGGGCCAGCGTTCGCGATCGCGTTGACGACGCACGCCGTCAAGACGGCCTACTCGCTGTTGGTCGGCGGTGTGGCGCTGCTCGTCCCGGCGCCGTCGTACTGGGGCCGGTTGCGGCTGCCCCGCGCGTTGCCGCCTCGTCCCACACGTGGTGCCGTGGCGGGCGATGCGCCCGTGGTGGCGTTCATCCCCGCGTACAACGAGGAAGAGGTGGTCGGCGCGGTGATCCGGCGCCTCCCACCGGAGGTCTGCGGGCGCCCGCTGGTGAGGATCGTCGTGGACGACGGCTCTACCGACGCCTCGGCCGAGCGCGCTGCCGAGGCTGGCGCGGTCGTGGTGCGGCAGCCAACCAACCTCGGCCTGGGAGCCGCGGTCCGGCGGGGGCTGGCTGAAGCGGTCGCGTGCGGTCCGGCCGCGGTGGTCTACCTCGACGCCGACGGCGAGTACTTCCCCGAGGACATCGAGCGGCTCGCCGCCCCCGTGCTCGACGGCGCGGCGGACTACGTCGTCGGCTCCCGTTTCCGCGGTGAGATCGAGCGGATGCTGCCGCACCGCCGGTTCGGCAACCGCGTCCTCACGTACTGGGTCCGCTGGCTGACCCGCCGCCGCGACCTCACCGACGGCCAGAGCGGATACCGCGCGTTCTCGCCCGAGGCGGCAGCGCGCGCCGAGGTGATCCACGACTACAACTACGCCCAGGTGCTCACGCTTGACCTGCTGGCGAAGGGGTTCCGGTACGCCGAGGTGCCGATCCGGTACTCGTTCCGGGAGACCGGCACCTCGTTCATCAAGCTCGGCCGGTACCTGCGCAAGGTGGTCCCCGCCGTGCACCGCGAACTGAACGCACGCTCCAACTAGTCCTCGACGACGTGGCCGGCGAAACGGGCCCGGGCGTCCGCCCACGCCGGCTCGTCCCGGCGACCGTCGCGGAGCGCATCGACGGCGTCGTACGCCATGACCATCGCGTGGTGCGTGTTGTCGTGCACGAACAAACCGAGACGGCCGAACGTGGTGACGTCCGGCAGCGTGCCTGCCCAGGCGTCGAGCCCGCGAAGGTGGTCGGCGTAGCCCCGCGCGTACACCGGGTAGACGTGCGGCAGCCGCTTGACCTGGACCCCGCCGAGCCGCAGCGGCGGCAGGCCGAGACGCGCGAGCGTGCCGGTGATGATCGCCGCGAGCTCGTCCTCGCTCGCCGTCCACACCGCGTCGCCGACCTCGCACGGCAGCTCGCAGCAGAGCACCGTCCGGTCGGCCGGGTCGTCGGGGGAGTCCCGGTAGTTGGCCGGTTCCGAGATCCGGGTGATCGGCGTGTCCGGCCCGGGCAGGTAGTGGGCATCGAACTCGGTCCACGGCCGGCCCTCGTGCACGGCGTACGCCAGCACCATCGCGCGGAACCGTAGCCGCTCGGCCGCCTCGACCGCGTCCGGCGGCGGCGCCGGCTGGTGAAGCCGCGCGAGCACCGGCAGCGGCACGGTCGTGAACAGGTGGCCGCCGCTGAACTCGGCGCCGTCCGCCGTGGTGACCGTCGCCCCGGCCACGCGCCGCACGTCGGCGCCGAGCCGCAGGTCCGCGCCCGCCGCGGTGGCCGCCTCCGCGAGCGCCTCGGTGATCTGGCCGAAGCCGCGCCGCGGGTAGTAGAAGATCCGGCCCTGGCCGTTACCGTGCCGGAACAGGATCCGCCGGGCGATCTTCAGCGGCGTGTCCGCCGACACCCGCTTGCGCGCCTGCTCGGCGTCGATCTCCGCGCCGTCCGAACCCCAGAGCTTTTTGGCGTACGGGGCGTAGAGCGCGCCGTAGAGCGTCGGGCCGAGGCTCCGGCGCAGCGCCCCCGCGTAGCTGTCCTCGTGCGCGCGCCGGAATGGTCCGGTGACCGTGTCGAGCGCTGCGCCGGCCACCATCCGTGGCGGCAGTGCGCGGACCAGTTCGGCCGCCCGCAGCGGGAAGCCGACCCAGCGGTCGCCGATCCGGAGCCGTCCGTGGCGGGGCCGTACCTGCAGGTCGTCGCCGAGCAGCTGCCGGATGTCGGCGATCACCGCCGGCGGCGTCGCGGGGTGGAGGCGGTGGCTGCCGTGGTCGACCCGCACCCCGGCGACGTCGAAGCTCGCGGCCATACCGCCGACCGACTCGGCACGGTCGAGGACGGTGACGCTGAGGCCGGCGCGCGCAGCGCGCCGCGCAGCGGCGAGCCCGGCCGGCCCGGCGCCGAGGACGACGAGATCGGCGCTAGGAGGCATGGCGCGACCCTAACGCCCGGTGGCGGGGGATCGCCCCCGCCACCGGGCGCTCAGTCAGAACGGCCGGTCGAGCTTGTTCGCTGCGACGATTGCGCGGGCCTGATCCGCCAGCGAACTCTTGGGCTGGATCGATCGCTGGCCGGCGCCGGGAGCGTTGTCGGCGGGGACGTCCGGCCTCGGCGGTAACCCTAGCGGCGCGGCGCTCGTTGTGGCTATATTTCAGGGGCCGATTGTGGCTACAGGAGGTGCGGCGTGGAGATCGGAGTTCGCGCGTTGCGGGACGAGCTGAGCAAGCACCTGGCCGAAGTAAAACAGGGCCACACCATCACCGTGACCGAGCACGGCAAGGTGATCGCACGCATCGTCCCGGCCGGCGAGCCGACGACGCTGGAGCGTCTCGTCGCCGAGGGGCGGATCCAGCCGGCGAAGCGGCCGAAGCGCTGGGCCCCGGAGCCGATCAAGGCGAACGGCACGGTCAGCGACCTGGTGATCGAGATGCGGCGGTGATCGCCTACTTCGACACCTCGGCATTCGTTCCGATGCTCGTCGCCGAGCCCACGTCCGAGGTGTGCAAGCGGCTCTGGGAGGACGCAGACGCCGTGGCGACCAGCCGCTTGCTCTATGTCGAAGCCTGCGCGGCTGTCGCCCAGGCGCTGCGGATGGGGAGGCTCACGGACCCAGAGCACCGGTCTGCGGTACGCCTTCTGGACGAGCTGTGGGATGCCTTCGAGGTGGTGGAGGCTGACGAGTTCACCACGAAACGAGCAGCCCGGATCGCCCGTGTGTTCGAGCTGCGCGGCTACGACGCGATGCACTGCGCCTCGGCCGAGCAGTTCGCCGACGACGACTTCGTCGTGGCCAGCGGCGACCGGCGGCTGCTGGAGGCCTGTGCCCGGCTCAGCCTGGCCACCGCCGACGTGACGGCGTAGCTCCCACGTCAGCCGGTGGCTCTGTCGATCTTCTCGGTG
>Ga0210378_10000667_pt1 | contig 17767 bp, 24 predicted proteins | sample PLM1_60_b1redo_FD_155465 | JGI IMG/M metagenome (GOLD analysis project Ga0210378, IMG submission 155465) | Groundwater sediment microbial communities from an aquifer in East River, Colorado, USA - PLM1_60_b1 redo | ecosystem: Environmental > Terrestrial > Soil > Riparian zone | place: USA: East...
CATGCACTCGCGGTGCCGGTGGCCCTACTCGTCGACGAGAAGGCGACCCCGCTCCGCGTCCTGCGACTGCTCGGCAACTGTGAACCCCGAACCTGACTTGCACCGGGTGGGACGCCTGGACGGCGTCCCACCCGGCCTGTGGAAGGAGTTACGACGTGACCGCGCCCAGCCCCTACCCTGGGTCCATGACCGCCGCGACGGCCACCACGCCCGCCAAGCTCGCCGCTCTGTGCGACGCGCTCCGCGCCGAGATCGTCCCCGGCGCCACGGGTGAGCCGATCGTCCGCCTCACCCTCGTCATAGACGATCCCGCGCCTCGCCTCCGCACCTGGCCCCTCGACGCGCTCCGGTCAATGGAGACGCTTGCGTGGGATGAGGCGGCGCGGCTAGGCATCGCCGAGTGGGTGTACGTCAAGCATCGCCCGCTCAGCGCCGTGCGCAACGCTCGCCGGCCGCACCGCAGCAGCAGGTGAGTGCGCCCATCAGGAGCGAGGCCATGCTGTCCCTGGCAGAGACCCTTGCTCGGCTCGACGACGACTTCACCACCGTCCACCTGCGCAGGGCGGTCTCGTCGGCGTACTACGCGCTCTTCCACGGCCTGATCGCCGACGCCACGCTGCGCACCGTGGGCGACGACCCGGCCCACGAGGACGACCGGTACACCCTGAGCCGCTGGTACAGCCACGGCGAGATGCGCGAGGTCTGCCAGTGGGTGATCCGGATTGCCCGCCGCGAGTCGGTCCCTGACGGTGTAGCCCGTCTGCTGGCCGATCCTCCCGCGGGGCTCGTCGAGCGGGCGCGAGCGTTGCCTTGCTGGTGCGACGGCGCTGCCGATCTGCCCCATGCCTGCGGCATATGGCAACCAGGGCGGTAGCGTTCCGTCATGTTCCGGCCGGAGCCGACAGTGCCGTGCGACTCAGGTCAGCCGAGCCACGGAGGGTTGAAGGCACCAAGCTGGTACATGATGTCGGCGGCGTCGTCGGCCGCCCACTCCTCGCTGATACGGCCGTCGGCGATCCGGTAGATATCGACCGCGTTCCACCGAATCTGGCGGCCACTGGCGGGTACGCCCAGCAGGTCGCCCCGCTGCGTCGCGGTTATCACGAGTCGCAGCATGACCAGGTCGCCCTCGGCGATGACGTCCTGCTCGACGGCGTGCAGGTCGGCAAGGGGCCCGATGAAACTGCGCAGCATTCCCGTCACGTTCTCGGCACCGGCGACGTCGCCGAGGATGCCTCCGTGCCACACGACGTCCGGTGTGACGAAGTTGCTGGCGAGGTCGGGCTGGTGTTGGTTGAAGACGCGCTGGATGTAGTCCCGCGCGATCTTCTTGTTCGCTTCCACCTGTGTCTGTTCGGACATGCTTCCTCCCTATGGGCTGGATTCGCGGGTGAGGCCCTGGCCCCCGGCCGCCGGGATGCCTGCCGGTTAGCGGCTGCATCCCTGCGATCGTCATGGCGGGAGGGCCGCGCTCGCCTCGGCCAGTGCACAGTGCGAGTGGCCAGTCGTGGCCTGGCAGCGCGCCGATCGGGCCGCCGACCGGCCGGCGGGGCTAGTGCGGCCGGACGCTGTTGGAGCTGCCGCGGGGGGTCGCGCCGGCGGAGCTGGCGGGCGGGTTCGGGCTCCCGGGCGCGGCGCCGCTCTCGGGGCGGATCGAGGCGAGCTTCCGGCGGCGGCTCGACGCGCTCGCTGCCGACACCCGAGTGCTGTTGCTGGTCGCGGCGGCCGATCCGGTGGGCGACCCGGTGCTGGTGTGGCGGGCAGCCGAGCGGCTGGTGATCGGCACGGAGGCTGCGACACCCGCGGTCGAGGCCGGGCTGCTCGAGGTCGACGCGCGGGTGCGGTTTCGTCATCCGCTGGTGCGCTCGGCGGCGTACCGGTCGGCGTCATCTCAGGAGCGGCTGGACGTGCACCGCGCGCTGGCGGAGGTCACCGACCCGGAGCTCGACGCCGACGGCCGCGCCTGGCACCGAGCCCACGCCACGCCCGGGTCCGACGAGGACGTCGCCGAGCTGGAGCGCTCGGCCGGCCGCGCCCAGTCGCGCGGGGGCCTGGTCGCGGCTGCCGCGTTCCTGGAGCGCGCGGCGATGCTGACCCCCGAACCCGCTCGCCGTGCGCACCGCCTGCTCGCGGCTGCCAGGGCGAAGCGCGACGCCGGCGCGCCCGACGCGGCACTCGGACTGCTGGTCGCGGTCGAGGCCGGTCCAGTACCACTTGCGCAAGGTCTTCACCAAGCTCGGCACCCGCTCGTGCACCCAGCTCGACCGCGTCCTGCCCAGCGACCCGACCACCGTCCGGCCGCACCAGCCCCGCCGGCCGGTCGGCGGCCCGGTCGGCGCGCTGCCAGGCCACGACTGGCCACTCGCACTGTGCACTGGCCGAGGCGAGCGCGGCGCCGCGCGAATGACACTCGCCGGGATGCGCTCGCCGAACGAGTGTGACCACAAGCAGTCAGGAGCGACACTGTGAGCACCTGGTTGAACACGCCCATCCGGATGCAGTTCCGGGTCATCGACGGGTTGTCCATCCGCTTCGCCGAGAGCGAGGCCCGGGACGATCACGCCCTGTTGCTCAGCCCGTGGCCGGAGAGCCTGCTCGCCTTCGCACCGACCTGGTCGCGGCTCGCGCAACACACCCATCTGGGGGCGATCGACCTGCCGGGGTTCGGCCGTTCCCAGCGTCGCGATGCGCTGCTGTCGCCGCGGGCGATGGGCGAGTTCCTCATCCGCGTCGCGGACGCGTTCGGGCTGGAGAACCCGCATGTCGTCGGCCCCGACGTTGGCACCGGCGCCGCGCTGTTCGCCGCGGCCTTGTATCCGGGCCGGCTGCGTAGCCTGGTCGTCGGCAGTGGCGGCGCGGCGTATCCGCTTCAGCTGCGGTGGGTGCTGAAGGACTGGGTCGAAGCCCCCGACCTGGAGGGGTACCGCAGCGCGGACCCGCGGGAGATCGTCGCCGGCGCATTGACCGCCATCGAGCGGTACGCACTTCCCGACGCCGTCCGCGAGGACTACCTGTCGTCCTACGAGGGCGACCGGTTCGTCGAGTCGATGCGGTACGTGCGCGCCTACCCCACGGACCTTCCGGCCCTGCGCGATCTGCTACCGGAGATCCAGACGCCGGTGCAGGTCATCGCCGGCGCGCGGGACCCGGTGGTGCCACCGGTCAACGCCGAGTTCCTCCATCAGCGGCTGCCCCACAGCAAGCTCGACATCATCGACGCTGGGCACTTCACCTGGGAGGACGCCGCGGACGAGTACGCGGCGCTGGTCACGAGCTGGTGGGGCGGAGGCTACGCGACCACCGGGCCTACGGCAGCACGCTGATCGAGACCGCAAGGAGTATGGTCCTGATGGCCGATACCCATGACTGGCCTTTCGAGAAGCCAGCGAGCGGAAGCCTGCGTTCCTGGTTGCACTCGCCCTCCGGCTACGTCGCAGTCCTCTTCAGAAGCGGCCAGGAGGCCAAGCGGGCAGAGTATGGCCTCCTGGAGCAGGGCGTGCCCGAGGACGACGTCCGGCTCTACACCGCGGAGGAGATCCTGGGAATCGTCTCCCCGCCGCGCGAGGAGCGGTCCACCCTGGCCAAGGCGATAGCCCGGCTGACCATCGACCGCGACGCCGCCAAGAGGTACTTGGACAGCGCGCGGGCCGGGGGAGCGGCACTGTGCGCTTCGCCCCGGCCCATCACCAGGCCGGCCACCTGGTGCGGCTGCTCGCCGAGTACGACTACCTGTCCTTCAGCTACTACGGTTCGGACGGCGTGGAGGAGATTCTCTTGCAGCCGGACTGAGTCCGGCGCCGGGCCGCGCGAGCTTCGCCCTCGGTACCGGGCGGGTCAGTCTCTGCCGCTGCAGAGGCGACGTGGACCGGGCTGGGCTACGCGGGTCGGGAGCCGAGACGTTCCTCGGTCTTCGGCGAGAAGGCGTGCTCCTGCCCGGGGCGGACCCGGAGGTACACGGTGTCCCCGATCGCAGGCGTCCGGGTCGGGTCGACGCGGGTGACGATGTCGTGTCCCTCGCTGTCGTCGGTGCGGGCCGCGCCGGCGATGCTGCCGTGCACATACGCGTCCGCGCCGAGCTCCTCGACCAGGCGCACCACGACCGGGATGCCCTGGCCGCGGCCGACGAGGGTCGACCGACTCCGGCCGGAACCCGAGCAGTACGCTCTCCGCGCCCTCGCGGTCCAGGCCGGCCAACTCATCCTGGGACAGCGGGACGTCCGTGTCGCCGATCCGGGCGTTCCCGTTGACCACGCGAAATTCGCGGATGTTCATCGACGGAGAGCCGATGAACCCGGCCACGAAGGCGTTCGCAGGCCGCTGGTAGAGGCCGAGCGGCGTGCCGACCTGCTGCAGCACGCCGTCCCGGAGCACGGCGACGCGGTCGCCCATCGTCATGGCCTCGACCTGGTCGTGCGTGACGTACACGGTGGTGACGCCGAGGCTCCTCTGCAGCGCGGCGATCTGCGAGCGGGTGGAGACCCGCAGCTTGGCGTCCAAATTGGACAGCGGCTCGTCCATGAGGAAGACGTGCGGCTTGCGGACGATCGCGCGGCCCATCGCGACCCGCTGCCGCTGCCCGCCGGAGAGTGCCTTGGGCTTGCGGTCCAGGAACGGCTCCAGATCCAGGATCCGCGCCGCCTCCTGGATCCGGTGGCGCCGCTCGTCCTTCGGCACCTTGGCCAGTTCCAGCGCGAAGCCGATGTTCTCGGCCACCGTCATGTGCGGGTACAGCGCGTAGGACTGGAACACCATGGCGATGTCCCGCTTGCGCGGCTCCAGGTCGGTGACGTCCTTGTCGCCGATGCGGATCGTGCCCTCGTCGATGTCCTCGAGGCCGGCGAGCATCCGCAGTGCGGTGGACTTGCCGGACCCGGACGGCCCGACGAGCACCATGAACTCGCCGTCGCCGATGTCGAGGCTGAGGCGGTCCACGGCAGGGGCATCGGAGTCGGGGTAGAAGCGGGTCGCGTTGTCGTACGTGACGGTAGCCATGAGGATGTCCTCCTTCGGGCGGATCTGCAGCTTGCGGCCGGTGCCCCGCGCGGAAGGCGTCCGGGCCCGGCCACGGGTGAGCCGGCGGCTCTTGTCCGGGGTGTCAGGACCGCTCTTTCGTACGGCCGAGGTCGGCAGCGGCGCTGGCGCGGAGCTGGTGGAGCTGGCTCGGGGTGGGACACCAGGTCGACTCGAAGCTGGTGGTGTCCCAGCCGGCGAGGCGGGCGCCGGCCTCGTAGGCGCTCTGGCAGAACGCGAGCAGCGTCGTTCTGGGGGAGCGCGCGGTGCGGACGTCCTCGTAGGGGAGGATCGCCAACGAGCCGGAAACCCACTCGACCCACGCACCCGCGGACAGCGGCTGGTCGGGCAGTCCCTTGGGCTCCGGGGCGGTGTAAGAGTAGTAGGCGGCGTCACCGACACGGTCGTCGCCGGGCCAGAACCCGAACGAGATGACCTCGTGCGAGTAGGCCTCCCGGGTGACGGGATCGGCATCCATCGGCACGCCCGGCCGCCCCGAGAACCGGCTCACCGCCAGGTCGAAGCTGTGCCAGAAGAAGTGCACCGGGCTGGCTTTGCCGTTGAACCATCCGCTGAACTCCTCGAACACCGAGTCCGACCAGTCCAGAATGAGGCCGAATCGCGCGATGGCCTCGCGATCCCACGACGCATGCTCGAGGTCCTCGGCAAATGGCGTTGTCATCGGGACACCGAACGGCTCCTCCTTGATTTCGACGTCGATGTCAAGCTCACCGAGCAACGCGTGGATGCGGGCGTCGAAGTCCGCGACCGGCAGCCCGTTGCCGAGCCCGAACGACTTGGTGCGGCCGTCGGCGGTCCGGACGATCAGGGCGTGCTCGACGAAGTCGACCGTGATCTCGAACGTCGTGTCAGCTGCGGGCGTGCGCCGTCGCGTGCCTATTCGGCGAGCTGTCGCAGCAGGCGATCCGGCCGCAGGACTGACACATGCGCAGATGCACCCATGTTCCTCCGATCGTCAGGCAGTCCTCGCATCCGGCGATTACTTCCGGCAGCTCGGTCAGCTTGATGCTGTCGGTGTGCGAGCAGATCGCGTTCATCTGGCCAACGCATCCAGCAAGGCAGCCGCGTCGTAGGCTCCCAGGTGCACTGCACCGTCGATGAACAGGGTGGGGGTGCCCCGTACCTGGCCCGACGCCATTCCGCTCTCGACGTCCCGTCGGACGCGCTCCAGTACCCCAGCGCCGACCCGGGCGCTGTCGAATAGCGCGACGTCGAGCTCGAGTTCAGCGGCATACCGCCGCAGGTCGTCGTCTGCCAGCGCCTTTTGACGGTGAAAGAGCAGCTCGTGCATGTTCCAGAACTGGTCCTGGAGTGCGGCGGCCTCGGTCGCGGCCGCTGCGGCGAAGGCGTGCGGGTGGATCTGGGTCAGCGGAAAGTGCCGGAAGGCGAAGCGGACACCTCCGCCGAGCCGTCTCTCGACGCGTTCGATCTCTCGAAACGCTCGGCGCGAGTACGGGCATTCGTAGTCGCCGTACTCGACGATGAGACGACCGGCCGGCGAGCCGCGGACGTGATCGACCCCCACGTCAAGCGGCTCCAGGGTCGGCTGACGCTTCTCCGGCATCGCGTTGCGCGTCATGGGGAGTTCTCCTGGTGTGGGTCGGTTGGCCACCAATCTGGCTGGGCTGGGCCTCTCAGAAACCGATCGACTGCCGGATGAGGACGACGTGGATGCGGCCGGGCGGCTCCAGGTGGATCTCGAGAACCTTCCCGACGGAGCTGTTCTGCCCGTAGGCGGCATACGCGCGAGCGTCCTCGAGCTTCAGGCTGTGCTGGTAGATCCGCTCGTGTGCCGCTTCCACGGTGGGGACGAGTTTCTGCGCGCCCACGACGAAGATGACGTTGGCGGCGCCCCAGGCGTAGGAGGCGAGTTGGCTGCCGGAGGCCGAGGCGATGACGAGGGTTCCGTCGCGAGTGACCGCGTGGACGCTGCCGAGGGCGTAATCGGGCTGGCCGCCGATCGCCTTCATCTCCTGCACCTGGGTCGCGAAGTCGAGCGCGAACATCTTGTTGCGCGCCGATTCGTACGGTCCGCCGTCGTTGATCGCGTCCGCGATACCGGTCTCCTGCAGCGTCACCGAGGTGTTGGTCATCACGGAGGAGCCTCTCGGGATGCGGGCGAGGACAGCGTCACGCGCGGCGTCGAGGCCATCGACGACGTCGACGCTGAATCCGTGCTCTTCGAGCGCAACGACCGTCGCCGCGAGCGTCTGGTCATCAGGCAGCGCGGTGAAGCGATCAGAGGCGTAGGTCGTGCTCACTGTGATCCTCCTTCGTGGACAGATCGCTGTCGGCGACGCCCGGGAGCTTGCCGAGCGGCTCGGAGCGGCGACGCTCGCCTGCCCGCTCATCACGCCTCCCGGCCGCCACTGAGCCACTGACTTGAAGGCTCAAGTCAGTTCCTGGTCAACCTACGCCTGGATGACTTGAACCGTCAAGTGACGTGATAGCCTCTGCCCGTGACCGGCACCCGCACCCAGCCAGCGGCGGCTCCCCGCTGGCTGGACGACGAGCAGCAGGACTCGTGGCGGGCCTTCGCCGCGGCGATGGTCAAGCTGCGCTGGGCGCTGGAGTGCCAGCTGCAGCAGGACGCGGGGCTCAGCTTCGTCGAGTACCACGCCCTGGCCCGGCTGTCGGAGAGTCCCGGCCACACGATGCGGATGAGCGAGCTCGCCGAGGTCACCAACGCCTCGCTGTCCCGGCTGTCGCACCTGATCAAGCGTCTGGAGCTGCGCAACCTCGTCCGGCGAGAACCCGACCCGGACGACGGCCGGTACACCAACGCGATCCTGACCCCGGCCGGGCTGCGCCTTCTCACCGCCAGCGCACCCGCCCATGTCGCCAAGGTCCGCGAGCTGGTGATCGACGCTCTCAGCCCGGCCGAGCTGCGCCAGCTACGCACAGCGTCCGAACGAATCCTCCAACGAATCGAAACCGGCGACCGATAGCCCGCGACCGCCGTCAAACGGAGCCGGCGACCGGTCAGCCGCTTCTCGAAGGAGATGCTGCGTTCCTCGATGAGAGCGAGCACCGTCGAGCGCCACGTTGAGCACGTGGCTGAAGCGCTACGGAGGCGCGGCTGTGCGTGTCATGCCAGTAAGAGTGCGGCCGGCCGGGCGCGTTCGCATCTGCCAGTGGCCAGTCGTCGCCGCCGCTCGATACGCGGTGTAGCGTCGGTGCCGGGCAGATGGTCACCCCTCCCTCCATCCGAGGACGCGCGGCAGAGCTAAGGGGCCGGCGCAGCGAACGCGACATGCTGGACCGGCTCGTCGGGGCTGTTCGCGCGGGTGAGAGCCGGGCGCTGGTGGTGCGCGGCGAGCCGGGCGTGGGCAAGACGGCGCTGTTGGACTACCTGGTCGAGCAGGCGGCGGGCTGCCGGGTGGCGCGTGCTGTGGGTGTCCAGTCGGAGATGGAGCTCGCGTTCGCCGCGCTGCATCAGTTGCTGGCGCCGATGCTGGATCGGCTCGAGCGGCTCCCGGTTCCGCAGCGTGACGCGCTGCGGACCGCGTTCGGCGTCAGTCCCGGGCCGCCACCGGACCGGTTCCTGGTCGGGCTGGCCGTGCTGAGCCTGCTGGCCGACGTGGCCGAGGAGCGGCCGCTGGTCTGCCTGGTGGACGACGAGCAGTGGCTGGATCGCACCTCAGCCCAGGTCCTGGCGTTCGTTGCTCGCCGCTTGGTGGCGGAGTCGGTCGGCGTGGTCTTCGCGGCCCGGGTTCCCGGCGACGAGCTGGCAGGGTTGCCGGAGCTGGTGGTCGAGGGCCTGGGGGAGGGCGACGCGCGGGCGCTGCTGGACGCGGTGGTCACCGGGCCGCTGGATGGGCGGGTCCGCGACCGGATCGTCGCCGAGACCCGGGGCAACCCGCTGGCGCTGTTGGAGCTGCCGCGGGGCTTGACGCCGGCCGAGCTGGCCGGTGGGTTCGGGCTCCCCGGCGCGGCGCCGCTCTCGGGGCGGATCGAGGAGAGCTTCCGGCGGCGGCTCGACGCGCTTCCGGGCGAGACGCGGCGCCTGCTGCAGCTGGCGGCGGCCGAGCCGGTGGGCGATCCGGTGCTGGTGTGGCGGGCCGCCGAGCGGCTCGGAATCCGGGCGCAGGCGGCGACGGCGGCGGCCGCGGCCGGGCTGCTGGAGGTCGGTGTCCGGGTGCGGTTTCGTCACCCCCTGGTGCGCTCGGCGGCCTACCGGTCGGCGTCGCTGCCGGAGCGCCAGGAGGTGCACCGGGCCCTGGCGGCGGTTACCGACCCGGAGCTGGATCCTGATCGTCGTGCCTGGCATCGGGCCCACGCCGCGCCCGGGCCCGACGAGGATGTCGCGTCCGAGCTGGAGCGTTCGGCCGGCCGGGCCCAGGCCCGCGGCGGCTTGGCGGCGGCGGCCGCGTTCCTGGAGCGCGCGGCGATGCTGACGCCCGAACCCGCCCGCCGTGCCCGGCGCCTGCTCGCGGCGGCCAGGGCCACGCGTGACGCCGGCGCCCAGGAGGCGGCGCTGGGCCTGTTGGTCGCGGTCGAGGCGGGCCCGCTTGATGCCCTGTCGGCCGCCGAGGTGGAGCGCCTGCGCGGGCAGATCGCCTTTGACCAGGGACGCGGCGGCGATGCCGCTCGGCTGCTGCTAAGTGCGGCCAGGCGGCTGGAGCCGCTCAACGCCGACCTGGCGCGCGAGACGCACCTGGAGGCGCTCGGGGCCGCGATGTGGATCAGCGGCCTGAACGGGCCCGGTGGCGTGCTGGAGGCGGCCGAGGCCGCGCGCGCTGCCCCCTCAGGTCCGGACCCGCCGCGTGCGGTTGACGTCCTGCTCGATGCGTTCGCGCTGCGGTTCACGGAGGGGTACGCAGCCGCCGCGCCGACGCTGACCCGAGCACTCAAGCTGTTTCTCGCCCTGAACGTCGGCACCGACGAAGCCAGCCGCTGGCTATGGCTCGCCCGTTCCAGGGTCAGCGGCAACGTCGCCCTCGAGGTCTGGGACGACGAATCGTGGCATGCCGTGGCCGCTCGCCAGGTTCGGGTCGCCCGCGACACGGGCGCGCTGGTGCACTTGCAGTTCGCGCTCAACTTCCTCGCCATCACCCACCTTCTCGCCGGCGAGTTGGCCACGGCGGCGCGGCTGCTCGACGAGGATCGCCTGATCGCGGAGGCCACCGGGAACCCGCCGGTTGGGTACATCGCGATGACGCTCGCGGCCTGGCGGGGCCAGGAGGCACCGGCGTCGGAGCTGATCGAGGCCACCGTGCAGGAGGCGACCGCACGCGGTCTGGGCAGGATAGTCAACTTGGCGGCCGCTGCGAGCTCGGTGCTCTACAACGGCCTGGGGCGCCACGACGCGGCGCGCGACGCCGCCTGGCGAGCATTCCAGCGGGACCAGCTCGGGTACGGGCCCTATGTCGTGCCCGAGCTGGCCGAGGCGGCGGCCCGGACCGGTGACGAAGCGCTCGTCAGGGCGGCACTCGGGTGGCTGTCCGAACGCACGCGGGCGACACCCACCGACTGGGCGCTGGGGATCGAAACCCGCGTCCACGCCCTGCTCAGCGAGGGCGACGCCGCCGAGCGCCGCTACCGCGAATCGATCGCGCACCTGGGCCGGACCCGCGTCCGCGTGCAGCTCGCCCGCACCCATCTGCTCTATGGCGAGTGGCTGCGCCGCGAGAACAGGCGGGTAGACGCGCGAGCAGCTGCGCACCGCCCACAGAATGCTGGAGACCATGGGCATCGAGGCGTTCGCGGACCGCGCCCGCCGCGAGCTGCTGGCCACGGGCGAGACTGTGCGCAAGCGCACCGTCGAGACCCGCGACGAGCTCACCGCCCAAGAGGCTCAGATCGCGCGGCTCGCCCGCGACGGGCTCTCGAATCCGGAGATCGGCACCCGGTTGTTCATCAGCGCGCGCACGGTCCAGTACCACTTGCGCAAGGTCTTCACCAAGCTCGATATCAGCTCGCGCAACCAGCTCGACCGCGTCCTGCCCAGCGACCCGATCACCGTCCAGCCGCACTAGCCCCACCGGCCGGTCGGCGGCCCGGTCGGCACGCTGCCAGGCCACGACTGGCCACTCCCACTGTGCAGTGGCGGAGGCGAGCGCGGCCCCGCGCGAATGACACTCGCCCGGATGCGCTCGCCGGATGATCGCCGGGCCGGAGGACCTCACCTCCGGGAGATCCGCATCGGGGGCCGGGTGGTCAATGACCTGGCGACCAAGGACCGCGACATCGCCATGGTGTTCCAGACCATGTCAACGAAAGGACCCAGCTGATGACCACAAACATCGCGCCGGCCGGTGCGCTGGCCGACCCTGCGGCGGGCGCCCGGCCGGCCCCGGCGATCCGCAGCCACGGGCTGACCAGACGCTACGGGCCGCTGGTCGCGGTCGACCACCTGAGCATCCAGGTGCCGGTCGGGGTGGTGGCGGGCTTTGTGGGCCTCAACGGTGCCGGCAAGACCACCACCATCCGCATGTTGCTCGGCCTCATCGCCCCCAGCGACGGCTCGGCCGAGGTGCTCGGCAAGCCGATCACCAAGCCGGCCGCCTACCTGTCCCGGGTCGGGGCGATGATCGAGGGGCCGGCGTTCTACCCGACCCTGTCCGCCCGCCGCGACCTCGACGTCCTGGCCGTGCTCGGCGGCCACCCCCGCGCCAAGATCCAACAGGTGCTGGAGCTGGTCGGGCTGGCCGACCGGGCCGACGACCCCTACCGCGCCTACTCGCTGGGCATGAAGCAGCGACTCGGCATCGCCGCCGCGCTGCTGCCCGATCCGGCATTGCTGGTGCTGGATGAGCCGGCCAACGGGCTGGACCCGGCCGGGATCATCGAGATCCGCAACCTGCTGCGCCGCCTGGCCGACCAGGGCACCACCGTGTTCCTCTCCAGCCACCTGCTCGCCGAGGTCGAGCAGATCAGCGACTGGCTGGTGATGATCAACCACGGCCGGCTGCTGTTCGACGGCCCCATCGACCAGGTCCTGGACCGCCAGCGCCCCGAGCTGGTGGTCGCGGCCGAACATCCCGGCGACCTTGCCACCGTCGCCGGGCTGGCAGCCGAGGCCGGCCACCCCGACACCACCGCCAACGGCCGGTTCCTGCGCGTCCAGGCGCCGGCCAGTTTCGCCGGCGAGCTGAACCGCCTGGCCATGCGCCAGGGCGTGACCCTGGTCGAGCTGCGCCCCGAGCAGCCCAACCTGGAGGACACCTTCCTGCACATGACCACCCAGACCCCAACGGAGGTGCAGTGATGCTGCGTTCCTTTCGCAGTGAGTGGATCAAGCTGCGGCGGCGGGCGATGGTGCTCGGCGGCGCCGGCACCCTCGTCGGATTCGCGGTCCTGACGGTCGCCCTGACCTTGATGACCGCCTCGACCACCCCGGCCGATCAGGGACCCGACCAGGGGCTGACCCTGGCCCAGCTCGCCGCCGGCGACGGCCTCGCGCGCACGATCGGGGGTGCCGCGCAGTTCATCGGCGTGGTCGCCCTGGCGATGTTCGCGATCTCGATGGCCGGCGAGTACACCCAAGGCACCCTGCGCAACCTGCTGGTCCGCCAGCCACGGCGGGTCCGCCTGCTGGGCGGCAAGCTGCTGGCGCTGGCCAGCTTCACCGCTGTCGCGGTCGTCACGGCCGAGGTCGCGGCGGTTGTGACCGCGCTGGTCGTCGCCCCCAGCCAGGACATCGCCACCGCCGCCTGGTTCACCAGCGACGGGTGGGCCGCGCTCGCCTCCGGGCTCGGCAACCTGCTGCTGGCCACCCTCGGCTGGGGCCTGATCGGCGCGCTGCTGGCACTGCTGCTGCGCTCCCCGGCCGCCGCGGTCGGCGTCGGGCTGGCCTACGCGCTCCCGTTCGAACTGCTGGTCACCAGCGCCTGGGACTCCGGCGTGCGCTGGCTGCCCGGGCAGCTGCTGGGAACGCTGGCATCAGGCGGGGCAGCCACCGTGACCTACGGACGGGCCGCGCTGCTGCTGGCCATCTACGCGGCGCTCGCCGTCACCGCCGGCATGACCCTGTTCGCCCGCCGCGACGTCGCCACATGACCCCACTGCCGCCACACTGCACGAGGTCTACCTCGACACCGAGCGCCGCCACGGAATCCCCACCTGAGCCGTCGGGCACGGGAAGCTCGGCCACTGGCGTGCCCTGTGCACCGTCTGCCGAGCCACCCCACACCGCCGGGCCACCTCGGTGATCGCGACCCGTCGACGAGCTCGAGGACCGCCCGATACCGCTGCTCGGCCACACCCAGCTCCACCAGCACGACCGGCTCCCGTCACCGCAGCCGCGAACGACCACAGCGAAGAAGCCACCCACCCAAGATCAAGACAGCTCGCGGGTGTCACCGACCTACCGGAACCGGTGTCGCCCACCTACCGGAACCGCGTCCCCAAGCTGTCACCCAGGAACCGGAACCGATGTGTCCACCACGAACCGGACTCGCACACAGGGTGCCCGTTAGCAAATCCGCTGGCAACCGACCCCGACACACGACCAGGCGTTCGATCCGGAGATCGAACGCCCTGGTCACGGTGGTAGCGGGGGGCAGGATTTGAACCTGCGACCTCTGCGTTATGAGGACGCCGAGTGCCGTCCCCGGACGTCTCCCCCGTCCCATCGGCCCTGCTCGGCGCCGTGGCGATCGTGCTCCTGATCCCTGCCGTCCCTGCTCGTCTCGGCCGTCCCGCGGCGTCTCGTTCCCAGATCCGTTCCCGCTCCACGCGCTCCTCCGGCTCGGCAGTGATCCGAGTCCGTAGGCGGGGCCGCCCGGTGCGCCAACACCGGACGACCCCTTGATCCCGCACCTTCCGTGAAAGGGCGAGACCCGTGGCAGACAGTACTGAGAACGGAACGAACCGCGTCACGTCCGGTCGTCGGGCGCTGATCGCGGCCTGGGTGAGGCAGGCAACCGGCCTTCCCGCCCTGTACGCCGCGGCGTGGGCTGACGCCTGCGCCGCGCTCGTCGAGGACGGCTGGCCGACCGCATCCCGCTCCCTCCTCGCTCGCCAGCTCGACCCGGCCGATGTCGATCGCGCCGGCCGCGCCGTGCTCGGTGGCATCCCGCCGACGCCGGACGAGCTGACCCGGCGCCGCCTGGCACACGCGCTGCCCGAACTCGCCGCGCCCGTCGGCGAGCTGCCCGGGTGGGCGACGGTGGGCGTCCAGCTCGGCGAGGAGGTGGTGTTCGCCCGTCCGACGCTCGATCTGGACGTGGCCGAGGCGGCGGATGCTCGGCAGTGGCCGCCGGTCACCGTCGCGGCGTACCAGACCGCCGGCGAGCCGGTCTGCGTGCTGGTCGAGGTGGGCGCTTCCGGTCCACCGACCCGCTTCGAGCCTCGGCAGGCCCGGCGCCTGTCGACAGCCCTGCTCGACGCGGCCGAGCTGGTCGACTCGGTCCGGGGCGGCCGGTGAGCGCCGACCGTCCGGACGACCGGGCCTTCCTCGCCGAGCTGGGCCGGCGCGTACGGCTGCACCGGCTCTACCGGGACCTGACGCAGCGGCAGCTCGCTGAACGGGCCGGGCTGTCCCGCAACTTCGTCAGCCTCCTCGAGGGCGGGCACGGCATCGACGTACGCGCGCTCCGGCGGATCGCCCAGGCACTGAACGTGCCCCTGCTGTCGCTCGTCGCCGAACCTGGCGACGGGAGCTTCCCGTGGGCGCCAGCCGGAGAAGGGACGCCAAGGTGACCGAGGAGGAGGCCGCCTTCCTGATCGACCTTGGGCTGCGGATACGGGTCCTCCGATCCGCCCGCCGCATGTCCCAGGACCGGCTCGCCGAGACGGCAAGCGTCTCCCGGGTGACGCTCGGCTCGGTCGAGCGCGGCGAGCACGCCGCAGGGATCTTGACCTACCGGTCGCTCGCAGCCGCCCTGGAAATCCCGCTGTCCGGCCTGTTCGACAACGATTCCCGGCTCGGCTACCTCGTCGGGCGAGCCCAGCCGAGCGCAATGCTCTGAACGACAGCGCCGGCCGGTCTTCATCCACAGGGCCGGCCGGCGCCCCCGACACGACCCGAGCAAGTGCGACACTATGGAGGCGGACGACATGGAGGCTGCGATGAGTGCCAGCAGCGCCGACCACGGCGCGTACCCCCGGGACGAGGGTCAGGTCCCAGTCGAGGAGCTGGCCCGCCGTCAGGGAGTCCACCCGATCAAGTCGGTGGACGAGCTGGCCCGTGACGGCATCTTCGAGTCGGTCGGGGAGCTGGAAGAGTTCCTCGCCGAGGTTCGCGCAATGCGGCGCGCCAGCCTGTCCTCGTGACGACCGTCGTCCTCGACACCGACGTCTCGTCCCTGATCATCAAACGGCAGCTGCCAGCCCGCCTCGCCGGGGTCCTGGCTGGTCATTTGCCGTCGATCACCTTCGTCACAGTCGCCGAGCTGAGGCACTGGGTGGAGTCGCGACCGATGAGCAGGCAGCGGCCGGCCGAGCTGACCGTATGGAAGCGCAGCGTGGTGAAGCTGCCGGGCGACCTGGAGACCGCCGAGGTCTGGGGCCAGCTGGCCGCCGCGGCGCGCCTCCGCCGGCGACCCCGGCCGCAGAACGACATGTGCATCGCGGCAAGCTGCATCAGCCGCGGACTGCCGCTGGCGACCCAGAACGTCCGGGACTTCGCCGACTTCGCTGAGCATCACGGCCTGGTGCTCGTCACCGACTGAGACGTCCCCGACGGCCTTGCGACCAGACCGGCCTCCGCTCCAGCGCAGTCCGACACGCCGGCCAAGTAGATGATTGGGTTCCGTGACCACCACCGCTCCGATCGTGGTCGACCCGCCTCGCCGCGATCTGTCAGACCCCGGCGCCATACTCGGGGAACTGGTTCGCCGTAGGCACCCTTGACGCGGCTCGGCCACCCACCCGAGGACACTGACCGCCTCCGAGAAGCCAGCCACCCGAAGACGACGACGAGAAGGGACCACAAAGCTCGATGACGACCGGTACGACGGGGACCTCGCGCCTGCCGGCGTATCGACCTTCACCGCCTCTGGAGTGGTGGAGGAACGGCGGGAAGGCCGAGATCGACGAACTCGTGGCCGCTCACTACGCGGTCGGGGGCACGGGTCCCGGCCGGCGCACCGCCACGCAGCAGATCAACTACGCGCTCGTCCTTCAGCTCGCATCGCAGTTCCAGCGGTACTGTCGTGACCTGCACGGGCTGTGCGCGGACGCCATGGTCAATGCAGCTCCGCCGACCTACCGGCGGGCGCTGCTGCTTGCGCTGACGAGCGGGCGGAAGCTGGACTCCCAGAGCGCCCAGCCTGCGAGCCTGGGCAGTGACTTCGGCCGGTTCGGTGTCGAGTTCTGGCCTGTAGTGGACGCGCTCGGGCCCCAGTTCCCCGGTCGGCGGCGGAAGCTCGAACAAGTGAGTCTATGGCGGAACGCGATCGCGCATCAGGACTTCCGGCGCCTGTCCAAGGAGCCGGTGACCCAGGGCACGCGCGTAGACCTCGACACGGTGAAGTCGTGGCGGAGCGCCCTCGACCAACTCGCCGGCGGTATCGATCGAGCCATGGGGCGCGAACTGGGTGCCATCGTCGGCGCCGCACCCTGGTAGCACGAGCGGAAGGAGCCGTACCCTCATGAGCATGGCCACGGAGCACGTCTTCCACGAGGGAGACCGCGCACTGCTCCACTGGGGCTCGACGGACGTCGAGGTCGAGGTGATCGAGGAGCGCGGTCCCATCGGTGTGCACGGCCGCCGCCTGGTCCGCGTCCGCATGCCGGTCACCGCGTCCGACCCTGTCGAGTTCGAGATCCCCGAAGCCGAGCTGACGCCGATCACTCATGCTGCGTGACTCGAACCCAAGGCGTTCACCGCCCGCGCGCTGCCCATACTTCTGCACAAGTAGAGTCTTCGCTTAGTCGCGTGGTGATCCTCGGGACCGTTCGCTGCGTCTCACCGCAACGTCGGGCATGTGGAGGGCGCACAACGGGGAGGCAGACTTGCCTGAGGGACGTCCAGCGATTCCTAGAACGCTTCAGCGTGAGCTGTTGGTGGAGGCAGGACACAGGTGTGCGATACCCACATGTCGCCAACCAACGGCGCTTCAATACGAGCACATCGAAGACTGGGCGAAGGTGCGGGAGCATCGGTTCGCCAGCATGATCGTTCTCTGCGCCAACTGTCACGCCCGTAAGACGGCCGGCGACATCGATCGCCTGTCCCTCCATCGGTACAAGGCTAACCTCGCGGTATTGAACAGTCGATACGGTGAGTTTGAGCGGCGAGTGCTAACGCTCTTTGCGCAGGATCCGACAGCTACCACTATCCAGCTCAGCGGTGGATTCGACATCTTTCTCATGTACCTGATCAATGACGGTCTGCTGGTAAAGCTGCCGCCGCCGATGCCAAATGTGCAGATCAACGGCGTGTATCAGTCAGAGCAGTATGGGCTGACGAACGCCGGCCGAGCGCTGGTTGCGCGCTGGGCGGGTGCACGCTTAATCGACGAGAGCGCCGTGGACGAGGATGCCGCGGGCGACGATCAGGCCTGAATCGAATCCATCGTCAGTGACCGCTGGCTCGCTCATAGGTGGTCGAGACGTCGTCCGCCTATGCCGTAGGCATCCCTTGACGCGGCCCGGCCACCCTTCCGAGGACACTGACCGCCTCACAGGAGCCGGCCGCCGGCGAGACGACGACGCGAAGGGATCACGGGTGTCCATTCAGGGGGGTGGCACCCCGTGGGTCACGCTGTGGTGATGACGGGCAGCCAGGGTTTGCCGGCGAGGGCGGCGTTGATCGCGTCGATGGCCTCCACGCCGTGGTTGCGGGCTG
>Ga0210378_10000668_pt1 | contig 17756 bp, 17 predicted proteins | sample PLM1_60_b1redo_FD_155465 | JGI IMG/M metagenome (GOLD analysis project Ga0210378, IMG submission 155465) | Groundwater sediment microbial communities from an aquifer in East River, Colorado, USA - PLM1_60_b1 redo | ecosystem: Environmental > Terrestrial > Soil > Riparian zone | place: USA: East...
GGACAACCTCTCTGAGAGGAGCTCCTCCAGCTCCTCCAGCTCCTCCATCGCCGGGTCACGCCCGGTCTCACCCCGCTGGGGCTTACGGGCTGCGCCATCTACGTACCCTCTGACCAGCGACTCGACCTGTCGCACCGAGAGCCCCTCCGCGGCCGCCCTCAATGCGAGCACGGACATGGCCTCCCCTCCGTCCAAGGCCAGCAGGGCCCTGGCGTGGCCGGCCTGGAGCCTTCCCTCCGCCAGCAATCGCTGAACATCCGCCGGCAGAGATAGCAACCTGATCGTGTTAGCCACGTGAGCTCTGGAGTGACCCAGCCGGGCAGCCAGAGCTTCCTGCGTCACTCCGAGCTCCCCTTGAAGCTCCTGGAATGCGGCCGCAAGCTCAAGCGGCGCCAAATCGTCTCGGTGGATGTTCTCGATCAACGCCTTCCGCAGGGACTCGGAGTCGTCCCCTTCCCGCACGACGGCGGGTATCGTGCTGAGTCCCGCCATATGGGCGGCCCGCAGGCGACGCTCTCCCGCCACGAGCTCGTATCCGCCCTCACGGGACCTGACCACGATCGGCTGCAGGATCCCCACTTCCTGGATCGAGCGCGCCAGTGCGCCGAGCGACTCTTCTGCGAACTCCGTCCTCGGCTGCCTCGGGTTCGGCCTGACCGAATCGACCGGTACCTCCACGAGCCCCCCATCCTCGTCCGCACCCGGAATGAGCGCAGCCAGCCCTCGCCCAAGACCGCCTCGCCTCAACCCGCCGCCTCCTTGCGTCTGCCGAACGGCCACCATCGGCGGCCCTGCACGGCCACACGCGCCAGCTCAGGAACGACCACCACGGGATCCCCTTCCCCGGCCGGCTCCGCCACCTCCGGACCCTCGTCCCACTCTCGCGCACGCACCGGTGCGGCCGCCAGAAGCCTCGCGGCAACCTCCCGGGCTAGATCCCGATATGCTCCCGCTCCACTCGAGGCAGGGTCGAACGCCACGACGGGCGCCCCAAACCCGGGCGCCTCGGCTACGCGCACCGAGCGGGGTATGATGGCATCATACACTTGGGTAGGGAAATGAGCACGTACCTCACTCACGATCTGGTCAGCCAGCTTGGTCCTCCGGTCGAACATGGTCAGCAGGATTCCCCCGACCTTCAGGCCAGGGTTGACCCTTTCCTGTATCAGCCGCACGTTGCGCAGCATCTGCCCAAGTCCCTCGAGCGCGAAGTACTCACATTGGATCGGGACGATCAGCTCGTCCGCTGCGGCCAGCGCATTTACCGTAAGGAGCCCGAGCGAGGGCGGGCAGTCGATCAACACGACGTCGAACTCGCGACGCACCTTCTGCAGCGACCGTGCCAGGATCGAGTCTCGAGAGGCCGCCCCCAAGAGCTCCACATCAAGGCCCGCCAGGTCGACCGCGGATGGCAGCACCCATAGGTCGGGGATGGCCGTCTGGATCATCCCGTCTGTGACATGGGCCCCCGAGGCGAGGACGTCATAAGCCGTCGTCCCTCTGCGCGCGTGGTCGATGCCTAGGCCGGTCGTGGCATTCCCCTGCGGGTCTAGATCGACCACGAGAACCCGGAGCCCCAGCTCAGCAAGGCACGCCCCCAGATTGACCGCGGTTGTGGTCTTCCCCACACCACCCTTCTGGTTGGCGATGGCAACGACCGTCCCGTGGCCGCGCCGCCGCGCAACCGGTGGCCTACCGGCCGCTTGATCCTCTTGCTCGCCCGGTAGCGATGGGGGCGCTTCTTCCTTTGCTCTTGGCGACCGACCGGCCCTCATCGCGAGCCATCATAACCAGGGGTCCTTCCCCATCCTGGGAGGCTAGCCCACATATCTCAGCGCGAACTCCTACTGCGTCCGCAAGCCGAGTATCCGGCCATGACCGGCCAGCCCAGTAGAGCAGGGCCCCTCCGGGTGCAAGCAGAGGCTCCGCTGCCTTCCAGGACTCCGACGCGGAGCCGAAGGCTCGCGCCAGGCACAGGTCCACGGAGAGGAGCGCGTCTCGAACGTTCAGGATGAGGGGTTCTGCGTTGCCGAGCGCCAGGTGCTCTACCGCGAGCTCAAGGAAGGCGGCGCGGCGCTCGCGGGCCTCGATCAGCAGGACTCGGGCATCGGGCCTCGCGATAGCGATGGGTATCCCGGGAAGGCCGGCACCCGAGCCAAGGTCGGCTACGACTCGATCCGTCGGGCGCATGGGCTCGAGGGCTCGAAGAGAGTCCAGGATATGCCGCTCCCAGATGCGGCCGGCGTCTCGCTTGGACACAAGACCCATCGGAACGGCGTTTGTCTGGAGAAGCGCTTCGTACCTCCGCAGGCTATCCCGCTGATCCTGTGACAGGGCCTCAACCAATGATCGAGGGTAGGGTTTCACGTGAAACACCGTCGAGTCTCATCGTCTGCGACGGATGACCACACGCCGCTCCGGCTCTTCGCCCTCACTACCGGTCTCCAGTCCGGTTATGTCAGCGACCGCATCGTGGACGATTTTGCGCTCGTACGAACTCATGGGCTCCAGCGCCTCAGGCTTGCCGGTCTTTATCACCCTCCGGGCTGCCTCTCTGGCACGGTCGACAAGCTGCCTTCGACGCCTCTTCCTGTAATCCTCCACGTCTAACTGGATCCGGCACCTCTCCGCGCCCTCCCGCTGGACCGCTGCCCGCATCAGCTCCTGCAAAGCCTCCACGGTATGGCCGCCCTTTCCTATCAGCAGCCCCATATCCTCCGACGACTCCGAGCCCCAGATGTCTATGTACGTCACCCCATCCACGACATTGACCTCAAGCTCGACCTGGAGCTCCATCGCCTCTAGAAGCCCGCGCAAGAACTCGAACGCCATCTCCTCCTGTTCGTCGTCAGGCGCTTCCTCCACGGTCAGCCCCGCGAGCACGCGCACCCGCACGATCGCGGGCTGGGATCTCAGACCGAGCAGGCCCGCCCTTGGCTCTTGCACGATCTCGATCTGGGCCTCCTGCTCGCTGACTCCGAGTTCCTGAAGCGCGCCCTCGATCGCTTCCTCAACGCTTGCGGCGCTTCTTTCGATCTCCATCCTGCCCTCCGGCGCCGCCCTTGGGATTCCGATTCGGGCTCGAGCCGCCAGTCCCGGGACCCCGGCCCTTCCTACCCTGTGTGTCGCCGCCGCTTCTCTTCGGATCCGCTGACCGTGGCCGGGTGCGGCCTCCTCCTCCCGATCCTGGGCGCCGATCACGCCCACCACCCTCCTTCTTCTCCACACGTTCGCCCGAGTCGCCAGGTGCTGCCTTCTGCCCAACCATGCCACGCGAAAGCATGTAGGCCTGCTGGCCGATCTGCACGAAGTTCGTCGTCGTCCAATACAGCACTAGACCCGCTGGGAACCCAAAACCTATGAAGCCGAAGAACGCCGGCATGATCCGCGAGAGCAGCTGCTGCTGCTGGTTCACCGGCCCCGGCGACGCCTTCTGCATCTGGCGTTGCTGGTAATAGGTCGTCCCTATCATCGCAGCCAGGAACACGTAGTACGGGATGCGGACAGGGCCGCCGTGGCCGCAATCGAGATCCCCTATCGGGTTGGTCTGGCCTTCCTTGACAGGGATGTGTACGGTCTGACCTGCCTGGCTCGCCGAACACAGCAGGTTCGTGCCCGCGAAGTCGGTGTCCTGACGAACGATGGCCTCCCGCAGCCTGCTGTCCTTCGGGATGTGGACCTCTCCCCCGGGCACCCGAAGAACCTGGAACAGCGCAATCAGGATCGGGAACTGCAGCAGGAGGGGAAGGCAGCCGCTGAAAGGGTTCACCCCATGCGTCTTGTAGAGCTTCATCGTCTCTTCGTTCAGCCGCTGGCGATCGCCCTTGAACTGCTTCTGCAGCCGCTTCACCTCCGGCTGGATCATCTGCATAGCCTGCATGGACCTCACCTGCTTCACCGCGAGCGGCAGAAGAACGACCCGGATCCCGAGGGTGAGCAGAATGATCGCCACGCCGTAGTTGGGGACCAGTGTGTAAAGCCATGCCAGCACGGCCCCCAGCCCATTCAGAAGAGCCTGCCACCACGCCACCGCGATCATGCTGGCGCCCCGTGTGTCGGGCGTAAGACACCATCATACCGTGCGAGCCGGCGCCTCGGAGGATGATCGACGCCCCCCGAGGATAGAGGCGAACAGCGCAGCACGCGCCATACGGCCAGGACTCCACCTCGAAACGCGCCCAGCTCGACGATGGCCCTATCCGCGTACTCCGAGCAGCTGGGATGGAACCGGCAACGGCCCCCCACAACGAGGCCCAGGCTGTGGCGGTACCCACGGATCAGGCCCAGCAGAACCCAGCGCGCGGGCCAACCGCTCCACCACAGCAGCCTCCTCACTCGAGCAGCGCCCCCGCCATACGCAGCGTGGCGGCCAGGTCCCTTGCCACTTCCTCCGTGGTCGCCCCGACGATCTCCGCCCGCGCGACTACGACCACCTCGAAGGGCTGGCCGAGACGGGGCAGGGCCTCGCCCCAAGCCTCTCGGAGGATTCGCCTGGCGCGATTTCGCACGACTGCTCCGCCGATGGCTCTTCCGCACACGAACCCAACCCTTGGGCCCAACACCGAGGACAGCGCGTAGACCAGTAGATATCGACCGCGAGCCCTCCTCCCGGCCACCATCACTCGGCTGAACTCGTTCGGTCGTCGAAGCGTCGCCGGTCGAGCCATGGGGGCCGTCGAGTCGAGTGATGTCGCTGATCCTCTCGAGGAAGGGCGGGCGTTCAGGCCGAGAGCTTTTCCCGGCCCTTGCTCCGGCGACGGGCAAGGATGCGCCGTCCGCTTCGGGTCCTCATGCGGATCCGGAACCCGTGCGTCTTGTTCCGCTTGCGATTGTTGGGCTGGTAGGTCCGCTTCAAAACGTTCCTCGATTTCCCAATGAAGCCGACGACATATCTTCGTATGCCTTGCCGGGGCCGAGTATACCGGGCCGCGCACAGGAAAAAGGTTGCCAAGACACGAGAGGTGCCTTGGCGACCGGTGAGGGCCCGGCGCTATAATCCGCGCGCTGGTCGACCCCTCCACCCCCTTCCCTCGGAACCGGGTCGCCGTTTCCACAACTGTGGAAAGTCCTTGTGGATAATGACGCCTACTGCAGCTGACGCGATGCCGGGAGGGGCGGGGGAAGGGCCCGCCCGTGCCGTATGGGCGGCCGTCCTCGAACGCGCGCGCCACGAGCTCTCCGAGGCCCAGTTCGAACTCTGGTTCGCCGAACTCCTCCCCGGGAAGGCCAAAGGGAACGTCATCGAGTTGGTCGCACCCAGCTCGTACGTGAAGGGATGGCTCACCTCGCGTTACATGGATCTTCTCCAGGCGTCTGCCCGCAAGAGCCTGGGCCCCACAGCACGGGTCCGGATCGGGACGGCCCCGCAACCCGCCCAGGATGCGACCAACGGCGCCCAAGGGCAGGCTCGCTCCCAGAGGCGGCGCCGCCAGGGTGACGTGACCCCCAAGGGGCAGGCCTCGCTCGATGAGTCTCTCGGGACCTCGCCGTTCCCCGACCGATACACCTTCGAGACCTTCGTTCCGGGTCCCAGCAACAAGTTCGCGCACGCGGCCTCACTCGCCGTAGCGGAGGCCCCGCCGGCCAAGGCTTACAACCCTCTCTTCATCTACGGAGGGGTCGGTCTTGGCAAGACGCACCTCCTTTTCGCGGTCGCCAACCACATGTGGCGGCTCTCGCCACGGACCCGGGCTCGCTATGTCAGCTCTGAGAGTTTCATGACGGAGTTCATCAAGGCGGTCCGTGAGCGCCGTGGCTACCAGTTCCAGCGGCAGTACAGGGACGTTGACGTGCTCCTCTTGGATGACGTCCAGTTCCTCGCTCGGGCGGAGGAGACCCAGAACGAGTTCTTCCACACCTTCAACCATCTGCACCAGCACGAGCGCCAGATCGTGATCGCCAGCGACCGCCCCCCGCAGGAACTCGGCGGCATAGAAGAGCGGCTCCGAAGCCGATTCCGTTCGGGGCTGGTCGTCGACGTGCAGCCTCCGGACTTGGAGACGAGGATCGCCATCTTGCAGATGAAGGCCCTCCGCGATCAAATCAGCGTGCCCGACGAGGTGCAGCACTTCATCGCGTCCAAGTTCGAGCACAACATCCGTGAGCTGGAGGGTGCGCTTCTTCGCGTGGTCGCCTACGCGTCGCTATCCCACCAGCTACCGGACGTCGCCCTGGCGGAACGGGCCCTGGAAGACCTGATACCGGAATCGGGCCAGGAGATACCGGCGTCGATGATCCTCGACGAGACCGCAACCTATTTCGGCCTGGGACCCAGCGACCTCGTCTCCAAGAGCCGCTCCCGGCCGCTAACAACTGCGCGGCACGTTGCCATGTACCTGCTCAGGGAGCTGACCGGCCTTTCCCTGATAAAGATCGGTGAGCATTTCGATCGGGACCACACGACAGTCATGCACGGCATCAAGAAGATCGAAGGCCTCATGCCGGCACGGGGAAGCATCTACCGGCAGGTCCAGGAGCTTACGAAACACATACGGGCGCGCAGCCGGAGCGCGTGGTGACCCTCCGGTGGGGAAAACATGGGGGGTCTGACAGGCTCTGCCGTTCAGACCATCCGCAGCACGCACCTCGGCCTCGCGGTATCCACCGGACCACGATGTCACAGCCGGCCGCTACGCTGGCCTCATGCTCATTTCTACACATGTCCACAGCACCTACTTCGACTGGTCTTGGATACGCTTCTTACCCAGTAGATACCCAGGAGGTTCGCCTTGAAGTTCAAATGTGACCGCGACGCGCTGTCGGATGCCCTTCAGACGGTCCAGCGAGCGGTGTCGTCCCGCCCGGGCATACCCGCGTTGACGGGCGTCCTCATGAATGCCTCGGGAGCCGAGCTCGTGCTCGCCACCACCGACCTCGAGGTTTCGGCGCGCCTTCGCCTCCAGGTCAACGTTCAGGAGGAGGGTGTGGCGCTCATCCCGGCCCGATTGCTGGCGGATATGGTCAAGAGCTTCGACCAGGCACCCGTGGAGTTGGTAGCCGAGGACCGCCAGGCCCGGATCGTTTGCAACAACTACGAGGGCACTGTGCGCCTTTTGCCGGCAGAAGACTTCCCGGCGCTGCAGGACCCTGCGGGCACCCGGGTGACGGTCGCCGCGCCAGCGCTGGGCGAGGGTATCCAGCAGGTGACCCGGGCAGCCTCCAGGGACGAGGCCCGACCCATCCTCACAGGGGTGCTGCTGGAGATCAGCCGTGAGGGCCTCACGATGGTGGCGACTGACTCTTACCGGCTGGCTGTCCGCGAGCTCCCCGCCACGGCGCCGGGTGAAGCGAAGGCTCTTGTGCCCGAGCGAGCCCTTGCGGAGGTGGGTCGAGCGGCCTCAGGAGAAGAGAAGGGCGAGGCCGAGATCTTCGTGGACACGGGTCAGGTCGGCGTACGTACGGGCAATCTAACCCTGATGTCACGCCTGATCGAGGGAGAGTTCCCGAACTACCGGCAGCTCCTGCCGGAGCGCTACGACAACCGCCTGACAGGATCGCGGCAGCAGCTGCTCGACGCCGTCCGGCGCGTCGGTCTCCTGGCCCGAGAGAACTCACCCGTCAGGCTCGAGTTCAACGCGCTCGGTGTCCGCCTCACCTCCTCGTCTCCGGATCTGGGAGGCGCGGTCGAGGTCGTCGAGGCAAGCTATGAGGGGGAGGACATGACGGCAGCGTTCAACCCCGGGTATCTGATCGACGGGCTAACGGCGGCGGTCGGGGAGCGGGTGCACATCGAGGTGCGGGACGGGCTCAAGCCCGCAGTGATCCGTGGCGAGGGCGAGGCCTTCGTATACCTGGTGATGCCCGTTCGCCTCCCAGCGCCGGTGGGCTGACACCCGCGGGATCCGGTGCGAGTCGCCTGGATCGAGATACGCGATTTCCGGAATCATGGGGACCTCAGGCTCGAGCTGCCCTCCGGCCTCACGGTTGTGTCCGGGCCGAACGCGCGAGGCAAGACTAACCTCCTGGAGGCGGTGCATTACCTTTGCGCGCTCGAGTCGCCAAGGGTCAGCTCCGATCTCCCCCTCGTCCGCCGCGGGGTGGCCTCCGCCTTCCTGCGAGGCGAGGTGGAGAGTGCCGCGGGGAAGCTGTTGGTGGAGGTCGAGATTCGATCGGGCGGCCAAAACCGGATCCACGTGAACCGCTCCGCCGTGCGGAGGCGCCGCGATCTCAGACGGCACGTTCGCAGCGTGTTCTCCGGACCGGAGGACCTGGCGATTGTTCACGGAGACCCGGAGCAGCGGCGAAGGTTCATGGACCAGGCCGTAGGCGCGCTCTGGCCACTGCGCGACGGCCTGGCCGGCGCATACGAGCGGGTCCTCCGACAGCGCAACCGGCTGTTGAAGGACTGGAGCGGCGGCGGCGAGCCCGCGGGCCTCGAGGCCTGGGACGGAGAGCTCGTTAAGCACGGGGCGGCGCTCACGGAGGCTCGTGGCGAGGCGGTGGCGCGGATCAAGGATCGGGTTGCCCAGGAGTTCCGGACCATCTCGGGGTGGAGCTCCGAGGAGCTGGTCATCGCTTATAGGGCGTCGGTCGAAGGGGATCCGCTCGAAGACTCCTTCGAAGAGCGACTGGCCGCGCGGCGAGGGGATGAGTTGCTGCGGCGAACGACGCTGGTGGGCCCGCACAGGGACGAACTCTCGCTCGAGATCCAGGGCTTGGCGGCTCGAGGCTTCTCCTCTCATGGAGAAGGCCTGGCTGCGGCCATCGCGCTCCGCTTGGCCATCTCCGAGGCGGTACGGGCGCAGATCGGGGAATGGCCGGTGATGCTCCTTGACGACCCCTTCTCAGCCCTGGACCCCGACCGACGCCGCCTGCTGGCCGAGGCGCTGCTCGGCCGTGGCCAGGTGATGATCGCGGTCCCGGACGAGTCCCAGGCCCCTGTCGGGGCCGTCGTTTGGCGAGTGCGGGAAGGGGGAGTGGTTGAGCCCAGGTGACCCCCGCCCTCGTCGGCCCCGCTCGCCCGAACCGGAGGCCCTTGGCACGGTCCTCGATGCCCTGGTCGCCTCTCGGCCATGGGAGGCCGGCCTCGCCCTTGGCGCGCTTGGGCGCGGATGGAGACAGGTGGTGGGTGAACGCCTGGCACTCGAGTGCGAGCCCGCGGCCCTTGCCGCCGGCGTGCTGATGATCAGGGCCTCTTCGAGCGCCTGGGCGGCCCAGATCCGGTTCCTATCAGGTGAGATCAGAGGTCGGGCGAATGAGTGCCTGGGCGGTGACCATATACGGGAGGTAAAGGTGGTTCTGGGCGCCGATCGCGGGCAGTGAATGGGCTGCTCAGATGGCATTTCCGATGGTATAATTGGTTAGCTTGAACTCCCCCAGAGCGAGACCCCTCTCCCCAGCGAGCGGGCGTCGGCTTCACGACGCCCACCGGAGGTAGCGTGGCGATCAAACCGGCCCAGGCCAGCTATACGTCTGCGGATATCACAGTACTGGAAGGGCTGGAAGCCGTTCGTCGACGGCCCGGGATGTACATCGGGACCACCGGCCCCAGGGGACTTCATCACCTCGTCTACGAGGTTGTCGACAACTCCGTCGATGAGGCTTTGGCCGGCTTCTGCACCCGAATCCTTGTGCAACTCCTGCCCGACGGGGGGTGTCGCGTCGCCGATAACGGACGAGGCATCCCTGTGCACCCCATCCCGAAGTCGAAGGACAGGCGTCCCGCCGCCGAGGTTGTGCTCACCACGTTGCACGCGGGTGGAAAGTTCGGGGGCAAGTCCTACGCGGTCTCGGGTGGGCTTCACGGCGTAGGAGTTTCCGTGGTCAATGCCCTATCCAAGCGCCTGGTCGTCGAGATCGCTCGGGAAGGCCATGTTTGGACGCAGGAGTTCCAGCGGGGCCACCCTGTCACCAAGCTTCGGAAGCTGAAGCCCAGCAGCAAGACCGGGACAATCATCACCTTCTGGCCTGACCCCGACGTCTTCGAGGAGCTTCAGTTCAAGCGCGAGTTGCTGGCCGACCGTTTGCACGAGTTGGCTTTCCTGACCCGCGGCGTAGAGATCGCTCTGTCCGACGAGCGCGAGGATCCGGCGGCGAAGTCGGTCTTCAAGGCGGCCGGCGGGCTGGCCGACTTCGTGCGCCACCTGGCGAAGGGGAAGGAAGCCATACACGGCCGAGTGATCCATTTCTTGGGCGAGCGCGAGTCCAGTGAGGTGGAAGTGGCCCTGCAGTGGAACACGGGCTACGCCGAATCGATCCACACTTTTGCTAATACTATTAACACTCACGAAGGCGGGATGCACGAGGAGGGATTCAAGAAGGCCCTCTCCAATGTGATCAACCGCTACGCCAGGGCGAAGGCCCTCCTCAAGGAGAAGGAGGAGAACCTCATTGGAGAGGACATCCGGGAGGGCCTGACGGCGATCGTGGCCGTGAAGCTCCACGAGCCGCAGTTCGAGGGACAGACGAAGACGAAGCTCGGCAATACCGAGATGCGGTCGTTCGTGGAGACCACGGTCAACGCTCAGCTAACGACCTGGCTGGAGGAGCATCCCGCCGACGGCAAGCGGATCGTCGGGAAATGCATGCAGGCCGCGAAGGCGCGCATGGCCGCCCGCCAGGCCCGCGACCTCACGCGCCGCAAGGGCTTGCTCGAATCGAGTGCGCTCCCCGGGAAGCTTGCCGACTGCCAGCTCAGCGACCCGGCCGTGTGTGAGATCTTCATCGTGGAGGGACAGTCGGCGGGTGGGAGCGCCAAGGAGGCTCGCGACCGGTCCTTCCAGGCGATCCTCCCTATCCGGGGCAAGATCCTGAACGTGGAGAAAGCGCGCCTTCACAAGATTCTTGAGAACGTGGAGATCCAGGCGCTGATCGGCGCGATCGGGACGGGGATCGGGGACGAGTTCGACGGAACCAAGGCTCGGTACGGCAAGATCGCGATCCTGGCCGACGCCGACGTGGACGGAGCGCACATACGCACGCTTCTCCTGACCTTCTTCTTCCGGCACATGCGTGAGCTGGTCGAGTTGGGAAACATCTATGTAGCCCAACCCCCGCTCTACCGCGTGAGGGCAGACGGGAAGTACCACTACCTGCTGGACGACCGTGAGTTGGAGGCCTTCCGCCAGAAGAACGGGAACAAGAAACTGAACCCAGAGCGGTTCAAGGGCCTTGGCGAGATGAACCCCGAGCAACTGTGGGAGACCACGATGGACCCCTCCGCCCGCATGCTGAAACAGGTCACGTTGGAGGACGCGGCGGCGGCGGACCGCATGTTCACTGTCCTGATGGGGGAGGACGTCGACGCCAGGCGTGAGTTCATCCAGGCGAATGCCAAGTACGCGTTCATCGATACGTAGGTCCAGATAGATGGCGGTCGAGGAGCGAGTCGAGTCGGTAGTCATCGAGGAGGAGATCCAGTCCTCTTTCCTCGACTACGCGATGTCCGTGATCGTATCCCGTGCCCTGCCCGACGTGCGCGACGGCTTGAAGCCCGTTCACCGGCGGATCCTTTTCTCGATGCTCGAGGGCGGCCTGACTCCCGATCGCCCTCGCCGTAAATCCGCCGCCGCCGTGGGTGACGTCATGAAGAAGTACCACCCGCACGGGGACGTCCCGATCTACGACGCCCTCGTAAGGATGGCACAGCCCTTCTCGCTCCGATACCCGCTCATCGACCCGCAGGGGAACTTCGGCTCGATCGACGGCGACCCGCCGGCCGCGCAGCGCTACACGGAGGCTCGCCTCGCGCCGCTCGCGATGGAGCTCCTCCGCGACATCGACAAGGAGACCGTCGAGTTCGTCCCCAACTTCGATGGGTACGAGTTGGAGCCCACTGTTTTGCCCTCCCAGATACCGAACCTGCTGGTCAACGGGTCGCAAGGCATCGCTGTGGGCATGGCGACGAACATTCCCCCCCATAACCTGGGCGAGGTCATAGACGGCGTCGTGGCCCTGATCGACGACCCCGAGGCCGGGATCAGGGACCTCGCGACGAAGATCAGGGGCCCCGATTTCCCCACCGCCGGACTGATCGTCGGCCGGGAGGGGATCCGGGACGCTTATGAGACCGGGCGGGGCTCGATCAAGATGCGGGCACGGGTGCAGATCGAAGAGGGCCGCCAGAACCGCCAGCGCATCGTCGTCACCGAGCTGCCCTACATGGTGAACAAGGCTCGTCTGGCTGAGAAGATCGCCCAGCTCGTCAACACCCGCAAGATCGGGGACATCGCTGACCTCAAGGACGAGTCGAGCGGCCGGGGTGGCATGCGGTTCGTCATCGACCTCAAGCGCGGCGCGAACCCGCACATCGTCCTAAACCAGCTCTACAAGCACACCCAGCTCCAGGACACGTTTGGCGTGAACATGCTCGCCCTGGTTGATGGCGTCCCCAGGACGCTCAACCTGAAGCAGGTCATCCGCCACTACATCGACCACCAGGTCGACGTCGTCACACGCCGGACGAGGTTCGAGCTACGCAAGGCCGAAGAACGCGACCACATCGTTCTGGGGCTCCTGATCGCACTCGCGAACATCGACGAGGTCATCAAGATCATCCGAGCCTCGAAGGACACCGAGGACGCCCGCAACCATCTCATGAAGCGGTTCGAACTCTCGGAGATCCAGGCGAACTACATCCTGGACATGCCTCTGCGCCGCCTGACCCGCTTGGAGCGCCAGAAGCTAGAGGACGAGCACAAAGAGCTCCTGGCCACCATCGACAGATTGACGAAGCTGCTCGCCGACCCCAAGGCGATCCTGGGGGTGGTGCGGGCAGAGCTGCTCGCGGTCCGCAAGCGCTTCGCCGACCCCCGGCGGACGGAGATCGTGGCGGCCCAGGGCGACCTGGCTGTCGAGGACCTCATCCAGGAGCAGGACGTTTTCATCACCATTAGCCGGAGCGGATACGTAAAGCGCCAGGCCATCGAGGCGTTCCGCCGCCAAGGGCGGGGTGGCCGGGGGGTGATCGGGGCCAACCTGAAGGCAGACGACGTGATCGCACAGGTGTTCACCACCACGACTCATCACTGGCTCGTTGTGTTCACCAACCGCGGCAAGGTCTACAGGGCAAAGGTCCACGAGGTGCCCGACGCCTCCCGGCAGAGCCGGGGGACCTTCGTCGCCAATCTGCCCGGTATGGGATTCGGGGGCGACGAGAAAATCGCTTCGGTGATCGACATCAAGGACTACTCCGAGGACAGGTTCCTGGTGTTCGCGACGAAGAAGGGCGTGGTCAAGAAGACGTCTCTCGCCGAGTACGACTCCCCACGCACTGGCCTCGCCGCCATCAATCTCAAGGAGGGCGATGAGCTCATCGGCACCATCCTTTCCGACGGAAAGGACGACCTGATCCTGGTGTCCAAGCTGGGGCAGGCGATCCGGTTCGGCGAAAGCAGCGTCCGCCCAATGGGCAGGCAGACGGCGGGCGTGATCGGGATGAAGCTCCGCGAGGGAGACGAGGTCATCGCCATGGTCGCCACCAGCCAGGGTGATGGGCTGCTGACGGTCACGAACAACGGCTTCGGCAAGCGCACGCCGTTCGACGAGTATCCGAAGAAGGGTCGCGGCGGTCTCGGCGTGAGGACGGCCATGCTGACGTCTAGGGTCGGGGTCCTCGCGGGCGCGTTCCCCATCAGTAAGGACCAGGACATCCTGGTCATCGCCAACGACGGAGTCGTGATCAGGGTCCCCGCCGTGCAGGTACGAAAGGCCGGTCGCGCGACACAGGGTGTCCGGATCATGCGCCTGGAAAAGGGGCGTTCGGTGGTCGCGGTGGCCCCGGTCATCACTCAGATGGAGTAGGCGCCCTCAAGTGTGACTCCGGCTTCACCTTCTTGAATGTTGCCAGCAGCAGCAGGTCGTACGCGATCTTCAGGCCGCCGGCCGCAACGAAGGGCGCGCCCAGGGATATCGTCTGCATCACGTAGCCTCCTAATCCTGCGCCTGCGGGACGCACCAGGTAGCGCGCCGTGTTCGTGTAGGACGCCGCGGCCGTACGCTCCTCCTCGTCGACCACCGACACCACGTAGGCCTGCCGCGCGGGCACGTCCATCTGGCTGATCGCGAACCTGGCAAGGAGCATCGCAATGGCGAGGGGCAGGTTCGGCATGAACGGGATCAGGATCAGGAGCACGTTCGACGGGAGGTGGGTGAACACCATCGTGTTCAGCAGACCGATCCTGTTCGCCAGTCGCCCGGCAGCGATCGAGGATCCGCTCTGAAGAAGACCCACGAAGAAGAAGACCAGCCCCATCGCCTCTGTCGATGCGCCATATTTTCGCTGGAACCAGAAGACCAGGAACGACGAGACGACGAACCCCCCTCCGAATGAGTCGAGGGCGAACAACCCCGCCAACCCGGCGACGGTCCTCTTGGAGCGCACCAGTGGGAAGCGCCTTCGGCCGGATAGGTCTTCTCCGGCTTCCATTTGGGACGAGAGCCTGCGGGCCAGTAACGCGCAAGTCACGCCGATGATGGGGTAGGCGAGCAGGAATCGCTGGCTGGCGGGGAGGGCCGGGAAGAGTCGGCGGAAGAGGTCCGGTCCGCCGGCCGCGAGCGCGCCGAGCGAACCCGCCAGGTAAGCCACTGCGTTGTATCTGGCGAAGGCCCGATTTCGAAGTACGGGAGATGGAGCTGCCCGCGGGATCATGGCCTGCTCCAGGGAGGTTATCGGCCCGGACTCGTTAGCCTCGACAGAGATCGTGCCGGTGAGCGCCGCCAGGATCAGTGCGGGTAGCCACTTGGTCAGTGCAAACACGGTGCCTGCGACGGCCATGACCAAGAACAGACCCGCGTACAGTCGTCGCCGGCCCAGCCGGTCCCCGCGGGTGCCCACGACGAGTGAGGTCAGCGCGAACCCCGCAAGCATCGAGGTGAAAACCAGGCCGACCTTCGCGTCCGAGTAACCCGCGTTGGCCAGAGCAGCCCCGATGAGGACGCTGCCGAATCCGTACAGGAGCGCGCGCAGGGCCTGTATGGCGAAGATGGTCCACAGGTCTCTGCCCGGCGGCGACGGCTCCATGGCGGGAACGATAGCGGCCTAGGGCCTACGGAGCCGCTTCTTGGTCCCATCGGCCGTTCAGGAACCGGCCGGGGGATGTCGATGGTCTATGGGCGCGATTGGGCGAGAGGACCCGGAACGAGGATTGAGCGGTGATGAGTCGGGTACGCATGAGGTTGCGGATTCGAGCGAACCGGGGCAGGGCCTGGTTGATACAGGCCAAGGGCGGTGCGAGCCGGTATCGTGGTGGCATGGTGACCGCCTCGCCGGCGCGTTCGGTGAGCGATCCTATGTGGCGTTGCTTGCTACAAGGGTGCCGGGCGCGTACAAAGACATATCCCTGGCCGAGAAGGCGTATGAGATGTCCAAGTTGCCCCGGACCGATGTCTTGGGTCTGAATTAGGAATGGTGAAACGGATGAGAGCGGTGATGACGGCCGATGAGGCGAGCACCAGGAGGGACGATGCCCGTTCCGGTTCACGCAAGACAAGGGTCGTCCTCCGCCACGTCGACGCATGGTCCGTGCTCAAGTTCTCGCTCCTCTTCTATTTCTGCCTGATGCTCGTGTTCCTGTTCGCGCTCCTGATCCTGTACTGGATCCTCGGCCTCATCGGGGTCCTGGACTCAGCGGCGCACCTCCTCTCCACCGCGGGTTTCGGGGATCCCAATAGCGGTTTCCAGTTCCACGGGTACTGGATCTTCTCCAGGCTCTTCCTCATCGGGGTGGCCGGGGTCTTCGTCTGGTCGCTGGTCAACATGCTCGTCGCGGTGCTCTACAACCTGGTGTCGGACGTGATCGGGGGGATCGAGCTCACCCTTGGCGAGACACGCTGAGCCACGCCCGTCTTTTGACACCATATGTGCGCCCCCGTAGGCTTGCGGCGAGCCGCGACCCCGGCCCATGATTGGGATTCACGGGCCTGTAGCTCAGGCGGTTAGAGCGCATCCCTGATAAGGATGAGGTCGATGGTTCGAGTCCATCCAGGCCCACCGCGAGACCCCAAGGAGGGGACCATGGGAGAAGAGAAGAAGGGCGGCAAGATCAAGAAGTTCTTCTTGTTCGCGGCCATCGCGGGGGCCTTCGCGGCGCTCATGCGGATGATGAAGCGCCGCCGTGCCGGCACGGATGAGAACGAATGGCAAGAGCTTCCTCCTCCCGAGCGATAGCTCGGTTCCTCATGCGGCGATAGCATTACCCGCGCTCAAGCCTCAACTGCTCGCCGAAGGCGGCCGACATTACGGCCGAGGGCTCTTTTTCCGACAGGAGCATCTTGGCCGAGCGCTACTCGATGGAACGTGGTGACGTGCTGATGTCGGTTCAGCTCGTCCTGGCGCGGGAATCCGAACGAGGTCAGGCGACCCCGGAGACCCCACCCCCCACATTGCGGCTGCGGCCCTCCCCTCTGAAGACGCCGTTTCCGATCGAGGGCGCTCGACGCGCGGCCCCGGGACCCAGGCCGCTTCCGAACGTTGGCGTTGCCCCAAGCTCGGATCTGATGCTTGTGGATCCGGCGACCGGAGCGCCATCGCTGGCTGCCCTTCGCAGGGACATTGACCTACTAGGTGGGAGGTCCGCCATCGCAGGTGCACGCCTTACTTTGTGCTCGGTGGAGGTACAGCTCATCCGAGCGGAAGGCCCAGTGGCCGCGAACGCGCGCGACGACGTCATGCGAGCACTCGTGGAGCTCGTTCCCTTCGCCCTCAGGGCAAAGGATCGCGTCTACAGGACGGGACCGAATGAGCTTGCGCTGCTGTTCACGGGTGCTGGCGAGGAGGGGGCGGCGGTGGCTCTTGCGCGATTCGAGGCCGATGCCCTACGCGTGCTCAAAGACAGAAAGCTGCCCAAAGCAGCCTTCCGTCATCGGATCTTCGGACAGACGCGGCCGGCGTCCCAGGAACGAGAGGAACGCGCGGGCTAAACGCTGGTCCTGGCCAGGGTGGTTGCCAAACGAGCCGCTCCGTCGCACCATACGGGCCACGGGAGAAAGGAGGTGGTCCGTCTTGCATAAACCGCACGCGACCCCCGAGGTGGCTGGCTGCTAGGCCGTCCCTCGGCGGGCCGGGGCCGACCGCCCCGCCCGTCAGCCGGGGAGTGCCCGGCGGAATCCAACCAGACCACTGCCCCCAGGGGTCCCGGGCTGGTCGACCGGTCGATCCGCATGGATCGAGGAGCCTCCGGGGAGATCGAGGACTAAGACGAAGAAGGCGCGCGGGGCCGGACGGTGTGTTGTCCGGCCCCGCCGCTACACTTCGGACCTGTATGGAAGCTGCCGCCCTCGCGTGGGACGCGGCCAACGCGGCCGCGAGAGCGAGCGGCGTCGCTCTCAGGCCAATGACCTCGCCGGAAGACCCTGACCGCGTCCTAGCGGTAATCCAGAATTTGTGGGGGGAAGAGGCCATGCCGCGCGCGTTGGTCGTCGCCTTTCGCCACGCGGGCGTGATCTTCTACGGTGCAGGGGCGGCGGGCGCCGGCGGAGGGGAGGTCGTGGGCTTCGTTCTCGGCTTCCCCGGTTGGGATGGCGGCCTGCACGTCCATTCGCACATGCTCGGGGTTCTGCCCGATTGGCAGTCACGAGGGGTCGGTTACGCCCTGAAGCTGGCCCAGCGGGCGGCATGCCTGGATCGGGGGATCGTCGAGGTCCGCTGGACGTTCGACCCTATGGTCTCGAAGAACGCTTGGTTCAATCTCGTGAAGCTGGGAACAGCCGGCCGGCGCTTCTTTCCCGACTTCTACGGCGACATGCCGGACCTGATCAACCGGGGGGACAGCACCGACCGGTTCGAGGTTGTATGGGCGCTCACCTCCGAACGCGTCGCG
>Ga0210378_10000669_pt1 | contig 17717 bp, 15 predicted proteins | sample PLM1_60_b1redo_FD_155465 | JGI IMG/M metagenome (GOLD analysis project Ga0210378, IMG submission 155465) | Groundwater sediment microbial communities from an aquifer in East River, Colorado, USA - PLM1_60_b1 redo | ecosystem: Environmental > Terrestrial > Soil > Riparian zone | place: USA: East...
GTGGGTTCTGCTGTGGGTTCTGCTGTGGGTTCTGCTGTGGGTTCTGCTGTGGGTTCTGCTGTGGGTTCTGCTGTGGGCTCCAGCCCTGCGGCGGATCGTGCGGGCCGCCGTCCGGCCGGTGCGGCGGCTGGGGCGGACCCTGCTGCCAGCCACCCTGCTGCGGTCCGGCCGGGGGCTGCTGCCACGGCTGGCCTGGTGCTGGCGGGCCGGAGACCTGCGGGCCCGGCTGCGCTGGTGGGGCCGAGACGTGCTGGGCCGGTGGCGGCGAAAGTGGCGGCGAAACCTGCGGTGCGTAGCCCGGCTGTTGCCCGTACGGATGCTGGCCCTGCGGCGGCGGTCCCTGGGGCGCCGGCTGGCCAGGCCCATACACCGGCAGGCCGTACGCGTCGTGGCCGTAGGGCTCCTGGCCGTACGCCTGCGGGCCGTTGCCGGGGTACGCGGCCTGCTGCCGCCCGTAGGCCGCGTACCGGTCGGGCTTCGGTGGGCTCTTCGGCAGCGCGATCTTCAGGACGACCAAGAAGACGACGCCGAGCAGGACCAGCGAACCGAGCCGGGTGAAGCCGTCCTCGACGGTGCTGCGCCAGGTGTAGTAGACGGTGGTGACGCCCTCGGAGTCGGTGTAGGTGCTCTTGTAGAAGAACGCGCCGACGAACGCGATCACCGCGAACAGCCCCGAGATGGCGTACTCGGCGAGCGCCGCTACTACGACCAGGCGTGATGCGGCCACGACCGGGCGGATGTGCGTGACGAGCAGCACCGCGATCAGCGGCAGGAGCAGCGTAGCGAGTCCGGCGAAGTCGATGAACGAGACTCGGGCGCGCTCGGCGAAGTCGGCCGGGGTGTCGAACTTGCTCACGGCCTCGCGCGGGATCAGGAACTGCTCGATCGAGATCAGCAGCCAGACCAGGTTCACCAGCAACAACGCCAGCGCTATCGGCAGCCGCAGTGGCCTGGTCTTCTCGGTCGCCGCCAGCGTCTCGCCGGCGGACGAGTCCGTCGTCGTCACAACTCCCCCTCAAGTCTCCCCATCAAGTCGGTATCTCGCGCGCCAAGCCTGGCACATCGGCGCGATCAGGCGGTGGCGGCGCCCTACGGCGTCTCACCCCCGACGGGAACCGCGCCGCCGCGTAGGCGACGATGGACGTATGCGAATCGTGGTACTCGCCGGGGGCGTGGGCGGCGCCCGGTTCCTGCTGGGCGTGCGGGAGCTGGCCACCGCTGCCACGCCGAAGTACGAAGTGACGGCCGTTGTGAACACCGCCGACGACGTCACCCTGCACGGCCTGCGGATCTGTCCTGATCTCGACAGCGTCATGTACACCCTCGGCGGCGGCATCGACCCCGACCGGGGCTGGGGCCGCGCCGGGGAGACGTGGACGGTCAAGGAGGAACTGGCCGCGTACGGCGCTGATCCGACCTGGTTCGGGCTCGGCGACCGGGACACCGCCACGCACCTCGTCCGGACCCGGATGCTCGACGCCGGCTACCCGCTCTCCGCGGTCACCGAGGCGCTCTGTGCGCGCTGGCAGCCCGGTGTCCGGCTGTTGCCGATGACGGATGACCGGGTCGAGACGCACGTGGTCGTCGCGGAAGGCGCAGAGGGACGGCGCGCCATGCACTTCCAGGAGTGGTGGATCAAGCACCGCGCGGCGCTGACCGCGGACTCGTTCGTCCCGGTCGGCGCGGCGGACGCCAAGCCGGCGCCGGGCGTGGTCGAGGCGCTGTCCGCCGCCGATCTCGTGCTGATCGCGCCGAGCAACCCGGTGGTAAGCATCAGCACGATCCTCGCCGTGCCGGGCATCCGTGATGCGGTGCTCGGGGCACCAGGCCCGATCGTCGGAGTCTCGCCGATCATCGGCGGCGCGCCCGTACGCGGGATGGCCGAGAAATGCCTGCCGGCGATCGACGTCGAGGTGTCGGCGGCCGGCGTCGGGGCGTACTACGGATCGCGGCGCAACGGCGGGCTGCTCGACGGCTGGCTGGTGGACACCGCGGACGGCGGGGCCGAGATCCCGGGCGTGGAGGTTCACTCGACCCCGCTGTACATGACCGATCCGGAGGCGACCGCGGCGATGGTCCGCGTGGCCGCGGGGCTGACCCGTGCCTGACCGCCCGCCCGCACCGCTGGAGGTGCTGCCCGTCGGCGGGCTGGGCGAGGTGGCCGCCGGGGACGACCTTGCCACGCTGCTCGCCGGCGCCGCGCCGTGGCTGGCCGACGGCGACATCGTGGTCGTGACCAGCAAGATCGTCAGCAAGGCTGAGGGGCGGCTGGTCAACGTGCCGGCCGATCCCGCGGGGCGCGAGGCTGCGCGGGCGGCGGCGATCGCGGCCGAGACCGTCCGCGAGGTGGCCCGCCGCGGCCGCACCCGGATCGTCCAGACCCGGCACGGGCTCGTCCTCGCCTCGGCCGGCGTGGACACCTCCAACGTGCCCGGCGACACGCTCGCGCTGCTGCCGCTCGATCCGGACGCGTCCGCGCGACGGCTCCGGTCCGGCCTGCTGGACAAGCTGGGCGTCGACGTCGCGGTGCTGATCACCGACACGATGGGCCGTGCGTGGCGCGTGGGGCTGGTCGACGTGGCGATCGGCGCCGCCGGGCTGGCGCCGCTGCGCGACCACCGTGGCGAGCAGGACGGGTACGGCAACGGCCTGGAGATGACCGTCGTCGCCGACGCCGATCAGGTCGCGTCCGCTGCGGAGCTGGTCAAGGGAAAGGTCGCCGGGGTACCGGTCGCGGTGGTGCGCGGGCTGTCCGGCGCCGGTGGGGAGGACGGGCCCGGGGCGGCCGCGCTGGTCCGACCGTCTGATGAGGACATGTTCGCGCTCGGGACCGCCGAGGCGACGGCGGCCGGCGCGCGTGGCGCTGTGTTCGCCCGCCGGTCGGTACGCACGTTCGCGCCGGATCCGGTCGACCACGCGCTGATCAGGGGAGCCGTCGCCGCCGCCCTCACCGCGCCCGCGCCGCACCACACCGTGCCGTGGCGGTTCGTCCACGTCGCCTCGCCGGCCGTGCGTGCCACGCTGCTCGCCGCGATGCGCGACGCCTGGATCGCCGACCTGCGGGAAGACGGCTTCAGCGAGGACGCGATCTCGCGCCGCGTCCACCGTGGCGACCTGCTGTGGCACGCACCGGAACTGGTCGTGCCGTGCCTGGTCCGCGGCGGCGCGCACCCGTACCCGGACCTGCGCCGGGCCGACGCGGAACGCACGATGTTCAACGTGGCGATGGGCGCCGGCGTGCAGAACTTCCTGGTTGCGCTGGCCGCCGAGGGCGTCGGATCGTGCTGGATCTCGTCAACGATGTTCTGCCCGGACGTGGTCCGCGACGTGCTGGCGCTGCCGGTCGAGTGGGAGCCGATGGGGTCAGTCGCGATCGGCTACCCGGCGAGCGACCCGAACCCGCGCCCGCCACGCGAGGTCGGCGACCACCTCGTCGTCCGGTGACACGCCTCCCCAGTTGCACGGGGACGCATCGGCCGGATGGTCCGCCTGCCACCGCCCGCCTCCCCGTTGAGGCGGCTCAGAAGGCGCGGTAGTCCCTGGCGGACATCCGGGGGCCGTGCCTCGGCGGGCGTACCCCCGCGGCCTCGACCAGCCGGATCGCGCGCTGCCGGTGCGGCTTGTACGGGCCGAGCGCGGTGAGCATCCCGCCGTCGTCGAGGCCGCGGCCGACGAGCGCCCACCCGACAACGGTCGGCAGGTGGTAGTCGCCGACGCTGACGGCGTCCGGTGCACCGAGCGCCCGTTGCACCACCTCGGCGGCCGTCCACGGCCCGATCCCGGGCACGGCCTGGAGCCGGCGCTGCGCGTCCTCGGGCGTCATCGAGGCGGCCTGTTCCAGACGGTCGGCGACCAGCGCGGCGGCCCGGATCGCCCGCTGCCGCGCACCGTCCACGCCGGCTTTGTGCCATTCCCAGACCGGGATCGTGCGCCACTGGTCGGCGTACGGCGCCACCCGCATGCCGGCCGGCGCCGGGCCGGGCGCCACGGTGCCGAACCGGCGCACCAGCTCGCGCCACGATCGCCACGCCTCCACACCGGTGACCTTCTGCTCCAGGATCGCCGGCGCGAGCTGTTCAAGGATCAGCCCTGTTCGGGTGAGGCGTAATCCTGGGTTGCGCCGCCACGAGTCGGCGACGCATTCGTGGTGCGGTGTGAAGCCGGACCAGTCGTCGTCGGCGCCGAGCAACCGCGGCACGGCGTCCAGCATCCAGCGGGTGCCGGGGCCCCAGACGTGCGCGCGGACAGTCCCGCTGGCTTCCCGCCGCAGCCGCAACGTCGCCGGCCCCTCCGGGGTGGGAGAGGTACGCCAGATCGTGCCGTCCGCGTCGACCTGGTGCGTGGGGTCGCCACCGCCACGGCGGAGCGGCGCCAGCGTGGCACGCAGGTCCAGCGGGTAGGGCGGCGCGAACGAGCGGCCCTTGCCGCCGGCGTCGAGAGAGCTCTGCCGGAGATCGATGGTGACCTCGGTTTCGTCGAACCCGCCGGGAAGCGGGTCAGCAGAGGCCGGTAGCTCCACGCGACTTCAACTCGTCGACGATGCTCTTCACCTGCTGGGCGCGGTCGCGGGGGCAGACCAGCACCGCGTCGGCGGTGTCCACGACCACGACGTCACGCATGCCGAGGATGGCGATCGTGCGGCCGCTGCCGGCGACCACGATCGCGCCCTTGGTGTCGCTGGCCAGCAAGGTGCCGCCGGAGACCAGCACGTTGCCGTCCGCGTCGGCGGGGAGGATTTCGCCGAGAGTGTCCCAGTCGCCGACGTCGTTCCAGCCGAACGCGCCGGGGACCGTGGCCACCCGGCCACGCGCCGCCGCGCCCTCCATCACGCCGTGGTCGATCGAGATCTTCGGCAGCTCCGGCCACACGTCCGCCAGGACGGCGTCGCGGTCGGGCTGGTCCCAGGCGGCGGCGATCCGGGTGAGGCCGGCGTGCAGCACGGGGAGCTGGCGCTCGATCTCGGCGAGCAGCGCGCTCACCCGCCAGACGAACATCCCGGCGTTCCAGACGTACTCCCCCGACTCCACATAGGAACGGGCGACGTCCGCCGACGGCTTCTCCTTGAACTCCGACACCGCCAGCGAACCGGGCGCGCGCAGCGGGGCGCCGTGCCGGATGTAGCCGTAGCCGGTGGCCGCCTCGGTGGGCGTGATGCCGACCGTGACCAGGTAGTCGTCGGCGGCGGCGTCGATCGCGACGCGCACGACGTCGACGAACGCGGCCGGGTCGGCGATCAGGTGATCGGCGGCGAACGACCCCATGATCGCGTCCGGATCGCGCCGTGCGATCAACGCCGCGGCCAGCCCGATCGCCGGTGCCGAGTCGCGGGGGCCCGGCTCGACGACGATGTTCTCCTCGGGCACCGCCGGGAGCTGGCGGGCGACCGACGCGGCGTGCGCTCCGCCGGTGACCACGTGGATGCGCTCGGGCGGCGCCAGCGTGACGAGCCGGTCGACCGTCGCCTGGATCAGCGTGCGCTCGGTGCCGGTGAGCGCGTGCAGGAACTTGGGGTGCGCGGCGCGGGACAGCGGCCAGAGCCGGGTGCCGCTGCCACCCGCCGGGATGACCGCGTGGAACACGCCGGCCATCAACGGCCCCCGGACGCCGCGCGCGCGTAGCTGGCGAGGTGCGCCTCGGCGCTCGCCTCCCAGGTGAACTCGGCGGCCCGGGCGTGCGCGGCAGCGCCCAGTTCCTTGCGCCGGGCCTCGTCATCAAGGAGCTTGCCGAGGTCGGCGCCGATCTGCTCGGCATCCTCACCGGTGTAGGCGACCGCGTCGCCGCCGACCTCCGGCAGCGAGAGCCGGGGCGTGATGAGCACCGGGGCACCGCACGCCATCGCCTCCAGCACCGGCAGGCCGAAGCCCTCGCCGTGGCTCGGGTACGCGACGACGATCGCACCACCGAGGTAGCCGGGCAGGTCCGCGTAGCGCAGGTACCCAGGGCGGAGCAGCCGCAGGTGGGCCGGAACGTCGGCGATGGCCGCATCGATGTCGTCGTCGTGGCCGGAACCGCCGGCGATCACCAGAGCCGGCGTCACCTCGCGTCCGGCGCAGGCCTTCAGCCAGCCCCGGATCAGGTTCGGGACGTTCTTCCGCGGCTCCTGGGCACCCAGGAACGCGACATAGCTCGCGTCGGCGAGGCCAAGGCGGGCGCGCACGCGGGCGCACTCGGCCTCGTCGGGGATGTGGAAGACCTCGCTGTCGACGCCGTGGTACGCGACGTCGAGGCGGGTGGGGTCGGCGTCGAGAAGGCGGATCAGCTCGTCCCTAGTGGCCTTCGACGGCACGATCACCCGCGCCGCCCGCCGCAACGAGGTGCGGGTGGCCGACCGGAAGAACGTGCCCTTCGCCCTCTCGTAATGCTCCGGCTCGGTGAAGAACGTGGCGTCGTGCACGGTGACCACGACGGGGCACGACGTGCGCAGCGGAGCGGTGTAGTGCGGCGAGTGGATGACCTGTGCGCCGACCTGCTGGGCGACCAGCGGGAGTCCGGTCTGCTCCCACGCGAGACGGGCCGGCCGGTGCGCGATCGCCGCCGGGCCCGCGATGATCCGGGCCTGTGGGGCGAGGCGTCCGTACCGCTCCGCGTCGGCGCGCTGGGACACGACGGCGAGGTCTGCCTCGCCGCGTCCGAGCGCTGCGAGCAGACCTTCGACGTAGCGCCCAACGCCACCCCGGTCTGCGGGGACCGCGGTGGCGTCGACGAGAACTCTGGGCGCGTTACCGCCTGTCACTGGGCCACTCCTCGAGGCCGGAGACGCTGCCCTGTCAGCGTACGCCGACCGCGCCCGCCGCACTGGTCGTGCCGGTGCGCCGACTCGCCTGGATTCTCGCCCGGATTTCAGTGAACGAACGTTGGCGCTACCCCGCCGTGAAGCCGAAGTAGTTGCTGCGCATGCCGAACGCGCGCCGGAACGTCGTCCCGGAAATGGTCACGTAGGTGCTTCTCCCGGCCGCTGTGCGCCCCACGATCCGCACCGCCAGCACCCGCCCTCCCCACACGCCCCGCCCGTCGCGCCGCACCACCATGACGCTGGTCGGCCGGGTGATCCCGCCGGCACCGTCGAAGGCGGCGAGCCGCTGCGGCGTGATCGTCATCCGCCACGCCAGGTACGGGCTCCGCGCCCTGGCCTCGAACGGATCGAAGCGGCTCGGCAGGTACACCGCACCGCCCGCCGCAGTCTGACCACCGTTCGACGAGGAGAACTGCGCGAGGATCGGACGGCCACCGTGCGTGCTGATCAGGTTCCGGGTGGCCGCGATCGCGGCGGTCGTGTTGGGGTGCTCGGCGGCAGCGCCGTCCCAGCACTGGTCGCCGGTGTCGTCGCGCACGTCGTAGAAGTAGCCCCGGTTACGCGCCCACCCCGCGTACGAGCGCGCCGCCACCGCCTGCGCGCGCAACGCCTGTGCCGGCCAACCCGCCGGCATCTCCGACGAGAGGACGCCGCGTAGGTACGTCTCCATCCGCACGACCGCCTGGTAGTACGCCCGGCCGTGGTAGTAGAGCGCCCGCGCCGAACCGGCGTACACCACGTCGAAGCTGTTCTTACAGTCGCCTTTGCGCCGGCCGAACCAGATCCGCTGACCCGTCGGCCCGGATACCGAGACGGGTGGGGCCAACCGCGCCACCGTGGCCCACACGCGCCCGGACGGGCGTTGCACGGCGAAGCCGCCCGCCTTCGGCACCAACCTGCCGCGGGCGCCGACCCCAAGGGTGACGATCCGCCTGTCCGCTCCGGTGGCGCGGATCCCGATGCGCGGGCGCGCGCTGGACGGTCCGATCAGCAGGATCCCGCCGTCCAGCGCCGTCAGCCGCACCCGTACCGGCGGGTTAAGCAGCGCACCCGGGCGCGTGCCCGGGTAGTAGAACGCCAGGATCTGTCCCGAGGATCTGCCGGCCAGCGCGGCACCGTACGCGCCGAACTGGCTCATCCCGCGCCCATGCCCGAACCCCTTGCCGTGGATCACGACGCCACCGGCACCCACCTGCCCGCTGTCCACCGGCAACGGCTCCGCCGAGGCGTCAACCACCAATCCGGATCCGCCGAGCATCGCACCGGCGACCAGCACCGCCGCCCGCCGCCAACGCCCCAAGCCCGCCATCGTGCCCCCCTCTCGCTGAACCTCCCCACGGCTGGCTGCCTCCCCCAAGGCCGCCGGCCGCATGACGTCAACCCGCTCGCAGCCCCGTCCGGCAGTCGCGGACGCCGTCGGCGGCAACCAGGCACACTCCCGACCCGTCGCGGCCTGCCCCCGTGCCGATGCCCCCTACCGCGGCCCGTCACAGATGGGACTGGTGTGACTACGGACAGTGCTCAGAGTAGGACAGAGACCACGAGGTGGCCAGAGTTGCGCCCAAATCGGGCACCGATACCGCGACCACTAAGGTCGGGCGTGCTCGTCCGGATCTGATCGGAGTCACCGTGCCGCCCGTTCGCACTCCCGCCGCCCTGCTCGCCGGAGTCCTCGCCACCAACCCGTCCGGTCCGCTCATCACGTTCTACGACGACGCGACCGGCGAGCGGATCGAGCTGTCCGCGATCACGCTCGACAACTGGGTGGCGAAGACGGCGAACCTGCTCCAGGACGGCGGGATCGAGCCCGGAGCCCGCGCGGCCGTGCTCCTCCCGCCGCACTGGCAGACCGCGGCGATCCTGCTCGGATCCTGGTCAGCTGGCCTGGCGGTGACGCTGACCGCAGAGCCCGCCGACGTCGCCTTCGCCGGCCCGGATCAGCTCGATGCCGCTCTTGGTACCGGCGCCGACGAGGTGTACGGCCTCTCGCTCGCCCCGATGGCCATGCCACTGCGCGCGGTGCCGGCCGGCGTGACGGACTACGCCACCGAGGTCCGCACGCACGGCGACCGGTTCTTCCCGTACCAGCAGGTCGATCCGGACGCGCCCGCCCTGGGCGCACTGTCCTACGCGGAGGTCGTAGCCGCCGGCGCCGCCCGGGCGACCGAACTGGGCCTCACCTCGACCGACCGGCTGCTGGTCGCCGGCCCGCGCGACGGCGAGGTCGACTGGCTGCTGGCGCCGCTCGCGGCAGGGACCAGCCTCGTCCTGTGCCGCACCCCCGACGAGGGCAAGCTCGCCGACCGGGCCACGGCCGAGCGGGTCACGGCCACTTTGGGCGTGACAATTCCCGGCGTGCGCCGCGCCGGCTAGAACAGGCTCGGGCTCGGGCTCGGGCTCGGGCTCGGGCTCGGGCCAACCGTCCTCTCCGGCCAACGTTCTTCTCGCGCCAACGTTCTTCTCGGGCCAACGTTCTTCTCGGGCCAACGTTCTTCGCGGGCCAACGTTCTTGATGAAGGTGCCCTTCATGGGGCCAACGCCGTATGAAGGTGCCCTTCATCAAGAGCACCCGGAGACAGCAGGACGCCGGGCGCCCGCTCAGTCGGGAGAACCAACGAGCGGAGGCCCGGCGTCGATGCACGTTTGCCGGTCAGTGCGACCGGCCGGCGACTAATAAGCGGCTGCCGTTGCCCCGGGCCACGGCCCCTGGGCTCGAGCAGCAAGACTCCTCTGCAGAGGCGCGGATCATCTGCGCGCGCCGTGACTCGGACACCAGGTGAGCACGCGATGTCGCGCCCCGCACCGCGGATGGGAACCTTTCCAAGGGTCCTAACCGGGACATCATCACCCCCTGAGTGTCCGGTTGATTACCGTTGGTGAGTTAACACCGCCGAGAGCGGGAAGAAAAGCCCCTTCCGCCGTGTCATGCGTATTTTGTGGCGTGTCGTGAACACGATTCGTAATCGCGAGCACCGCGCACGCTCAGCGCTGCCCTGTTAGCGGTTGGGCCCGCGACGCGCCAGCGTGGCGTGGCCCCAACCGCTAACACCACCCCAACCGCTAACACCACCCCAACCGCTAACACCAACCACCCCGGTCACCCGGCCCCGTCCGCTGAACGGCCGATAAGGTGACGACGGTCACGGAGGAGGCGCCATGGACAAGGTCGTTCGCAGCGCCGCCGAAGCAGTCGCCGACATCGGGTCGGGGTCGACGCTGGCGGTGGGTGGTTTCGGACTGTGCGGCATACCGCACGTACTCATCAACGCAGTGCACGAGGCAGGCGTGGACGATCTCAAGGTCGCGTCGAACAACTGCGGCGTCGACGACTGGGGCCTCGGGATCCTGCTGGCCGACCGCCGCATCTCCCGGATGACCAGCTCGTACGTCGGGGAGAACAAGGAGTTCGCCCGGCAGTTCCTGTCCGGCGAGTTGGAGGTCGAACTCTGCCCGCAGGGCACGCTCGCCGAGCGGCTGCGCGCCGGCGGCTCGGGAATCCCCGCCTTCTACACCCTGGCCGGCGTCGGCACCCAGGTCGCCGAGGGCGGTCTGCCGTGGCGGTACGACGCCGAGGGCAACGTGACGGTGGCCAGCCCCGCCAAGGAGGTACGCGCCTTCGGCGACCGGGACTACGTGCTGGAAGAGGGCATCGTCACCGACTACGCGCTTGTGCGGGCCGCCGTCGGCGACCGGCACGGAAACCTGGTCTTCCACGAGTCGGCGCGCAACTTCAACCCGCTCTGCGCCATGGCGGGACGGATCACGATCGCCGAGGTCGAGGAGCTGGTAGAGCCCGGCGAGATCCAGCCCGAGCAGGTCCACACGCCGGGCGTCTTCGTCCAGCGCGTCGTCGGGCCGGTGGGCGCCGAAGGCAAGCGGATCGAACGCCGGACCACCCGCCCGAGGGAGAACTGAGATGGCTCTCACCCGTACCCAGCTCGCCGCTCGGGCCGCCCAGGAACTCGAGGACGGCCAGTACGTCAACCTCGGGATCGGCCTGCCCACGCTGGTGCCGAACTACGTGCCGGACGGCGTCCACGTGGTGCTCCAGTCCGAGAACGGGATCCTCGGCGTCGGCCCGTACCCGTACGAGGGCGAGGAGGACCCGGACCTCATCAACGCCGGCAAGGAGACCGTCACGATCCTGCCCGGCTCGTCGTTCTTCGACTCCGCGACCAGCTTCGGCATGATCCGCGGCGGCCACATCGACGTCGCGATCCTCGGCGCCATGCAGGTCTCCGCGGCCGGCGACCTCGCGAACTGGATGATCCCCGGCAAGATGGTCAAGGGCATGGGCGGCGCTATGGACCTCGTCCACGGCGCCAAGCGGGTGATCGTGATCATGGAGCACGTCGCCAAGGACGGCGGGCACAAGATCGTCGACGAGTGCACGCTGCCCTACACCGGCCGCGGCTGCGTCCAGCGGATCATCACCGACCTCGCCACCCTCGACGTCACCCCGGACGGCCTTGTCCTGCGCGAACTCGCCCCCGGCGTCAGCGTGGACGAGGTGCGCGCCGCGACGGGGCCGGCGTTCGCCGTCGAGGGTGAGCCGGCCGTGATGCGCCTCCCGGTGGGTGTCTGAGGATCGCGTCCCCGGGCCGCGAGGCCGCCCCCGTACACTCTGGTGCGCATCGCCCCGCCCTGTCCGACACTTGCAGGAAGCTCTCCCATGAAGCTGTCGATCCTGATGCCCGTCTTCAACGAGGAGCGCACGCTCAGCGCAGCGATCAAGCGTGTCCTCGACGTGGACTACCCCTGCGAGATCGAGCTGGTGGTGGTCGACGACGGGAGTCGGGACGGCACGGCATCGGTGCTCGGCGGAGTCCACGATCCGCGGGTCAGCGCCCACCGCCACCCGCGTAACCGGGGCAAGGGCGCCGCGATCCGCACCGCAAGCGAGGTCGCCAGCGGCGACTACATGATCATCTGCGACGCCGACCTCGAGTACGCGCCAGAGGAGATCCCGAAGCTGCTGGCGCCGATCCTCGCGGGCGAGTCCGAGGTGGTCTTCGGCACTCGCACGTTCGGCTCCCACTCGTCGTACTCGTTCTGGTACGTCATGGGGAACAAGGGCGTCACGACGGCGTGCAACGTCCTCTACAACGCGTACCTCTCCGACCTGGAGACCTGCTTCAAACTGATGCCGCTGGCGCTCTACCGCGAGCTGGACGTCCGCGAGCCGGGCTTCGGCATGGAGGCCGAGGTCGCCGGGAAACTGCTCCGTCGCGGTATCCGTCCGTACGAGGTGTCGATCAGCTACCGGGCCCGTGGGCGCGAAGAGGGCAAGAAGATCACCTGGAAGGACGGCGTCGAGGCGCTCTGGATCCTCGGCAAGATCCGGGCCAGCCGTCCGAAACGATGACGTACTCGGTCATCGCGCGCGACCCCTTCACCGGCGAGTTGGGCGTCGGGGTCGCGTCGTGCGTGCTCGCGATCGGGCGGGTGGTGCCGTGGGCGAAGGCCGGTGTCGGCGCCGCCGCCACCCAGTCGCACACCCGCCGGGGATACGGTCCGCACGGGTTAGCCGGGCTGGAGGCCGGGCTCGCCCCCGCTGACGTGCTCGGCACCCTGCTCGCTCGGGACGCCGACGCGCAGACCCGCCAGGTCGCCCTGCTCGGGGCCGACGGCCAGGTCGCCGCGCACACCGGTGTCGACTGCCTCCCGGCCTGCGGGCACCGCACCGGCGAGGGATACAGCGCGCAGGGCAACATGCTGGCGTCCGAATCCGTAGTCGACGCGATGGCCGACGCGTTCGCGTACACGCCCGGCGCGCTCGCCGAGCGGCTGCTCGCCAGTCTTGAGGCGGGTGAGGCGGCCGGCGGCGATCTGCGGGGACGGCAGTCCGCCGCGCTGCTCGTGGTCGGGCCCGAGCGGCTCGCCGAGCCGTGGGACGCGGTGCCGATCGACCTCCGGGTCGACGACTCCGACGATCCGCTGGGCGCGCTGGCCCGGCTGCTGCGCCTCCAGCGGGCGTATGAGAATAACGACACCGAGACCCTGGCCGTACTGGCCCCGGACGGCCCGCGCGACCTCCACGCCGCGCTCGACGCCGCCCGCCGCGGTGATCTCCTCGCGGCCAAGCAAGCCCTCGCTGACCTGCGGCAACGTCCCGGCTGGGACAGCTGGCTCCGTACCAATGCCGACGCCGGCCGGCTACCATACTTAGCTGAACTGCTCGACTGAACCGTCCAGGCTTAAGGGAGTCCCATATTTCGGGGCCAACTCTCCCGGCTAGCGGAAAACGGTGTTAGCGTGCGGGACCATCCCCCACCGGTCTGCCCCTTCGACGGAGCCCCACGATGCGACACGTACTTGGCCTGCTCTTCGGCATCGTGCTCGCGCCGGTGACCTGGTTCCTCGCCTCACTCGGGCACTTCCGGTTCCTCGACGCTCTGCAGCGGTTCGGTGACGACACCAGCCGCTTACCCAGCGAGTTGGCGTTCGGCGCCATGCTCATCATCGCGGCCGGCGCTTGGCTCGGGGTGCTGCTCAGCAGCCGGCTGTCGCCGCTCGCACCGGCCGCGGCGGGGCTGCTGTGGCTGGGGCTCGGCGCCGCGTTCGTCGTCAACGTCGAGCGCGTCGTCAACCTGCTCCCTGACGGACCCAGCGGCCAGCAGGGGCTCTTCGCGTTGCCGCTCGAACACGGCTACGCGTTCCTCATCGGCACCGCCCTGATGTCGCCGCTGTTCAGCCCGGCCCGCTGGCGTGGCGGACCGCGCCGACCGCAGGCGGCGGACGAGTCCATCCTCGAGCCTGAGACCCCGGCTGTCCCGAGTTACCAGACCGGCAGCTACCCGACCATCGCGGACACCGCCGAACCGCCGACCTCCGCCGATCGCCGGGACCGGTACGGCCGACCCGCGCGGGCCAGTTTCCCGGACGACGCAGCCTCCGCCGATCCCATTGGATACCGCGGCGCGCGTGGCCAGCGGGACAGCACCGCGACCTATCGCGGCGGCCAGGCCGACTACCGCGACCCGACGCCGACCGGACGCCAGGCGGCCGTACCCGAGCAGCAGCCGCCGAGGCTCGCGTCCTGGAACGAGGACACCGCCGACCAGCCCCGGCACCGCCCGCGCGACCGCTAACCCGCCGCGGGAAGCCATCCTTTCGTCCGCTGGGTGGTCACTCCGCTGGGTAGTCACTCCGCTGGGTGGTCACGGTCCCAGCGGCGGCTAGTCCAAGCCGCGGGAGGCGCGGATCGCCCGCCGGCGGGCAAGGCGGTGTTCACGCCGGATCTCAGCCTCGTGCCAGCGCCGCTTGTCCTCGTCGGTCTCCGGCAGCGCCGCCGGTACCGGACGCGGCTCCCCGGCTACGTCGACCGCGACGAACGCCAGGTACGCGGTGGCGACGCGGACGGGGTCGGTGCCGGCGCGGTCCCACGGTTCGGCGAGCACGCGGACGCCGACCTCCATGGACGTCCGCCCGGTCCAGTTCACCTGGGCGGCGGCGTGCACCAGGTCACCGACGCGCACCGGCACGGCGAGGACGATCTCGTCGATGGCCGCCGTGACGGCGTTACCTCCGGAGTGACGCGCGGCCGAGGCGCCGGCGGCATCGTCGATCAGCTTCATGATTACGCCGCCGTGAACGGTGCCGTACAGGTTGACGTCCATCGCCGACATGATCCGGCTCAGCGTGATGCGCGAGTACGACGTGGGCGTGCCGGCGAGGTCGGTCATGGCACCACGGTAAGCGCTCCACGACCTGCGGTGGATCAGCCCCGCAGGAGCTGGCGGGCCATCACGACGCGCTGGATCTGGTTGGTGCCTTCGTAGATCTGGGTGATCTTCGCGTCGCGCATCATCCGCTCGACGGGGAAGTCGCGGGTGTAGCCGGCGCCGCCGAAGAGCTGCACGGCGTCGGTGGTGACGTCCATCGCCACGTCGGAGGCGAAGCACTTCGCGGCGGCGGAGATGAACGTGAGGTTCGGCTCGTTCCGCTCGGCCTTCGCGGCGGCGACGTAGATGAGCTGCCGGGCCGCCTCGATCCGCATGGCCATATCGGCGAGCATGAACTGCACGCCCTGGAAGTCGGCGACCGCTCTGCCGAACTGCTTCCGCTCCTGCACGTACGCCAGCGAGACGTCCAGCGCGCCCTGTGCGATGCCGAGGGCCTGCGCGCCGATCGTCAACCGGGTGTGGTCGAGGGTGCGCATCGCGGTGGCGAAGCCGGTGCCGGGCTCGCCGACGATCCGGTCAGCCGGGATCGTGCAGTTCTCCAGGTAGATCTCGCAGGTGGGCGAACCCTTGATGCCGAGCTTCCGCTCCTTGGTGCCGACCGAGAAGCCCGGGTCGTCCTTGTGCACGACGAACGCCGAGATGCCCTTGGTGCCAGCGTCGGGGTCGGTCTTGGCCATCACGGTGTAGTACGTGGAGACGCCCGCGTTCGTGATCCAGCACTTTGTGCCGTTGAGCACCCAGTGATCCCCGTCACGGACGGCGCGGGTGGTCATCGCGGCGGCGTCAGAGCCGGCCTCGCGCTCGGACAGCGCGTAGGAGAACATCGCCTCGCCGCGCGCGACCGGCGGCAGGACCTGCTGCTTCAGCTCCTCGGACGCGGACAGGATGACCGGCATCGAGCCCAGCTTGTTCACCGCCGGGATCAGCGAGGACGACGCGCAGACCCGGGCAATTTCCTCGATCACGATCACGGTGGCGATCGAGTCGGCGCCCGCGCCCTCGTACGCCTCGGGGATGTGGGTGGCGTGGAAACCGGCCTGGACCAGGACATCCAGCGCTTCCTTGGGGAAGCGCGCGTCCTCGTCAACTTCGGTCGCGTGCGGCGCGATCGCGCCCTCGGCAAGCTCTCGAACGGCCTGACGGACGTACTCGTGCTCCTCCGCCAACTGGTACGTCTCGAACGACGGATCCACGGGTACCCCTTCACATCACCGATGCTGTTCACCGGAGGATACTGGCCGGTAACCAGGTGGCCGAACGCGGCTGTGGTCGGCAACCACTATCCTCGGCCTGTTCCGTCCCGACTCCGGGGTCATTGCAGCCCCGGATCGGACGCCCGTTACCGGAGGATCATCGCGTGTCCGTATCCACCCACCAGCGCCCCCGCCTCACCATCCTCGGCACCGGCTACCTCGGCGCCACCCACGCCGTCTCGATGGCCGAGCTCGGGTACGAGGTGCTCGGCGTCGACGTCGACGAGGCGAAGATCGCGAAGCTCGCCGCGGGGGAGGTGCCGTTCCACGAGCCAGAGCTCGACGAACTGCTCCGCAAGAACCTGGCTACCGGCCGCCTCCGGTTCACCACCTCCTACGCCGAGGCGGCCGAGTTCGGCGACGTCCACTTCATCTGCGTGGGCACTCCACAGAAGAACGGCAGCAAGGCCGCCGACATGACCTACGTCGAGTCCGCGGTCAGCTCGCTCGCCCCGCACCTCACCCACAAGTCGCTGGTCGTCGGCAAGTCGACCGTGCCGGTGGGCACCGCCGAGTGGGTGGAGCAACTGCTCCACAAGCACGCTCCGGACGGCACTGAGGTCGAGGTCGCCTGGAACCCCGAGTTCCTCCGCGAGGGCTTCGCCGTCCAGGACACCCTGCGCCCCGACCGGCTCGTCTTCGGCGTCAAGACCGACTGGGCGAAGGAGATGCTCGACTACGCGTACAAGGGCGTCTTCGAGCTGGCGCAGTCCGAGGACCGCGAAGTGCCGGTCGTCGTCACCGACTTCGCCACCGCCGAGCTGGTGAAGGTCTCCGCCAACTCGTTCCTCGCCACGAAGATCTCGTTCATCAACGCGATGGCCGAGGTATGCGAGGCGGCCGGCGCCGACGTCACCCAACTTGCCCGTGCGATCGGCTACGACGTCCGGATCGGCAACAAGTTCCTCCGGGCCGGCGTCGGCTTCGGCGGCGGCTGCCTGCCCAAGGACATCCGCGCGTTCCAGGCCCGCGCCGAGGAGCTGGGAGTCGGCAGCGCGCTGCACTTCCTGTCCGAGGTCGACATCATCAACACGCGCCGCCGCGAGCACGTCGTCAAGCTGACGGCCGAACTGGTCGGTGGCTCGCTCGAAGGCGTCCGGATCGCGGCGCTGGGCGCCACGTTCAAGCCGAACTCGGACGACGTCCGCGATTCGCCGGCACTCGCCGTCTCGCGCGCGCTGCACGAGGCCGGTGCCACGGTGAACGTGTACGACCCGGAGGGCGCCGACAACGCACGCCGCGACCTGCCCGAGGTCAACTACGCGGTCTCCCTCGGGGAGGTGGTGCGCGACGCCGACATCGTCGTGGTCCTCACTGAGTGGGAGGAGTTCCGCCACGCGGACCCGACCACGCTGGGCGAGCTGGTCAAGCACCAGCGCGTAATCGATGGCCGGAACTGCCTCGACCCGATCACGTGGCGCGCCGCCGGCTGGGAGTACCACGGCCTCGGCCGCCCCTGAGCTGATCAAAAGACCCCCGCCGCGCACCCGCCGGCGGGGGTCTTTTGGGTACTAGTACCTAACCGGTGCTGAGCAGCGCTGACCTGCTGTGGCGTGGCTGTTGACGGCAGCGTGAGGGATAGCTTCAACCCCCCTTCACGAGGAGCCCGGATGAGCCCCGTGCTGTGCCCCGACTGCCGCGCCGAACGGCCCCCAGGCAGCCCGTCGTGCCCGAGCTGCGGCCTGCCGCTCGCCGGACCGGCCGCTACCGAGCTGGGCCGGGTCGACCGGGAACTTGTGGACGTCGCCGCCCGGCTCACCGGGCTCGACCGCGAGCGCGCTCAGCTCCTCGGCCGCCGCGCCCAGCTGGTCACCCGTCGGGCCGAGTTGATCAACGCCCTTCGCGCCGCCGCACGAGCGGTCACCCGTCCACCCGCCAGCGCTGGTGGTCTCTTTCCCACAGGACCGATTCCCACGGGACCGATCGGCGCTGCCCGGGACGCGGCGGCGCTCCCGTCGACTCCGCGAATGGTCGCCCAGGCCGGCG
>Ga0210378_10000670_pt1 | contig 17696 bp, 15 predicted proteins | sample PLM1_60_b1redo_FD_155465 | JGI IMG/M metagenome (GOLD analysis project Ga0210378, IMG submission 155465) | Groundwater sediment microbial communities from an aquifer in East River, Colorado, USA - PLM1_60_b1 redo | ecosystem: Environmental > Terrestrial > Soil > Riparian zone | place: USA: East...
GGACGGCGGCGGTGGTGGCGGCGCGGTGCCGCCGAGCGTGTAGAGCAGCCGGTTCGGCGATCCGGAACCCGGGTTGGTGACGACGTTGGGCGTGGCGGTGTTCACGAGCTGGTCCCGAACGGCCTGCGGCGATGCCGACGGGTTGCCCTGCAGGTACAGCGCCGAGGCTCCTGCCACGTGCGGCGTGGCCATCGAGGTGCCGCTAATGGTGTTGGTCGCGGAGTCGCTCGTGTACCAGGCCGACGTGATGCTCGAGCCGGGGGCGAAGAGGTCCAGGCAAGTGCCGAAGTTGGAGAACGACGAGCGCGCGTCAGTGCTCGTCGTCGCGCCGACCGTCATCGCCTCCGCCACCCGCGCGGGCGAGTAGTTGCACGCGTTCGCGTTGCTGTTGCCCGCCGCGATCGCGTAGCTGACGCCGTCGGCGATCGAGTTCCGGACAGCGGTGTCGAGCGCCGTGGACGCACCGCCGCCTAGGCTCATGTTGGCCACCGCCGGCTGGCCGGCCTGGTGGTTCCCTGTCACCCAGTCGATACCGGAGATGACCTGGGAGTTCGTGCCCGATCCCGAACAGTTGAGGACGCGGACACCGACAATCGTCACGCCCTTGGCCACGCCGTAGGTCGAGCCGCCGACCGTGCCGGCAACGTGCGTCCCGTGACCGTTGCAGTCGTCGGCGCTGCCGCCGTCGATGGCGTCGAAGCCGCTCACCGCCCGGCCGCCGAACTGGCTGTGGCTGAACCTGACGCCCGTGTCGATGATGTACGCCTTCACGCCGGCACCGGTCGCGTTGTACGTGTAGCTGTTGCTCAGCGGAAGGTTGCGCTGGTCGATGCGGTCGAGGCCCCACGTGGCCGGCGTCTGCGTGGCCGACGCGGTCACCGTCTGGTCGGCCTCGACGTACGCCACCTGTGGGTTCTTCCGCATCAGGCTGAGCGCGGTGGGCGAGAGGGTCGCGGCGAAGCCGGAGAGCGCCGTGGCGTACTCGCGGTGGATGCGTGCACCCTGGCCGCGCGCCTGGTCTCTGGCCGCCTTCCGCGCCCCCACCGTGGCGCCCTTGCGTAAGACGACGATGTACTGCCCTGGTAACGCTCGCGCTGCCCCGACGCCGACCAGCGGCGCCTCGCCACCGCCGTGGTCCGGCGGCGCCGGGCGGTTGCCAGCCTCCGCGGGCGCCGCGAGGCCGAGGGCCGCGACAGCGGTGGCGATGAGTGTGATGGACGAGCGCTGGATGAAGCGGTTTGTCATGGTTTCCCCCAGCAGCGGTGTGGTGGGTATCCCCCGCTCACGTCGGGCATCACCGACTGAACGGTTATAGGCCTCATCTGCGCCGATGTCCAGAGTGGTGCCAGCCTCGCTTGCCCGGACGCGGCAGGATGAGGGCGTGACGACCTACGATCTCGCCGCCGCGCTCGCCGCCATCCCGACCGCCCAGCGCCGGGTCGAAGAGACCCTCGCCACTTTCACCGACGACGAGGCGCGGGGGCCGTCGGTGCTTCCCGGCTGGACCCGCGGGCACGTGGTCACCCACATCGCGCGCAACGCCGACGCGTCCGTCCGGCTCGTGACGGGAGCGCTGCACGACACCCCGGCCGACCAGTACCCCGGTGGCATCGTGACCCGTAACGCGGAGATCGAGGCTGGCGCGGGCCTGCCAGCCGTCGAGTTGGCCACCGACGTCGCCCGGACGAACAAGGTTGTCAACGCCGCGTTCGGCGCGATGACCGAGGAGGCGTGGACGAGGACCGTGCAGTTCCGGCAGAGCCCGTTCCCGGCGCGGCGGGTGGCCTGGTCACGCTGGCGCGAGGTCGAGATCCACCATGCCGACCTCGGCCTCGACCGGTACACGATCGAGGACTGGCCGGACGAGTTCATCTCGGCGCACCTGCCGCACGAGTTGGTCAAGCTCGCCGAGCGGCTGCCCGGCGGGATTGCCGTCGAGATCCGCGGCGTCCGCTACGGCAGCGGCGAGCCGATCGCCGTCGACGGCCCGGACCACGCAGTGCTCGCCTGGCTGGTTGGCCGCCCGAGCCTCGCCACGCCGTACCTCAAGACCGACGCCCCTGAACTGCCGTTCTGGGCATAGCCGGCGCCCCGCCCTCTTGATGAAGGGCACCTTCATGGGGCCATCGCCGAATGAGGGGCACCTTCATCAACGGGAAAGGAGCCGGAAGGGCTCAGCTGGCGAGATCGATCTCGTCCCAGGCGGGCGGCGGCTCGTGGTACGGGCCGCTGAACACGATCGCCCACTCCAGTGCCCACCGGCGCTGCCCGACTACGTACGGCTGGGTGGCGCCGGGGTGCGGCTCACCGTTCATCAACGCCTGAACGTGGCCCCAGTCGAGGCAGTAGTGCAGGTCGAGTAGTTGAGCGGCCTCTTCGGGCTGGCGCGGCTCGGGGATGCTGCGGGCCTGCCACGCCTCGAACGACTCGCCGGCCGAGAGATCCGGCAGCCACAGCGCCAGGCCGTCGCCGCAGTACTGGGACGGGTCCAGCTCCTCCGCGACGCCCAGCAGCCACGCGAGCGCCCAGAGCGCTTCGATGTGCAGCCCGTACAGCTCGGCGGAGCCCTGCCCCTCGGACAGGAACAGCCACTCCGGGGTGGTCACCGCTTCACGCAGCCCGTTCTGCTCCAGCCACCCCGCAGTCAGCTCCGCCGGCGCCCCGAACGTTGCCGCGACGACCGCGTTGAGCACCGCCGCTCGCGCCTCGATCTCCACCACCGGCCGGAGCGCAGCTCGGTCGCCTGGCTCCCAGACGAGCGGGTAGCCGTCCGGCGGCACGGGAAAGCCCAGCTCCGCGACGTCGACGAGGTTCGCGTCCCGGATCAGCAACGGATCCGGAACCTCGGGGCCGCGCGGGTCCTGCCCGCTCATTCCCCGATCCGGTCAAGAACGAGGGGCGACGGCGCCGGCGCGGTGTCAGCCACGACCACGGCGCCATCGAGCGCGTCCAGGGCTGCCGGTATCCGGGCGGCGTCGTCGGCGTGCAGCTCCAGCAGTGGGTCGCCAGCGCGCACCGAATCGCCCGGCTTGCGCACCATCACGACGCCTGCCGCCGCCGAGACCGGATCCTCCTTGCGGGCGCGGCCGGCGCCGAGGCGCCAGGCGGCCACGCCGACGGCGTACGCGTCGAGCGCGGACACGTACCCGTCACGGTCAGCGGTGACGACGTGCTTCTCGGGCGCGGTGGGCAGCGTGGCGTCCGGGTCGCCGCCCTGCGCCGCGATCATCCTGCGCCACACGTCCATCGCGGTGCCGTCGGCGAGAGCCTTGGCCGGATCGGTGTCGGCCAGGCCGGCGCCGGCGAGCATCTCCCGCGCCAGCGTCAGCGTCAGCTCGACGATGTCGGCCGGCCCGCCGCCGGCGAGCACCTCGACGGACTCCACGACCTCCAGCGCATTGCCAGCGGTGCGGCCGAGCGGGATGTCCATGGCGGTCAGCAGCGCCACGGTGTGAACGCCGTGCGCGGTGCCGAGGTCGACCATCGTCTCGGCCAGCTCACGCGCCATGTCGGCCGACTTCATGAACGCGCCAGAGCCGACCTTCACGTCCAGGACCAGCACCGACGCGCCCTCGGCGATCTTCTTGCTCATGATCGAGCTGGCGATCAGCGGGATCGACTCGACCGTCCCGGTGACATCGCGCAACGCGTAGAGCTTGCGGTCGGCGGGGGCCAGCTCGTCACCGGCCGCGCAGATCACCGCGCCGACGTCACGCAGCTGCGCCACGTACTCCGAGTGGGTGAGGCGGGCGCGCCAGCCGGGGATCGACTCCAGTTTGTCCAGCGTGCCGCCGGTGTGACCGAGCCCGCGGCCGGAGAGCTGCGGCACCGCCGCCCCGCATGCCGCGACGAGAGGCGCCAGCGGCAGCGTGATCTTGTCGCCGACGCCGCCGGTGGAGTGCTTGTCGACGGTCGGCCGTGGCACCGAACCCAGATCCATCCGCTCGCCGCTGGCGATCATGGCCGCCGTCCAGCTGGCGATCTCTCGGCGGTCCATCCCGCGCAGCAGGATCGCCATGGCCAGCGCCGACATCTGCTCGTCGGCCACCACGCCACGGGTGTACGCGTCGACTACCCAGTCGATCTGCTCGTCCGACAGCGCGCCGCCGTCGCGCTTGGTCCGGATGACATCGATCGCCGAGATGCTCACGAGACCACCTCGCTCCGCTCGTTCACATCTTCCTCCAAGTGCTTCCCAGCGGATCGTACGTGGCCGAACTGACCGGGCGTTCAGCGCGCGTCCAGCTCCGTCGCATCGAATGCGTCGGGCAGCACCTCGCGCATCGGCAGCACACCGCGCGCCGTCTCCAGCAGGCACTCCGGACCGCCGTGCTCCCAGAGCAGCTGTCGGCACCGGCCACACGGGATCAGCGGCTCGCCGTTGCCGCCCACGCATGCCACCGCCACCAGCCGGCCACCGCCCGAGGCATGCAGCGCGGACACCAGCCCGCACTCGGCGCACAGCCCGAGCCCGTACGACGCGTTCTCCACGTTGCACCCGACCACGACCCGGCCGTCGTCGACCAGGGCGGCGGCGCCGACCGGAAAGTTCGAATACGGCGCGTACGCATGCCCCATCGCCTCGACGGCCGCCACGCGCAGCGCCGCCCAGTCGATATTCGTTGGTTCGCTCGCTGCACGATTCATTGGTTGGCTCGCTGCACGCCGCCCCTATGCGGCATCGACACCGCGGCGGCGCTCCGCTCGCGCACCGTTACCCGCCGCCCTTGCGGTACGGGATGCCGTCGGCGGCCGGCATCCGCAGCCGCTTGGCGGCCAGCGCCAGCACCAGCAGCGTCGCCACGTACGGCACCAGCGGCGTCAGCGTACCGGCGACCTCGTTGGTAACGGAGAAGATGAGGAAGAAGACCGCGCTGGCACCGAGCGTCAGCCCGACCTGTGCCCAGCGGCGGGTCATCCCGGCGCGCACCGCCAGCACGATCAGCAGCAGCGCGGCGAAGAGCAGGAGGGCGTGGACGGCGATAGTGCCCTCGCGCAGCCGCAGCGAGTCGGTGTACCCGAACAGCGCCGCACCGGCCGCGAGCCCTCCCGGCCGCCAGTTGCCGAAGATCATCGCGGCGAGGCCGATGAAGCCACGGCCGCCGGTCTGGCCCTCCAGGAACTTCGCGTCGTACACGGTGACCAGGAACGCCCCGCCCATGCCTGCGAGCGCGCCGGAGATCACGACGCCGACGTACTTCATCGTGTAGACCGGCACGCCGAGCGACTCCGCGGCCTGCGGGTTCTCGCCGACCGACCGCAGCCGCAGCCCGAAGTTCGTGCGCCACAGCAGCCAGAACGCCGCCGGGACCAGCAGCACGGCCAGGATCGTCAGCACCGACACGTCGACCGTGATGCCCCGCACCAGGCCGGCGATGTCGCTGAGCAGGAACCACTGCTTGCGTTCCAGATCGCCGAGCGGACCGCCGACGAACGGCACCGATACCCGGTTGATGAGGTCGACGGACGGGCCCTGGTTGACGCCGCCGTCCTCGCGGCCGAGGAAGAACTCCTGGGACATGTAGCGGGTGGCGCCGATGGCGATGATGTTGATCGCGACACCGCTGATGATGTGGTCGACGCCGAAGGTCACCGTGGCCAGCGCGTGCAGGAGCCCGAAGATCGCGCCGCCGGCGATGCCCGCCACGACGCCCGCCCACGGGCCCCACTGGTACCCGGCCCACCCGGCGAACCAGGTACCGAAGATCATCATGCCTTCGAGGCCGATGTTGACGACGCCGGCACGCTCGGCGAAGAGTCCGCCGAGTGCCGCGAGCCCGATCGGCACCGCGAGGCCGAGCGCGTCGCTCACCGTGCCCGACGAGGTGAGCGCGTCGGCACCGGTCACCTGGCGCGCGATCGCCAGAACGACGAAAACCATGCCCGCCCAGAGCGCGGCCCTACGCAGCCGCGCCGACCAGCTCGGGGCGGATCCGGACGTCGGCGCCGGCCGCTCCAGTGTCACGGTCGTCGTCACCGCTGGTCTCCCGTCTCGTCGCGCGGCCCGTCCGTGGCCGGCGGCTCAGGTTCAGGTGCCCCGACCAGCGCACCACCGCCCTCGCCCGCCTCCTCGGCCAGCTTCTCGGCTGCCTTGGCGACGGCCTTGCCCTCCATCAACAGCTCGAAGCGGCGGACCAGCTCGTAGGCGATGACGACGGAGAGAAGGATCGCGCCCTGCATGACCAGGGCCATCTCGTTCGGGATCTTCAGCGCGGCGTTCGGCGAGAACTGGAGCGCACCGGTGGTGGTCTCCAGGAACCCGAAGAGGAACGCGCCGAGGCCGATCCCGAGCGGCGTATTCCGGCCGAGCAACGCCACGGCGATACCGGTGAAGCCGAGTTGCTGCGGGAACGTGTCCGAGACGAACTTGTACTTGTCCGACAGCAGCTCGGGCATGCCGACCAGCGCGGCGAGCGCGCCGGAGAGCAGCATCGCCTTGATCACCATGCCCTTGGCGCCGACGCCGCTGACCGTGGCCGCGAACGGGTTGAGGCCGCTCGCCCGCAGGTCGAAGCCGAACCGGGTCTTGTTGATCAGGATATGGAGCACGATGCCCAGCGCGATCGCGACGAACAGGAAGCCGGTGAGCGTCTCGTTCTTCGGCACCTGGAAACCGAGCGCGTTGAGGGCACCGGACGCCGACGGCATGTAACCGCTGGCCGCGATCTCCTCGGTCTCGGTGTTGTTCCCGGTCGTTGCCTTGTTCCGGAGGAATTCGGTGAGCAGCCAGGTGCCGACGCCGCCGAGGATGAAGTTCAACATGATCGTGCTGACGACTTCGTTGACGTTGCGGGTGACCTTGAGGACCGCCGGGATCGCCGCCGCCGCACTGCCCACGATCATCGCCACGATGACGATGAAGACGATGTGCAGACCGGCGGGCAGGGTGACCTTGGCGCCGGCCCACGCCGCGATCAGCGCCGCGATCCGGTACTGGCCCTCGACACCGATGTTGAACAGCGCCATCCGGAAGCCGACGGCGATCGCGCAGCCGGCGAAGAAGTACGGCACGGCCTTGTTCAGCGAGCGCACCAGGTACTGGTCGAGGAAGCCGACCTCGATCATCCGGTTGAACACGCCGAACGCGTCGAACCCGGAGATCTGCAGGATCACCGCGACGATGCTGAACGCCATCACCAGCGCCAGCAGCGGCGCGAGCAGGCCCAGCGCCACCTTGCGCAGCAGCAGCGGGGAGATCACGGGGTAGTCCCTTCGGTCGGCGCGGGCTCTTCGTCCTCCAGCGCGGCACCGGTCATGTACGAACCCAGCTCGATGGGGGTGACCCGGGCCGGGTCGAGGGTCGCCACGACCCGGCCGCGGAGCATCACCTTGAGAGTGTCGGACAGGCCGAGCAGCTCCTCGAGGTCGGCGGAGATGAGCAGCACGGCGAGCCCGGCGGCGCGCGCCTCGCGCAGCTTGTCCCAGATCAGCGCCTGGGCGCCGACGTCCACGCCGCGGGTGGGATGAGAGGCGACGAGCACGCGCGGCGTGCCGCTCATCTCCCGGCCCACAATCAGCTTCTGCTGGTTACCGCCGGAGAGCGCGAACGCCGGGGCGTCGACGCTCGGGGTCTTCACGCCGTACTCGCTGACGATCCGCTGGGTGTCCTTGCGGGCGCCGCGCCGGTTGATGAACCAACCCCGGGCGGACGGCGGGCGGGTCTGGTGGCCGAGGATCCGGTTCTCCCAGAGCGGCTGGGTCAGCAGCAGGCCCTGGCGCTGCCGGTCTTCGGGGATGTAGGCGATGCCGGTTTCGCGGCGACGGTTCGTCGTCCAGTGGGTGGCGTCGGCCCCGTCGAGGTGCACTGAACCGGTGGCCGCCTTGCGCAGGCCCAGGATCGCCTCGACCAGCTCGACTTGCCCGTTGCCCTCGACGCCGGCGATGCCCACGACCTCACCGGCATGGATCTCCAGGTCGATGTCGGCGAGCAAGGTGCGGCCGGTGTCGGACAGCACGGAAAGGTTCCGTACTTCCAGCGTCACCTTCTCCTGCACCGTGGACTCGCGCGTCTCCGGGGTGGGCAGCTCACCGCCGACCATGAGGTGGGCCAGCTCGCGGGTGGTGACCGACTTGGCGCTGACGGTGGTGACGGTGGTGCCCTGCCGGAGGACGGTGATCCGGTCGGCGACGCGGATGACCTCGTCCAGCTTGTGGCTGATGAAGATGACCGTGAGCCCCTCGGCGCGCAGCTCGGCGAGGTTGTCGAACAGCTCGTCGACCTCCTGCGGCACCAGCACGGCGGTCGGCTCGTCGAGGATGATCACCTTGGCGCCGCGGTAGAGGACCTTGAGAATCTCCACGCGCTGGCGCTCGCCAACGCCGAGCTGCTCGACCATCCTGTCCGGATCCACGTCCAGCCCGTACCGGTTGGAGAGCTCCTTGATGCGGGTGCGGGCCTTGCCCGTGTCGAGCCGGCCGGGCAGCCCCAGGACGACGTTCTCCAGCACGGTCAAGTTGTCAGCGAGCATGAAGTGCTGGTGCACCATGCCGATGCCGGCCTTGATCGCGTCCGTCGGGCTGCGGAACTTCATATGCTCGCCGGCGACGGCGATCGAGCCGCTGTCGGGCTTCTGCATCCCGTAGAGGATCTTCATCAGCGTCGACTTGCCCGCGCCGTTCTCACCGCAGACCGCGTGCACCTCGCCCTGGCTCACCGTCAGGTTGACGTCGTGGTTGGCGACGACGCCGGGGAATGTCTTGGTGATGTCCCGGAGCTCCACGGCGGGAGCAACGGCGGGCGGCGCCAGCGGTGCTTCGGTTGTCATGGTCGCTCCTGGTCGCTGTGCGGGGGGCCCGCCGCGGGTCTTCATCGCGCAGTGTGCCGCACCCCTAACGTGGGGGCGAGAGCTGGCCGTTCGTAGGAGCGCCGTCAGCGATCTTCGCGGCGACGTTGGCCTCGGCCCGCCCCCGTTCACCCGAACGCCCGCGTCCGAAGAGGACACGGGCGCTCGGGTGACGCGGAGAGGATCAGGCGCCGGGCTTGGTCGGAACCGTGACCTTGCCGTCCACGATGTCCTTCTTCGCAGCTTCGATCTTGTCCTTGATGTCATCGATGTATCCACCGGAAGTGGCGTAGTCGATGCCGCCGGTCTTCAGGTCGTTGATCGTCGCGCCGCTCGGCTTCGAACCGTCGTTGAACTTCTTGATCACGTCGAAGACGCCGACGTCAACGCGCTTGATCATCGAGGTCAAGATGACCTTCTGCTGGTCCGGCGTGGCCGTGAGGTACTGGTCCTGGTCGACGCCGATCGCCCAGGTGTCGGTCTTGCCACCCTTGCGAGCCTCGACCACCGCGTCGAAGACGCCGTTACCGGAGAGGCCGGCAGCGTGGTAGATCACGTCGGCGCCCTTGTCGAGCATGCCCTTCGCGGCCACCTTGCCCTTGGCCGGCGCGGCGAACCCGCTGAAGTCCGGCGGCGCACTCAGGTACTGCGTCTCGATCTTGATCGCCGGGTCGACGGACTTGACGCCCGCGACGAAGCCGGCCTCGAACTTGCCGATCAGCTCGCCCTCGACGCCGCCGACGAAGCCGACGTGCTTCGCCTTGCTCTTCAGCGCCGCGGCGACGCCGACCAGGTACGAGCCCTGCTCTTCGGCGAAGAGGATGTTCGCTATGTTCGGCCCGGTGGCCGCCGCGTCGTCGACGATCGCGAAGGTCGTGTCCGGGTTCTCCGCCGCGATCTTCTTGACGTCGTCGGAGTACTTGAAGCCGACCGCGATGACCGGGTTGAACCCCGCCGTCACGAGGCCCTTGAGCTTGTCTGCCCGGTCGGTGCCCTGCTGGTTCGGGCTGACCTCCTCGATCGCAACCTTAAGGTCGTTCTTGGCCTTGTCCAGGCCGGCGGCGGCGGAGTCGTTGAACGACTTGTCGCCACGACCGCCGATGTCATAAGCGAGCCCGACCTTGACGGAGCTCTTGTCATCCGTCGAGGACGTGTCCTCCGTGTTGCCACATGCCGTCAGGGCCATCGCACCAACTGCGAGTACGGCGGCCCACTTCATCCCACGCGCTCGGCGCAAGACGATCTCCTTCCCCAGTGCACCGCCCCACTGCAGTGCAGAACGTTGAGAGCGTAATCCCCGTCAAGAGAGCTGCCCGCGATCGACAGAGGGTCGTCACCGGACCGTGATGTCACCGCGATGACGCAGGTCACAGCGGTAGAACGAGGCGTCCTCCCGCCTCGTGCCCGCGAGTGTCACGCCTCGGGCCCGACTGCCGCGTCGTCCACTTCTGACGAAAACCCGGGCCTGCGAACCACAGACTGTGCCATAGCCGCCGGTGACGGTGCGTCGCGGACCCGGAGCGCCGTCCGGCGGCCGCCTGCGGTGCTATCCGTTCCGGGCGGCGGCAGCTTGTTGATGCCAATTCGGCGCGACCGCGACCGCTCGGCTAGCGCGGTCGGGACCAGCCCGGTCGGGACCAGCGCAGTCGGCACCATCGCCGCCGGGGCCGGCACGATCGGGGTCGGCACCATCGCCGCCGGGGCCCGAGGATCCGGAACTCCACGCCACCACCGCCCTGAGATTCACTTGCTATCGTTCTTGCCCGTTGAGCATCGTTACTATCTAATCGGATGTCAACAGCTCCGGTCAGTTTCGTTGTATCTCGCACCGCAGCGCCGTTGCCGGTCCGACCGGAGGGGTCCGGCCCGACCAGAGGGGGTGATGTGACCTAGTTATCAGCGCATGTCAGCTCAGTCACACCCCACGTAACAGGGCGCGAAGGGCGGCATAGCATCAGCCTGTTTGGGCTCGTCTCCGCGGCTTCCCGGGCTGGCGCGCTCAGGCCGCAGACCCTGGCAACCGATCGTCACGGAGGCGTGTCACCGTGCCAAGCGCCGCTCCCACGTCCCGCCGCCCGGCGGGCACGCTCTACCGCGGGCGAGGGGGGATGTGGTCGTGGGTGGCCCACCGGGTCACCGGCGTGCTCATCTTCTTCTTCCTCTTTGTCCACGTCCTCGACACCGCGCTCGTCCGGGTTTCGCCGGAGGCGTACAACTCGGTCATCGAGTCGTACAAGAACCCGGTCATGAACGTGATGGAGGTCGGCCTCGTCGGCGCGGTGCTCTACCACGCGCTCAACGGCCTGCGGGTGATCGCGGTCGACTTCTGGGAGCGCGGTCCGCGCCTGCAGAAGCAGATGCTCTGGGGGATCGTGGCGGTCTGGCTCGTCGTGATGATCCCGGGCACCTACTTCATGGTCGCCCGCACCGCCGCCGAGCTGTTCGGGAGCAAGTGATGACGGTCATCGAAGCCCCACGGGCGCCCCGCCAGCGGACGAAGTCGCGGACCAACTTCGAGCTGTACGCGTGGATGTTCATGCGGCTGTCCGGGCTGCTGCTGGTGGTCCTGGTGCTGGCCCACCTCTTCATCATGAACATCCTCGACGGCGGCGTGCACCGGCTCGGCTTCGCGTTCGTCGCGGGCCGCTGGGCGTCCCCGTTCTGGCAGGTCTGGGATCTCGCGATGCTCTGGCTGGCGCAGCTCCACGGCACCAACGGCCTGCGCGTGATCATCAACGACTACGCCCAGCGCGACGGCACCCGCTTCTGGCTGAAGATGCTGCTGTACACGGCGTCCACGCTGGTCCTGCTCACCGGCACGCTGGTCATCTTCACCTTCGACCCGAACATCTCCTAACAGGGGCCTCGTTATTGAGGGGCCTGGTTATTAAGGGGCACAGCACATGCAGTTCCACCGGTACGACACGGTCATCGTCGGGGCGGGCGGCGCCGGCATGCGGGCCGCCCTGGAAGCCAGCAAGCGCAGCCGCACCGCCGTGCTCACCAAGCTGTACCCGACCCGGTCCCACACCGGCGCGGCGCAGGGCGGCATGTGCGCCGCCCTGGCCAACGTCGAGGAGGACAATTGGGAGTGGCACACCTTCGACACGGTCAAGGGCGGTGACTACCTGGTCGACCAGGACGCCGCCGAGATCATGGCGAAGGAGGCCATCGACGCCGTCCTCGACCTGGAGAAGATGGGCCTGCCGTTCAACCGGACGCCCGAGGGCAAGATCGACCAGCGCCGGTTCGGCGGTCACACCCGCAATCACGGCGAGGCGCCCGTCCGCCGGGCCTGCTACGCCGCGGACCGCACCGGCCACATGATCCTGCAGACGCTGTTCCAGCAGTGCACGAAGCTCGGCGTCGAGTTCTACAACGAGTTCTACGTGCTGGACATCGCGCTGACAGACACGGCGATCGGCCCCGTCTGTACAGGCGCCGTGGCCTATGAGCTGGCCACCGGCGAGATCCACGTCTTCCACGCCAAGGCCGTCATCTTCGCTACCGGCGGATTCGGCAAGGTCTTCAAGACCACCTCTAACGCACACACGCTCACCGGCGACGGCATGGGTATCGCGTTCCGCAAGGGCCTGCCGCTGGAGGACATGGAGTTCTATCAGTTCCACCCGACCGGCCTCGCCGGCCTAGGCATCCTCCTCACCGAGGGCGCCCGCGCCGAGGGCGGCATCCTGCGGAACGCCGACGGCGAGCGGTTCATGGAGCGGTACGCGCCGACAATCAAGGATCTGGCGCCGCGTGACATCGTCGCCCGCGCCATGGCCACCGAGGTGCGCGAGGGGCGTGGCTGCGGCCCCAACAAGGACTACGTCCTCCTCGACCTGACCCACCTGCCGCCGGAGCAACTGGACGCCAAGCTCCCGGACATCACCGAGTTCGCCCGTACGTACCTGGGCGTCGAGCCGTACGACACCCCCGTGCCGGTCTACCCCACTGCGCACTACGCGATGGGTGGCATCCCAACCAATATCGAAGCCGAGGCGCTCCGTAACAACACGGACGTGGTGCCCGGGCTGTACGCGGCCGGCGAGGTCGCCTGCGTGTCCGTCCACGGCTCGAACCGGCTCGGCACGAACTCGCTGCTGGACATCAACGTCTTCGGCAAGCGTGCTGGTCTGGCGGCGGCTGAGTACGCCAACACCCACAACCACGTCGAGCTGCCGGACGATCCCGAAGGCGCCGTCATCGATCTGGTCGAGCGGCTGCTCCACTCGACGGGCGAGGAGCGGGTGGCTGACATCCGCAAGGATCTGCAGAACACGATGGACCTCAACGCGGCCGTGTACCGCACGGAGGCCTCCCTCAAGCAGGCCGAGGACGACCTGGCCGCCCTGAAGGAGCGCTACTCCCGGGTGTCCATCATGGACAAGGGCAAGCGGTACAACTCCGACCTGCTGGAGGCCGTCGAGCTGGGATTCCTGCTGGACCTCGCCCAGGCGCTCGTGGTCGGGGCTCGCGCCCGCACCGAGTCGCGCGGCGGCCACTCCCGCGAGGACTACCCCAACCGCGACGACGTCAACTTCATGCGCCACTCGATGGCGTACCGGCGTCCTGACGGCGAGATCGTCCTCGACTACAAGCCGGTGACCGTGACCCGCTACCAGCCGATGGAGCGTAAGTACTGATGACCGCGGGTATCTCCACTGTCAACCTGAAGATCCGGCGGTTCAACCCGGAACTGGACAACGAGCCGCACTGGGAGACCTACGAGGTCGAGGTGCAGCCCGGCGACCGGCTGCTCAACCTGCTCATGAACATCAAGGGGTACTCCGACGGGACGCTCACGTTCCGTCGCTCGTGCGCCCACGGCATCTGCGGCTCGGACGCGATGCGGATCAACGGCGTCAACCGGCTCGCCTGCAAGGTGCTGGTGAAGGACCTGGTGCGACGTGACGGCGACACGATCAGCGTCGAGCCGATCAAGGGCCTGCCGGTGCTCAAAGACCTGCTCGTCGACATGGAGCCGTTCTTCGAGGCGTACCGCCAGGTCAAACCCTTCCTGATGACGACCGGCAACGAACCGACCCGCGAGCGGCTCCAGTCGGCGGAAGACCGGGCCCGCTTCGACGACACGACGAAGTGCATCCTCTGCGCGGCGTGCACGACGTCATGCCCTGTGTACTGGAACGACGGCGCCTACTTCGGCCCCGCCGCGATCGTCAACGCGCACCGCTTCATCTTCGACTCGCGCGACGAAGGGTCGGAGGAGCGGCTGGAGATCCTCAACGACGCCGAGGGCGTGTGGCGCTGCCGGACGACGTTCAACTGCTCCGAGGCGTGCCCGCGCGGCATCGAGGTCACCAAGGCCATCCAAGAGGTAAAGCGCGCGCTCCTGTTCCGCCGCGTCTGACGCTGTCCTTGGGCCTTCGGGCGACTTCTTGGTGGTCATAGGCACGAAGAAGTCGCCCACTTCGCCGGGCGGTTGTCCACATCGGCATTTGTTATCCACAGATGTTCGCTGGCGCCGCTCTGGCGCTCCTGCCGAAGCCAGCATTGATGTATGGACGACGGACCTGAACCATCCGATTGGCTGGCCCTGCTCGAACGTCAGGCCGGCGCGGTCAGCCGCGCGCAGCTGCTGGCCAGGGGCATCACCGACAACGGCATCCGCGCACACGTCGCCGCCGCCCGGTGGCGACGCGCCCTCCCGGGCGTCTACTTCACCTTCACGGGTCCGCCCACCGCTGACGCCAGGCAGTGGGCGGCGTTGCTGTACTCCGGCGACGGGTCGCTGCTAAGTCATGAGACGGCGGGCTTGCTCTGGGGGCTCGTCGAGCTCGCGGCCGACGCTCCCGTCCATGTGACCGCGCCCCGATCGCGGGCGGCGACCCGACAACGGGGCATCGTCCTCCACCGGACACGCCGTCCCGGAGCGGCCGTGCTGTCACCCCCGCGTACCAGCGCCCAGATCACCGTGCTCGATCTCGCCGCCCAGGCTCGCCACCTCGACCAGGTCCTCGGCCTCGTCGCGCGGGCCTGCCAGCGTGGGACTACCACTGCCGACCAGCTCGTAGCAGAGCTCGCTCTACGGCCCCGGCAACGCTGGCGCGCAACCCTGCTCATGGCGGTGGCCGACATCGACGGCGGTGCCCACTCCGCGCTCGAACTGCGCTACCTGCGCGAGGTCGAACGCGCCCATCGGCTGCCGGTCGGCACACGGCAGCGCCGGGCGGGCAGCACCTGGCAGGACGTGCACTACGACGGATTCGTCACAACGATCGAGCTCGACGGCCGCCTCGGGCATGCCGACACCGCCGGCCGATGGCGTGACATGACGCGGGACAACGCCGCCACACTTCGCGGCGAGACGACCCTGCGGTACGGCTGGTCCGATGTCGCCGGGCGGCCATGCGACGTCGCCGCGCAGGTGGCAACGGTCCTCCGCGCGGCGGGCTGGAGCGGCCGGCCCACGGCCTGCAGTGCCGGGTGCGCGGTCAGGCGGGCCGCCTAGTGGGGCCATGGCCACCAAAATGTCGCCCGAAAGGATGAGTTTAGCGCCCGAATGGCGTATTGTCCGGTTACTCCAGACAGACGGAGAGTGATCCAATGATCACGCGCAGCTTCGTTGCCGTTGCCGCCCTGTTCAGTGCCCTACTGCTGGCCGCTCCGCCGGCCGTCGCGGCGGATCCGGTCTACGGCGAGCAGGCGCGGGACACCTGGACGGTCACCGGCGGGCAGGTCTTCGCGATGGCGCGGATCGGCAACAACGTGGCGATCGGCGGGACGTTCACGGGCTTACGCTCGCCAGCCGGCGTGACCGTCGCCCGATCGCGGATCGCACTGGTGGACGCCAATACCGGCGAACCGGTCAGCACGTGGAACCCCGGCGCGGACGGCACCGTACGCGCACTGGCCACCAGCAGCGACCGGCTGTACGTCGGCGGTGCGTTCACGACGATCGGTGGCGTCGCCCGATCACGGCTGGCAGCACTGCTCACCGGCACAGGCGCAGTCGACGCGGGCTTCCGCGCGGACGCCTCCGCCGAGGTCCGCACGCTCCTCCCGCACAACGGCAAGCTGTACGCCGGTGGCCTGTTCACGGCGATCGCGGGCAAGCAACGGCTCCGCGCGGCCGCGGTGTCACCGGTCAGCGGCGCGCTCGACACCGCCTGGACTCCCGCCGCGAGCTGGGCCGTGAACGGGCTGGCAGCGGTCCCGGGCACGACCTCGATCGTGCTCGGCGGCGAGTTCGCCACCGTCTCCGGCCAGCCACGGCGCTACCTCGCGATGGCCCACCAGGACACCGGCGCAGTGCTCCCGTGGGCACCCGCAGCGGAATGCAGCGACGCTGGCAATCCGTGCACGATCAAGGCCGTGGCGGCGACGCCGACGCTGGTCTACGGCGCTGTCGCGGGTCCCGGCGGGCGGTTGGCCGCCTGGAACGTCGGCACAGGCACCCGGCGGTGGAGCCAGTACGGCGACGGCGACGTGCAGTCGGTCGCGCTCACCGGCGACACGGTCTACGCCGGCGGCCACTTCGCGCCGCAGTTCGGCCAGAGCGGCGGCTCGGCGGCCACCCGGAACATGATCGCCGCGATGAACGCCACGACCGGTGCCCTGCTCCCATACGACCCGGTGGTGGCTGGCGGCAACGGCATCTGGGCGATGCTCGTCGAGCCCGACGGCCTGCGGATCGGCGGCGCTTTCACCTCGGTCAACGAAGACACCACGGTCCGCGGTTACGCCGTGTTCCCGCGCTTGGCAACCCCGATCAGCCTGATTGACGCCGGCGCCAGCTGGGCGTACCGCGACGACGGCGCTGATCTGGGCACGGGCTGGCGCGATCCGGAGTACGACCACAGCGCCTGGCCGACGGGCGCGGCCCAGCTAGGGTTCGGTGACGGCGACGAGGCGACCACGCTGGCCAGCGGGCGGATCACGTACTACCTGCGACACCCGTTCACCGTGCCGGCCGGCGTGACGCCCGACGCGTTGCAGCTCGGCGTTGTCCGCGACGACGGCGTGATCATCTACCTCAACGGCGTCGAGGTCTGGCGGAACAACCTACCGGCCGGGACGGTCACCGCGACCACGCTGGCATCAACGGCCGTCGCGGGCACGGACGAGTCGACGTGGAACACCGTCACCATCGCGGCGACCGCACTGCGCACCGGCGCGAACGTGCTGGCCGTGGAGGTCCACAACAGCGCAGCGAGCTCCTCCGACATCAGCCTCGACGTGCGGCTGACGACGGGCTAGCTCACGTCCAGAAGGTGGCGACGCCGATGTTGAGGAGGGTCATGCCGCCGATGGCGAAGAAGTGACCCTTGGCCACCGAGTCCTTGTTGCGGACCACGATCACCATCGCGGCGATGAGCAGGGCGATGGCCATCTTGACGGCTAGCTTGGCCGGGGGCGGCTGCTCGTCGCGGCCGAGCGGCGCGGCGAGCGCGAATCCGGTGGCGATCTGGGCGACAGCGCCGTAGAGCATCGCACTGTTGATCCGGTACTGAGCCGCTAGCGCCTGCACGGCGAACCCGCCGAGCAGCAGCGCAACCCCCACGAGGTGGAGGTACCGCAGCACGAGCCGGACGATCTCCAACGCCTCCACGGCGCCTCCCAACTGACGACAACGCGTAGACACTAGCGCAACGCGTTGAAGCGGTCAGCGGCGACGGGTGGCGCGCCAGCCCTTCACTCCCAGCACGCCGACGGCCGTACCGATCGCCAGCGCAGAGACGATCAGGACGGCGTGCACCCAGAGGAAGCTGGTCGGGGTGTCGCCGTCGAAGGCGCGCGGATCGTCGTAGATCGCCTTCGCGAACCGCGGCCACACGAGCCAGCTCCACACCGCCACGCCGATCAGGAACGCCGACCACCCTCGGGAAAGCACCACGTGCCGAGTATGCCCGCCGGTGGGCCGCGCCCTGACAGCACCGGCCGGCGGTAGCC
>Ga0210378_10000671_pt1 | contig 17616 bp, 18 predicted proteins | sample PLM1_60_b1redo_FD_155465 | JGI IMG/M metagenome (GOLD analysis project Ga0210378, IMG submission 155465) | Groundwater sediment microbial communities from an aquifer in East River, Colorado, USA - PLM1_60_b1 redo | ecosystem: Environmental > Terrestrial > Soil > Riparian zone | place: USA: East...
CTCACCGGGGCCTGCCGGTGGGACGTGCCCATCAGCGCTGCGCCGGGACCCGCCAGCGAGGCGAGCGCCTCGGGGCGCACCTTGGACGGGCCACAGCCGAAGCGGCCGTCAGCCGGCTTGATCGACTCGGGCAGGGTGATCTGGCCTGTCTCGGTCACCCGACCAGTGTCCGTCAGTCGGCGGCGGTCTTGAACTCGGGGGGCATCTCGTCGAAGCCCTCCACGTCCTCCGGCCGGCGCGGCCCCGGCCCGATATACCGCGCGGAGGGGCGGATCAGCCGGTTGGCCCGCTTCTGCTCCAGAATGTGCGCGCTCCACCCGGCCGTCCGTGCGCTGGTGAACATCGAGGTGAACATGTGCGGCGGCACCTCGGCGAAGTCGAGCACGACGGCCGACCAGAACTCCACGTTCGTCCGCAGCGGACGGTCCGGATAGCGCGCGGTCAACTCCTCGATGGCCGCCTTCTCCAGCGCCTCGGCCACCTCGACCCGGCGGGACCCGAGCTGCTGGGCGGTGCGCCGCAGTGTGCGGGCGCGGGGGTCCTCGGCCCGGTAGACCCGGTGGCCGAAGCCCATCAGCCGCTCCTTGCGGTCGAGCAGGCTCTTGACGTAGCCGACCGGGTCGCCCGACTCCTCGACCTCGTCGAGCATCTTCAGCACCCGGGAGGGGGCGCCGCCGTGCAGCGGGCCGGACAGCGCGCCGATCGCCGCGGAGATGGCCGCGGCGACGTCCGCGCCGGTGGACGCGACGATCCGGGCGGTGAAGGTGGAGGCGTTCAGGCCGTGCTCGGCGGCGGAGACGAAGTAGGCGTCGACGGCCTTGACGTGTTTCGGGTCCGGCTCGCCGCGCCAGCGGATCATGAAGCGCTCGACGATCGTCTTCGCCTTGTCGATCTCCCGCTGCGGCACCGCCGGCCGCCCGAGCCCGCGCGCGGACTGCGCCACGAAGGACATCGCGGTCACCGAGATCCGGGCCAGGTCCTCCCGGGCCTGCTCCTCGTCGATGTCGATCAGCTGCTGCAGTCCCCAGTGCGGCGCCATCATGGCGATCGCGCTCTGCACGTCGACCCGGATGTCGCCGGAGTGCACCGGGATCGGGAACGGCTCGGCCGGCGGCAGGCCGGGGTTGAACTTCCCGTCCACCAGCAGGCCCCAGACGTTGCCGAACGCGATCCGCCCGACCAGGTCCTCGATGTCCACCCCGCGGTAGCGGAGGGCGCTGCCTGCCTTGTCCGGCTCGGCGATGTCGGTCTCGAAGGCGACGACGCCCTCCAGGCCCGGCTTGAACTCCTCCGGCATGGGGTGTCTCCCAGCGTGTCGGCGGTGACGGGGCACCGAGGTGTCGGGCTTCGGACGAACGGCTGCGCCGTGCTCGCCTCCATCTTGCCGACTCGGAAGTAACCTGCGCGACACCGGCCGGCAACGGCGTGTGGCGCGGGGCAGGATAGCGGGGTGGCCGATCGCGCTCCCGTCTCCGCCATGCGCCGCTCGTACGGCCGGGACAGTCTCGACGAGGCCGGTCTGGCCGCCGACTGGCTGACCCAGTTCGGCCGCTGGTTCGACGAGGCGGTCTCCTCCGGGCTGCTGACCGAGCCGAACGCGATGGTGGTGGCGACGGCGACCCCGGACGGTCGGCCGAGCGTGCGGACCGTGCTGCTGCGGGGCGTCGATGAGCGCGGCCTGGTCTTCTACACCAACTACCGCTCCCGAAAGGGTCGCGAGCTGGCCGACAACCCGAGCGTGGCGCTGGCCTTTCCCTGGGTGCCGCTGGAGCGGCAGGTGGTCGTCACCGGGACGGCGTCCCGTGTGGACAGGACGGAGACGGAGGCCTACTTCCGCAGCCGGCCCCGGGCGAGCCGGCTCGGCGCCTGGGCCAGCCCGCAGTCCGCGGTCATCCCGTCCCGCGCCGCCCTGGACGAGGCGGTCGCGGAACTGGCCCGCCGCTGGCCCGAGGGCACCGACGTGCCGGTGCCCGAGCACTGGGGCGGGGTCCGGGTGGCGCCGGAGACGGTGGAGTTCTGGCAGGGCCGGCCGGACCGGCTGCACGACCGGCTGCGATACCGCCGGGACGGCGACGGCTGGGTCGTCGAGCGGCTCGCACCGTGAGCTCTGGCTTCCTGTCGGCCGAGCGGGCAGCACCCGTGAGCGCGAGGGCTCGCAGCGCGAGCGGTAGCGCGGCGACCGGTCGGCTGGCGCGTGCGCCCGGCGACCTGTCGGCCGAGCGGGCAGCACCCGTGAGCGCGAGGGCTCGCAGCGCGAGCGGTAGCGCGGCGACCGGTCGGCTGGCGCGTGCGCCCGGCGACCTGTCGGCCGAGCGGGCAGCACCCGTGAGCGCGAGGGCTCGCAGCGCGAGCGGTAGCGCGGCGACCGGTCGGCTGGCGCGTGCGCCCGGCGACCTGTCGGCCGAGCGGGCAGCATCGTGAGGGAGCGGTTGCGCCGGATCGCGATCGACACCAGACCGCTGCGGCACCCGGCGTACCGGCGGCTGTTCGTCGGCCAGGGCGTCGCGTTCGTCGGCTTCCAGGTGACCGCGGTCGCCGTCCCGGTCCAGGTGTACGACATCAGCCGATCGTCGTTCTGGGTGGGGATTCTCGGCCTGGTCGGGCTGGTCCCGCTGGTGCTCTTCGGGCTGTGGGGTGGTGCGGTCGCCGACGCGGTCGACCGCCGCAGGCTGCTGCTGCTGTCGTCGGCCGTGCTCTGGGGCGTCACCCTGGTGCTGCTCGCCCAGGCCGTGGCCGGGCTGCGGAACCTGCCGCTGATCCTCGCCCTCGTCGCCGTGCAGTCGGCGGCCTTCGCGGTCTCCTCGCCGACCCGGAACGCGATCATCCCGCGGCTGCTCAGCCGCGACCTGGTGCCGGCGGCCAACACGCTGAATTTCACCGTGACGAACGTCGGCACGGTCGCCGGTCCGCTGCTCGCCGGCGTGGTGATCGCCAGGTGGGGCGGCTTCGCCGCCGCGTACGCGATCGACGCGGTGCTCTTCACCGTCGCGCTCTACGCCGCCCTCCGGCTGCCGTCGCTGCCGCCGACCGCCGCGGCCGACCAGCCCGCCCGGCCCGGGCTGCGCTCGGTGGTGGACGGGCTGCGCTTCATCGCCGGGCAGCCCGTGCTGCTGATGTCGTTCGCCGTCGACATCATCGCGATGGTCTTCGCCATGCCGCGGGCGCTGTTCCCGGAGGTCGCCGAGACCCGGTTCGGCGGCGGGGAGGCGGTCGGCTGGCTGTTCGCCGCCATCGCGATCGGTGCGGTGCTCGGCGGCCTGTCGTCCGGCTGGATCGGGCGGGTCCGCCGGCAGGGCGTCGCACTCACCGTCGCGATCGTCGGCTGGGGCCTGGCGGTGGCGCTGTCCGGGCTGGCGCAGGCGCTGTGGCTCGCGGTCGTGCTGCTCGCGGTCGCCGGCGCCGCCGACCTGGTCTCGGCGGTCTTCCGACAGACGATCCTGCAGGTGTACGCGCCGGACGAGATGCGGGGCCGGCTGCAGGGCGTGTTCATCGTGGTGGTCGCCGGGGGGCCGCGGCTCGGCGACCTGCGGGCGGGGGCGACCGCGGCGGTCGCCGGAGCCACTTTCTCCTGGGTGGCCGGCGGGATCGCCTGCGCCGTCGTCGTCGTGGCCGCCGCGCTGCTGGTGCCGTCCTTCCTGCGGTACGACGCGAGCAAGCCGGCGCCCGCCACCGCCGACCGGGTCCGTTAGGCGAGCGCCTCGGCGCCGAGGCGGAGATCGGCGACCAGCGCGTCGTACGCCTCCGCCCGCTGATCGTCCGCCAGCCGCAGCACGGCGGACGGGTGGGTGGTCGCCATGATCCACTTCGCGTGCACGGCACCGTCCTCGGCCTCGTCGAAGAGAGTGCCGCCGGCACCGGGCGCGCCCGGCGGCTCGAACGGCATCAGCTGGCCGCGCTGCTTCGTGATCCGGAAGGACGGGCCGAGCAGCGCCTTGGCGGCGGTGGCGCCCAGGCAGACGACCAGCTCGGCGTCGACCAGGGCGAGCTCCGCGTCCAGCCAGGGCCGGCAGGCGGCGATGTGCTCCGGTCCGGGAGTTCGGTGCAGCCGCCGCTTCGGGGTGAGCGTGAAGCGGAAATGCTTCACCGCGTTGGTGACGTACGTCTGGCTGCGGTCGATCCCGGCGTCGACCAGCGCCCGGTCGAGCAGCCGCCCGGCCGGGCCGACGAACGGCTCGCCCTTGCGGTCCTCGACGTCGCCGGGTTGCTCGCCGACGAGGACCACGCGGGCGTCGGCGGGACCGGCGCCGAAGACGGTCTGAGTGGCGGGCTCCCAGAGCGGGCAGGCGCGGCAGCCGCGGGCCGCCTCGCGCACCCCCTCCAGGCCGACACCGGTCGGCGGTGACGCGCGGCCGAATTCCTGGGTCGCCATGGCGATCCAGTCTCCTCCCCCGCCGCCGCCAAACCCACCCCGGCCCGCGCCGGCCACCCTGGGGTCGGTCCCGGGAGGGGACGATGCTGGAGTTCGAGGTCGGCCGCGAGAACCCCCGCGGCCGTGCGCGCCGTCCGCGCGGCGGCTCACGGCCGACCCGCGCGGCGCCAGCCGAGCGGGGTGGCGCCATGGGTGCGCCGGAAGGATCTGACGAAGTACCCGGCGTCCGCGTAGCCGACGCTGCGGCCGACCTCCTCCACCGACAGGTCGGTCTCCACCAGCAGGCGCCGTGCCTGTGCCATCCGCCGCTCGGCGATCCACCCGAGGACGGTGCGTCCCGTTCTGCGCCGGACGAGGGTGGTGAGGTGCCCCGGTGAGAGGCTGACCGCGCGCGCGACCTCCCTGAGCGAGATGCGCTCGCGGTAGTGCTCGTCGATGAAGCCGAAGACGTCGGCGAGCAGCGGCTCGTCCCGCACCCTGAGGTCTCCGACGACGTCGGTTGCCAGCCGCGACAGCTCGACGAGCAGGAGCGTCAGATGCGCCTGGGCCGCCTCCCCGTACCCGTCCCGTCGCTGCTGGAGTTCCGCGTCGAGGGCCGAGAAGCGCTCCGACCAGGCCGCTCGGTTCGCGGCCGGCACCCTGAGGCGCTGGGCACCTCCCGCCGCACCCCCGACGAAGGGAAACAGGAGCGGGTGGGCACGCCAGGAGAGAAAGGCGCCGGCGCCGCTGCCCCGAGGACCTCGGGCGGGAAGTAGACGGCCCATGCCTCCGCCTCCGCGAGCCCGGCGGGGTCGTCGCCCACCGCAACCACCTCGCCGACGCCGACGACGTAGGCGTCGCCCGCCTCCACCCGCCACTGCCGGTCCGCCAGCCGGAGCGAGCCGCCCCCTCGCTCGAAGTAGATGAGCAGCAGGAAGTCATGGGGGTGCGCATGCCCCGCCGCGGGCCCATCCGGCGCGAACTCCCGGCCCAGGAACCTGAAGACACTCACCGGCGGCACGCCGGGAGCCGGCTGGTAGGTGTAGACCGGCGGAGCGTCCCGCCGCCCGCCCAGCGCTCTCACGGCCCAGCCGGTCACAAGTGCATCCTCACGTCGCCGCCGCGCGCCCGCCCGGGACAACCGAAAATCGTCCGATGACCTCCGAACATCGCCCCTGTTGCGGCTCACCACCGCCGTCGAGTCTGGTCTCGTGGAGAACACCGCTTCCCTCGAAGCTGAAAGAGAAACCGTGCCGGCTGCACGGCCCGCCCCGGGCACCGGAACGGGTCCCGCTCCGGCCGTCGAAACGTCCGGCCTGGTCAAGGTCTTCGGTACGACTCGTGCCGTGGACGGCCTCGACCTGAGCATCCCGACCGGCATCGTCTACGGTCTTATGGGCCCGAACGGCGCCGGCAAGACCACGGCGATCCGCATGCTCGCCACGCTGCTGCGGCCCGACTCCGGACGAGCCGACCACCGGCCTCGATCCGCGCAGCCGCAACGATGTCTGGGAGATCGTGCGGGCGCTGGTCGCGGAGGGCACCACCGTGCTCCTGACGACGCAGTACCTGGACGAGGCCGACCAGCTCGCGGACCGGATCGCCGTCATCGACCGCGGCAAGGTCGTCGCCGAGGGGACCAGCGGCGAGCTCAAGTCCTCGGTCGGCTCGGGAGCGGTGCACGTACGGCTGCGCGACGCCGACCGACGACCCGAGGCCGAAGGTCTGCTCTCGCGGACGCTCGGCGTCCCCGTGCACCGGGGATCGGACCCGGCGGAGCTTTCGGCTCGGGTTTCCGACGCCGAGCGGGCCGCGCACTCCCTGGCGGAGCTGTCCCGATCCGGCGTCGCCGTCGTCGACTTCGCGCTCGGCAAGCCGAGCCTCGACGAGGCCTTCCTCGCGTTGACCGGGCGTCCTGCCGACGACCACACCGCACCCGCCACGGAAGGGGATCGCGCATGAGCACGCTCGACACGTCCAGCCGACCTGTCCACGACGAGAGGCTGCTCGAAGCGCTGTCCGCCGGCGCCCGGCCGCCGCGAGCCTCCGCGCTCTCCGCCTCGCTCACGTTCGGGTGGCGGGCGTTGCTGAAGATCAAGCACGTGCCCGAGCAGCTGGGCGACGTGATCGGGATCCCGATCATCTTCACCCTGATGTTCACCTACCTCCTCGGCGGCGCGCTGGTCGGATCGACCGGCGACTACCTGCGCTATCTCCTGCCGGGCTCGCTGGTCATGACCGTGCTGCTCGTCAGCACGTACGCCGGGGTCACGCTGAACACCGACATCGCCAAGGGGGTCTTCGACCGCTTCCGCTCGCTGCCGGTGTGGCGGCTGGCGCCCGTCGTCGGTGGGCTGCTGGGGGACCTCGGGCGCTACCTGATCGCCTCCGCCCTGGTCCTGGTCCTCGGTCTGCTCATGGGCTTCCGCCCGGACGGTGGCATCGTCGGCGTCGTGCTGGCGGTCGCGCTCGTGCTGCTGTTCTCGGTCAGCCTGTCGTGGGTCTGGGCCGTGGTCGGGTTGGTCATGCGGACGCCGAGCGCCGTGATGAACCTCGGCATGCTGATCCTGTTTCCGTTGACGTTCGCGAGCAACGTCTTCGTGGATCCGCGGACCCTGCCCTCCTGGCTCCAGGCGTTCGTGGACGTGAACCCCGTCACCCATCTCGTGACGGCGACACGCGGACTGATGAACGGCACGGGCACGGCCGGGCAGGTCGGCTGGGTGCTCCTGGCGTCCGCGGTGCTCACCGCCGTCTTCGCTCCGCTCACCCTGCGTGTGTACGGCGGCAAGACCTGAGGCCGATTCGGCCGTAGGGGGAGGGGAACCGGCTCGGGCCGCCGGACGTCACATGCGGGTGCGTCCTGCCCTCGCGATCGTGCCCGCCGCGGTGGGCGTGCTGCTGCTGTCGGGCTGCGGCGACCCCACCCAGCCCGGCTCCGGCCCCGGAGCGCCCACCACCTCCAGCGGCTCCCCGACCGCACCCGCCCCCTCGACCACCCTGCCGGGCGCGCCGACCCCTCCGAGCGGGGTGCCGACGCCCAGCGGCCGCCAGCTCACCCTCGAGGGGACGGTCGAGGCCGGCGTCGAGCCCGGCTGCAAGGTCCTCACCACCGCAGGCGGGCAGTACCTGATCCTGGGTGGCAAGGACGTGCCGATGGGCGTGCCGGTCCGGGTCAAGGGCGTCGTGATCACCGGCGTTTCGACGACCTGCCAGCAGGGGACCCCCCTCCGGGTACTGGACGTGCAGCGCCGCTGACGGCGGGGGTGGATACAGTCGTTGACCGAGGCGGGCCGACACGGCCGCCGGCCGCGGCCGAGGGGAGAAGCTGGCATGAGCGTCGACCGGGGCGACCACGACGAGGGCTCGCCCGATCCGGGCGAGGCGGTCCTCGACTTCGACGACGAGTCGACCCTGGACGAGGAGGAGGCCCTCGACCCGGTGGACGAGGGTGACTTCAGCAACGACCCGGAGGCGTCGATCTACGACGCCAGCTGGGTGCCGCCGGACCGCGAGCCCAAGCACGGCGACCACGGCACCACGCTCACCGAGATGCGCGAGGGCGAGCCGCTCGACCGGCGCCTGGTCGAGGAGGAGCCGGACGTCTTCGAGCGGGAGCTGGGCGACCCGGTCGACCAGGTCCTGGGCCCCCGCTCGGGCCAGGACGACCCGAACCTGGAGGAGGACGACGACGCCCGGCTGGCCACCGAGGCGGACGGCGGGGACCCGGAGGTCCGGCAGGCGCTGGAGGAGGAGGGCGGGGACACCGACTTCCCGGCGGCCGAGTTCGAGCCGGAGGAGCCCCGCGCCGGTCGCCTGGTCGAGCCGGACGAGGGCGCGCACCCGGACGAGGAGAAGGACATGGTGGCGTACGACGCCGGCATCTCCGGCGGCGCCGCCTCGGCCGAGGAGGCCGCGGTCCACATCGTCGACGAGGCGGAGATCGACGAGGACATGCCCTAGTCCGCCGGGGCGCCCCCGGCGCCGGTCGTCACGGCGCGTCCCCGCTGAAGTCCGCGCTCAGCCGGTGGTCCGGCCGGACCGTGAAGAGCACCAGCTCGCTCGCCGGGTGCTCGAGCTCCACCCGGACGAAGTCCTGCGCCGCCTCCCCGGGCAGTTAGCGGCGGGCGACCCCGCCGGGGCGCCGCTGCCGCCCGCCGAGTGCGCCGACGTCGACCGGATCGCCGCGGCCGCCCGGTCGGCGCTCGGCCAGGACGCCTTCGCGGCCGAGTCCGCCTGGGGACGGGGCCTGCGGCCGGACGAGGCGCGGGCGCTGGCGGGTTGCCGGCCCCCGGGAAGAACCGGGGGTTTCCCCCAGGCTGATTCGGGTGGTCGCCGGATGTGCCGCGGGCGGCCCGCCGCGAAGGCTGGGGACATGCCGCTGGCCGACCTCACCGCCGTCGCCGGCTGGGCGTACCTGCTGCTCGCCCTGGTCGTCGCGCTCGACGCGGTCCTCCCGCTGGTCCCGTCCGAGGTGGCGCTGATCGGCGCCGGAGCCCTGGTCGCCACCGGTGTGGCCGAGCCGGTGCCGCTGCTCGCCGCCGGCTGGCTCGGGGCGCTGGCCGGCGACTTGACGTCGTACGGGCTCGGCCGGCGGGCCGGACGGTTCGGGGTGGGCCGGCTGCTGCGGCACCGGCGGGGCCGCAGCACCCTGGTGTGGGCGACCCGGCAGCTCGACCGGCGGACCGTACCGGTGCTGGTGGCCGGCCGTTTCCTGCCGGGCGGGCGGACCGTCACCACGCTGACCGCCGGCTTCCTGCGGATCCCGCCGGACCGCTTCGTGCCCGCCGTGGCGCTCGGCGGCGCGCTGTGGGCGGCGTACGTGGTGGGCCTGGGCTACCTGGGCGGGAAGGGCGCCGCGGAGCAGCCGTGGGCGGGGGCACTGGCCGGGCTGTTGCTGGCGACCGCGGCCGGCTTCACGGTCGAGGGCGTGCGCCGGGTGCGGGCCCGGGCGGAGACCGACCCGGAGCCGCCGGTGAGTCAGCCCCGCGGGGAGGCGTTGCGCGGCACCTCCAGCGCCACATGCAGCTGATAGCGGTCGGCCCGGTACGTCGACACCGCGAACTCCACCGGCCGGTCGCCGGCGAACGACCGCCGCTGCAGCAGCAGCACCGCGCTGCCGCCGGGCAGCTCGAGCAGGGCCGCGTCGGCCGGGTCGGCGATGCCGGCCTCGATGGTCTGCTCGCCGCGGTCGAGCAGCACCCCGTACGTGGCGGCGAGCACGTCGTACAGCGACCGGTCCGCGAGCGACTCGTCGGCCAGCCCAGGGGCCACCGCCTCCGGGATGTGCGAGCGCTCCACCGCCATCGGGATGCCGTCCGCGGTGCGCAGCCGCTCGATCACGTGCACCGGGTCGCCGGGCTCGATCTGCAGTGCGCGGGCCAGGTGGGCGCTGGCGGAGTCGGTGCGCCGGTCCAGGTCGCGCGAGCCCGGCTCCAGTCCGCGGGCCCGCATGTCCTCGGTGAACGAGGCCAGCCGCAGCGGCATCTCGATCTTGGGCCGGGCGACGAACGTGCCCTTGCCCTGCACCCGGTAGAGCCGGCCCTCGGAGACGAGGTGGTCGACCGCCTGCCGGACCGTCATCCGGGACAGCCCGAAGCGCGAGGACATCTCCCGCTCGGACGGGATCACCTGGTCGGCGCCGAGCTCGGACTCGACCAGGTCCAGCAGGATCTCCCGGAGCTGGAAGTACTTCGGCACCGGGCTCTGGTGGTCGATGCGCACCGCCCCGTCCGCGCCGTCCGCCCCGGAGGACCCCGCCGTTCCCGCCGCCCCTCCCAACCCTGCGGAGGCCATTGCGCGCTCTTCCCTCCCGCGGTTACAGTGCGCCGCACTGGTATGGACCGGTCTAGTCCGGAAGTGGACCAGACCGTGAGCCACAGTGTCAATGGTCCCCGCCCGGGGAGGTGCCCGTGCACGTGATCCACGCTCCGCGCGTCGTCGCCGACGGCGTGCCGCTCGGCCCGGCGTGCGTCGCGGTCGAGCACGGCAGGGTCGTCGGCGTCGCCGCGGGGGAGACGTACGGCGGGCTGCGTCCGGAGGTGCTCCTCCCGTCCGGCGTGCTCGTGCCCGGGCTGGTGGACCTGCAGGTCAACGGCTGCTACGGGGAGGACCTGGTGGCCGCCGGCCCGGCCGGCTGGGCCGAGGTCACCCGGCGGCTGCCGGAGACCGGGGTCACCGCCTTCCTGCCGACCTTCATCACCGCGCCGGTGCCGTCGCTGCTGGCGGCGCTGCGGCGGACGGCCGCGCTGCTCCCGGACCTGTCCGGGGCCCGCGTCCTCGGCGTGCACGTGGAGGGACCGTTCCTGTCGCCCCGGCGGCACGGCGCGCACGACCCGGCGCTGCTGCGGCACGCGACGCCGGCGGCACTCGACGCGCTGCTGGACGCGGCGCCGGGGCTGGTGCGGATCTTCACGCTGGCGCCGGAGCTGCCGGGCGGGCTGGACGCGGTCCGCCGGCTGTCGGCCGCGGGGGTGGTGGTGAGCATCGGGCACACCGACGCCACCGCGGCGCAGGCCGAGGCGGCGGCGGACGCGGGAGCCCGGCTGGTGACCCACCTGTTCAACGCGATGCGGCCGCTGCACCACCGGGAGCCGGGGGTCGTCGGCCAGGCGCTGGTGGACCCCCGGCTGGTGTGCGGGTTGATCGCGGACCTGCACCACGTCGCGGGGCCGGTGTGCCGGCTGGCATTCACCGCGGCGGCCGGCCGGGTGGTGCTGGTGACCGACTCGGTGGCGGCGGCCGGGATGCCGCCGGGGGAGTACGACCTCGGCGGCCAGCAGGTGGCGGTGGACGCGCTGGGGCTGCCGCGGCGGGCGGACGGCACGCTCGCCGGCTCCGGGCTGCGGCTGGACGCGGCGATCGCGAACGCGGTCGCCGCCGGCGTCGACCTGCGCTCGGCGGTGGACGCGGCGAGCCGGCTGCCGGCGGACCTGGTCGGGCGGCCGGACCTGGGCCGGATCGCCCCCGGCGCGCAGGCCGACCTGGTCTGGCTCGGTGACGACCTGTCCACCCGCGCGGCCTGGCTCGGCGGCGCGCTCGCCCACGGCCAGGTGCCCGCCGTCGCCGCGGACTCGCCGATCGAGGTCCGGCCGTGACCCCGCCCGCCACCTCCCGCGCCCTCGCCCGGTCGCCCGGCGCCGGATCGGCCCGAGCCGCCGAGCCCTCCGGCGGCGCTGATGCTGCTCGGCCGCCCGGGGCCGCCAGGCCGTCGGCCGCCGCCGATGCGACCCGGGCACGGGGCGCCGCTGGGCCGTCGGGCCGCGGCGGGCCGGTCCGCGCCGGGGCGGGGACGCGCATGGCGGCGGAGATCCGGGAGCAGCCTGCGGCGCTGCGCCGGACGCTGGACGCGCTGCTGCCGCGGGTCGCGGAGGTCGCCGCGCTGGCCGCGCCCACCCGCCAGGTGCTCTTCATCGCCCGGGGCTCGTCCGACGCGGCCGCGCTCTACGGGCGCTACCTGTGCGAGGTCGCGACCGGCCGGCTCGCCACCCCGGCCTCCCCGTCCGTCGCCACCCTCTACCGCCGCCGGCTCGACCTGACCGGCGTGCTCGCGGTGGCGCTGTCGCAGTCCGGCCGCACCGAGGAGATCGTCGAGACGCTGGCCTGGGCGGGCCGGTGCGGCGCCGCGACGGTCGCGGTGACCAACGACGGCGGCAGCCCGCTGGCCGCGGCCGCCGACCTCGCCCTGGTCACCGCGGCGGGACCGGAGCGGGCGCTGCCCGCCACCAAGACCTACACCGCCCAGCTGGCGGCGCTGGGCGTGCTCGCCCTCGGCCTCGGCGCGGGAGCGGCGCTGCGGTCCGCGCTGGACCGCGCCCCGGACGCCGTCGCGGCCGCGCTGGACACCGCGCCCGCGGCCGATGCGCTGGCCGCCGCACTGTCCGACGTGGACGGTCTGGTCGTCTCCGGACGCGGTTTCGCCTCCTCCACCGCGTGGGAGCTGTCACTCAAGGTGCGCGAGACCTGCTCTATCGACGCGAGTGGACTGTCCTATGCGGACCTGCTGCACGGTCCGATCGCGGTGCTCGGGCCCCGGACACCCGCGCTGCTGGTGGCCGCCGGCGACGGCCCGGTGCTGCCCGGCGTGCTCGCGCTGGCTCGGCGGTTGCGTGACGCCGGCGCCCCCGTGTACGGGATCGGCGGCGGTCCCGCGCTGGCGGCGACCTGCACGGCCGCGCTGCCCGGACCGGACCTGCCGGAGGCGGTGGCGCCGCTCGCCCTGGTCGTGCCCGGGCAGCTCGCCGTGGAGGCGCTGGCCCGCCGGCTCGGGCTGGACCCGGACGCGCCGCCGGGCCTGGCCAAGGTGACCCAGACGGACGAGGAGAAGCCGTGACCGGGACCGTGTCGTCCCGGGTGGACTCGCCGACGGAGGGCCGCAACCTCGCCACCGTCGGCATCGACGAACTGTCCACACCGGACGTGCTGCGACTGCTGGTGGCCGAGGAGTCCACTGTGTCCAACGCGGTGGCCGCCGCGCTGCCCGAGCTGGCCCGCGCGGTGGACATGGTCGTGGCGGCGCTGCGGGCCGGCGGGCGGGTGCACGTGGTGGGCGCCGGCACGTCCGGCCGGCTGGCCGCCCTGGACGCCGACGAGCTCGGGCCGACGTACGGGCTGGAGCCGGGCCGGTGGACGGCGCATGTGGCGGCCTTCGACGGGACGGCGGACGGCGAGGACGACGCGGCCGAGGGGGATCGGGTCGGCGCGCTGGCCGGGCCGGGCGACGTGGTGGTCGGCGTGACGGCCAGCGGCCGCACGCCCTACGCGGTCGCCGTCCTGCGCGCCGCCGCCGCCCGCGGCGCATCCACCGTGCTGGTCAGCGGGAACCCCGGCGCCGTGGCCGGGTCCGGTGTGGACGTGCACGTCGCCGTCCACACCGGGCCGGAGGCGGTCACCGGGTCGACCCGGCTGAAAGCCGGCACCGCGCAGAAGATGGTGCTGAACGTGCTGTCCACGGCCGCGATGGTCCGCGGTGGACGGACCTGGTCGAACCTGATGGTCGGCGCCGTGGCCACCAACGACAAGCTCCGCGGCCGGGTCGCGGCGGCGCTGGCGGAGGCGACCGGGGAGGACCCGGCGACCTGCGCGGCGGCGCTGGCCGCCACGGCCGGGGACGGCCGGGTGGCGCTGCTCACGCTGCTGTCCGGGGCGGCGCCCGCCGACGCGCGGGCCGTGCTGGCGGACACGGACGGCCACCTGCGCGAGGCGCTGGCGTTGCTCCGGAAGAGTGAACTTCGCGCGGCTTCCGCAGGTAATATGTAGCTGGTTCGTCACCACGCGTGACAGGAGCTTGACTCCGTCCGTACAGGCCGTAGTCTTCCCACGGCTTACCGGCCGTCTGTCTCCCAGCCGAGGGAGGCACCGGGAAGTCACCGTCTAATCGCGACCTCGGCTCTCCGGGGGAAGCGAGCCGGGGACCCAAACTCCCTTCCCTGGGGTGAATCGGCAGTTCCGTTCCGGATCCATCCGGAGTGGACAGTCCCGTAGGGCGCCTTCCACGCCCGAACCCGTCAGCTAACCCGGTCGGCGGAACTGGAAGACAAGGAGTGCCGCCTCGGTGGCAGTACCGAGACCCACTTCCCCTCTGCTGCGATCACTGTCCGTCGCCGGTGCCGTCGCACTCGCCGTGGGTGTGTCGTCCACCGCCAGCGAGGCGGTGCCCGGCCCGCCGGCCCCTCCGGCCCCGACCACGTCCGCGCAGGCGATGACGCAGCTGCGGGCGTTCAACGAGCAGTTCGAGAAGGTCACGGAGCAGTACAACGACGCTCGCGTGCTGCTCGGCAGGCGGACGGCCGAGTCGCGGGCCGCCACCGCCAAGGCCGCGGCCGCCACCAAGGCGGTCAGCGGGTACCGGGACCGGGTCAAACGGCTGGTGAAGTCGGAGTCCCGTTCGGACCCCTTCGGGACCTTCGGGGCGATGCTCTCCAGCGAGTCGCCCGGCGAGTTCGCCGCGCAGGCCAGCATCATCGACGTCGTCGCCAGCCGGCGCGCGGCGGTGCTGACCGACGCGGCGCGGGCGAGCGCGGCGGCCGCCAAGGCGGAGAGCGAGGCCAGGGCGGCGACGGCCGCGGCGGCCAAGCTCACCCGTGATCTGGCCGCCAAGCGGGCGGACCTGACCCGGCGGGCGGCCCAGAGCAAGGCGCTCTACAGCAGGTTGTCGGCCGCTGAACGGCGCGCGTTCCTCGCCGCCCAGCCGCACACCGAGGAGCGGGCGACCCGGGCCGAGACCCGCAGTGCGCCGTCGACCGCCCCCGCACCCCCCAGGGCGGATCCGCCGCCGGCGAACGTGCCGGTCAGCGGGCGAGCCGGGGTCGCGGTCGCGACGGCGCGTGCCCAGCTGGGCGACCCGTACGTCTGGGCCGCCTCCGGTCCGGGCTCGTTCGACTGCTCGGGCCTGACGATGTACTCGTGGGCCGCGGCGGGAGTGTCCCTGCCGCACTCCTCCTCGATGCAGTTCAGCTCCGGCACCCACGTGTCGCGCTCCCAGCTCCAGCCCGGGGACCTGGTGTTCTTCGGCTCGCCGATCCACCACGTGGGCATCTACGTCGGCGGCGGCCAGATGATCCACGCGCCGCAGGCGGGCGACGTGGTGAAGTACGCCAGCATCTCGATCATGAACTACGCCGGGGCCACCCGACCCGGCTGAAGGGTCCTTCCCCCCGGGACCCACGGGGGCCCGGCACCGAGGTGCCGGGCCCCCGCAACATGTCCCGAGCCGACGCACCGGATCTCGCCGGCTCGACACATGTGTCGCGCCCCGATCGGGTAGGGCGATCAGCATGACGGAGCCGGACGACGTTCCCCCGATCACCGAGGCGATGGCCGCGGCCGACGCCGCCCGCGCCGCCGAGGAGGCGCTCCGCCAGGCGGTGCACGCCAGCTGGTCGGGCGTGCACACGGCCGCCGACGTCTACACGGTCTTCGGCGCCGTGGGCTACTCGCTGGAGCTGATGCCCCAGCTGCTCGACCAGCTCGCCGGCTGGCTCGAGGCCCACCACGGCCAGCTCGACGTGTCGGACGCGGACACCACCGTCGCCACGAAGGTCGGCGAGGTCCGCGCCGAGGTGGTCGCCGCCCTGGACGCCCTGGAGACCGGGCGGGAGCGGCTGGCCAGCGCGCAGGCCGCGCTCGCCCCGCTCTTCGGGCCGGTCGGCGCCGCCCGCGCCTGAGCCCGCCCCATCCGGGTAGCCCGCGGCGATGACGCGAGCCGACTGGGCCGGGTACGAGCTGTCTCCCGACGAGGGCCGGATCGTCGACGCGATCGCCCTGCTGGAGGCGACCGGCCGGCCGACGTACGTCGACGACATCGCCGAGGAGGCCGGACTGCCGCGGGGAGACGGTCCGCTGGCTGCTGCGCCGCCTGCTCCGGGAGACCAACCTGATCCACGAGGTCGTCCCGGAGGCCGGCCCGGACCTCGGGCCGTACTACGAGATCGCCCCCAAGGACTAGCCTAGTGGGTTGTCCTCGCCGCCCATGCCGGCCCCGCTCGTCGGACCCGTGAGAGACTGACTTGGCGGCATCCGTCGCCCCGCCCTCGTAGCTCAGGGGATAGAGCACCGCTCTCCTAAAGCGGGTGTCGCAGGTTCGAATCCTGCCGGGGGCACAGCCTTTGACCAGGGAGTTTGCGTTCCAACCGCTGGTTGATCTTCAGCGTGGGAACGAAAATGGGAACGAACCTGTCGTATCGTCGTTCCATGGCGACACGCAGGCGCCGGGCTCAGGGGCACATCGAGGAGCGGCCCAATGGGTCGTTTCGGGTCATCGTCTACGCCGGCCGGGACCCGCTGACCGGCAAGGACCGCCGGCTGCGGAAGACGTGCGCGACGTACGCGGAGGCGCAGGTTGAGCTCGTCCGGCTGCAGGGGGAGGTGCACGCGCACCGGCACCCACGCTCGGACATCACCGTCACTCAGGCGCTCGCGCAGTGGCTGGAGGTCGCCGAGCACCAGGTGACCACCCGCGAGCGGTACGACGACCTGATCCGGCTCTATCTCACGCCGACGCTCGGCTCGATGCGCGCCTCCGCAGTCGACGCCGAACTGATGGAGCGGTTCTACGCTCGGCTGCAGCGGTGCCGGGAGTTGTGCACCGGCCGACCGCGCGCCGGCCACACCTGCCGGCCGCTGGCCAACAACACCATCCGCAAGCTGCACTCGATGCTCAGTGCATCGTTCGACCGGGCGGTGCGCTACCGCCAGCTCGGGGTCAACCCGGCCGAGCTGGCACAGCCACCGGCGTTCAAGCGCGGCAACCCGGACCCGCCGTCGCCGGCGGAGGCCGCGGCGCTGCTCAACGCCGCGTGGGCGGATCCGGAGTGGGGCTTGTTCCTGTGGTTGTCGATGGTGACCGGCTCGCGCCGCGGCGAGCTGTCGGGCTTCGCTGGCGGAAGGTCGACCTTGACCGCGGCACGCTCACGATCGAGCGCAGTGTCGCGCAGACGCGGGCCGGGCTCGTGGAGAAGACCACCAAGTCGAGCCAGGATCGCGGTGTCGCCCTCGACCCGCAGACCGTCGAGTTCCTCCGAGCGCATCGCGCTCGGGTCGAATCACGGTGCGCTGCACTCGACATTCCGCCGACCGCCGCCGGCTTCGTCTTCTCGCTGGACCCGGACGGTGCCGTTCCGCTGCTGCCGCGGTCGGTGACCCAGCGGTACCGGCGCATAGCTACCCGGCTGGGACTTCGAAGCATCCGGTTGCACGCGCTGCGGCACTACACCGCAACGGAACTGCTCGCCGCCGGCGTCGACCTCCGCACGGTCGCCGGCCGGCTCGGCCACGGCGACGGCGGCGCGACGACGCTCCGCATTTACGCCGGTCGCGTCGCCGAGGCCGATCGCCGGGCCGCCGCCACGATCGCCGACCTCATGCCGTTGCCGGATCTATCCAAGCGCGAAGTGACCAGCCCGTACGAGCGCATCGCTGCCGAGCTGCGCGGCCAGATCGCGGCCGGCGAGCTTCCGCCCGGCGCCCAGCTGCCCACGATCGTCGAGCTGGCCGCCCGTCACCAGGTCGCCGTTGGCGCCGCTCGTCGCGCAGTGGCCGTGCTGGCGGACAACGGCCTGGTGATCGTCTCCCGGGGTCGCCGCGCGACAGTGCGCGGATAGCCGGAACCTCGACGGCGGAGTTGGGCACGTCCTGAACAGCTGCTCGGTTCGGACAGCCAGAAGCCCTCACATGCTTGATATGCGGGTGATCTTCGTGGACGTTTCGGCGGGCCGTGTGGGCCTGTCGTCCTCGGAGATGGAGGCCCGTGCATGCCCTTCGTCGATCTG
>Ga0210378_10000672_pt1 | contig 17602 bp, 12 predicted proteins | sample PLM1_60_b1redo_FD_155465 | JGI IMG/M metagenome (GOLD analysis project Ga0210378, IMG submission 155465) | Groundwater sediment microbial communities from an aquifer in East River, Colorado, USA - PLM1_60_b1 redo | ecosystem: Environmental > Terrestrial > Soil > Riparian zone | place: USA: East...
CGCAAGGAGAAATTCGCGGCGGTTCCCTTCTTCTGGAGCGCGCACTACGACACGACGATCACGTACGTCGGGCACGCCGAGCAGTGGACCGCCTTGACCATCGACGGAGAGCTGAGCCGCGGAGACGCGACGGTGACGATGAAGTCGGCCGACAAGACGCTGGCGGTGATTACCGTCGGGCGGGACCGCGAGAGCCTGCGCGCAGAGGTGGCGATGGAGCGCGGGGCTCCCGCACGGTCGGGAGGCTAGACCTCGGCGGTGCGACGGATTCTGGCGATCGGGTTGACCTCCGCCCTGCTGGCGCTGGGTGTCGTCTGGCTCCTCTTCAAGAGGAAAGAGCCCCCGATGGTCTCGGTCAAGGAAGCGCTGCTCGTTCGCCAGACGCAGGAACTGGGAAGGCTCATCGCGGCCGCCGAGCAGGAGTCCCTCTTCGATTTCGGCGGGATCCTCGTGGTCGTGGACCAGGCCCTCGTCCAGGACCTGCTGCGCAGCGCCACGCCGCTCGAAGGGGACGTGGGGGGCGGCTTTCACGTGCGGGTCGATTCGGCAGAGACCTCGTTCGCCGACGGGCTCGCGATCGTGCGCCTGGACGGCAAGGCGAGCGTCGCCGGCAAGGCGGCGTCGGCGGACGTGAGCGTGTACGGCGCGATCGACGTCGTCGAGCTGGACGCGACCTCGGGCGTCATGACGTGCCGCGTGTCGGTCTCCGGCGTCGACGCCGCGCACGCCGACGTTCTTGGAGTGGACGAACCGGTCCGTCGCTTGACGGAGGCGCTGACGCACGGTGGGCTCGCGCTCCTGCTGGGATCGATCGAGGTCCCGGTGCGCATCGAGAACCGACTGTCGATCCCCGCGGTCGAGGCGCACCGCCTTCGGATCGAAAGCGCGGATCTTCCGCTCCAGGTCGCGGTCGAGGACGTCAATGTGCTGGGCGGCAAGCTTTGGGTGAGAGTCAAGGCCACGATAGACCCCCGCCCGGCTCCGGAGCAGCGCCGGCCGTGACGAGATCCTCGAGAGCGTGGCTTGCGGCCGGGCTCCTCGTGGTGGGCTTCGCGGGCTGCCGCGCGGCGCCGGGCCCGGAGGTCGAAGCGGCCCGCCTCGCCTCCCTCCGCAAGATCTACGACGACCTCCACGGCCGGCTGGAGAAGGCCGTGGCGCAGGATCCCCTCGCCCAACGCGTGTTCGCCGATCGGGGCCAGGTGGTGGTCGCGATCCGATCCGGCCTGATCGAAGAGCTCGCGGGCGCGGTGACGCAGCGCTACCTCGATCGCGTGAGCATCAACCTCACGTCTGTCGAGGCGCGCGACGAAGCCGCCATCCACAAGGACACGTTCCTCGGGCGGATGAAGGTCGGCGAGTGGGCGGTCGACATCGACATCGCCGATCTGCGGATATCGCTCGAGGCCGGCAAGCCCAAGGTCAGCCTGCGGCCTGAGGATCGGGTCGAAATCGAGCTCCCCGTGGACGTGAAGGAGAGCGAGGGACGCGTCGGCATTCATTTCTCATGGGATTCCAAGTCCCTCGCGAAACTCGTGTGCAAGGACTTCGACCTCACGCGCGACCTCCGCGGGCGCGTGCTTCCCCAGCGACACGTTCTCTCCGGCGCGCTGCGGATCGGCAGCGCCGGCGACTCCTTCACCCTGACGCCCGTCTTCCCCGACCGCAAGATCCCTCTCAAGGTCGATCTCACCCCTGCGTCGTGGGAAACCGTGGAGGCGGCGCTGCGTACCCAGAACACGGCGGACCGGTGCGGGACGCTGATGAAGCCCGACAACCTGGTCGCCCGCTTGCGAGAGCTGGCCGCCAAGGGCGTCAAAGTCGGGATTCCCGAATCGATCTTCCGGGTGGTGCGCCTGCCCGCGCACCTGGAGCAGGCCGTGAAGATCGGCGATCGCACCATCAACCTCACGGTGAAGAGCGAAGGCCTGACGGTCCTGCCTCAGTCGCTATGGACGAGTGTGTCCGCCCACGTCCGGGAGGTCGCGCCGTCGGCGCCCTGACGCTTCCGTACCTCCGCGGACGGCAGGGCTCACTCGCCGGCCCCGCCCGGCACGGCGACCTGGAGATCGTCGGCGAGCGCGGCGTAGTACTGCTCCTCGCTCAGCGCGTCCACCGATCGCAGCTTGGCGAGCAGGCGGTCGACGAGGGGCCGGAAGCCCGGCGACGGGGTCCCGCGGGCGAGCGATCGCTGGTACTTCACCGGACCGGGGATCAGCGCGACGAGCAACGCCATCTGCGCGGGCGCCAGCTCGTCCGGCTCCTTGCCGAAGTACTGCCGCGCGGCCGGCCGCAGCCCGTACAGCCCGGGACCCCACTCGATCACGTTCAGATAGATCTCCAGGATCCGCTCCTTGCCGAGAGCGCTCTCCAGCAGCAGCGCCAGCGCCACCTCCTGCAGCTTGCGGCCGAGGCGCTTCTCGCGTGAGAGGAAAAGGTTCTTCGCGAGCTGCTGCGTGATGGTGGACGCACCGCGCGCGTTCTCCCCGCGGCTCCAATTCGTGAGGATCGCCGAGGGCAGCTCGGAGAGGTCGATCCCTCCGTGCCCGAAGAACCCCGCGTCCTCCCCGAGCAGCAGCGTTTGCAGGAGGAGCGGCGGCACCTCGCGCAGGGGCACGAAGTCCGGCGAGCCGGGCGAGACGTCGATGAGCTTGCGCTGGCCATCGGGCAGCGTGACCTCGTGCTGGAAGTCGCGCCGCAAACGCTCGATCTGCGGCGGCGTGCGCGGCGGGGGCCGAAAGTCGAGATCTTGCCTGACACTGAAGGACGCGGCATCGGACAGCGTGCCGGTCACCCGGGCCGACAGCGAAGCGGACCCCAGGCTCCCCTCGCCGCGGCCATCGGCGGCGGAGGCGGCCACCGCGACAGGCGCGTCGAGCGCCGACAGGGCCAGCAGCCGCGCGAGGTCGACGCGCTCGACATCGAAGGCCAGGTCCAGACGGGGATCGGCGGGCACGTCGTCCAGCGACAGCGACCCGGAAGCCGACACCGCGTCGGTGGTCATGCGCCACCGCGTCACCTCCAGCCGGCGCTCGGGACCATGCCACCCGCCGGCGAGGCTGAGCCGCACGTCGGCCGGCGGACCGAGAGACGGAGCGCTGTCGGCCGTCGCGGCGTCGGCGACGGCCATCCTCATGCCGCGCGCCTGGATGTCGATGTCGAAACTCGTCGCGTCGGTCGCGGTCCGGAGGCCCCCGCGGCCGCTGACGACACCCGCATCGAGCAGCGGCACGCCCCCGCGCCGAAGCTCGAGCAGGGACCCGAGCGGCGCATCCTCGGCACGGACCTCGAGGGCGGCGCCCTGGTCAGCCGGGTGTCGAGCGAGGGTGAGACCGGTGGCCGGCTGCCGCAGGGTCAGCGCTCGTACCTCGGACCCGTCGGCGGCCACGTCCCACACCGTGGGGACGAGGTCCAGCGTAAACCCTGCCGGCGCGGCGATCGTCGTGGCTCCCAATGCCACGCGCGCGCGGCCCATGAGGCCCCGGCCCCCGGCCCGCAGCGAGAGGGCGGCCTTGTCGGTCGTGAGCGACCAGTGGCCCGGCTTCTCCAGCCGTACGCCCGTGAGCAGCACGGGCGGCCAGGGACCGACGCGCACGCCGTCGACCCGCGCCACCAGCCCGCGCTTGGACGCCTCCGCCTGGATGCGCTCGCGGACCCGCTGTTCGAGGCCCGGCCGCTCGCGGAGGGCGGCCGCCGCCGCCAGGCCGACCGCGGCCCCGGCCAGGAACGTCACTCGCACGGCCCCACGACGCGTCATGTTCCGTCGGCTGTATCATCTCCCATCCAGCGCGAGCCCGGAGGCCCCATGACCACTCTCGTCAGGAACGGCACCGTCGTGACCGCGTCCGACCGCTACCAGGCCGACATCTACATCGACAAGGGGGTCGTCACGCTGATCGGGCAGGGGTTGAACCTGCCCGCGGACACCGTGATCGACGCGTCGGGCAAGCTCGTCATGCCCGGTGGAATCGACGTCCACACCCACCTCGACATGCCTTTCGGGGGGACCAACTCCGCCGACGACTTCCAGACGGGAACGGTCGCCGCCGCCCACGGGGGCACCACGACCCTCGTCGACTTCGCCATCCAGAACTTCGGCGAGGGCCTCTACCCTGCCTACGAGGGCTGGATGAAGCGGGCGGAGGGCAAGGCGGTCGTCGACTACGCCTTCCACATGATTGTGCGCGAGCTGACGGATCAGGTCTCGGGCGAGATGGACCGCATGGTCAAGCACGAGGGCGTCACGTCGTTCAAGCTGTTCATGGCCTACCCGGGCGTGTTCATGGTGGACGACGCCACCATCTTCCGGGCGCTGCTCAAGACGCGCGACAACGGCGGGCTCATCTGCATGCACGCCGAGAACGGCGGCGTCATCGACACGCTGGTCAAGGAGGCGCTGCGCAAGGGGCAGAAGGCGCCCAAGTACCACGCGCTGACGCGGCCCACGCGCGCGGAGGGCGAAGCCACCGGCAGGGCGATCGCGCTCGCGGAGATGGCGGGGGTGCCGATCTACATCGTCCACCTCTCCTGCTCGGACGCGTTGGAGAAGGTGAAGCAGGCCCGGGACATGGGGCTGCCCGCCTACGCGGAGACGTGCCCGCAATATCTCTTCCTCTCTTATGACGACTACGAGAGGCCCGGCTTCGAGGGCGCCAAGTACGTCATGTCACCGCCCCTGCGGGAAAAGTGGAACCAGGAGGCCCTGTGGAAGGGGCTCGCGAAGAACGATCTCCAGGTCGTCTCCACCGATCACTGCCCGTTCTGCATGAACGAGCCGCCCCAGAAGCAGCTCGGCAAGGACGACTTTTCGAAGATCCCCAACGGTGCCCCGGGCATCGAGACACGGCTGATGCTCGTCTGGGACGGCGGCGTGCGCGCGGGCAAGATCGACATGCACCGGTTCGTGGAGATCGTCTCCACCAACCCCGCCAAGATGTTCGGCCTGTGGCCGAAGAAGGGCACGATCGCCGTCGGCTCCGACGGCGACATGGTGCTCTTCGACCCGGACAAGGAGACGACGCTCACCGCGAAGACCCTCCACATGCGGGTGGACTACAACCCCTACGAGGGGCGCGTGGTGCGGGGCGGGCCGGCGATGGTGCTCTCCCGGGGCGAGGTGATCGTCGACCACGGCGAGTTCAAGGGCCGGCCCGGCCGGGGCCAGTACGTCAAGCGCCAGCCGGGACGGCCATTAGTAGGATGACGACAGCACGGAGCAGCGAGCGGCGGATTCATTCCGACGCTGAAGTTCACCACCCCGACGGCCGCGTCGAGCTCTCCGACACCCGCCGCGCCGTCATTGAGGCGAGCGCCCTCTACAACCCCGACCTCGCGCCCGTCCCGCTGAGCCGCCGCACCTGGACGACCTACAACTACGCGGCGCTCTGGATCAGCATGGCGCACTGCATCCCCACGTACATGCTGGCCTCGGGGCTGATGACGACCGGCATGAACTGGTGGCAGGCGCTCATCACGATCCTGCTCGGAAACACGATCGTGCTCATCCCGATCCTGCTCAACTCGCACCCCGGCACGAAGTACGGAATACCGTTTCCCGTCTTCGCGCGCGCCTCCTACGGGACCATCGGCTCGAACCTGCCCGCTCTCATGCGGGCGCTGGTGGCGTGCGGCTGGTTCGGCATCCAGTCCTGGATCGGAGGCGAGGCGCTGCACACCCTGTTCTCGAGCCTGGTCCCGTCCTGGCCCACGCTCCTCGGGCCCGGCTTCGGCGGGCATACCACGACCGAGTGGCTGTCATTCCTGCTCTTCTGGGGACTCAACGTCTACATCATCTACAGGGGGATGGATCTGCTGCGCGAGGTCGAGAACTGGGCCGCGCCCTTCGTGCTGGTGATGACGACGGTGCTGCTCGTGTGGGCGGTGCGGCAGGCCAACGGGCTCGGGCCGTTGCTCCAGCAGCCGGGAAAGCTGCCCACGTGGCGCGAGTTCCTCCCGGTCTTCGTCCCGTCCCTCACCGCGATGATCGGCTACTGGGCGACGCTATCGCTGAACATGCCCGACTTCACGCGCTTCGGCCGCAGCCAGCGAGAGCAGATCGTCGGGCAGGTGGTGGCGCTGCCGACCACGATGTCGGTGTTCGCGGCCATGGGGGTGATGATCACGAGCGCCACCGTCATCATCTATGGCGAGACGATCTGGGACCCCATCCAGCTCGTGGGCCGGTTCAAGGCGCCGGTGGTGGTGGCGATCTCGATGTTCACGGCGGTGGTGGCAACGCTGGCCGTGAACATCGCGGCGAACGTCGTCTCCCCCGCGAACGATTTCGCCAACGCGTTCCCGCGCCTGATCTCGTTCAAGACCGGCGGGCTCATCACCGGGCTGCTCGGCATCTTGATGCAGCCCTGGCGGCTGCTCGCCGATCCTTCCGGCTACATCTTCACGTGGCTGCTCGGCTACTCCGGCGGTCTGGGCTCGATCGCGGGCGTGCTCATCGCGGACTACTGGGTGGTGCGCGGCCGGCACCTGAAGCTCGAGGACCTGTACCTCCCGGACGGCATCTACCGCTACCGCGGCGGGTGGAACCTGAAGGCGGTGGCGGCGACGCTGCTGGGATGCGCGCTGGCCTGGGGCGGGTGGGTCGTCCCGGCGCTGAAGCCGCTGTACGACTACGCGTGGTTCGTCGGCTTCGGCGCAGCCTTCGTCGTCTATGTGGGTCTTATGTCGAGCTGGGGGGCGCTAGCGGCGCGCCCCCCAGGATCCGAGGTGCGACGCTGACGCGTCGCGTCGTATACGCGGGGTTGGCGCTCGTCTCGTTTCGCTCGCCTTCGCGCCCCCCGCGCCCCGCCGCTCGCTGCGCGCGAGTGAATCGCGCTCCGCTCGCAGCTCTTGCATCGCGTCGCCCGCATTCACGGCGGCGGGGGCTGCTGCCGTATGACGTCCCCGGGCGGGCAGTTCTGGGACACGGCCCGCACCTGTGCCTTGAGCGCCTCTAGCGTCGCCTTGCCGGCCGCGGTCCGGATCCGGCTCGACGCCTCGTCGAGCTTGTGGTTGGCCTCGGGCAGGGCGGCGTTCACCGTGTCGCAGTCCATGTTGTTGCGGATGACGGCGTTGGCCGCGGCGGACGCTTCCTCGAGCACGGCGGTGTCGGAGGTGATGTTGGCCACCGCCTGCTGGCGCTTGTTGGGCCCTTCGCCGCCGCAGCCGGAGAGGGACAGTCCGACCGTCAAGGCGGCCAGCAGGCCCCCCACGGCTTCGGGTCTCCTCACTTGATGGGCTCTCCCTTCTCCACGCGGGCCAGGTAATCGAGCAGCGTCGCATCCGTCTGGCCCAGTGCCTTCGCTTTCCGGCCGTGGTCGAGGAAGTTCTTGGAGTCCTTGAGGCCGAAGTAGGACCAGGCCAGGAACGTCTCGACTTGCGGGTTGCTCGGCGCGAGGGTGGACGCCTTCTCGAGCGCCGCGATCGCCTCCTTGTACTTCTTCCCCACGAGGTTCGCCTGCCCGAGGTAGATCCAGGCGTCGGCCTTGCCGTAGCCAGGCGTGGCCGTGACCTTGCCCAGCTCTTCCACGGCCCGGCCCGACTGGTTCGCGGCCGCCAGAGCCGCCCCGAGCTGAGTGCGATAGTCCAGGTTGGCGGGGTCGGCGGCAACCGCCTTCTCGTAGGCGGGCACGGCGGCCGCCGGGTTGCGCTTGAGCATGTGCTGCACGAAGCCGAGCTGGTACTGCGCCTCGGCGTTCTTCGGATCCAGCTCCACCGCTTTCTGCAGCTCGGGAATGGCGAGGTCCGCCTGGCGCTTCGCGACGTAGGCGCGGGCGAGGCCTACGCGGACCTGCGGCGAGTCGTGCTGCTCGCGCAGCTTGATCAGGTCCTGTATGGCGAGGTCGGGCTGATTGGTGGCCAGGTACCCGAGGGCCTGGGCGACTCCCACTTCCTGCACGAGCCCTTGCGCCTCGGCGTCGCCCTCGGCCAAAGCGGCGGCGGTGGCGGCGTCGCCCACCGCCTCGGAAGCCCGGTTGAGCGCGATCTTCACCCGCGCCGATTCCTTGTACGCTTCCACGGCGCCCGGCGCATCCTCGATCGCCTTCTTCAGGATGGGCTCCGCCTCCGCCGCGCGCCCCGTCTTGCGCAGGACGCGGGCGAGGCCGATGCTTGCGATCGCCTTCTGCTCGGGGTCGTTCACCGCCGCCCGGTAGGACGCCTCCGCCGCGGCAAGGTCCCCCTTCGCCTCCTGGGCGTAGCCGAGCGCGCTCGACGCCGCCGCGCCCCCGGCGGCGGCCGCCTTCTGTGCCATCGCCACCGCCTCGTCGCCCTTGCCCTCGCGGGCGAGCGCGCGGGCCTGGGCGATCACGGGCCACACACCTTGTAGATCTGCGGCCGCCGCCGCCTGGGCGGTGGCCGAGGCTTCGGGCATGCCCCGGACCTGCTGGAGGACGGCCATGCGGCCGAGGGCCTCACCCTTCGCCGGTCCCGTGAGCTTGTCGGCGGCCGCCTTGTAGGCGTCGATGGCGGCATCGAACTCGTACTTGCCCTCGAGCAGCCGCCCGAGGCGCATGGAAGGCTCGGCGGTCGCCGTCGGCATCGCGACCGCCCTCCGCAGCAGCTCCGCGGCGCCGTCCTTGTCGCCGGCGGCCGCCTTCTGCTCCGCCTCTCGCATCAGCTGCTCGGGGGAGGACGCGGCGGGGGCCGGAGCCGGCTTCTTTTCGTCTTTCTTCCCCTTCTCCTGGGCCGCCGCCGGCACCGCCAGGGCGAGGACGAGCACTGCCATCAGCGCCTTCATGGAACCCTCCCTGCGCACGCACGCCGAGAATTGAAAAGGGCTGACCCGATGCTAGGCCCCGGCGGTGGCATCGTCAAGCAAACCTTGGCCGGCGGTGGCGTGGGACTTGCATGTCAAGGACGTGGATGCGCACGGGCGAATTCCGGATCTGTCCTCAATGCCAGGCAAGGAACAAAACCACGCAGCCGAACTGCGTGCAGTGCGGACGTGCGTTGTTCGGCATCCCGCTCTCCCGCGCGCAGCCAGTGCCGGCGGAAGCGGCCGCGGCGCGCGCGGCGATGGGCACGTCTTGGACGCGCTGGGTGATGGTGGCCGGCGTGCTCCTCGCCGTGGCCTTCGGGCTCTTCGTGCGCGGGACGTTCCGCGGGGCGGCGCTCGATCCGATGGCGGCCCACGAGACGGTCTCCGCATCCGAGCCGGCTCCTCCGTCGCTGACCGCATCGGCGGTCCCGGCCGCGCCGCCGCCGACCATCCGTGACTTCGAGAAGGGCCGGGCGCTCCTGGAGCGAGGAGATGCGGGGGGCGCGCTGAGGGCGCTGACTCCCGTGGCGCAGGCCGAGCCCGACAACGCGGTCATCGCCCACACCTACGGCCGGGCGTTGTGGGCCACGGGATCGCGCGACCGCGCGGTCATGCAGTTCGAGCGCGCGGCCCGCATCGACCCCCACACGCCGCTCTACCGCATCGACCTCGGCCGGTCCCTGGCGGCCCTGCGCCGGACGCGGGAAGCGATCCGCGAGTACGAGGCCGCGGTCTCCCTCGACCCCGGCAATGCGGACACGGTGCTGGCTCTGGCTGGACTGTACGCGCGGGTCGGAGACAACGCGGAGTCGCGCGCCCTGCTCGAACGCGCCGCCCTGCTGAGGCCCGGGGACGCCGCGCTGGCCCAACGCCTGGCCAGCGCCGACGGCAGCCCGACGGCGACCAGCTATGCGCCCTCTACGCCTTCCTCGCCGTCGTCTTCCTCCGGGTCCTCCGTGCCGGCCCGTGCGCCCTCGTCGGGGATCGTCTACACGGAGGAGGATCTACGGCGGGCGGGGACGGGGCGTACGGTAGGCGCGGTGGCGCCCCAGCCGCCACCTCCGGTCGTCCGCGCCGACGGTGGCGGGCTGGGCGAGGACGAAGCGAAATGGCGCGACAAGGCCACCGACCGTCGCGAGGCGGTTCGCGCGGCCCAGCAGGTGGTCGCGTCGCAGCGGGCCCGGGTCGCGCAGCTGCAGCGACAGGCCGCGGGACAGGGCTCCGCCGACACCGACGTCGAGCGTGAGTTGTCCCAGGCCCTCGAGGACCTCGACTCGGCCCAGGAGCGCCTCGCCAAGGCCGAGCGCCGGCTGGAGGATCTCCTGGACGAGGCGCGCCGCAAGTCCGTGCCCGCGGATTGGCTGCGTTAGCCCGGCACGCCGCTTGCACCAGCCCCGGCCATGACGGCTTCATTCGGCCCTCGTGCTTCCTTCATTTCCGCATCTCCTTCATTTCTCGGGGGCCTGACGCCGATGGGTGAGCATTTCCATGTCCGGCTTCATTCCTCGTGTACTTTTTTACGCGGCCGTGGGTCTGGCGGGCGCCGCCGCCCACGCCGCAGACAATCCGGCCGCTGACGTAGCTTCCGGAGTCGACGCCCGTTTCTATCTGGCGACTCGCGCGATCCCCGACTACGTGGATGGCGACTCCCGGGGGACCGCCGTCTGGAGCGCGGTCCAGTCCTTCTATCGCGCGCGCGACTATCGCCTGGCCTGGGTTGCCGACGGCGTCCTCTCTCCGGACGCCGAGGCGGTGGCGCGCGTCGTCGCGCGGGCCGACGGTGAAGGCATCGCCTCCAGCTTCACCGGAGCCCGTCCGGATGCGTCCGACGCGGTCCACGACGTCCACCTCACATACTCCTTCTTGAAATACGCGGCCGACCTCTCCGGGCGGTTCGACCCCAAGGCGGCGGGACCGTTCTGGCTGACGCGCCCGCAGCCGCGCGACCTCGTGCCGTGGCTCGAGCAGGCGCTCGCGACGCGACAAGTCGTCGCCGTGTTCGCCGCCCTCTCGCCGGAGCCGCCGGCCTATGGCGCGCTGAAGGACGCGCTTCTCCGCTACCGTGAGATCGAGCGCAACGGTGGCTGGCCGGCACTGCCGCTCCGGCTCACGCTGCGAGGCGGCCGCCGGAGCCCGCACGCGGCGGTGTTGCGCGCCCGGCTCGCGGCGGAAGGCCATCTGCCTTCGACCCCGGCGGCCGGTTCGGACGTGTACGACGCCGCGCTCGTCGAGGCGGTGAAGCGCTTCGAGCGGTTGCACGGACTCGCCGCCGACGGCGTGCTCGACGCCGCGGCCGTGGCGGCGCTCAACGTGCCCGTCGACGAGCGCATCCGCCAGATCGAGCTGAACCTCGAGCGCTGGCGGTGGCTTCCCCGCGACCGCGGCCGCCGCTCCGTGGTGGTCAACGTGCCCTCCTTCCAGCTCACCGCTTACGACGGCGGGCAGCCGACGCTGACGATGAAGGTGGTGACCGGAACGCCCGACAGCCCCACGCCGGTCTTCAGCGCCGAGATCACGAACGTCGTCTTCAGCCCGTACTGGAACGTGCCGCCGACCATCGCCGCGGATGAGATCATTCCCGCCGTGCTGAGGGACCCGGGCTACCTGCGCCGGCACAACCTGGAGCTGGTGCGGGGCACGCAGGTCGTGGGTCACGCCGCCCTGCGCCGAGGCGACGTGCAGATTCGGCAGCGCCCTGGGGCGCGGAATGCCCTCGGGCTCGTGAAGTTCGTCTTCCCCAACCCCTTCAACGTGTACCTGCACGACACGCCGGCCGACGGCCTCTTTACGCGTCCGACTCGGGCCTTCAGCCACGGCTGCATCCGCGTCGAGAAGCCCTTCGAGCTGACCCGCTGGGTGCTGAGCGCATTGCCCCAGTGGACGCCGCGTGTGGTCAATGCGGCCATGCGTTCGGGCCGCGAGCGCCATCTCGCGTTGCCCGGGCCCATTCCGGTCTACATCACCTATCAGACCGTGGAGGCCGCGGCCGACGGCGCCGTCTTCTTCTGGCCCGACGTCTACGGCCACGACCGGGCGCAGATGCCGCTACTGCCGGGACCGTCACCGCGGGCTCCCGAACGCTCCATTTAGTTTTCGTCGCGCCCGGTTTTGAGTTACGCGACGAAAACTAGCTTGACCGCGAGGGGCGCCGGGCGTAGAAGCTTCGGCCCATGCGTCACCTCCGACCCTGGCCGGTGCTCCTGATTGCCGTTCTCGGCGTCGCGGCGGGCCCCGCGCCCGCCGAGCGCGCGGACCTCGTCATCGTCAATGCGCACGTCTGGACGGTGGACGACACAAGCCCCGAGGCGGAAGCGGTCGCCGTGCGGGGCGAGCGCATCGCTCTCGTGGGAACGAGCGAGGAGGCGCAGCGCCTCGTGGGGCCGGGCACCCGCGTGGTGGACGCCGGAGGCCGGTTGCTCGTTCCCGGCTTCCAGGACGGCCACACCCATTTCGTCTCGAGCGGGATGGAGGTCGGCCAGCTCGACTTGAAGGACGCCGCCAGCCCGGAAGAGTTCGGGCGGCTGATCGCGGAGTATGCCAAGCGGAAGCGTCCCGGAGCGTGGATCACCGGGGGGAACTGGGACCACGAGAAGTGGGCGGGCGGCACCCTGCCCACCGCGGAGCTCATCGACCGCTACGTCTCCGACCACCCGGTCTTCGTCGCCCGGTACGACGGCCACATGGCGGTGGCCAACACCGCGGCCCTGAAGGCCGGCAACGTCACCGCTCAGTCCGATGATCCGGAGGGAGGGAGCATCATCCGCAGGCCCGGCGGCCGTGAGCCCGCCGGGGTGTTGAAGGACGCCGCGATGGCGCTCGTGTTCAAGGCGATTCCCGAGGCGACCCCGGACGAGCTGGCCGAAGGCGCGCGCAAGGCGTTCGCGGAGGCGCGCCGGTTCGGGGTGACGACCGTGCAGGACATGCTCGAAGGCGAGGCGCACCTGCGGGCCTACGAGACCGTGCGGGCGGAGGGCGGCATGACGGCCCGCATCTACGGTCGGTGGCCGGTCGCGGAGTGGAAGTGGCTGGCGGACCGCGTGCGTACGCGGGGCATGGGCGACGACCTCTTCACCCTGCGCAGCCTGAAGGCGTTCGCCGACGGCTCCGTCGGGTCCTCGACCGCGTTCTTCTACGAGCCCTACACGGACGATGCGAAGAACTTCGGCCTGCCGTCCGACGTCTGGACCCGCTTGCCGGAATGGTCCGTGGCCGCCGACGCCGCCGGGCTGCAGCTCTGCATCCACGCCATCGGCGACCGGGCCATCCACGAGACGCTCGAGATCTTCGATCGCATGGAGAGGACCAACGGCATGCGCGACCGGCGCCCGCGCGTCGAGCACGACCAGCACACGCACCCCCGCGATTTCCGCCGGCACGTGGAGCTGGGGGCGATCGCCTCCGTCCAGCCCTATCACGCCATCGACGACGGCCGGTTCGTCGAAAAACGCATCGGCCGGCGAAGAAGCACGACGACCTACGCCTTCCGCACGTTTCTCGACCACGGCGTGCACATGAACTTCGGCTCCGACTGGCCGGTGGCGCCGCTGGACCCGATCCTGGGCATCGACGCGGCGGTGACGCGGGCGACCCTCGACGGCAAGAACCCGGAGGGATGGTTTCCGGAGCAGAAGGTCACGGTCGCCGAAGCGCTGCGCGCCTACACGCTGGAGAACGCTTACGCCGCCTTCATGGAGGCGAAGACCGGGTCCATCACCCCGGGCAAGTACGCCGACCTGGTGCTCCTCGGCCAGGACCTCTTCCGCATCCCGCCTGGCCGCATCAAGGAGACCAGGGTCGACATGACAGTGATGGGCGGCAAGGTGGTCTACGAACGTTAGCAACCCCTCTCCCCTCTGGGGAGAGGGTAGGGTGAGGGGAAGTTGATCGACCCTCACCCCTGCCCCTCTCCCTTTCAGGGAGAGGGGATGGCGTCACCCCCGGCGCAAGTCGTTCTTGGTGAGCACTCTCGGCGATGCCCAGCGTGCTCGCGACGAGCTGGCGGCCGGGCTGGGGGAGCTGCGTCGGTGCCCAGATCTCGACCTTGCCGTCCTTGAAGTGCGCGGTGCAGTTCTGCGGCTCGAGGGTGGCTTGCGAGATGAAGGGATACGAGTAGGCGGCCTCGACCACCTTGGCCGCGCCCGCGAGCGCCGCGTCGACGTCACCGTCGTTGCGCAGGGTCTTCGCGGGAGGCTGGGCGGCGAGCTCGGTCGCGCGCCGGGCGAACAGCTCGGTGCTCTGCGATGCGGTGGGCCCCTCGTTCCAGGTGACACGCAGCTTCTTCCGCGCGCTCTGCGCGTTCCACCAGGTGTCGGCCACGATGGCCACTCCGCCGAGCAGGCCGTCGAGCTTCGTCCCGCCGTCGATCACGAACGCGTTTCGCACGCCGGGAAGGGCCTTCAGCTCGTCCACGTTGGCGCGGGCGACCTTGCCGCCGAACACCGGGCACTTCTCGAAGACCGCGTGCAGCATGCCCGGCACCTTCACGTCGATGCCGAACAGCGGCCGGCCGGTCACGATCGACGGACAGTCGACGTTCTTCATCGGCTGGCCGATGACCTTGTAATCCTTCGGGTCCTTGAAGGTCACCGAAGCCGGGTCGGGAGGCGGGAGGGCCGCGGCCTTCGTGGCCAGCCCGCCGTAGCCCAGCGTGCGGCCGCTCGCCTTGTGCACGACCGCGCCCGCCTGCGTGGCGCACTCGGACTCGGCCCCGCCCCAGCTCTGGGCCGCGGCCTTGACGAGGAGCACGCGGGCCATCGCCCCCGCGCGGCGCTGGTCGTCCCAGTTCTGCGGGACGGCCGTGCTGCCGCCGGCCACCTGGCGGCCGTACTTCGCCTCGTCCGCGTCGGCCTGCTCGATGCGGATCGTCTTCCAGTCGACGTCGAGCTCTTCGGCCAGGATCATCGGGAACGTGGTCTTGATCCCCTGGCCGACCTCCGGGTTCTTCGAGATGAGCGTGACGACCCCGTCGGGCGTGATGCGGACGAAGACGTTGGGAGCGAAGGCGCCGTCCGCGGCCGATCCGAGCCGGAAGCCGATGAGCAGGCCGCCGCCAGCCAGCGCCGAGACCTTGAGGAACTCCCTGCGATCGAGCGTGAGCGCCGATCTGCCCAGCTGCACTGAGGTACGTCGAGGTCGCACCAGGCCTTTTGCAGCGGGTGGGACGCGTCGGGCGAGAGGCCCTCGATGGTCGTCACCGCCTGGCTGCCGACGCTCGACACCGGCGTGACGCAGGACCGAACCGGCTTGCCACCCAGGTGGACGGTGCACGCGCCGCACTGGGCCACCCCGCAGCCGAACTTGGAGCCCTTCAGGTCCAGGACGTCGCGCAAGACCCAGAGCAGGGGCATGTCCGCGGGCACGTCCACCGTCGCCGCCTTGCCGTTGACCGTCAACTTATAGGGCATCGCGCTTTCCTCACTGAGGTTGCAGTCGAGTCGGACTGGTGTTGCAGTTGGCCCAGAAAACGCTTGACAGCCAGGGAAGGATATATCATATAGTCCCGGTCGTATATCATATAAAATCGTTTGAAAGCGATTTCACGAGAGCCATGACTGCAGTTCCAGTGCGACCCGCACATGCCCGGTAGCGCCCCTGCGACCGAGGCTAACAGGAGGCGAAACAATGCCGATTGGCAGGAGACTGACCCTCGCGTTGGTGCTGTTGATCGCGTCCGGCCTCACGCCGAAACCGGCCTGGGCGCAGTTCGCGAGCACCCTCGAAGGAACGGTGACCGATCCCAGCGGCGCGGTCGTGCCGGGCGCCAACGTCACCAATACGAACGAGGCCACCGGTGTGAGCCAGACGGTCCAGACCACGACCGCCGGCTACTACCGCTTCCCGGCGCTGCCGGGCGGCATGTACACGGTGAAGGTCGCCCACCAGGGCTTCAAGACCTGGAACCGGGAGCACATCCGGCTCGAGTCGACGCAGACCCGCGCGGTCAACGTGGCGCTCGAGGTCGGCGCCGCAGGCTCCGAGGAGGTGACGGTCACCGCCGAGGCGCCGCTGGTCGAGACCTCGCAGGGCCGTGTCTCGGGGCTCATCGAGGGGAACCAGATCCAGGACCTCGCGCTCATCGGGCGGAATTTCTTCAGCCTGGTGGTGCTGACACCCGGCGTCACGGGGCGCGCCGCGGGCGGCACGCAGTCCTACGCGCAGGCGAGCTCAGACATCTACAGCAACGAGTTCGGCGTCAACATGAACGCTAATGGGGCCCGGGCCGAGTCCAACAACTTCTTGGTGGACTCCGCGACGGTCAGCTCCAGCCAGCGCAATGGCGTCGTCAACATCAACCCGAATGCCGAGAGTGTCGAGGAAGTCCGCGTCCTGGTCAACAACTTCTCCGCGGAGTACGGCCGCAACGGCTCCGTGCTCGTGAACGTGATCACGAAGAGCGGCGCCAACGACTTCCACGGCAGCTTCGGCGCCTACTACACGAACGACTCGATGCAGGCGAAGGACTTCTTCCAGAAGCGATCGAACTCCACCATCCCGGACTTCGGCCGCAAGGAGTTCTCCTGGGGCGTGGGTGGCCCGGTCCGAAAGGACAAGACGTTCTTCTTCCTCTCGGGCGACGTGCTGCGCGCCGTCGTCGCGGTCAGCGGACCGCGCTCGATCCTCACCCCGCAGTTCATCCAGTTCATGCAGCAGGCGCGGCCGAACAACATCTCGACGCGCATCGCACGGGACTTCCCCGCGTCGTTCACCCCCGACCGGGACTTCCGCACGGCGGGACAGCACCTGGGCGTGAGCTGCACGGGCTCGACCCTGATCGACTCCCCGATCGGCCCCGTGCCCTGCAACCTGCAGGTGAGCGGCGTCGGGACCTGGAACGAATCCTCCCCCCGGAACGGCTTCCAGTGGACGGCACGCCTCGACCATCACTTCAACCAGGGCAAGGACCGCCTCTACGCGTCATTCAACCGGACGACCACTGACAAGGTGGGCTTCGGCGTGCCCGAGGTCTACCCGGGCTTCACCGAGTCCTCGCCCACCAGCAGCATGCAGCTCAACACGAACTACACCAAGGTCGTGTCGTCGAACGTCGTCAACGAGATGCAGTTCTCGTGGGTACGCCCGTACGGCGTGCTGGAGAACCGCAATGCCGACATTCCGGGAATCAGCGTCAGCGGAATCATCCAGGGCTACCAGGTGGGCTGGGGTCCCAACATCTTCGTACAGAACAGCTTCAACTTCTCGGACGTCATGACGTGGACGCGCGGGGCGCACAGCATGAAGTTCGGCGCCGGCTACACGCGCGAGCACGCGGACAACGACTCGGCCCGAGCGGTGACGCGGCCGACGTTCAGCTTCGACAGCGTGTTCGACTTCGCGGCGGACCGGCCGAGCCAGGAAGGCCAGATCGCGATCGACCCGCGCACGGGCCTGGCCCCCGACTCGATCAAGCGCTTCCACCGGACCCAGTCCCTGGCGGCCTTCATCCAGGACGAGTGGAAGCTCAAGCCCAACCTCACGCTGAGCGCGGGCCTGCGCTATGAGGGCTTCCTGAACATCTACGACGCCTCCGACGACATCATGACCAACCTCCAGTTCGCGCAGCAGACGGGCAATCTGCGCACTGATCTCGCCACCGCCCACATGGAGCAGCGGAAGTACTACCTGAACGGCGGCCTGTTCGGCGGCGGACAGCACACCCTGGCTCCGCGGGTGAGCTTCGCCTGGGATCCGACCAACGAAGGCCGGATGTCGATCCGGGGCGGGGTCGGGCGCTTCTACGAGCGGATGTCCAACCAGATCTGGGACTCGGAGCACCAGAACCTGCCCGGCTACGGTAGTACATCGGTTACCATCTTCCAGCCGGTCAAGCCGCGGTTCAGCCTGGGCACGTCC
>Ga0210378_10000673_pt1 | contig 17577 bp, 15 predicted proteins | sample PLM1_60_b1redo_FD_155465 | JGI IMG/M metagenome (GOLD analysis project Ga0210378, IMG submission 155465) | Groundwater sediment microbial communities from an aquifer in East River, Colorado, USA - PLM1_60_b1 redo | ecosystem: Environmental > Terrestrial > Soil > Riparian zone | place: USA: East...
AGGACCCTTCCGCGTCAGTCGCCCTCGTCGCCGTGTTGCCAGAGCCACTCGCGCGGGCTGAGTCCGGATGCATGGATGGCCTCCGCCCGATCGCGTCCGAAGTATCGGTAATGCCACGACTCGGCCTTGTAGCACGTTCGCTCCGGGCTACGGTCGGCCGGATAGCTCAGGACGAATCCGAACCGCCAGGCGTTCTCGCTCAGCCACGCGTCGTCGCCGTCGAAGTCGAGCGTCGTCCCGAGCTGGTGCTCCGAATGGCCCGGCCGTGCCGCCGATTCAAGGGCAAATTCGCGGCCGTACGCCGCCACGAGGCTGTCGAAGGTTCGGCGCTGGGCGTCGTAGCTCCGATAAGCGGACTCCACAGCGAGGTCGACGCCGTCTTTCCGGGCCGCGTATCCGAGCGCGTCGAGATCGAGGACGACAAGGGCCCGGACCCGTCCATCGCCGCCGATGGCGGTCTCGCTGACTGCCACGAGGTCGGTCGGGGCATAGTCGCGAGCAATGGCATATTCAGTGTCGAGGAGCGTCCGGTCCCAGTCGTCAAACGTGGCGTTCGGCGCGAGCCGATCGCCGATCGTGCAGGACGGCAGCGGTCCATCGAACGCCGGCCGGCCGAGGACCAGACCGATCGCGCCGGCCGCCGTCTGGGCGACGCCCCCCGGCCCGACGGCGATGACCACCAGCGCCGCGAAGGCGATCGCGAATGGCCATCGCCGGCGACGACGATGCTTGACCTGGGTCGATCGGGCGGCGGCCTGTCGGGACATGCCCAGATGCTCGTCCCCAGATGCGCGCGGCTGACAGGCCCGACCTCCCGGCGCCCCGTTGCGGGTTCTCCCGGTACCCGCGGGTCGGTCTGGTTTCAGCGGTTGACTTGTCGGAACTCCACGCTGATGGTCGCGGCCGCGGGGAGGGGTTCGCCGTCGAACGAGCTTGCCCGCATCGTCAGCTCCCATTCGATCCGGACCGGCGGGCCATCGCCCAGCTCGTTCCGCCGGAAGAAGACGAAAATGCCGTCCTCCTTGCAATCCGTCCCGGGCTGGCAGTAGTCAATCGGGTTGAAGGCGAGGGTGACCGCCGAGCCGTCGACCGGGACGTGCGCATCGCCGGCGCCTTGGACGTTGAGGTCCAGGACCTCATCGGAGGGCGCCGCTCCCGGCGCCTGGACCGCTCGCAGTGATAGAAACGCAAACGCGGGGATCCTCGGGTCTCCGTCGTCCCCGGTTGCGCCTCCGCTCAGGGCGGTCTTCCAGTCGACGATCTTGCGGGCCTGGTCACCGCGTCGGGCCATCTCGAAGTCGCCCTTCAGCGTCGCCTCGATCCGCGGTGCATCGGCCGCGACCGCCCACGCCTCATCGATCTTTGCGCTGGCGACTGCGTTTTCGGGGAGGGGAGCGCCGTAGGCGAGGATCGTTGACTCCAGCTCCCAGTCGAATTCGACAACCTCTTGCGCGCCCGTCCATTCGAACGTGACGCGAACCGTCCGCCCGCAATCCAGCTCGACACACCCGCTGATCGGGCGGATGTCGGCGGACGTTCCGTCGACGACCGGGCCACCAGCCCCGCAGCAGTTTTGCCCGGGCTTGTAGATCGTGAACCTTGCCGGTGCCTCGCCTTGCTCATTCAGCGATGCGCCGTGGATGCGCAGGTTCGCAAGGACAGCCGTCGCGATCGCCTCGTCGGAGGCCGCGCCGAGATCGAACGCAACGCTGACGTCATAGATAGTGACGAAGGCGTCCTTGGTCAGCCTGACCGACTGGCGACCGGTCGTCCCCGACGTGGAGTCGACGGCCAGCGAGTCCGATGCCGGTTCCGACACGTGGATGGTCATCGGATCCGGGCCGGCGTTGGCGGGCGCGGTCGAGTAGTCGGCGCGCCACTCGATGCTGCCGGACACGGTGACGGGCACCGCCATGTCGACCAGCTCGAAGACGAGCCGGGTACGGGCCGAACAGCCAAGATTGCCGGAGCAGTCGGCACGAGATTCGAAGATCCTTCCGTCGTCCTCCAGTCGGAGGTTGCGGCGGCTGCCGACCTCAGCCGGAACGAGCGGCATGGCGATCACGCGGACGCGGTCGTCAAGATCGGGCACCTTCGCGACCACGGAGCCCTGCATGGGCGCCGGCACCTTCGTCGCGTCATACGTGATGTCGACGTCGCGAACCGCGATCGGAGCATCCGGCGTGAGCTCGACGGAGAACGACTCGGAACCGCTGACCCTCGCGAGCCCCTGGCTCGTTGCCAGCGTCGCGGCTCCAGCGATAAGAATGGCTGCGAGTGACGCCACCCGCCGGAAACCGTGGCTCCTTGAGAGGCCTGCGCCCAGCGAGTGTTCGGAGATGACTAGTTCCCCCTGACTATCCGCGGCTGGACTCAGGCCATGCTACCCGCAGCCAGTGTCGGCGCCGCCAGCATCTCCTGGACCCGCGAGACCAGCTCGTTCGGGGCGAACGGCTTTGTCAGCAGTTCGACCTCCGGCGACGTGATCCCGCGCTCCCCGAGGACGTCGTTCGTAAAGCCGCTCATGAACAGGACCCGCTGATCGGGTCGCCATTCGCGCAGGGCCGCCGCCAGCTCCGGGCCATTCAGCCGGGGCATCATCACGTCAGTCAGAAGCAGATCGATCGAGGCCAAGCCTCCGGCGAGATCGAGTGCCTCTCGACCGTCGACGGCGGCAATGACCGTGTACCCGGCCGCACGGAGGACATGCTCGACGAGCGAACGGACAGCGGGCTCGTCCTCCGCGACGAGGATCGTCGTCGCAGGCGAACCAGCGGTCCCGATAGGCTCACGCCCCGCCAGGAGGCCTGCCTTCCGGTCGCTGACGACATCCGGCGCGGGGAGACGGCGCATCGTCTCCGGGACGATCGACTCGTCCAACCCTTCGGCGAGCACGTGATCGGCCACGGTCACTCCTGCCAGCGTGATGGTGAATGTCGCGCCTGCCCCGAGCTCGCTCACGACGCGGATCGATCCGCCCGACTGGCTGACAATCCCGTAGGCAGTCGAGAGCCCCAGGCCCGTTCCCTTGCCGTGGCCCTTCGTCGTGAAGAACGGCTCGAAGATCCGGGTTCGGGTCACTTCATCCATCCCGACCCCGGTATCGGTTACCACGATGGCAACGCGACTCGGCCCAGCGGGCGATCGATCTCGGTCGGTCCGGACGCCTCGAGTCGCGATCGTCAGGCGACCGCCATCAGGCATCGCGTCGCGGGCATTGACGGCCAGGTTGAGGATCACCTGCTCGAGCTGGCCCGGGTCGGCGAGGACGAATGGGATCGCCGGGTCCAGATCGAAGTGCATGACGATCTCGTCCCCGATGACGCGACGAAGCATGTTCCGCATCTCGTCGATGACCACGTTGGGCGACACGACCTCGGGCTTGAGGACGGATCGCCGGCCAACCGCGAGAAGCTGGCCCGTGAGATCCGTGGCCCGCTTTGCCGCCCGGCGAATTTCCTCGGCGTCCTGCCGCTGCTCGCCGTCTGGTAGGCCCGACACCAGGAGGTCGGAGTAGCCGGTGATTGCCGTCAGCAAGTTGTTGAAGTCGTGGGCGACACCGCCCGCGAGGCGTCCGATGCTCTCCATCCGGGTCGAGCGCTCGAGGCGCGCCTCGAGCTCCAGCCGATCTGTCAGGTCCAGCCCGATCCCAATCGCGCCGACCACTCGTTTGTCGACCGTCATGGGCTCGACGTGGACCTGGAAGATCCTGCCCGCAACGGTTGCCCGGAAGGAGCCTCCGCCCGTGCCCGCCAGAGCACTCTGGGAGGCGGCCGCGTAGGCATCGGCCTCGAGGTCGTCTTCGAACAGCGCGTCGAGGGGTCGACCGACCAGCGATGCGTCGTCGATCCCCAACCGGCTCAATGCGTCGCCTGTCAGTGACGTGATCGTCAACGTTTCGTTCGACGTCCACACGATGGCCGGGAGGTGTTCCACGAGGAGCCGAAGGCGTGCCTCATTTGCCCGCAGTGCCCCCTCGGCAGCGCGGTCGGTCGCCCGAAGACGGCCCACCATGAAGCGGCCCAGGGCCGCGGAGACGATCACGAGCAGCCCGATGATGATGGCCTTGAGGCCGAGCAGGACGCCCTGGATCCAACGCGCACCCTCGCTGAGCGTCTGGGAGAACGCGACTTCGAGCGTCGTCAAGCGCGCATTGGAAGCCTCGAGGTCGGCCGACATCGCCGCCCTCGCCTGGAGATCGCCCGCCAGAACGGCGCTGCGGATCCGGTTGGCGATCAGCCGAAGCTGGTCGATCTCGGCGTCGGCGGCAGCCCAGGTTGTGATCGCCCGGTCGATGTAGCTGATGCTGCGGAATGTCCGGAAGACCAGGGCCATGGCCGCGACGTCCTCTGGGGCATTTCGCCCCGCAATGAGGCCGTCCGCGACGACCGCCATGTCGGCGACGGGTCGTTCAAGCTCCACTCGAGCCCGTGAGTCGCCGAGGATGACGTCGATCTCGCGGAGGTAGAGGTTCCAGTTCGTCTCCGATCGCGTCTCCATGTACCGACCAAGTTGGAGGATCGCGTCCTTCTGGGCCTTCGACCAAAGGCCCTCGCCGCCGACATACGCGCGGACCCCGGATTGGACCATCGAGCCGACGGCGGCCAATACGAGGACGCCGACCGTGAGGATCACCAGGACGGAGGCGAGTCCGAAGAGCCAGCGCCGACGAGCGTTCGGCGGCCGCTGCGCGCAGGGAAAGAGACTGCTGGACGGCACGATCACCCTGATCAGGAGGAGGGTCACGAGTCTGGTCGGTCAGGTGGCCTCCAGACCATCGGCCCGATGGGTGATCGGCGTCTAGTTCAAATGAGCTAGGTCTTCCGTGCGTCTGTCTCCGGCCACAGGCCGTCAGCGATCGAGCTCGATCGGGACCACGTCGAGCTGGACGATCGCGCCGTCGCGCTCCAGGCCGACCGGCACCCGGCGACCGACCATCTCGCCGACCATGACCCGCTGAAGGTCACCGACGCCTTCGATCGGGCGGCCGTCGAGCTCGACGATCACGTCGCCTGCACGGACTCCCGCGGCCGACGCCGGGCTGCCCTCGAGCAGCTGCACGACCTCGAGGCCGCGCCGGCGCCCGAGACGTTCGGCGAGGACAGGTCGCAGCGGCCGCGTCCCCCCGACGACGCCGAGGAACGCGCGGCGGACCCGACCGTCGTGCATGAGGGCGCCGACGATCGCTCGCGTGGCCGCGTTGATCGGCACGGCCAGCCCCAGTCCGATCCCCGCGACGGCCGTGTTGATCCCGACGACCCGGCCGCGCCCGTCGGCGAGCGCGCCGCCGGAGTTGCCCGGGTTGAGCGATGCGTCGGTCTGGATGACGTTCTCGACGAGGCGACTCGCCCGACCATCACGGGCCGCGAGCGAGCGCCCGAGCGCGCTCACGACGCCAGCCGTAACGCTGCCCGCAAAACCGAGCGGATTGCCGATCGCAACGACGAGCTGGCCGACGCGGAGCCGATCCGCATCGCCGAGCGGTGCTGCCGTCAGGCCGCCACCAGTCGCCCTCACCACAGCCAGGTCGGAGAGCGGATCGCGACCAACGACGTCGAATCCGAGCTCAGTACCATCGACGAAGGTCGCCGTTCCACCCGGCGCGGCCGCGACGACGTGGGCCGACGTCAGGAGGAAGCCGTCCGGCGTGAAGACGACCGCCGAGCCAGCCCCGCCACCCCAGCCGCCGTTCGACCGCACCCGCAGGCTCGCCACCGACGGGATGAGCCGCTCGGCGGCCGTGCTGACGGCGAGCGAATAGGCGTCGAGCGCGGCGTCGTCGTCAGCGTCGGCGTTGACCGCCGCGGCTCCGATCGCCTCTGGTTCGGCGACCATCGGTGGCTACGCCTCCCCCGCCGCGTCGGCCGCGCCGCCGACCGACACGGTCCGCTCGTCGGTTCCGCGCACGACCTTGACCTCGAACGGCATCGGGCTCGACGCGAGGATCTCCTGAAGCTGGTCGGCCTCGGTCACGGGCTGACCCGCGATCTCGACGATGAGGTCGCCGTCGCGGATGCCGGCGCGGGCCGCGGGGCTGTCGTCCTCGACGCCGCGGACGAGGACACCGTCGCGGTCAGGCAGTCCGACCGACTCGCGGAGGCGACGCGAGACACGGGCCGGTGCGACGGCGATCCCCAGGCGCGGCCGGGTCACCGACTCGCCCCGCCCAAGCGCCTCGACTCGTGCCCGCAGGGCGGCGTCGGCCGGAAGCGCAAGGTAAAAGCCTTCGCCGAGCCGGTTGGTGTTGAGCCCGAGCAACCGCCCTTCGGCATCGAGGAGCGGGCCGCCGGACGAACCCGGGGCGAGCGGCGCCGTGTGCTCGAGGCTGCCACCGATCTTCCTGCCTCCCGGGCCGCGGAACGATCGCTCGACCGCGCTGATCGAACCGAACGTGACCCGAGCGCCGCCACCGGGCGTCGCGGCGCCGGCAAAGACGATTGCGCCGGCCGACGGGCCGTCACCTTCGCCCCAGGCGATGGCCTGCGCGCCGGCCGTGTCGACGGCGATGACCGCGAGGTCCCCGTCGACGTCGATGCCGGCAAGGCGGCCGGTCGTGGAGCGACCCGTGGCGAACGTTACGGTGACCTCGTCGCCGCGGACGTTGTGGGCGTTTGTGAGGACCTGGCCATCGGCGGCGACGACGCCGGAGCCGCGCAGCCGGGACCCGATACCGACGATCGAAGGCGTGACCGATGCAGCGAGGCTGGTCAGGGACTGGGACAGCTCGTCGAGTGCAGACATCTTTGAGGGCTCCTCGCGACCGAATCGGTCGCCGCTGTAGGGTGAGTTGTCAGTTGCGACTTGCAACATACTACTATGATGCGTGCGATGCAAGCCCCCGGTTCGCCTACCATTCAGGCCGTGAGTGAGACCAGTCCCGCCTATCCACCGACGACCAGGAGTCCGCTCGAGGCCGCACTCGAACGCGTCGGCGACCGATGGAGCCTCCTCCTTGTCGATGCGCTGCTTGGCGGAGGGCGCCGCTTCGGCGAGCTCCGAGAAGGGCTACCCGGCCTTGCCCCGAATATCCTGACCGAGCGCCTCCGGCGGCTCGAGCGCGAAGGGATCGTCGTGGCGACGCCGTACTCGACGCGGCCGCCGCGAATGGAGTACTCACTGACCGGCGACGGCCGGGACCTCGCGTCGGCCCTCAGGCTGCTGGCCGACTGGGGCTCACGCCGGGACGAGCAGGGCGAACCGCTACGCCACGATCGATGCGGAACCCCCCTCGAAGCGCGCTGGTATTGCCCGACCTGCGCGTCGGCTGTAAGCGATCGGGAGACCGACGGGCGCGAGACCCGTCAGCTCTGAGCGGTTCGGGCTAGCGCCCGACGAGCGTGACGCCGGTGATCCGCGAGTAGTGCGAGTAGTAGGTCTTCTGGTGAATGATCTTGCTGCCCTGGTAGACGGTCACCGTTCGCCAGACGTCCTTGCCATCGACGGGGTACTCGATCCGCTTGCGTGCCCCGGGCGCCAGCGATGACGTGTACTGGATCGTGTCCGACGCAGGCCGGATGTTCTTGATCGTGGGGTTCCCGATTACGACCCTGCGGCCGTTCGGGACGCTGTAGATGTCGTACCGGACGTAGCCCTTGCTGCCGTTCTTGATCTTGTAACCGCGGATGAGGACCGGATAGTCCGTATCGTTCGTCCAGGACATCGTCTGGACCGAGCCTGACCCACTCTTGAAGACCGTCGCGTCGAGGCCGGCCGGGTAGCGATCGATGTAGTAGAAGTGGTTGCGCCGGGCGCCCATCTCGAAGCCACCGCGGAGAACGGCATTGAAGAGCGTGGTCGAGTTCGAGCAGATCCCGCCCGCGAGGGCGCCCTGGGGCTCGGTCTTGCCGTTGATGATGGCCCCGCCGTCGCCGTAGCCGCGGGCCCTCGTGATCGGTCCCACCGCGTGCCAGAAGTCGAACGTCTCGCCGGGACCGACGGTCGTGCCGTCGATGTCCATCGCCGGGATCCAGATGTTCGCGCCGAAGTGGTTTCGCTCACTGATCGGGAACCACGTCGTCCAGCTCGAGATCTTCGTCATCTTCGGGATGACGGCCTGGGCCTCTTCGGTCGTCAGCGCCGGCGGCGTCACGATGAGCCTGGGTTCGACCTGGGCGACGATTGCGCCGCCGGCCCGTGCCGACAGGAGTTCGGCGACGCGGGCCGACGTCAGGGCCACGTCGAGCGACCTACCGTTCTTCGAGGCGATCACGCCACTGATCTTCCCGCCCGAGATCTTGAATGACGCGTTCTGTGCCTTGTGATCGATCTCCTTCGCCAGCGCGCCGAGTGTGGCGTCGACCTTCGCCGTGTCAACGGCCGGCTCGTAGCCACCGTCGAGCGTCGTGCTGAAGCCGACCCACGATCGGACGGTGGCCGCCGGGATCGTCCACGTCTCCTTGCCTTCGACGATCGCAAGGTCCTGTGTCACCAGGTCGGCGGCAGCCCGAGCTTCGGTCGCCTCGGCCGTCGTGGTGCCCGGCTCGATCGGCGTGAGCTCGAGCGCTACCCGGACTTCACTCGGCGTGTCGACGCGGGCGAGCGCCGCTGTGACGTAGTCCGTCGCGGCCTTTCGATTCACGGTCTTGCCCGCGACGCCGTCGACGACGACGAACCCGGTCTTGGTGAGCGTGACCGCGGCCGAAGCCGGACTGACGTTGAGCCGGGCGGCGAGTGCTTCGACGTGGCGAGCGAGACGGGCCTCATCGAAGAGGACCCGGGGAGTGATGTTCACGCCTCGAACGGCAGTCCGGGCGTCGAGGATGACCCGCTCGACCGTATTCCCCGACCTACCGACGGCCATTGCCTCCCCGACCATGCCCTCGATATCCGGGCGGCGTTTGACGTCGGAGTAGGGAATCGTCATCTCGAGATCGCCGGATGTCAGGACGACTCGACCCTCACGGAACGAGGCGAACGAGCTCTCGAGGCGCGCCGTCGCGTCCTCGGGCGTGAGACCGGCGAGATCGATGCCGCCGACGCTGACGCCGGGCAGGACCCGCCCCGTGTACTGGCGGTCGAACGCGTAGAGCGCCCCTGCGCCCACCACGAGACCCACGAAAACGCTGATCAGGAAGGCTACGAAGAAGCGCGTCCGCGCGTTGTAGGTACGCAGCATCGGCGGCGCCAGGGCGACTTCTTGGGCGGCGGGCATCGTGGTATCAGTCATGGGGAAGCGACATCCTAGCAGTTCGGTTGCTTGCGACCGTGCGGATCAGGCGACGTTCGACAGAGCAACGGCGTGACGAAGGAGCCCCCGCAACGTCCCGGTGTCGAGCTCAGCCGCCCCGCAGGATGATGACGATCCGCCTGTTCGGCTCTTCGCCGATGGACTGCGTCGCCACGTCCGGATGATCGCGCAGCGCCAGATGGATCCAGCGGCGCTCCAGGGCCGGCATGGGCTCCAGCTGAAGCATCTTGCCGGTTTCCTGAACGCGCGCGGCCGCGCGATTGGCGATGTCACGGAGCTGTCGCTCGCGCCGACCACGGTAGTCCTCGACGTCGACGAGAACGCGAGTCCATTCGCCCATTCGCCGGGACAGCATCAGGTTGACGAGGTGCTGTAACGCGGACAGGCGCTCGCCCTTCCGGCCGATCAACGCCCCGAGCGCCTCGTGCGAGTCGGCATTGCCCACGACGTTGAGGCGGCTTGTGTCGCCTGTGTCGACCTCGATCCGCACGTCGAACCCGAGGTGGCGCATGAGCTCCTCGAGGATCTCGCGGCCGGCCGCGAGGGCCTCGGGCGATGCCTCGGATGCTTCGAGGTCGGCTCGCTCCGCGGCGACCGACCCGCGGGCTGCCGCGACCTCGGCGGCCTCGTCGGCGTTGAGATCCGACGGGGCCTGGCTGCGATCGTCACGCCGCGGCCCTCGGTCCGGCCGCGGCGGGCGGCCGCGATCGGGGCGATCGTCTCGCCGGGGGCCGCGGTCGGCGTAACCGCTCCCCTGCGGTCCGGCCTCGGCCACGGCCGCCCGATCGTCGGGCTGCCGATCCTCACGCGGCCGGTCCTCCGGCGGGCGGTCGTCGCGGGGCCGGTCGTCGCGCCGCGGTCCCCGGTCGTCGCGGGGGCGATCGTCGCGCCGTGGCCCACGGTCGCCGCGATCGGGTCGCGGGCCGCGGTCTTCGCGAGGCCCTCGATCCTCGCGCGGCGGGGAAGGCGGGAGCGGGCTGGACGCGGCGGCCTCGCGCTTCGGAGCAGCCCCACCGAGGGCCGAGAGCGGAGCGGCGACGATGCGGGCCGGCTCGGCGCCCATCCCGAGGACGCCCCGGCTGCCGGGGGTGAGAATCTCGAAGTCGAGCTCGGCCAGATCGACACCGAACTCCTCGCGAGCCCCGCGCAGCGCCTCCTCGACGGACTTTCCGGTGAACTCCTTGTACGCACTCATCAGCGTCGTCTCCCTCGGCGGCTCTGGCGGCCGCGTTCCTTGTGGCGAATTGTCTTGTCGGCCGCTGCCGCTCGCTTCTCCGCTGCCCCGCCGAGCGCCGATTTGGGGGGTCGCGTCGCCGGATCGACCGGCGGCGGCAGGACAACCGGGAACCGTGGTGTGTGGTCCTTGGCGAACCCTGGGGTCCACCCGAACAGGGGGAACATGCCTCCCCAGCCGATGATGAGGTACTGCTGGACGATCGAGAACAGGGTCGAGACGATCCAGTAGAGGAACAGCCCGGCCGGCAGGATGCTTCCGTAGGTGAGCGAGATGAAGGGGAAGAGGAAGGCCATCTGGCGCTGGATCCGGACGTTCGGATCGTCGGCCATCGCCTGCGTCGCCACCGGCAGGGCCATCCGCGACGTAACGAGTTGTAGGAACGCCGAGATGATCGCGAGCAAGCTGAGGCCGGAGAAGAGCGATCCGGCTGTTCCGAGGAACACCTCCGGTACGCCCCAGTTGACGCCGAAGGCGACCGGGTTGAGGCACGCGTTGACCACGTGCCCGAGCCCATTGAACACGGGTGCAGAGTCGCATTGGAGATCAACGAGGCGGAAGCCGAAGATGTCGAGCATCGCCTGCGGGTTGTAGTTCTGGAGCCCCTGGCTGAAGACCGAGTACATCGGGATCAGGAGCAGGATCTGGAGGAGGGCGGGCAGGCAGCCCGCGAGCGGGTTGATTCCGCGCTCGGCGTAGAGCTGTTTCTGGGCGTCCTGTTGCTTGAGCCGATCGCCCTTGTAGCGCTTCTGGATCTCCTTGATTTCCGGGGCGAGGAGCTGGGTCCGCTTCGTGGAGACCGTCTGGCGGCGGAAGATCGGGATCAGGACGATCCGGAGGAGGAGCGTCATCAGGACGATGGCGATCGCGATGTTGCCGGTCGCTTTGTCGAGCAGGACGAGCACGATGAAGAAGGCCTGGAAGAGCGGCGTGAAGAGCCAGGCGATCAGACCGAAGGGGTTGTCCGGTGCCGCCGGCTGGAGCGGGATCGCCGCCTGGTTCGTCTGTGTCGCGGCGGGGCTGCCGCTGGCGCCCGGCGAGCCCGTTGGGCCGGCGGCGCACGCCACCGCGATGAACAACGCGATGGCGATGAGGATGAGCGGGCCGATCCAGGCTCGCCCGGGGCGCGGAAGTGTCACTCGTTCCTCAGCTAGCGAACCGGGTCGTAACCGCCGGGATGGCCGGGATGGCAGCGCCCGATCCGGCGAATCCCCATCCAGGATCCCTTGAGCAGCCCGTACCGATCGATCGCTTCTTCCGTATAGCGCGAACAGGTCGGCTCGTAGCGGCAGCTCGCCGGCATCCACCCGAAGAGAATCCGGTAGAGCCGGATGAACCCGATCCCGATCCATTTCACGTGGCCGTTGGCCCTCCGAGCACTCCCCCTCGCTGGAGGAGCCGGCGCAGCGCCCCGACCAACGCTTCGTGGTCGGACTCGACGATCGCTGGCCGAGCGATGATGAGGACGTCCCAGCCCGGCTGGAACGAGGGCGCCATCGCCCTTAGTACCTCGCGGAGGCGGCGGCGGACGCGATTTCGAACTACTGCGCCGCCGAGCTTGCGCCCGGTCGACAATCCGAACCGGGTCGACTCGAGGTCTGTCCGCAGGAACCTGGCGGAGAAAAGCGGGTGGGACCGACTGGTCCCGGAGCCCTGGAGCGCCGCGAAATCCTGCGGTCGGGAGAGCATCACGAGTCGCGGCGGGTTTTGGCCGCGGTCGTCCGTCAGGCCGTCAGCCGCTTCCGACCGCGAGCCCGCCGGGCTGCGATCACGCGACGGCCGCCGGAGGTTCGCATCCGGGCGCGAAATCCGTGCTCCTTCGCGCGATGGCGCTTCTTGGGCTGGTAGGTCTGCTTCGTCATCGGGGCTGTGCGAAATCCTCTCCGTACCGCCTCGGGTCGACAATCCGACCCCTAGAGGAACGCAAACGCGCCTGGCGCCCGTGAGCGCGTAGGCGCGTTCGTCGTCCGGCGGATGATATGACGCTCGGATCGGGGGTGTCAAACGATCCGGCACCTCCGGCGGCGGCCATCGCGGCCCCCGGCGACCCTCGCAGGGCGCAGCGAACGGCGTCCCGCGGTGGTTGCCTCCGATACCCAGGGGGAGTATCGCAGAATCGCCTTGCGGCGGTCGTTCGGGCGGTGCTATCCTCTCCGAGCCCTCGGCGCCGGGACGCTCGCGGGTAAGCCCTCGGAACCTCGTCCCCGGGGGACCGGAAGCGACGTCCCACGATGCCGAGCGTCGTCCGAGATGTTCGCGCTTCCGGGTCCCCGTCGCCGGTTCATTGTTCGCCGCTACCCGTCAATTCATCCGTCCACCAGGGATCCACCTCAGCCATATGGATGCCAAGCAGGTCTGGCGCGCTGCCCTCGGAGAGCTGCAGGTCTCGCTGTCGCCGGCGAATTTCGAGACGTGGCTGCGGGACACGCAGCTTGTCGACGTCGACGACCAGCGCTTCCGGATTGCGGTCCCGAACGGCTTCGCCAAGGACTGGCTGGAGACGCGCTACCGATCGCTGATCAGTCAGACGCTTGCGCGGATCGTCGGCTACAGCGTCCAGGTGGAGTTCGCCGTCCAGGGCACCGACGGCGTTCCGGCGTTGGTGCCGGAGACGAATGGCACCGCCGCCGGCCCTCAGCCAGCCGCGGCCCCGGTCCGCCTCGAGCCGACTCGCGTCGGGGGCGAGGGCGGGACGACGAACATCAACCCGCGCTATACGTTCACGAACTTCATCGTCGGCTCGGCCAACCGCCTCGCCCACGCGGCCAGCCTGTCTGTCGCTGAACGGCCCGGCCACGCCTACAACCCGCTCTTCCTGTATGGCGGCGTCGGCCTCGGCAAGACCCACCTGATGCACGCCATCGGGAACCAGGTCATCGCCAAGTTCCCACGCAAGCGGGTCGTCTACGCGACGAGCGAGAAGTTCACGAACGAGTTCATCACCTCGATCCAGCAGGGCAAGATCGACGACTTCCGCGCTCGCTATCGGCGAATCGATCTCCTCCTCATCGACGACATCCAGTTCATCGCCGACAAGGAGCGGACGCAGGAGGAGTTCTTTCATACCTTCAACGCGATCCACGAGGACGGCAAGCAGATCGTCCTCTCGTCCGACCGGCCGCCGAAGGCGATCCTGACGCTCGAGGAACGCCTCCGCAGCCGGTTCGAATGGGGCCTCATCGCCGACCTGACCGCGCCGGACCTGGAGACGAGGATCGCGATCCTCCGGGCGAAGTCCGAGGAGGGCGCGGTCCCGATCACGTCCGACGTGATCGAGTTCATCGCCCGCAAGGTTGTCAGCAATATCCGGGAGCTCGAGGGCGCGCTCAACCGGATCGTGGCTTATGCCTCGATGGGGGCGATGCCGATCAGCATCGAGCTCGCGCAGGCCGTCCTGTCGAACGTCCTCTACAACCCCAAGAAGCGGCAGGTCACCCCGGAGCGAATCGCGATAGCCGTCGCCGACTACTACGGCGTCCAGCTTGAGGCGCTCAAGGGCCAGAAGCGCGACAAAGCAATTGTCACGCCTCGCCAGGTTGCGATGTTCCTCATGCGCCAGGAGACCGACGTCTCGTTGTTGCGGATCGGCGCCGAGCTGGGTGGCCGCGACCACTCGACCGTCCTTCACGCCTGCGACAAGATCACCCGCGAGTCGGCCGTCAACGATGAGCTCCGGCGGGAGATTGCCGCGGTCCGCGAGCTGATCTACGCCGACTAGGGACGTCCTCGGGCCGATGGCGTCCCGGAGGTCCGCCGCGGACCTCGGAGGGCGAGCGACAGATCGGCCGCTGGGGGAGCCGGTTCTTGGGTCCGTGTGGATAACCGGGTCGATTCGGTGGACAACCGAGGGTGGTTGTGGACATCTCCGACCTCGGGCGGTGAGTTCGGCCGCTCGGAGGTGGAAGGACGCTACCGACCGACCGATCATCGAGCGGGGGCTACCGGGACGATCCACCTTCAGTCCACGACGACGCACCGACGACAGCGGTCTGTGTCCACCGCACCGGATCGGTCGTCCACCGGCCCGTTGCGCACGGCCGCGAGGCTCCATCAACGTCGTCCACACCATGATGATGGTGATGACGGAGTGAGAAGATAGAGTGACTTACACACGAATAGCGGCTCAAAGCGCCGAGGGTGCCGCCACCTACCTGGAGTAAGCCCAACGTGAAGCTATCTGTCATGCAGGAGAACCTCGCGCGCGGCCTGTCGGTCGTCAGCCGTGCCGTGTCGAACCGATCGCTGCCCGTCCTGACGAACGTCCTGCTCAAGACCGAGGACGCTGGACTCAAGCTGACCGCGACCAACCTCGAGATCGGAATCACGTACTGGGTGCCCGGCAAGATCGAAACCGACGGCGCGACCTCGGTTCCGGCCCGGCTCCTGACCGATCTCGTGAATTCACTGCCTGGCGGCGAGCCAATCGTCCTCGAGCTCGGCGAGGGCGAGACGCTCCACATCCGGAGCGGACGGTTCGAATCGAACATCAAGGGCATCTCCGCGGACGACTTCCCGACAGTCCAGACCGCCGGCGAGCGGCCGATCACGCGGATCCCCCAGAAGGTCCTCCGCCAGGCACTCGAGGAGACGGCCTTCGCCGCGGCAAGCGACGAGGCCCGGCCGATCCTGACCGGCGTCCTGGCTCGCTTCGAGGGCGACCAACTGACGCTCGCGGCCGCCGACAACTACCGGATCGCCGTCAAGACGATTTCCATCCTCGATCCGGTCGACGAAACGAGCGTAGTCATTCCGGCGCGAGCGCTCCACGAGCTGAGCCGCGTCCTCGCCGACGTCGACGATCCCGTCTCGATCGTTCTCGCCCACGCCCGGAACCAGGTCTTGTTCCACCTCGAAGGGGTCGATCTCGTCAGCCGCCTCATCGACGGCCAGTACCCCAACTACCAGTCGGTGCTGCCGGCGAGTCACACGACCAGGGCGATCCTCGATCGCGAGGAGCTCCTCCGCGCCGTCCGTCCGGCAGCCCTCATCGCCCACGAGTCGGCGAACATCGTCAAGCTCGGAGTCGGGCTCGAGGGGGACGCCGGGATCACGGTCAGCGCGAACGCCGAGGTCGGCGATCACATTGGCCGGATCGAAGCGGCGGTCGAAGGCGACGGGACGACGATCGCGTTCAACGCGCGCTTCCTGGCCGACGTGCTGACAAACGTCGATGCCGAGCAGTTCGCGCTCGAGCTCAACGGGCCGCTCTCGCCCGGGGTCTTCAAGCCTGTCGGCGACGATCGCTACGTTCACGTCGTCATGCCGCTTCGCACCACGTCCTGAGGCCGCCAGGCCTCGCTCGGCCCGGCGCAACCACCGTGCTCGATTCGATATCCATTCGCGATCTTCGGGGATACGCCGCACTGGACGCGGCGTTCGGGCCGGGACCGCATCTCATTGCGGGTCCGAATGCGGCCGGCAAGACGAGCCTGATCGAGGCCATCGTCCTGCTGGCGTGGGGCCGTTCGCACCGGACCAGCACCGACGGCGAGATCGTCCGCTGGGGCGCCGATCTCGCGAGGATCGAGGGCCGCGCCGGCGACGAGACGATCGAGGTCGCCCTCGTGCGGTCCGGCGCGGATCTGGGAGCCGAGACCGGATCGTCGAACGGGCCGGCGGCCGGATCCGCGATGAAGTCCGGTGGCGGGGCTCGCAAACGGATCCGCGTCAACGGCGTGCCGCGTCGGGCGGCCGGTCTCGTCGGTCTTCTTCGGGCCGTCGTCTTCGCCCCGGAGGAGATGCTGCTCGTCGTCGGGTCGCCGGGCCTGCGCCGCGCGGCCATCGACCAGCTCGCAGCCCAGCGCGGCTCCGCCTATCTGCGCGACCTCGCGACATACAGCCGGACGCTTCAGCAACGGAACAGCCTGCTGCGGGCGATCCGCGAGGAGCAGGCCGATCGGGGCGAACTGCGGTTCTGGGACGGCACATTCCTCGACGCCGGCAGCGCGATCGTCGAAGCCCGCTTGCGCCTCCTCGATGACCTGGCTCTGCCGCTGGCCAAGGCCCACGCCGAGATCGCGCCGGAGGAAGCGGCCGCCAGCCGGCTCGCGATCCGGTATGCGACGAACGCCCCGGCGCTCCCGGGCGAATCGCCACGGGACGCGCTCGCGAGGCGCCTCCAGGAGACGGCCGAGAAGGAGGTCTGGAACGGCTCCACGCTCGTCGGCCCGCACCGCGACGACCTCGTCTTCGAGCTCAACGGCCGAGACCTCTCCGGATTCGCATCGCGCGGCCAGCAACGCACCGCGATCCTCGCCCTCAAGCTCGCCGAGCTCGACCTGCTGACCGAGCAGGACGGCCGTCCGCCGCTCCTCCTCCTCGACGATGTCTTCTCCGAGCTCGACCCGGACCGACGGGCCCATCTCGTCCGGCGAATTGCCGAGTTGCCACAGGCCTTCGTGACGACGACAACCCTGGCCGACCTGGACCACGCCCTCGTCGCAGCGGCCACGACGTGGGACGTGACGCCTGATGACGGCGACGGCGCGAGGCTCATAGCCGCTCGGACGACGGTCCGTTGACCGGTCGCCGCCGGCCGATGACGAGAATCGGCGACCTCTTGCCGGACGCCGCCCGCGGCCTCGGGCTCGAGGACGAGCTCCGCCTGTCCCGGGCGATGGCCACGTTCGAGGCGATTGTCGCCGAGCGTGTCCCCGCCGCGGCTGGCGGTTGCCGGGTGCTCAGGCTCGACGGGTTCGACCTCGTCGTCGAGGCTGACGCGCCGATCGTCGCCCAGGAGCTGCGCCTGCGGACAGCTGAGCTCCTGGCCGCGTTCGCCGCCTCCCCGGCTGGCACCGGCGCACGCGAACTCCGGGTCCACGTTCGGCGCGGGGGCGCCCGCGTATAATCCCGCACACCTGCCAGCCGTCTCGGGGCGAGAATCTCGTTCGAACCGAGATCCACCTCCCGCCGTCCCGCGCCGCCCATCGAACACCGGCGACTGCCGATCACGAGAGAGCTGCATGGCCGTCCGTCTCCAAATGAAGCTCGGGGTGATTGCCGAGCCAGATCGCGTAACCGACTCGCCCGACACGGTCGTCGTCGTCGAGCCGAGCGTCGGGTCCGTCGCGCGGTCGAAGGGGAACCTGTACCTCCTCGTCACTTCGACGGTCGCGAGCCAGCGGGCCCAGGAGGCGACGCAGCTCGCCGCCGAGAC
>Ga0210378_10000674_pt1 | contig 17557 bp, 11 predicted proteins | sample PLM1_60_b1redo_FD_155465 | JGI IMG/M metagenome (GOLD analysis project Ga0210378, IMG submission 155465) | Groundwater sediment microbial communities from an aquifer in East River, Colorado, USA - PLM1_60_b1 redo | ecosystem: Environmental > Terrestrial > Soil > Riparian zone | place: USA: East...
GGCCGCGCTCGAACGTAATGGGCAGGTAGACGTCGGCCCCACGCCACATGAAGCGCTTCGGCATGATCCCGACCACCGTGCGGACCTTCTCGTTGAGCCGCAGCTCCCGGCCGACGACGCCCGGATCGCCGCCGAACTGCCGCCGCCAGAAGCGGTGGCCGAGCACGGCCACGTCCGGCGCCCCCGGGGTGCCGTCCGCGGGGGCGATCGCGCGGCCCAGGAGCGGCGGTACGCCCATGACCTGGAAGGTGTTGGTCGTGACGTAGTTGCCGCGCAGCCGCTGGGGCTCGCCGTCGCCCGTCCACAGCACGTCGCTGATGGTCGAGGCGATCACCCCCTCGAAAATCGTGCTGCGCTCGGCGATCTCCAGGAACTGGTCGGTCGAGTAGCCGGCCCGCGCGGCGGGCGAGTTGAGATCCCGGACCCTCACGCTCATCAGGCGGTCGACGTCGCGGTACGGGAACGGGTCGACGATGACGCCGTGGATCACGCTGTAGATGGCCGTGGTGGCCATGATGCCGAGGGCGAGGGACAAGACCGCGATGGCCGTGACCCCGGGCGTGCGCGCGAGGTTGCGCGCGCCGCAGCGCAGGTCCTGACGGAGGCGGTCGAGCCAGCTCATGAAGGCGTGAGCGGACTATCGGCCGCGCGCCCGGACCTGTCAAGGGAGAAAGAGATGAGTTCCGGCGCGCTGGATCTCCGCGGCGGCTCGCGAACCGGAGGCTACTGGTGGCGGTCGCTCATCAGCTTGAGGTACCTGAGGGCCGTCACCCGGTCGACCCGGCCCTCGAGCAGGAACCCCTTCCAGAGCCCTTCTTCCCGGCGCTGCGCCTGGGCCTCGTCGGCGCCGGCGATGTGCGCCATCTCGTGCCAGATGATGGCGGCCAGCATACAGAGGTGGATCGGCGAGCCGCGCCGGGCACCTTTCAGAACCTCACTGTCGAGGTTCACGTACACGACGCGGCCACCCTTCGTGATGAAAGCGTCCGCTTTCGCCAAGATCTCCCGGCCTTTCGGTGTGGCGGCGGCGGGGTCGATCAGCGCCACCTGCCCCGGCCGGCGGGGGAGGAGCTTCAACGCTTCCGCGATCGCGGCTGCGCTCTCGGAAGCGACGGCCGTCGCCTCTTGGCCGCTTGCGGCAACCCGCTCTGGACCGGCGTCGAGGGACCCGCGGGCTCCGACCCAGACGAGCAGCGTGGCGGCGACGAGGACAGATGGTTCCCGGCGAAACCTGCAGTGAGGGGACATCGGCGACTCCTTTTCGGAGCCGCCTGGCCAGGCGCGATCCGGTTACCTTGCGCTAGTAAAGATACGTGCCTAGGATCGGTGAGTCCTCGGGGATCCCGGAGGCTTCCCCGAGGATTTCAGCAAGGCCGCCATGCCAATCCTCTTTGCCGATTTCGTCCTCGATCGCGCGACGCGCCAGCTCCTCCGCGACGGAAAGGAGAGGCACCTCGAGCCCAAGGCGTTCGAGCTGCTGGACTTCCTACTGGACCGGCGGCCGGAGGCCGTGGCCAAGACCGAGATCCTGGAGCGGCTCTGGCCGGGCACGTTCGTGTCCGAATCGAGCCTCACGGGCCTGGTGGCGCAGGTCCGGCGTGCGCTCGGAGACGATCCCAGGCGCGCCCGTTTCGTTCGGACGGTTCACAGATTCGGCTATGCGTTCTCCGCGGATGTGTCTGCGGAACCCGCCGGGAAGGCCCGCGAGGATCGGGTCGGAGCCAAGGTGATCTGGGAGGACCAGGTCCTCCCCCTGAAGCCGGGTGAGAACGTCCTTGGACGCGATGAGGACGTGACCGTGCGCATCGACGCGCCCGGTGTCTCACGACGGCACGCTCGCATCGTCGTCATGGAAGGCCAGGCGACGATCGAGGACCTCGGCAGCAAGAACGGGACGTACTTGCGCGAGCGTCGGCTCGAGGCGCCGGCTCCTCTCGCGGACGGTGACACGTTCCGCCTGGGCCGACAGCTTCTCGTCTTCCGTAGCTCACGCAAGACGACCACCACGGTGACGGAGATGGCGAGCCCGCGTCGTTCCGATTGATCGGGCTGGACGACAGCCGCGACGGGGTCCACAATCGGGCCCAAGGTTGTTCCCAGCAGTGGCGCTCGCCGCGGGTACCCGGCTCGGTCCATACGAGATCGTCTCCCCATTGGGGGCCGGAGGAATGGGGGAGGTGTACCGCGCCCGCGACCCGCGGCTGGGCCGGGAAGTGGCCGTGAAGGTCATCTCATCCGATGAGGCTGGGCAGGCCGACGGTCAAGGCCGTTTCGAGCAGGAGGCGCGGGCCGTCGCCGCGCTCAGCCACCCCAACATCCTGGCCGTCCATGACGTGGGCTCGCACGGCGGGACTTCGTACGTCGTGTTCGAGCTGCTCGACGGGGAGACGCTGCAGCAGCGGCTGGAGCGCGGGCCGATCCCCGTGCGGAAGACGACTGAGTACGGCGTGCAGATCTGCCGGGGCCTGGCGGCGGCCCACGCGCGTGGGATCGTCCATCGGGACCTGAAGCCGCAGAACCTGTTCCTGACGGCGGACGGGCAGGTCAAGATCCTCGACTTCGGGCTGGCCAAGCGGCAAGAGCCCTCGAGCCCCGGCTCAGCGGCCGAGCGGGGCGAGAACCGCACGGCGACGGAGGCCGGCCTCGTGCTGGGGACCGCGGGCTACATGTCCCCGGAGCAAGCGCGCGGCCGGCCTGCGGATGCGCGCTCGGACCTCTTCGCCCTGGGGGCGATCCTCTACGAGATGCTGTCGGGTCGGCGGGCCTTCGAGGGCGAGAGCCCCGCGGACACGATCTCGGCGATCCTGAACCGCGACCCGCCGGAGATCGCGGCGGCCTCCGCGGAGCCGGTGCCTCCCGGTCTCGAGCGCGTCATCCGTCATTGCCTCGAGAAAGACCCCGACGAGCGCTTCCAGACCGCGCGAGACGTCGCCTTCGCCCTGGAGGCCGGCCTCGTGCGCGTCCAGGGACACCGGGTGCGGGCGACGCTCGCGGGCGGCGCGCTGGCGGCCGCGCTCGGCCTGGGTGTGCTCGTCCTCCGCACCTCTCCGCCCGTGCCGAGGGTCACGGACTATGTCCAGATCACGTCGGACCGCGTCGAGAAGTACGGTCCCTGGTTCGAGGCCGGCCCCGTGACCGACGGCTCCCGGGTGTACTTCAACGATTTCGGCAAAGCGGGTTCCGGCCGGATCGCGCACGTGGCTGCGTCCGGTGGCGAAGTGGTCCCCTTCTCCGTGCCTTTTCCCCACCAGCCGCTCGTCGTCGACGTGTCCCGGGATGGAGCCGACCTGCTCGTCGTCATCTTCGACGCGACCTGGTTCATACCGGGGGAGTTGTGGATTGTTCCCGCCGTCGGGGGAACGCCTCGCCGTGTCGGGGACCTGCGGGCCAACTATGCGGTGTGGTCGCCCGACGGTACAAGGATCGCCCTGACCAGGGGCAGGGATCTCCTCTTCGCGAACGCCGACGGCTCGGACCTGCGCAAGGCCTGGACGGCCGCCGGGTTCCTTCACTCCCCGGCCTGGTCGCCGGACGGACGTCGGGTGCGGCTCAGCGTCAAGGAGGATCCCGTGCTTCGCCGGTCGGCCCTCTGGGAGGTGGAGGTCGGCGGGGGAGAGCCTCGGCCGCTCCTCCCACGGTTCGAGGTTCCCGCCTGCTGCGGACGTTGGACGGCAGACGGGGCGTACTTCGTCTTCGAGGCCGGATATCGCCGGGGAGATCTGTGGGTCCTGCCGGAGAGGAGCCGCTGGTGGGTTCGGTCTCGGTCCCAGCCCGTACGACTCACGGAGGGTGCGATGCAGTTCTTCGCTCCCCTTCCCGGCCGCGACGGCCGGAGGGTCTTCGCCGTGGGCTGGAAGCCCCAGGGAGAGCTGGTGCGCTACGATGCGGGCTCAGGACACTTCGTTCCCTATCTGTCCGGCATTTCCGCCCACGAGTTGGACTTCTCACGCGACGGGCAGTGGATCGTCTTCACCACCTACCCGGAGGCGAGCGTCTGGCGCTCCCGGGTGGACGGCCGAGACCGCCTCCAGCTCACCTTCCCGCCGATTACTGCCAGCCTTCCGCGTTTCTCTCCGGACGGCACGCAGGTCGTCTTCACCGCCCTCGGGCCCGAGCGGCTTCCGCAGCTGCGTCTGGTCCCGGTCGCGGGAGGGCCGTCCAGAGCCGTGGTGCCGGCTGGCCGGTCCCTGGCCGGGGAGGCGAGCTGGTCGCCGGACGGCCGGACTCTCGCCATCGGGTCCGTCGAAGGGTTTCGCCCCGACCGACCCATCACGACCCAGCTCCTGGACCTCGAAACCGGCCGCCTTTCCACCGTCCCCGGCTCGGAGGGGCTCAACAGCCCGCGCTGGTCGCCCGACGGGCGCTTCCTGGCCGCTCTCTCGCACGACGCCTCCCGTCTCATGCTCCACGACTTCACGTCGGGCCAGTGGCGCGTGCTCCTCTCCTCGCACACGAATTGGTGGGCGTGGCCGACCTGGAGCCGGGACGGCCGGCACCTCTTCGTGGACACGGGGGCGACGTCCGTCCGCGTGGGGATCGCCGACGGACGGCGGGAGACGGTCGCCCGCTTCACCGGACTTCAGCGTGCCATGTCTCACTTCGGGACATGGGCGGGGGTCACCCCGGACGGCTCGGTTCTGGCTCTCCGCAACGCGGGCGTGAACGAGATCTTCGCCCTCACCTGGGAGGTTCCCTGAGCGGTCAGCCTGGTGCTGACCCTCAGGGCCGGACTTCGATCACCCGCCGGAACTCTTCGGCCTTCTGCTCGCGCCGGGCGCTCAGCTCCTCCACGCGCTTCGCCTGCTCCGGCTGGCGCGCATCGCGGGTGCGCTGGTACAGGGCGAGCAGGTGCAGGTTGCCGAGGTAGTTGTCGGGTTCCAGCTCGAGGCAATGGCGCAGGGCCATCTCCGCCGCGTCCATCTCCCGTTTCCGCAGGTGCAGCAGTCCCCGCTCGGCCCACGCATCCGCATATGCGGGCTCCGCCTGCAGAGCCTTGTTCACCAGCGCCAGCGCCGGGTCGAGGTCGTTCTCCTCCCGGGCGATCCGAGCCAGGAAGTAGTGCGCGGCCGCGCTCGTCGGCACGCTCTGCGCGGCCTTGGCCAGCTCGGGCCGAGCGGAGGCGAAATCCCGAGCCATGAACCCGGCCACGCCGACCGCGAGCGGGCCGCGCGGGTCGTCGGGCTTGAGCGCGGCGTACTTCCGGAAGTAGGGAGCGGCCTCCGACGGATCGCGGCGGTGCAGGGAGACGGCGCCCATCGCGTAGTTGTAGGACGCGCTCTCCGGTTCCAGTGCCACCGCCTGCTTGAGGGAGTTGTAGGCCTCGACGCCGAGATCCAGCTCCACGCAGATCATCCCGAAGAGGAAATGGATGCGCGCGTCCTTCGGATCGAGCCCGCGCGCGTGGGCGAGGTAGCCGAGCGCGCCCCGGCGGTCGCCGGCCTTCCACGCCACCCGGGCCAGGTCCAGCAGGATCGGCACCGCCGCCGGCCGGGAGCCCGCGCTCGCCTCGAGGGCCTCACGCGCGGCATCGAGGCGGCCCGCCGCTTCGTACCCGACGCCGAGGCGTTGCAGCCCATCGGCGGAGGCGAGGCCTCGCACGCGCAGCCCCTCCAGCAACCGCACGGCGAGGTCGTCGCGCTGATGGCCGGACAAGACGGGCAGGATCGGCAGAACGTCCAGCTCGGCGAGCTCCGGGCGGGCGAGCAGCGCGTCCGCCGCGCGGTCGGCCTCGGCATAATGGCCGAGACCCGCCTCGTCGGCGCACCGGACGGCGAGAGCCTGCGCTCGCTGCCGCTGCGCTTCCGGCAGGCGCGACAGGCGCTCGAGCGAGGGAGCGAACTCGCCGCGCACCTGCAGCAGCACGGCACTCTGGAAGAGCGCTTCCGGGTGGGCGGGCTGGTGGCGCAGCAGCGCCTCGTAGGTGTCGAGCGCCTTGCGCAGGGCGCCGGGATCCGTGGCCGCGTTGTCTTGGTAGAGATGGCCGAGGTTCAAGTAGGCGTCGGTCAGCCGGGGCGCGCCGCGGATGGCTTCGTGAAAGCGAGTCTCGGCGGCCTCGTAGTGCCCGTCCTGCGCCTCCACCACACCGAGGAAGTTCTGTATCTCGGGGTTCGCGGGATGAGCCTGGAGCGCCTGCATCAGCTCGGCCCGCGCCTTCACGCGGTCACCCCGGTCCAACAGCGTGCGCGCGCGGGCCAGGGTCTCGGCGAGCGACACCGGCGCCGCCGACACGGGCAGCGCGCACAGGAGAAGGAGGACGGCTTCTCTCATCGGCATCGCAGTCCTATACTCGCCGAGGATCCTCGGATGCGCCACTTTCGGAGCTCGGCCCTCCTCGTTGTCGTCGGCGTATCGCTCGTCCGCCCGTCACCGGCCGAACCTCCCGCGGCCCAGGACGCGCTCTTCGAGCAGGGGGTGCAGGCTCTCAAGGGGGGCCGGCTGGACGAGGCGGAGAAGGCGTTCCGGCAAGTGCTGGAGCAAGGCGGCCACCGCGCCTACGTCCACAACAACCTCGCGATCGTCTATCAGCAGCAGGGCAAGCATGCCGAGGCCGTGGCCGAGTGTCGGGAGGCGATCCGGCTCGACCCCACGTATGCGCCGCCCCGGGTCGTGCTGGGCGGCAGCCTGCTGGCGCTGGGCCGCGTCGCCGAGGCGACCGCGGAGCTGGAGCGCGCGCTGAAGCTGCTGCCGAAGGAGCGCCTCGCGCGCGAGCAGCTTGCGCGTGCGTACACCCGCGGCGGCAATCCTGCGGCGGCGATCGAGCAGTACCGGGCGCTCCGCGAGCTGGCCCCCGACAATCCCGAGTACGCCTACGAGCTCGGCCGCGCCTACCTTCGCCTTTCCGAATGGGCGATGCAGCGCCTGCGCGCGATCGACCCGGGCTCGGCGCGCATCTACCAGGCCCTGGGCCACAACTATCGCGTGCAGGGTCGCGCCGATCTCGCCGCCCGCGCCTTCGAGCGCGCGGCGCAGGCCGATCCGAAGCTGCCGGAGATCCATCTCGCCCTCGCGCAGCTCCACCTGGAGCAGAAGAACTACGCGGAGGCGCGCAAGGAGATCGAGCTGGAGCTTGCCATCGTGCCGGAGAGCGCGGGAGCGCTGGCTCTGAAGCAGAGGCTCGAAGCCGGGGAGGGCCGGTGAGGAGGGGGATCGGCTCGATCCTCCCCGCCTCCCTCGCGGTGCTCGTCGCCGTGACCGCTTCGACCCAGGAACCTTCGCGACCCGAGGGTACGGTGGTGCCGCTCGACGCGCGCGATCTGGACGCGGCCGGCGTCGCCGTCGACCGGCGCGCTCTCATCGCGCAGGCTCTCACCGCGGGTGCCTACGAGCAGGCCCAGGCAATGCTGGTCGAGGAGGTGGAGCGCAACCCCCGATCGCCGCCGCTGCTGCGGCTGCTGGGCGGCGTGTTCTTCCTCCGGAGGGAGTTCCTCGGCTCCGCCATCGCCTTCAAGAAGGCCGAGGCGCTGGCGCCCCTCGACGAGCGCAGCCGCTTCACGCTGGCCATGTCGTACGTCGTCCTCGGACGGCGGGACTGGGCGCGCCCCGAGCTCCAGCAGCTCTCCCAGTCGGCCCCTCGCAACCCTCTCTACCTCTATTGGACCGCGCGTCTCGACTACGACGATGCAAAGTACGCCATCGCCGTCAGCGGACTGCTCGGGACAATAGCGCTCGATCCCCGCTTCGTGAAGGCCCACGACAACCTCGGGCTCTGCTACGAGGCGTTGGGCCGAGACGACGAGGCCATTCGCAGCTACCAGGAGGCCGTTCGCCTGAACCGTGAGGCCGCCGCCGGCTCTCCGTGGCCGCCGTTGAACCTGGGCCTCCTGCTCGCCCGGCTCGACCGGCTGGACGAGGCGGAGCCGCTCTTTCGTGAGTCGGTGCGCCTCGATCCCCGCTTCCCGCAGGGCCACTACCAGCTCGGCACCGCGCTGGAGAAGAGGGGCCGCGCGGCGGAGGCCGTCGAGGAGCTGGAGAAGGCGGCGCGGCTCGATGCGTCATACGCGGAGCCAAACTACGCGCTGGCCCGCCTCTACCGGCGCAGTGGCAACACCGAGAAAGCCGACCGCGCCCTGGAGCGGTTCCTCGCTCTCAAAAAGGAAAAAGGCCAGGCTGGGAGACCTCGGTAGGTCCCGCCAGCCTGGCCCAAGGGCGCGACTATTCCCTAAAACTCCAGCCGCGCCGCCACCTGGATGTTCCTCGGGTTGCTGACCCGTCCGTTCCACTTGCCGAAGTCGGGGCTCGCCAGGTCGGTGACGAAGGCAGAGGCATCCCCCGAGAAGCAATTCGCGCCCCCGCACCCGCTGAAGACGTGCCAGTTCCAGAGGTTGAAGGCCTCGATGCGGATCTGGAGGTTCATACGGCCGCCCAGGCGTGTGTTCTTGATGAGCGACAGATCCTGGTTGCGGTAGCCCGGCGCCCGGAGGTTCGTCACGCGCGCACCCTTCCCGTAGTAGAAGTTGAACGCATCCACGGACTCGAAAGCGTCCTTGTTGAAGAGCGGCCCTTTCGCCGGATCGAAGCTCCCCAAATCCTGCGCGAACACGTTGCCGGTGATGGCCGGGATGCAGGCGGCCCGGAATTGACCCGGCACGTTGCAGGAGTTGCCCGACAGGCGGAAGAAGTAAGGAATGCCCGTCGAGTAGCGGAAGATCGAGCTGAGCTGCCAGCCGCCCAGCACGGCGTTGGCCACGCCGCCCGTATCCAGGTACTTCCGGCCCTTGCCGAAGGGGAGCTCGTAAACGAGCGCCGTCGAGAGGACGTGCGTGTTGTCGTCCGTCGCCAGGGCCCGATTGCGATCCTGTTCGAAGGGCGAGATGACGCCGCTCGAGCCGCTCCACGTGACCGACTCGCGCTGGATGTTGTCGGTTCCGCTCGTGAGGAGCTTGGAGAAGGTGTAGGAGACGAGCAGGAAGCTGCCCGCCGAGAACCGCTTTTCCACCTTGGCCTGCAGCGAATGGTAGATGGACTTGCCGTGGTTCTCGTTGGCCCCCTGCAGGTTGCCGCAGTACTGCGGATAGGGCAGGAGCGCCTGGGCGAGCGACGGCGCACAGCCCGTCATCTGCTCCCGCCAGCCCGGATACGGCTCGGCCACGCCATGCAGCGAGGTTTGCCCCGGCTGGAACTCGTCGTAGAGCGCGCTGCCCAAGCGGAGAAGGTCGGGGTTCAGCGCGTTCAGGGGCTCGTTATTGGACGGCAGGTGCGTGCTCCGGTTGCCCACGTAGGCCAGCCCCATCATGAAGCCCTTCGCGATCTCGCGGTCCACGGTGAGGTTCCACTGATTCGAGTGCGGCCGCTCGTTGGCGTCGAGGGGGCGGTAATAGATTCCCTGGCCGTTCTGGTAGTCGGACTTGATGAACGGCGGCGGCGCAAATCTGCTCGCGGGAAACCCCTCTTCGAGGAGCATTGCCGGCTCGAGCCCACCCAGCTTGCTGTTGAGCGTGGCGGGGTCCAGGCTGAAGCCGGCCTGGCTGATGCCCCCACCCCAACCCGGGTAGAACGCGCGGTCGTAGAAGATGCCCCAGCCCGCGCGGAGAAGGGTCTTGTCGCTGAGCGCGTAGGTCAGGCCCAGACGGGGAGCGAAGGCTTTCTTGTAGGGCTTCTCCGGATAGGGGGCGCCGTAGCTAGCGGCGCCGTACCCGGTGCCCGCGAAGGCGAGGCGGCCCGGGCGCCCTCCGGCGCCGGGGTTGGCGCCATTGGGATCGAAGAAGGAGAAGACGTCGTACTTCTCCTTGGACGGCGTGTAGTAGTCCCAGCGCAGGCCGTAGTTCAAGGTCAGCTTGCTGGTCGCCTTCCAGGTGTCGCCGAGGTGCAGGATGTAGGCGGCCTGCCGCGGATAGCTGTTGCTCACCGACCGGAACGTCACGCCGGCGCTGTCCACCGCGCCCAGCAGGAAGCTGGCGATCGGGCTTCCGCTGTTGACGCCGAGCAACCCGGTGGCGCCGCGGCCGAAGTTGAAGCTGCCCGCCTCGTTGCCGTTGGCGTGGATGTTGCCGCCGATGTTACGGTACTCGAAGCCGCCCTTGACGGTGTGGCTCCCCTTGATCCAGGTCAGGAGGTTGTTGGCGATGTAGGTCGGGCGGGTGGTGATGTTGCCCTCGGGGATACCAGCGGCGCAGCCCCACTGCGCGAAGCCGTCGCTGAACTGAATCTGGGGACCGATGTTGTTGCTGGCCACGCCCGAGATCTTCGGCAGCTTCTCGACGGCGTCGGCGTTGACGCAGCCGTAACCTTCGTTGCGGTTCAGGTAGCCGAAGGCGAAGTGGTTCAGCAGGTTCGGTCCGAAGGTGTGGTCCCAGTTCGCGCGGTTCACCCAGGAGTTCTGGGGATCGGACAAGGTCTCGCTGGCGATCTCGTGGGGCAGTTGCGCGAAGAACTTCGCCGGGGCTCGCTGGTGCCACAGCGAGACCGCGAAGTGATCCTTCTGGCCGATGTACGTGTCGAAGCGGCCGAAGTAGTAGTTGCTGTCACCCAGGATGGTGTCGGGTATTGCCGTCGGCACCAGATAGTTGTTGAGCGGCCCATCGCTCGTCGGCGTCGGCAGGTACTGGAGGAACTGCCGCGCGATAGGGGTGATCCGGTTGGTCGGGATGATATTGCCCGGGAAGGGATCGCGGACGACGACCCCATTCACGACGCGCGTGGTGGCCGGATCGTAGATCGGTATCAGATTCCCGGCCGAGTCTCGCCAGTCGCTGAAGTCGCCCGCCCTCTCCCGGGCCGAAGGGATGGAGATGGTCGGCCGGTTGACGCCGCCCGTCTGCCGGAAGCCCTCGAAGTTCACGTAGAAGTACGTCTTCATGCCGTTGGACCATAGACCAGGGACCTTCACCGGGCCGCCGACGTTGGCCCCGAAGTTGTTCTTCTTGAGGTCTCCCTTGTCTTCGGCGCCCCACTGGCGGGCGTTCAGGGCGTCGTTCTGGTGATAGTCGAAGACCGAGCCGTGGAAGGTCTCGCCTCCGGACTTCGTCGTCGCCACGATCTGCCCCGAAGTGCTGGAGCCGTACTGGGGCTCGTAGCTCGAAGTCACGACCTTGATCTCGCTGACCATGTCGGGGGAGAAGGGGAAGTCCTGTTGGATGGAGATCATGCCGCTCTGGCTCATGAAGCCTTGCTGCATGCTCGCGCCGTCGACCACGGCTTCGTCGCCGGACTGCATGCCGCCGTTGATACGGGCGTCGAACGGATTGGCCCCGCCCCCGCTCGAGACGCCAGGCATGAGGAGAACGAAGCTGGCCGCCGCCCGCGGCCCGGTCCCGAACGCGATGGGCAGCTGCTGCAGCGTGTCGGGAGCGATGCCGTCCTCGTGAGCCCCGCTGTCGTAGGCCAGCGTCGAGGTCTCGGCCACGACCTCGACCTGCTCCGACTGCCCGCCGACGCCGAGGCTCACGTCGAGCCGAACGTCACCGTTGACGTTCACCTGCACGTTCTTCTGGACGTGGGGCTTGAACCCCGCGCTGCTCACGCGCAGCTCGTAGGTGCCGGGAACGAGGTTGCGGAAGGCGTACTCGCCGCTGTCATTCGACGTCCGGCGCAGCTCGAAGCCGGTGGCGACGTTCTTGAGCGCCAGATCCGCATTCGCGACCACGGCGCCGGTTGTGTCCATCACCTTGCCGGCGACGGAGCCGTTGAAGCTCTGGGCCCTTCCGGAAACAGGAAGAAGGACCGCCAGGACGACGAGGATCGCCGGAGGGAAGACAGAGGCTTTCCGCATCGAGGACTCCTTTCGAAACCCGCGGGGCTCCCGCATGGACCTTCGAGGTGAAGTGCTTGTTGGACTGCGATATCAGTCGGCGAAATTTATTCCCGTCGTCACGCTCTTGTCAAGCGTTTTCGGTGGGTGTTTTCGGTGGGTTGACGCCCTCGACGAGGTTCGCATACGCTGGCGTCACCGTGTTCGCCGCGTCGGCCCTGGCCGTACTCCTCGTGCCCGCCGCCACCGCGGCGCCCGTGCGCGTCGCGGCGCCACCCGAGGCCGCCGCCCGCGCCTTCGATCGCGGGGACTACGCACAAGCCGTCGCGCTCGCGCGGCAACGGCTGAGATCCCTCCCCCGCGACACGAGCGCCCGGATCGTGCTCGCTCGCGCGGAGGCGGCGCTCGGGCGCTTCGAGGACGCTTATCAGTCGTTCCGAAGAGTGCTGGCCTTGCAGCCACGGAACACCGACGCGCTCTATTACCTCGCAATCCTCGCCGGCGTGCTCGCCCAGACCGAATACGACCGGCTCTTCGCCCAGGCGCCCGACTCGCCGCGGGCGCACCAACTTCGCGGCGACCTTCACGTCGCCCAGGAGCGTCCGGTCGAAGCGGAGGCGGAGTACAAGGCGGCCCTCGAGGCCGCGCCCGCGTCGCTCGACGTTTTGATCGCGCTCGGCGACCTCACGCGCCACCAGTCGCGGTTCGAGGACGCGCTCGGCTATTACGGGCGGGCGGCGGAGATCGCGCCGCACAACTACGACGTGCTCTACGGCAGCGGCGTCTGCCGCTCCTACCGGCAGGAGTACCCGCCCGCGATCGAAAGCTTCCACGAAGCGCTCCGCGTGGACCCGTCCTCGGCGCCCGCGCACCTGGCCCTCGGCCATGCGCTGCTGCAATCGGGGCAGGCCGCGGCCGCCGTGCCGGAGCTGGAGACGGCCGCGAGGCTGGAGCCGCGGATGCTGCAGGCCCAGTACCTGCTCGGACGCGCATACCGGACCCTCGGCCGCACGCAGGATGCGGAGGCGGCCTTCGCCCGGGTGAAGAAGCTCGTCGACGGCCAGGCCCAGGACGCCGCCGCGGCGCTGGAGGGCGATCCGCTCGGCCAGAAGAAGCAGCCCGAGGCGCTCCCACCGCCGGATAAACCCTAGGTTCGTGTCCCCTGTTTCACGTCGTGTCGCGTGGTGGGCCACGCCGCTGCTCGTGCTGCTGACGGCCCAGCGACCCGTGCCTCCCACCGTGGCCGCGCCGGCCCCCTCGGCGGATGCAACCCCGGGCGTCGGCTACACCGACGTCACCCAGTCCTCTGGACTCGCGTCGTTCCGGCAGGTGTCGGGCGACCCGGCCAAGAACTACATCCTCGACGCCACCGGATCGGGGGCCGCGCTCCTCGACTACGACGGCGACGGCTGGCTCGACGCCTACCTCGTGAACGGCTCGACCTGGGCGGCGGTCGGCGGCCGCGAGGAAGCACCTCCGGCCGCGCTCTTCCGCAACAACCGGGACGGCACCTTCACGGAGGTGACCGCGGCCTCCGGTACCGCGAACCGGCGGTGGGGCCAGGGCGTGTGCGCCGGCGACTTCGACAACGACGGCGCGGCCGACCTCTACGTCACCAATTACGGGCGCAATCGCCTCTTCCGCAACAACGGCCAGGGCGCCTTCACCGACGTGGCCGAGGCCGCGGGTGTCGCCGTGGACGGATGGTCCACCGGCTGCGCCTTCGGGGATTACGACGGCGACGGCAAGCTCGACCTGTTCGTGGCCGGCTACATCAATCTCGATCCGGCGCGGCTGCCCCCCGCCCCGCCGCGCGCCGGCACGCCCCCTAAAGAAGATAGCCCCGGTCCCAGCCCGCGCCCCGAGCAGCGCGGCATGGGAGCGGCGTACACGCCGGGCATGGCGTACTGCGAGTACCGCGGCCAGCCGGTCATGTGCGGGCCGCGCGGCCTGAAGGGCGCTCCCGACCGCCTGTTCCGCAACAACGGCGACGGCACGTTCACCGACGTGACGGCCCGCGCCGGGGTCGGCGATCCCAGCGGCTTCTACGGCTTCGGCGTGGCATTCTTCGACTTCGACGACGACGGGAAGCTCGACCTGTTCGTCGCCAACGACTCGACTCCCAACTACCTCTACCGCAACCAGGGAGACGGCACGTTCAAGGACGTCAGCTACGCCTCGGGCGCCGCGCTCGACGAGACCGGCCGCGAGCAGGCGCACATGGGGGTGGCCGTCGGCGACTACGACAACGACGGCCGCGACGACATCCACGTCACGAACTTCGCCGACGACTCGAACCTGCTCTACCACAACGACGGCGGCGGGCTGTTCTCCGACGTGAGCTATCCGTCCGGAATCGGCCGGCCCAGCATCCCCTTCCTCGGCTGGGGAACGTCCTTCCTCGACTACGACAACGACGGCCGGCTCGACCTGTTCGTGACGAACGGCCACGTGTATCCCATCGTCGACGAGTTCGACTGGAACACGTCGTACCGCCAGCGGCCCCTGCTCTTCCGCAACGTCAAGGGCCGGTTCGTCGAGGTCGGCGGCTCGGCGGGGCCGGCGATGGCCGCCATCTCGCCGGGCCGCGGGCTCGCGGCCGGTGACTTCGACAACGACGGGGACGTGGACCTGCTCGTGAACAACATCGACGAGCGGCCGGCGCTGCTGCGCAACGACGGCGGCAACCGCGCCGGACACTGGCTCACGGTGCGCCTCGCCGGCGATCCCGCCCGGAAATGCCCGCGCGACGCCATCGGGTCGGTGGTCTTCTGCACCGTGGGCGGCCTCCGGATGCGCGGCGAGGTCGCCAGCGGGCGGAGCCAGATCTCGCAGTCCGACCTGCGCGTGCACTTCGGCCTGGGCGCGGCGACGCGCGTCGACCGCCTGGAGGTGCGCTGGGCCAACGGCCCCACGGTGGCCTATGAAGTGCCGGGGTTGGACCGCCTGGTGGTGATCGATCAGGGTCGCGGCATCATCGAGCCGCTTCCCTCGCCCGCGCCGCTCTCAGGCCCTCGCCGACCCCCTGCTCGATTCCGTCCCGGATCTTGCCGAGGATCACGCCCGAGAGCATCCCCGTGGGCGGGTCGATGCGGGCGCGGTAGAGGTCCATCAGGTAGAAGCCCCCACCCGGCGCGGACACGACGGCGAGCAGGTCGAGACCGGCCTGGAAGTAGTGGCTGGCATAGATCTGCTTGGTAGCGATCACCGCGACGCCGGTGTTCTCCGGGTCGCTCCAGATCGTGACGTGGTAGACGGAGATCGTGGGCTTGGGCGCGAACTTGTCTTTCGTCCAGTAGAAAAGGTCCTCCGCGCCGGGCAGGGACGCCTTCGGGAACGCCTCGACGTATTGGTGCAGGGCGGGCACGTACTCTACCAGGTAGGGCGAGGCGGCGAGGAGCTTGCGGAACTCGGCGGGAGCCTCGAGGGGCCGGTCCTTGTCGACGTACGTGGCCATCTCGGCGGTCCCCCCCTGCATGTAGGCCGCCGTGTACTCGACGAGCATGCTCTTCATGAGGCCGCCGGCCCGAGAGCGGGCGTCGGCGGCCTTCCAGTCGATCTCCCGCCGGATGCGCTCCATCGCGGAGCGCGCCAGCTTGATCCCGCAGTCGCCCGGCTTGCACTCGCGGGCGGCATCGAAGTCACCCTCGTCCAGGGCCAGCCCCGCGAGATCCTCGACCCGGGGGGGACGTGAGAAGCGGCCGACCTCCAGGATGGAGGCGCTGCGCCGCGCGGTCCCGACGTCGCGGGCCTGGCGCAGGAAGGCCGTGGGGTCGCCGCGCAAGCGCACGGCACCGAAGGCGGCGATCTCGGGCTTGTCGGTGGAGGGCAGCTGCTTCGTGACGACCTGGCCGGCCTCGACCGCCCCGATCTGGCCCTCGGTGAAACCCACGACGTTGCGCAGGAAGACGCGGGCGCGGTCTTCGGCGGGTGCGGATGACGCCAGCATGGCGAGCATCAGCGGGAGCGGCGCGGCCGCCAGTGCTGGTCGACCCATGAGAGCCCCGTCAGTCTACGACGGAACGGGGTCAGGTCTGGCGTATGGGGTATAGGTATGACCCCGACCACCACGGACTCGCCCCGCTGCCCGATCTGTCGTGAAATCCGATCCCCCAAACGGACCTCTCCTGGCAGGGGGCCTGACAAATGCTTGGCACGTGAGTCGCCCGCTACGCTTGGAGCATCCCGGAGCCGTCTGGCACGTCACCGCAAGGGGGAACGAAAAGCGGGAGATTTTCCGGGACGACGCAGATCGAGAGAGCTGGCTCAGCCTCCTCGGCAAGGTGGTCGTTTCCTTTGGCTGGCGGCTGCACGGCTACGTGTTGATGGGCAATCACTATCACCTTATCGTCGAGACCCCGATACCGTGCCTGTCGCGGGGAATGCGACATCTCAACGGCGTGTACACGCAAGCGTTCAACCGGCGGCATCGGCGGGTCGGCCATCTCTTTCAGGGCCGGTTCAAGTCGATCCTCGTCGAGAAGGAATCGCATCTCCTGGAGCTGCTCCGGTACGTCGTGCTGAATCCCGTCCGCGCGGCGCTCGTTCGTTCGCCGTGGGAGTGGGTATGGAGCAGCTACCGCGCCACCGCGGGAGAAACGCCGGCCCCGGCATGGCTCGAGACGGCCTGGAGCCTCGCGCAGTTCGGGGGCTCCCCGCGAGCGGCGGCGCTGCGGTATCGCGAGTTCGTCGGTGAGGGCCGGGACGTGCCGCCACATCCGTGGAGCGAGCTGCGGGGGCAGATCTACCTGGGCTCGGAGGCGTTCGTCCAGGACGCACTCAGGCAGGCGTCGCGACGGATTCGCGATCCCGAGATCCCGCGGCCACAACGCGAGACGGGGTCACGGAGCGTGGACCAGCTTCTCCCGGCTGTCCTCGGTGTGCTCGCCACGACCGACGGCGAACTCGTTCGCAATCCGCGAAAGCGCGTGCGCGAACGCGCGATCGTGGCTTACACCTTACGGCGATTCGCCGGGGCGACCGGCACCGCCATCGCACGCGTTCTGGACGTGAGCGCGTGGCAAGCGTGCGCCCTGGCCCGTGCCGGAGAAGGCCATTGGAACCGTGACGTCCGCTTGGCTGCGAGCATCGAGGCGGCTGTAGGAAGGAACGTATACCCCATACAGCAGACCTGACCCCGGACCCGCCCCGGACCCGTTCCCCTTGACATTCGACAGGAGAGCGCCTACAGTCCTGTCGAATGTCTAGGGGGGATGCGATGGCGCGCGCCAACATCGACCTGCTGCAGGGCACGCTGGACGTCCTGATCCTGAGGACGCTGGCCGGTGGCCCCATGCACGGCTGGGGGATCGCCCAGCGCATCCAGCAGGTGTCGGAAGACGTGCTGCGGGTGAATCAGGGCTCGCTCTATCCCGCCCTGCACCGGCTGGAGGACGAGGGGTGGATCGACGCCGAATGGGGAGCTTCCGAGAACAACCGCAAGGCCAAGTACTACCACCTCACGCGGACCGGCCAGCGGCAGCTCGAAGCCGAGACCGAGAACTGGAAGCGGCTCGCCGCGGCGATGGCCCGTATCCTCCAGACGGCCTGAGGCGGAGGCGGCCATGAGCTCTCTCTTCCATCGCATCTCCCGGACGATCCGGGCCCTCGTTTCGCGGCGGCGCTGGGAGCAGGAGCTGGACGACGAGCTGCGCCATCATCTCGACCTGGAGACGGAGGCCAACGTCCGGCGCGGGATGTCGCCGGAAGAGGCCCGCCGATCCGCGCTCATGAGGCTCGGCGGCATGGAGCAGTCCAAGGAGGCGTGCCGCGACTCGTGGCGGGGACGGCTGCTCGCCGACCTCGGCCAGGACGTGCGCTACGGCCTGCGCGGCCTGCGCCGGAGCCCGGGGTTCACGGCCGCGGTGGTGT